>ENA-UEOI01000268-UEOI01000268.1-human-gut-metagenome-genome-assembly--contig:-NODE-268-length-60162-cov-35.032055_pt1 | contig 60162 bp, 51 predicted proteins | sample MGYA00242883_ERZ507882 | MGnify/ENA primary metagenome ERZ507882 (study PRJEB26167, sample SAMN06115502) | human gut metagenome | host: Homo sapiens | place: China:Chongqing | collected 2015-07-29...
GTCACAGAACTCTACCGCAGCTTGCCGGCAATAGAATGAGCTGAGATCCCCAATACTTTATTTGAGGCGGCCAGGCGATCCGCTTTGCCGTCTCTGCTTTGCTATACTCTTTTCCTGCCGATAACTTTTCTTTGAATTAGGACTTGACTTTTTAGCAGGTTTACAGCGGTGCGTTTTTTGAACGGTCGAAAGTTTCTTTTCATTGACTGCGGTGACTCAAAACACGCTTGCCCTGCACCATTGCTCACGCGAAGGTGATTACCTCGATTTCCTTCCGAAACGGCCACAAGGCACCACCAAAATCCTTGGGACATCTGCGTTTGCGGGAACTAAGACGCCAGCCGCTCTGAAATTTCCTTCAAAAGGCGTCACAACCGCCTGCGCTGAAACCCCCGTCAACTGTCCGCACGGCGGGCAGAAGTGATTGGGCAAAGCGTCGGTTCCGACGCCAGCCGTTTATCCTGCTTTCTTTTTCGTCCTCGAAAAAGCCGTGAAAAGCGCAGGAAACGCAGTCATACCAACGTTTCCAGCACATTGTCCACACGGTCTTCAACACCTCCGGCACAAACGCCCCACGTTCGCTTTCGCGGGCGAAAGTGAGTACACACTCGGCTTTGCTCAAAGGATCGCGCACAACGGCTCACACGCCGAAACACGGGGCGTTTCGGATGGGGGTGGTATCACTGCCCTCGGACCGTTCCGCACGTTCACAAACATCCCCGGGCCGGGTATCAGAACGGCTTACTTTGCCGCTTTGGGGGGCTTGGTCGGGGGTGCTCCCAAAGAACGCAGGGAGCCTCGGGACAGCGATGCGCTTATGCGTGTCGCTGTTCCGAGGCGTCGCGGCCCCGCTGGGCTGCGTGATCTTTTTTCAGTTCTGTCGAAATTGTGACTTGTATGCCATGCGTGCGTGTGCGAGGCATGGGCGGTATCACTACCCTCAGCGCGCTTTACGTGCTGCCGAAACGCCGGACGGCCGCTTGTCAAAGCGGCTCATTTGCCGTTTTCTGCGGTCGGGCGGCCATCATTGATTCCAGTGGCGTAAAATTTGACCCAACCCATAATCTTGAGAATTTCAAGATTATCTTGATTTTCTCAATCGCCTGTGGTATGGTGGCTTTATTAGAAATCAAGCGATCGCACAGGAGTTATTATTATGCCAATGAATTACAACAAGCTTTGGAAACTGATGATCGACAAAAATCTCAGCAAAACCGAATTGACGCATTTGGCCGGGATCAGCACCAATGCTATGGCAAAACTGGGGCGCAACGAAGATGTTCGGGTGAATGTGCTGGAAAAACTTTGCACTTCGCTGGATTGCAAGCTGGACGATATTGTCGAGTTTGAAGCAGAGCGAAAAGAATAATCCAAACAGAAAGGGTGTGACGGTATGGTGTACAGTGCCGAGCTCTATGTGCATGACTTGGACAAGCAGGCTGCGGATGCGCTGAACCAGTTCCCGAAATTCGTAAAGCTGCTGGAATCGTATTCTGCCAATTACGATGAGAAGGCTGCTAAAATCGACCTTCTATCGACTGCGATCCGTCTCGGCGAAAAACAGATGCCGGAGGTATACGGCCTCTTGCCCCCGATCTGCGAGCAGCTTGGCATTGATGCGCCGGAGCTTTACTATGTGAAAGACAAGCACCCAAACGCGGCAACCTTTGGCAGCACAAATCCGTGCATCTATGTGACCTCCGGACTTTTGAATACACTTCCGCTCAATCTGCTGCCCAGCGTTTTGGCGCACGAATGCGGCCACATTGCTTGCAAGCATTCCCTTTATCACTCCATCGCAGCGCAGTTGGCCGGTGGTATAGACCGAAGCCCGTTAGTGCGTATTCCGGCCATTGGCAAATATCTCACGCCGACCTTAGCGAAGGCGCTTCTATTCTGGGATCGTTGCAGTGAGTTATCAGCGGATCGAGCTGCCGCTCTCTGTGACGGAACAGCGGACAAAACCATTGATGTATTGCTCCGGCTCAACGGCTATGGCAAGAATGTGGATCGGAAAGAATTTCTGAAACAGGCGCTTGATTTAAAATCCTTTGTCAACGATTCAAAATCCAACAAGCTGATGGAACTGATGCTGGTGCAGGATGAAACCCATCCGCGATTGGCCACCCGCGCCTATGAGTGCTATAAATGGCCGCAATCAGCGCAGTACGCAGGAATTATCGACGGCACATTCACTTTGCGCGACAAGGAGAAGGAAACCGCACAGGAGTCAGCAGAGAAAGTGGTATCTGCTGACGCAAATGTCGAAGTGTCAAGCATCGATCACCTGAATACAGAACTGGCCCGTGTCAATCAGGAACTGGAGCGATACACCAATCACGCCGACAAAACGGATTATGCGCTTTCGGTTGCAAGCGGAATTATCTCCGGCGCAATAGACGCTCTTTTTGTTGGAGATGCAACGATTACAGGAAATGATATTGCGCTGTCTAATCGGCAGGTAAACAACTTCATTCAGGAATATGCTTCCTCGAGAGGATTTAATAATTCTCGCTTGAAAGACGCGATCCGAGAACTCGAGGATGCTTTCAAAGTTGCACAGGACAATGTTTGGAAGGGCCGCAATGTTGGCATATCCGCAAAAAATCATCATCTCGCCGATTTAGCACACCACCCAACACCGGCTGGCTTGATGGCATCACTTGTTGTACAGTTCCTCCGAATCGGAACCTTCGTCAACAAAGACGGTGAGTGGCATTTTTTCATTGTGGAAACTCACTTGAAGGACATAAAAGAAATTTTGATTCCTGCTGTAGTTACCGGCATCCTCAATTGGATGGCTTTTGTTGCTGAAAAGAAACTAAATGATCATGACTTGGAGGTTCCCAGAGGTCTTCATCATATCATACACCTACTTGCTTCTACGCCGCTGCTCCTTGAGGTCGTAAAATGTGCGGACAATTGGTTTGGACATTTGGTAAGCGATATGGGAGGCTCCAAGAATACGGCTGGCGGCGGCATGGGGATACCCGGTACTCTAATTTCCCTTCTCTACGAGGTTGCCAGCCTTCCTGTGCTAAAGGATTCGGGATTGCCCGTATTTGTGAATAATCTCTATGAAAAGCAGAAGATTGATTTGCGTCACGAGTTACCGCTCTATAAAGCGGCAGGGAAGCAGGCAATTCCGGTTATATTTAACGAACTATATATCCGAATCGGCTATTTCATTTCGCATTTGGCGGGTGAGCTTGCATCTGAAAAGGAAACAATCAACTGGGCTCAGGTTATTCCCTTCCGAAACCGCACAGTAGACCGAATGCTCACCATAGCCAGCATGACCTTTACCGTAGCCGACACCGCTGATGCGGCGATCCACGCTGCCATCGAATCCGGCGGCAATTGGGTGCTGTTTTCCGGTCGCTTTGTTACCCGGTTTAATTATGTGGGGGCCGGGCGTGCTGCTCTTTCCATCGTGCGTGAGGTATCCAATGAGAAGAAGGAAGCACAGCTCATTCACGAGAAGATGATCCTTTCGGAGACAAAGGCGGCACTGTTCCTCAAGCAGCTTCAGGAATTTAAGGAGCAGCTGGATATGAAGGTCAGCAATTATCTTGCCGAGGACATCGAAGGCTTTATGTCCGGCTTTGCTGATATGCAGCAAGGCATGCTGACCGGTGATTCTGATCTTGTTATTCGGGGGAATGTTACCATTCAGAAGGTTCTTGGGCGAGAGTCGCAGTTTACAAATCAGAAAGAATTTGACGCACTGATGGGGTCTGATGCTCCATTGGTACTATGAAAGAGGTCGGAAAATAAGTGGATAAAAAGAAAATCGGGGCAGGTTTTGCAGGGGCTTTGCAAAAAGCTGCTGACGCGGCCAAATTAGCTAAACTGACTGTGCAGGATATGACGGCAGATGCCAAGCAAAGCCGTGGGAAAAAGGCACAGCAAAAAGCGGATGCTCAAAAGGTGCCGGCATCGAAGGATGAACCTACCGCCGTGGAGCCGCCGGAAAACGCCGCGCCGGAAATCCCGTGCATTGCGACCCGAAACGCCCTTCAGATCATCTACTATCTGATGGCGGCGGATGGGGCGGTTTCCCATAGCGAGGAGGAAACGTTCGATGCCATCGGCGCAGAGCTTGACCCAAACTTCTCCGCCAGTAAGCCTGCCATCATTAAGAATTGTCAGGCAAAGCTGGAAAAAATCATCGACCCGGAGGACTATTACGATGTTTTGCAGGACGGCGTTGAGGACGCCATCCTCTCCTCGAACGTGACGGCAGATACGTTTATTACGCCAAAGCTGCTGGTGTGGGATCTGCTGACCATCGCGTACAGTGATGAAAGCTATGACGAGCGTGAGCGAAAACTACTCAAATATATCGTGCGGAAGCTGGGCGTCGATAAGGCGGTCTTTCTGGAAATGGAAAGCAGTATGCTGACCATACTGGACATTGAGAAAGAAATCGCATGGATCAAAACCACAGATCAGCCGTATTTGACCATTGAGGCACGGATAAATGAACTTACGAAACGCAAAGCGGTGATTTTTGAAAGCGTCAAGGATCTGATCACGCTTTGATGGGAGGGGAAGAGAATGCCGTTACCGCTTTTGTTTATCGGTATTGCCGCTGCCAGCGGAATGCTTGGGATCGGCGGTGCCGTAAAGGCCGGTGTTGATACCAATAACGCCAAGCGAATCAACAAAAATGCCAACAAACTCGTTCAGCAATCGACTGATTGCTTAAATGCCCAGCGGCTTGCCTGCGGAAACGCACTGACGCAGTTGGGCGCGGAAAAGCTGTCCGTTCTGAACGGAACCCTAACCGCGTTTCTGGATGTATTTACGCAGATCAAAAATGTGGATTTCGGGGAAACGGAAGGGCTGGATGAACTTCATCGGCTCCATATTGACGAGCAGGAATTTGTGGAGCTTCGCGGCATGGCCAACTTTGCAGGCTCCATAGCCGGTGGCGCGGTTGCCGGAACAGCCAGCGGCGCATTGGCCGCCTTTGGCGCATACGGTGCCGCGCAGGCGCTGGCTTTTGCCTCCACCGGCACGGCAATTTCCGCGCTGAGCGGCGCCGCGGCGACCAACGCAACGCTCGCCTTCTTTGGCGGAGGCTCCCTTGCCGCCGGTGGTCTTGGCATGGCTGGCGGTACAGTTGTGCTTGGTGGGCTTGTGGCGGCCCCCGCCTTGCTGGTCATGGGCTTAGTAGCCGGAAAGGCGGCCCAAAAGGGGCTTGAAAAAGCCTATACCAATCGTGCCGAGGCTATACAGATCGCGGCGCAGCTCAACACCGCATCCCTGCAATGCGAGACCATCCGCAGACGAACCTATATGTTTTATAATTTGCTGGCTCGTCTGGACTCCTACTTTATGCCGCTGATCCACAGGATGGGCGACATTGTAAAGATCGAGGGCGATGACTACAGTCAGTACAGCGCCGAATCCAAAACAGTCATTGCATCCTGCGCCAGTGTGGCCGTGAGCATCAAATCCGTTTTGGACACGCCGCTGCTAACGGATGACGGATTGTTGACGGATGCGTCCGAAGAAACCGCAACAAATATCGAAGGCTTCCTGAAAAATATGAGGATTCCGTATTGACCCAGTTTTGACCCAGAATCCGAAAAAAGCGGGCAGGGCTGGACGGAAACAATGGAAAATCTGCCGAGCGAATGGCGGCAAAAAGCACAAATCGGAGCCGAAACGGCTCCGATTTGCGCGTGAGACAACCTACGGACCAGAAGGCCGGGGGTTCGAATCCCTCACGGCGTACCAAAAGTCCTCGAAATCGTCCGATTTCGAGGACTTTGGCTTTTCATAAGTTCCGTTTTTTTGGTACTGCTTTTTTCTGACCCAAACGCTGACCCCAACGGGAGCGGATAGCGGAAAGGTCTATACCGCACGGGATAGGATATTGCCCATCGTCTGCGCCGCTTTTAGCTGGGCGTCCGTGGTGACATGGGCGTAGGTGTCCAGCGTGAAACCCGCGGAGTAGTGCCCCAGCATACTGCTGACGGTTTTCACACCCACGCCGTTTTGCAGCGCCATGGTCGCGAAGGTGTGTCGGAGGTCATGGAAGCTCCCGCCTCCGGCGACACCGCTTTTGACCGCGCAAAAGCGGCGAGAAAACGCGCACGGGCTGCGCCCGTGACCCACTTCATTGCAGGCTCGCGACAGAACGACTGCACGCGCTGCGCAAAGAAATACCCACCATTTTTTGTTGCCGCTTTCGATTTGACCTTCGTCTATGTCCGCTTGACCGCTGCCCCTGTGGGGGTTCAATTTTTTTGCAGCGACTGCTGTACTGGCTCCGCAGCAGCGGCTGAGCGGAAAGAGAAGCACGCCAAATCGTTCAGAAGAAAAATCAAACACACGGTTGCTGAGATGGTGATTTAATATGAGCAGTTCAGGGGTCAAGGGGCGGCAGCCCCTTGCGTTCTCTTGGGGTTTCAAAGGGGCTATTCTCTACGGTAGAGAATAGCCCCTTTGTTATGCGCCGCGCGATGCGCGGCATGGCGAGGTTGTACGCTGAGCCGATCATCTGGTGGATGTTGCGGACGGTCTTTGGTGCTAAACCTTTTGGTTTCTTCTTGGCCTCGACGCGGTCAACTCTGCCGCCGTCCAGCAGGTGCTTGTAGAACCGCTGCAAGTCCAGAGAGGTCAGGTCTGCCAGCGGAACGCTGCCGATCTGCGGCTTGATGTGGTTTTTCAGAAAGCCTTGCGAGGTTTTGTAGGTCGATGGGCGCAGTTTGATTTTCGCGTAGTTCTCCATCCACACTTCCAGCCAACTTCCCACGGTGTAGGTCTTGGCTTTGGGCAAAGCCCACGAGCTGATACCCGATGCACAGATTGGTGGCGCCGGAATAGGTCAGCGCGGAGAAGCGGATGGTCATGCGCCGGGCGTCGCTGCCGAGCGTCAGCCGCTCCGGGGACTCGTAGGTCCGGTCATCCACGCGGATGCTGTTGATGACCAGCGGCGGCATCGGCGCGGAGATCTCCCGGAAGTCAAACACGCTGACGCCGTTTCGTGTGGCCAGATACAGGCTGCCGTCCGGGGCCATATAATTGCAGGTGTTCACCCGCAGGGAGCCGGTGAGCCCGTGGGCCGTTCCGTACTGGGTGGCGTGCGGCGTTTCTCCCGCTAAGATCCGCGCCTTATCCAAGGCGTAAATGCCGCTGTCCTGCAGCAGCCACAGCTTTACGTCCCGCTCGTAGAGATCGAAGATCGAGCCGGGACCGATGTGCAGGCCGTCCAGCCTGCGGAAAGTCCCGTCCGCCCAATAATACAGGTGGCTGCCCGCGCTGGCAAAGGCGCTGCGGCCGTCCTCCTCCTGCAATATGCGCAGCACCACGCCGTCCTCCAGCCCCTGCTCGTAGCTGAATTTCGTGATCGAGCCGTCCTGCGCCAGCGCGTAGATCCCGCTTCCGGCGCTGCCCGCCAGCAGCGTGCCGTCGGGAGCCTGAACGATGCAGAGGATCGACTGCGTCTCCAGTCCGCTGTCCTTATCATAGAAGGCGGCGACCCCATCGCCCCGGATCAGGGCAAGGCCGTCCTGCGTTCCCACGGCCACCGTACCGTCCCGCAGCTCGAAGGCCACGCGGATACGCGTGCTCCCCAGCCCGTTGCTCTGATTAAAGAAAACAAGCTCTCCGCTGCCCGTGTCATAGCGCACAAGGCCCAGCTCGGAGTAGGTGCCGCACCACAGGCGACCGCGGCTATCCGTCATAAGGCTCTGCACATGGATCCCTGCCAGCGCCTGTGTCAGCTTATTGGATACAGGCTGCCAGTCGCTGTCAAAGGCCAGCAGTCCCTGGTTCACGGCGGCATAGTACCGTCCGCCCGCCGCGGTCACGGCATTGATATCCATATCCGCCAAACCTGCCGCGAGGTTGGGCGAGGCAAAGCAGCCGGGGCTGTAGCGGAGCAGCCCCTCGTTGGAGAAGGCCAGCCAGACGTTGCCCTCGGTGTCCAAAGCGGCGCAGTTCACCGCGTCGGTGCTCGTGCCCGTATGGGGATCCCGCTGCGTACCGTCAGCGGTGACCCATGCAAAGCCCTGCTGGCCCGAGACCAGTATATCTCCCTCGGCGGTAACGTCGATCCGGTTGTGGTTGACCGCGTCCGTCACCTCGTAGGTCTGCACCGTGAAGGCCGTGCCGTCCAACCTCTGACCGCTGCACGCGACCTTCGCCAGCGCCGAGCCGTTGGTGCCCAGATAGATGTTGTTCGCGCGGTCCGAGGTCAGGCAGCTTATCACGCTGCCGTCTTCGAAGAACAGCTCCGCGTCCTGCATGGCCAGCACACGGTCGTCCTGCATGACCGCGCACTTTCCCGTGCTCATGGCGCACCACAGGCAGCCATAGTGGTCGATCCCCAGCGCATAAGCGGTTTCGCCCGTTATGTACGGGTTGCTGTAAGGCACCAGAAGTCCGCTGCGGACCCGGCACACGCCGGAGGTGGAGGCAACGTAAATGGTGCGGTCGCGTCCCTCTGCGAAATCGCGTATGCTCAGATAGCTGTTCTTTTTCGTGCAGGGCACGGCGGTAAAGACGCCGTTTTCGTAGACGAACACCCCGGCGTCGCAACGGCGCCCTTGGTGCTGAAATTGTGGAATTCGGAGCCGTCGAAGCGCAGAAGGCCGCCGTAGCTGCCCACCCACGGGTAGCCGTCCCTCGTCTGCAGGACGGCGTTTGCCTCGTCGGTCGGCAGGCCGTTGGTCTGGCCGAATACCGTTCGCACATAGGCAGGCTCCAGCTCCGCCGCCCGCGCAGGGATACCGCACAGCACCGCCAGCAATACCGCCAGCAGCCATGCTCCTTTTCGATTCACTCAGCATCCCTCCCGGTCAAATGCTCCATGCCGGTCTGTCTCCGGCGCGGTCGGCGGCAGCGTCTTTTCGCACCGCCGGTCAGACTCAAAGCCTTGCCACGCCGCTCCTGCGCGCGGCTTCGGCGACCGCCTTCGCCACCGCGGGGCCGACGCGCGGATCGAACGCCGCGGGGATGATATAGTCCTCGCTGAGCTCATCGCCCACAAGTCCCGCCAGCGCTTCCGCTGCCGCGACCTTCATCTCTTCGTTGATGTCGCTCGCGCGCACGTCGAACGCACCGCGGAAGATGCCGGGGAACGCGAGCACGTTGTTGATCTGGTTCGGATAGTCGCTGCGGCCGGTCGAAATGACCCTTGCGCCGCCCGCCTTTGCCGCGTCGGGGAAGATCTCCGGCGTCGGGTTCGCGCAGGCGAAGATAATCGCGTCCTTGTTCATCGTTTTGACCATCTCGGTCGTGACGGTATTCGGCGCGGAAACGCCGATGAACACGTCCGCGCCCACCAGCATGTCGGCGAGCGTCCCCGCCTTGCGGCTCAGGTTCGTGACCTCTGTCATCTCGGTCTTGATCCAGTTCAGCCCCTCGCGGCCCTGGTAGATCGCGCCCTTGCGGTCACACATCGTGATGTCGCGGAAGCCCGCGGAAAGCAGCAGCTTTGTGATGGCGATGGCCGCCGCGCCCGCGCCGGAGGTCACGACCTTCACGTCCTCTTTCTTCTTGCCGACGACCTTGAGCGCGTTCGTGAGGCCCGCCAGCGTGATGACGGCGGTACCGTGCTGGTCGTCGTGGAAGATGGGAATGTCACATTTTTCCTTCAGCTTGCGCTCGATCTCGAAGCAGCGTGGCGCGGCGATGTCCTCCAGATTGATGCCGCCGAAGCTGCCGGAGATGTTGTAGACGGTCTCGACGAATTCGTCCACGTCCTTGGTCTTGACGCAGATGGGGAAAGCGTCCACATCGCCGAAGGCCTTGAAGAGCACGCATTTGCCCTCCATGACGGGCATGCCGGCCTCGGGGCCGATGTCGCCGAGGCCCAGAACGGCGCTGCCGTCGGTGATGACCGCCGCCATGTTCCAGCGGCGGGTAAGCTCATAGCTTTTATTGATGTCCTTCTGAATCTCCAGACAGGGCTGCGCGACGCCGGGGGTGTAGGCCAGGGACAGGTCATCCTTCGTCTTCACCGGCACGCGGGTCACCATCTCGATCTTGCCCTTCCACTCGCCGTGCAGGCGGAGCGCTTCCTTTGCGTAATCCATTCCGTTCTCCTTTTTATTGGCAGGCTTTCAAACCATCCGCTCGGGGCGGACGATGCGGTCAAATTCCTCCGGCGGCAGAAGCTCCAGCGCGGCGCAGGCCTCGCGCAGCGTCAGGTTTTCCGCGTATGCCTTCTTTGCGATCCTCGCGGCGTTTTCATAGCCGATGTGCGGGTTGAGCGCCGTGACGAGCATCAGCGAGCGGCGCACGTTCTCGTCCATCCTCTCTCGATTTGCGCGGATGCCGGACGCGCAGTTTTTGTCAAACGAAGCGATGGCCTCGCTCAGCAGACGGACGGACTGCAGAAAGTTATAGGCGCACACGGGCATAAAGACGTTCAGCTCAAAGTTCCCCTGCGACGCCGCTATGCCGACGGCAGCGTCGTTGCCCATGACCTGCACCGCCACCATCGTCACCGCCTCGCACTGCGTGGGGTTGACCTTGCCGGGCATGATGGACGAACCCGGCTCGTTGGCTGGAATGGCGATCTCCCCGAGCCCCGTGCGCGGACCCGAGGCAAGCCAGCGCACATCGTTCGCGAGCTTCATCATGTCGCACGCGAGCGCCTTGACCGCGCCGTGTGCGAACACCAGCTCATCCTTCGACGTGAGCGCGTGAAACTTGTTGGACGCGGTGACAAAGGGCTTTCCGGTCAGCTCCGCGACGGCCGCGGCGACCGCCCGGTCAAAGCCGTCGGGGGCGTTGAGTCCCGTGCCGACCGCCGTGCCGCCGAGCGCCAGCTCCCGCAGGGGAGGCAGCGCGGCGGTGAGCAGCTCACGGTCCCGTGCGAGGCTCGTCCGCCAGCCGGAGATCTCCTGCGCGAAGGTGATGGGCGTCGCGTCCTGCAAATGCGTCCGCCCGGATTTCAGCACATCGGCGTTCTCCGCCTCCAGACGCAGGAGGGTCTGCTCCAACGCGGAAACAGCGGGGAGAAGGCGATCCTCCACCGCAAGGCAGGCAGCAATATGCATCGCCGTGGGAAAGGTGTCGTTCGAGGACTGCGACATATTGACGTCGTCGTTTGGGTGCAGGAGCTTTTTCCCCGCCAGATGGTCGCCGCGGTTGGCGATGACCTCGTTGATGTTCATATTCGACTGCGTGCCCGAGCCCGTCTGCCATACAACGAGCGGGAAATGCCCGTCCAGCTCGCCGGCAAGGATCTCGTCGCAGACGCGGCCGATCAGGGCGCATTTTTCCGCGCTCATCCGTGCGGGCAGCAGCTCGCGGTTGGCGATGGCCGCCGCCTTTTTCAGAACGGCAAATGCCCGGATGATCTCCGCGGGCATCGTTTCGATCCCGACGCCGATGGGGAAATTCTCATGCGAGCGCTGCGTCTGCGCGCCCCAGTAGCGGTCCGCCGGGACGCGGACCTCTCCCATCGAGTCCCGCTCTATCCTGTATTCCATACGTTTCCTCGCTTCCGTTTGATCTGTTATCTCCATAGTACACGCCGCGGCACGGATGTCAACAGGAGATTTTACGCCCGGGCGGCAGGCAGGCGAAAAAACGCGGGCGCTACCCGGAGAAGCTGCATAACGCCGCCTTTACAGCAAAAGGGACCGTTCTCTTCCGCAGAGAACGGTCCCTTTTTCCCATCTCTTTACTTTGCCAACTCCGCGTACTCCGGGGCCTCCGCCGTGGCGGGGGCGATGGCGGGGCTGGTATCCCTCGCCCACTCGAGCGCGTGCTCGCAGAACATCCGTGTGATGGTGGACGGCTGCGCCGCCGCGCTCGTGGCGATGGCAATGTCGCGGTAGTACGGCTCGTCGAGCGGCTTTTTGATGATGCCGTGGCGGTTGGGGTGCAGGATCAGATCGTGCACCACGCTGATGCCCAGCCCGCACTCGACCATCGCGAGGATGGCGAAGTCGCTGCTGACCTCAAACTTGATGCGCGGGGACTGCCTGAGGTGCTCGAGGAACAAATTGATCTCGTAGTCCTGCTCCTCCATGAGGCTGATGAAATCCTCGTCCGACAGCCGGCTGACGGGGAAGCATTCCGCGTCGCGCAGCGGGTGGTTCGGCGGCAGGATGACCGTCAGCGAGTCGCGCAGCAGGAAGGTCGTGTCGAACTCCTTGGCGCAGGGGAGGGCGAGAAAGCCGCAGTCGATCTGCCCGCGGCGCAGCCAGGTCGCGATCTGGTTGTACTCGCCGTTGAAGATCTGAAAGCGGATATTGGGGTATTTTTCGTGGAAGGACTTGATCATCAGCGGCATCCAGCCGGTCGCCATGCTGGTGAACGCGCCCACGCGAATGAGGCCGCTCTGCAACCCGTGCAGCTCGCCGACGGCAAAGCTGAGCTCCTCCTGCCCCTTGACGATGGATTGAAGGATGGGCAGCAACTGCGTCCCCTCCGAGCTGATCTCGATGCCCGAGCGGTTGCGCGTGAGCAGCGGGACATCCCAATGCTCCTCCAGGTCCGCGATCATGCGGCTCACGGCAGACTGCGTGTAGCCCAGCTCCGCGGCGGCCTGCGTGATGCTGCCGGTCTCGATGGTCTTGAGGTAGGCCAGATATTTGTGGATCATGCGCTCATCTCCTTGTTTGCATCGGCATTAAGGCCATGATAGCCGAATGTGAATCATCTGTCAAGCATTCCATTTCGGAATGTTCAGCAGAACAAGGTTTTTCTTGTGCATTCCGCATTAAAACTATATACTGTATGCGTAGATAATTAAACACTATCGCGAAGCGGTTTGCAAGCCCACGACGGCGTTGTTGCAAATCGCAGAAAATTTTTGAGGAGGCTATCACCATGATCCATTATTCCTGCATCGGTGCGACCGGCTATGTCTGCGGCGAAGTGCTGCGCATGATGGTCAACCATCCCGACGGCGAGCTCGTCAACGTTCTCGATACCTACGGCGTGGGCGACGCCATCTCCACCCATCATCCCGCCCTGCGCGGCTTCTATGATCAGACCATTCTGGATCTGACCGAGGAGAACGTGCGCGAGACCGCCCGCAAGAGCGACGTCGTGATGATCCAGGTCCCCTCCGGCGCGGTCGCCAAGTGGGCGGAGATCGTTCTCGCCGAAGGCTCCCGCATCATCGACATCGGCGCGGACATCCGCTTCCGCGACGTGAAGGTCTGGGAGAAGTGGTACGGCGACAAGCACACCAATCCCCAGATGACCCATGACGCCGTCTACAGCATGCCCGAGATGAACCGCGAGCTGGCCAAGGGCAAGAAGCTCATCGCCAACCCCGGCTGCTATCCCACCGCCTCCACGCTCGGCCTTCAGCCCATGCTCAAGACCGGCCACATCGTTGAGAACACCATCGTGATCGACGCCAAGAGCGGCTTCACCGGCGCGGGCCGCCGTCCCGCCCTCAACAAGCTCCTCACCGAGGCGGAGAACAACTTCTGCGCCTACGCCCTCGGCGGCGGTCACCGCCACACCCCCGAGATCGAGCAGAACATCGCCTACATCACCGGCAAGGATCTGATGAAGCCCGAGACCTGGCAGTACATCAACTTCCAGCCGCACCTCCTCCCGCAGGTTCGCGGCATCGAGGTCACCATCTACGCCACCTGCGATAAGGACTTCACCAACGAGGAGGTCTACGAGCTGTATAAGGACTTCTACAAGGACGAACCCTTCGTCAAGGTCTTCCCGGCCAATCTCCCCGTGCAGACCAAGTGGGCCTACGGCACCAACTTCGTCGAGATGACCCCGACCTTCGATTCCCGCACCCACCGCCTGATCGTCTCCTCCGTCATCGACAACATCGGCAAGGGCGCCGCCGGCCAGGCCATTCAGAACATGAACCTTATCATGGGCCTGCCCGAGACCACCGGCCTCATGATGCCCCCGATGTATCCGTAAGGAATTGATTTTATATAAAGTAAGAATAAGAAAAGGAGAACAACACTATGGAATACAAAGTGATCGAAGGCGGCGGCATCACCTCCCCGAAGGGCTTTACCGCGGGCGCTGTGTACGTCGGCGTGAAGAGCCGCAAGACGCAGAAGCCCGATGTGGCCGTCCTCTACTCCGAGACCGAGGCCTCCTGCGCCGCGGTGTTCACCACCAACAAGTTCTGCGCCGCCCCCGTCATTCTCGACCGTGAGATCCTCAAGAACGGCAAGGCCCGCGCCATCGTCATCAACTCCGGCAACGCCAACGCCGCCACCGGCACGCAGGGCATCGAGGACGCCCGGACCGTCGAGCGCGAGGCCGAGAAGCTCCTCGGCGTGGGCGAGAACGAGGTCTTCGTCTGCTCCACCGGCGTTATCGGCCAGAAGCTGCCCGTCGAGAAGGTGCTCGACGGCGTCCGTCAGATCATCCCTGCCAAGCTCGACGCCGCCAACGGCTCCGACGCGGCCTATGCCATCATGACCACCGACACCGTCCGCAAGGAATCCGCCTACGAGCTCGAGCTCTCCTCCGGCACCATCCGCATCGGCGCGATGGCCAAGGGCTCCGGCATGATCCACCCCAACATGGCCACCACCCTCGCCTACGTCACCACCGACGCCAAGTGTGATTCCGCCGACCTGCAGAAGATGCTGCACAACGCCATCGACAAGAGCTTCAATATGTGCACCGTCGACGGCGACACCTCCACCAACGACACCATGATCCTGCTCGCCAACGGCGCCTCCGGCGTCGAGGTCAAGACCGAGGAGGACAAGGCGGCTCTCGCCGGTCTCATCGAGCACATCTGCATCGACATGGCCCGCCGCATCGCCTCCGACGGCGAGGGCGCGACCCATCTGATCGTCGTCGAGTCCTACGGCCTGCCCACCGAGCATGACGCCCGTCTGGTCGCCAAGGCCATCGCCGGCTCCACCCTGTTCAAGGCCGCCGTGTTCGGCCGCGACGCGAACTGGGGCCGCATCATGGCCGCCGCCGGCTACTCCGGCGCGGACGTCGATCCCACCAAGGCCGACTGCATCATCAAGAGCAGCGCCGGCGAGGTCCAGGTCATGAAGGACGGCTTCGGCACCGACTTCAGCGAGGAGCTGGCCAAGGCCGTGCTCACTGAGCACGACATCACCGTCATCGTCGACTTCCACAGCGGCGACGGCAAGGCGGTCGCCTACGGCTGCGACCTCACCTACGAATACGTCAAGATCAACGGCGACTACCGTACCTAAGGAGGGCTACCCATGAGCGACGTTGCGAAGAAGGTAGAGACCCTGATGGAGGCCATGCCCTACCTTGAAAAGTATCAGGGCAAGGTCATCGTCATCAAGTACGGCGGCAACGCCATGATCAACGACGAGCTCAAGGACGCCGTGCTCCACGACGTCGTGATGCTCAAGCTCCTCGGCCTCAAGCCCGTGCTCAGCCACGGCGGCGGCCCCGGCATCAACAAGATGCTCGAGAAGCTCAACATTCCCGTGCAGTTCATCAACGGCCTGCGCTACACGTCCGAGGACATCATGCGCGTGGTCGAGATGGTTCTCGTCGGTCAGGTCAACACCGAGCTGGTCGGCAGGATCAACCAGATCGGCGGCAAGGCCGTCGGCCTCTCCGGCGTGAGCGGCGACATCTATCACTGCCACAAGCGCAGTGAGGAGCTCGGCTTCGTCGGCGACATCGACTACGTCAACGCCGACGCCATCAACGCCATGCTCGACGCGGGCTTCATCCCCGTCATCGCCCCCGTCGGCACCGACGGGCAGGGCAACACCTACAACATCAACGGCGACACCGCCGCGGGCAAGCTCGCCTCCGCGCTCGGCGCGGAAAAGCTCGTCATCCTCACCGACATCGAGGGCCTGTGCAACGACATCAAGGTGCGCGATGTCATCAGCTACCTGAACATTCAGGACGTGAAGGCGCTCAAAGACAAGGGCACCATCGCCGGCGGCATGATCCCCAAGGTCGACTGCTGCGTCGAGGCCATCGAGGAGGGCGTCACCAGCGTCCACATCATCGACGGCCGCAAGCCCCACTCCGTACTCTACGAGGCCTTCACCACCGAAGGCACCGGCACCACGATCGGCACCGCACAGCCGAGCGTTGGCATCAAATGGTAAAACATACATAAAATTTTAACAGGAGGACTCTACCATGATCGAAAAGTTCAAGACCAATGCGGAAGTCATCGAAAACGGTGACAAGTATCTCTACGGCAACCATGTCCGTATGCCCATCTCCATGGAGCGCGGCGAGGGCGTCTACGTCTTCGACAAGGACGGCAACAAGTACCTCGATTTCGTCGGCGGCATCGCCGTCAACGGTCTCGGCCACTGCCATCCCGCCATCGTCAAGTGCCTGCAGGAGCGTGCGGAGACCATCCTCCACTGCTCCAACTACTTCTACAATGAGCCCGCCGTCCAGACCGCGAAGCTCATCGTCGAGAACAGCTGCTTCGATAAGGTTCTCTTTGCCAACTCCGGCGCCGAGGCCAACGAAGGCCAGATCAAGCTCGCCCGCAAGTACGCCAAGGATCACGGCCATCCCGAGCGCTTTGTCGTCATCACGATGAAGAACTCCTTCCACGGCCGCACCCTCGCCACCTGCACCGCCACCGGTCAGTATGCCGTCCACCGCTACTTCGAGCCCCTGCCCTCCGGCTTCCGCTATGCCGAGTTCAACAACCTCCAGTCCGTCAAGGACATCATGGATGAATACGTCTGCGCCATCCTGACCGAGCCCGTCCAGGGCGAGGGCGGCGTGCGTCCCGCTTCCCAGGAGTTCCTGCAGGGCCTGCGTGACCTGTGCGACGAGAAGGGCATCCTCCTCATGTTCGACGAGGTCCAGGTCGGCTCCGGCCGCACCGGCAAGCTCTTCGCGCATCAGAACTACGGCGTGGAACCCGATACCTGCTCCATGGCGAAGGCGCTCGGCTCCGGCGTGCCCATCGGCGCGGTCTGCGCCCGCGGCGACGCGGCCAAGACCCTCACCCCCGGCACCCACGGCTCCACCTTCGCCGGCGGTCCTCTCGCCTGCGCTCTGGCTGCCACCACGCTCGACGTCATGATCAACGAGGGCGTCATCGAGAACGCCCGCGTCATGGGCGAGTATTTCCGCGATCAGATGCACAAGGTCATCGAGAAGAACCATCCCAAGGCGGTCAAGGAGATCCGCGGCCTCGGCATGATCAACGGCATCGAGCTCAACCATCCCAGCGGCCAGCCCGTCGTCGACCTGTGCTACAAGGATGCCAACGTCCTCATCAACAACACCAACGGCAACGTCCTGCGCTTCGTTCCGCCGCTGATCACCGGCAAGGAAGAGATCGACCTGTGCATCAAGGCGGTCGACGACGCCATGACCAAGCTCGGTTGGTAAAACGCAACGGCGTTATCGCCAAGCCCAAGGGGTAAATTTTGTGATATCCGGCAAGCGCGCGGCACTTGCCACCGTGCATAAAATATGCTAAAATATCCGCATATTTAATCGGTACGCCGCGCGCTTCCCGTATCAGCCTTACATGCAATTTCCCCGTCCTCCCCTTCGCAGGGGGGCGAGGGAGGACGGGGAGACCGCAGCAAATCGTTTCCTGATCATTCAAGGAGGGAAAAATCACCGAATAAAGGGGGAATACCGTCAAGATCACGTCTTCCCGCCGCCGGTCTCATCTGCCGGTCTGCGGGCGCACAGACCCTCGCAAATACCGTAAAACAGTGTTCACCATCTACGAAGCTGCGCGGACGGGAGCGTTCCCGCCCTATGCGCACCATGTATTTAGAGAAAGGTTGGTACAATCAAGTGAGTGAAGAAAAGAAAGCCAGGACCCCGCGTATGCCAAAGCTGTGGGAAGCTCTGGTCACCATGCTGATCTTGGTCGGCGCATTGGCGCTCGGCATCGTCAAGTATGAAACAGACCCACATGTCCCCATGTTCATCGGCGTTATGGGCGCCGCGCTGATGGCGCTCTACCTCGGCTACAAGTGGGAGGCCATCGAAAAGTCCATGATGGACGGTATTTATAAAGCCCTCCAGTCTGTCTGTATCCTCGTCATCGTCGGTATCCTCATCGGCGTTTGGATCAACGCCGGTGTCGTTCCCACAATGATCTTCTACGGTTTGAAGGTCCTCAAGCCCGCGATCTTCTTCATTGCGTCTGTTCTCATCTGCTCCATCACCTCTCTGGCCACCGGTACCTCCTGGGGCACGATGGGTACGATGGGCGTCGCCTTGATGGGCATTGGCTTCGGTCTCGGCATGAGCCCCGGCATGACCGCCGGTGCGGTCCTCTCCGGTGCCTACTTCGGCGACAAGATGTCCCCTCTGTCCGATACCACGAACCTTGCGCCCGCTATGGCAGGCACGGACGTTATGACCCATGTGAAGGCCATGATCCTGCCCACCGGCATCACCTATGTCATCACCCTCATCGGCTTCGGTATTCTCGGCGCCATGCAGTATCACGGCGGCGATGCCGACATGAGCCGCGTGACGGAGTTCTCCGGCGCGCTCGAGGCCGTGTTCAATATCAACCCTGCGCTGCTCTTGCCCCCGGTCATCGTTATCGTGGCGGTTGCCATGAAGATGCCCGCCATCCCTGGTATCACGCTCGGCATCATTTCCGGCGCGATCATGGGCATGATCTTCCAGCCCGAGTGCAACATGGGTACCGTGTTTGATTTCGGCATGAACGGCTACTACTTCAGCGATGAAGTGCTCGCCATGTTCGAGGAGACACTCTCTCCCGAGACCAGCTACACCATGACCCGTCTGCTTGAAAGCGGCGGTATCCTCGGCATGATGTCCTCCGTCGCCATGACGATCATCGCCATGATGTTCGGCGGCATTATGGAGGACACCCACCAGCTCGAGGTCATCGTCAACTCCCTCAAGAAGCTGGCGAAGGGACCGGCAGGCCTTGTGCTTCTCACTGAGTGCACCTGCGTTCTCTCCAACGCCGTCATGCCCGAGCAGTACATCTCCATCGTCGTTCCCGGCCGTATGTACGCTGAGGAGTACAAGGAAATGGGCCTGCATCCCGCGGTCCTCTCCGGTGCGCTCGAAGGCGCCGGCACCGTCACCTCCGCCCTCATTCCGTGGAACACCTGCGGTGTGTTTATCTCCAGCACCCTCGACATCAGCGCGTGGGGCGCGGGCGGCTACGGCCCGTGGGCTCTGTTCAACTGGCTGATGCCGCTCATCAACTGGCTGTGCGCCCTCATCGGCTGGACAGTCAAGGATCTGGACAACAAGCCCTATAAGAAGTCCAAGGCTGCCGCCAAGGCGGAATAAATCAAAACGGCAAAGGAACGGTCTATGAACAGAGGAACGGCACGATACCCTCTTTTAGAGATCGACCTTGACAAGCTGAAAGCAAATCTGGCAGCGCTCATCGAGCGCTGCCAGAGCCTTTCTGTCGAGGTCGCGGGCGTGGTCAAGGGCTTTTCGGCGCTGCCGGAGGCCGCCGGGGTCTATACGGAATGCGGCGTGCGGAGCCTTGCCTCGTCCCGTCTCAGTCAGCTGCGCGCCCTGCGCGGCGCGGGCGTTGCCTGCGAGCGCGTTCTCATCCGCATCCCCATGCTCTCCGAGCTTCCGGAGGTCGCGGAGGTCGCGGACATGAGTCTCCAGAGCGAGCTTGAAACGCTCCGCGCCCTCAACGCGGTCTGCGCGAAGCGCGGAACGCGCCACAGGGTGATCCTGATGGCTGACCTCGGCGATCTGCGCGAGGGCTTCTGGAGCCGCGAGGAACTGGTCGACGCCGCGCTTGAGGTCGAGTATAAGCTCGACCATCTGGAGCTGGCGGGCATCGGCACGAATCTCGGCTGCTACGGCTCGGTCGCCGCCACGCCGGAGAAGCTGCGCGAGCTGGTCTCCGCCGCCGAGGCGGTGGAGCGCGCCATTGGCCGCGAGCTGCAATATATCTCCGGCGGCGCGTCCACCTCCGTCCACATGGTGCTTGACGGTACGCTGCCCGCGCGCGTCAACCATCTGCGCATCGGCGAGTTCGCCCTCCTCGGCGGCATCTACGGCTGCTATCCCGACTTTCTGCGCCGTGACGTGTTCACCCTCCGCATGGAGGTCGTGGAGTGCAAGCCGAAGCCCAGCTATCCCGTCGGCGAGCTGACCGTGGACGCCTTCGGCAAAACGCGCGAATACACCGACCGCGGCATCCGCCGCCGCGCGCTCTGCGCCGCGGGCCGCGTCGATTACGGCGATCCCTTCGACCTCACGCCGCGCCTCGCGGGCGTGGAGGTCCTCGGCGCGTCCTCGGACCACACCATTCTTGACGTGGAGGACGCCGCCGTCCCCGTCCGGCTCGGCGACGTGCTGGACTTCGGCGTGAGCTACGGCTCGCTCGTCTACCTCACCAACACGCCCGAGGTCCGCATCGTCTATCGGAAAAACGGCCGCCTGTACACGACGGAATAACGCACAAGGAAGCCCTCCGCTCGGTGAGCGGAGGGCTTCTCGTCGCTTTTTCGTTTTCTCAGCTCAGCGTCGTGCCGGTGACGAAGCTCGCCACGATGATGAGCAGGATGGAGATGGGCGCAATGTACTTGACCAGCACGCTGTAGACCTTTGCCAGCTTGAACGGCTTGCCGTCCAGCTCGATCTCATGCACGGCATTCGCGGGCTTCCAGATCCAGCCGGTGAAAATGCACACGCCGAGCGCGCACAGAGGGATCATCAGACGGTCGGTGAGGAACTCCATGAAGTCGCCGAAGATGGGGAAGCTCACGCCGTTGGCGAAGTCAAACCAGATGCCCTTGATGTTGAACGCGGCCTGCGACATGGTGTACAGGCAGCCGATGAGGAACATCAGCGTGCAGACGATGATGGTGGTGGGCTTGCGCTTCCAGCCGAAGCGCTCGGTCAGGAACGCCACCACACCCTCGATGAGGGATATGCTGCTCGTCAGCGCGGCGAACAGGAGCAGCATATAGAACAGCACGCCGAAAAACGCGCCGCCCGCCATGTGCTCGAACACGCCCGCGAGGGACGCGAAGGCGAAGCCGCCGCCCTTGCCGACGTTCTCGGAGCCGAGCGTCGCAAACACCGCGGGCACGATGATGAAGCCGGCGATGAGCGCCACGAGCGTATCCATCGTGCAGATGAGCGCCGTGTTCTTGCCGAGGTTCTCATGCTTGGGCAGATACGAGCCGTAGGTGATCATGATGGCCATGCCCAGCGACAGGGAGAAGAACGCCTGCCCCAGCGCGGAGAGGAAGGTGTTGAAGCCGACCTTGCTCCAGTCGCAGCTGAGCATATAGGCGAAGCCGGCCTGCGCGCCGTCGAGCGTGATGGTGCGCGCGAGCAGTACAATGAGAATGACGAACAGCGCGGGCATACCGACCTTGTTGAACTTCTCGATGCCGCCCTCAACGCCCTTGATGATGATGAAGGCGTTGACTGCCATAAAGACCGCGGCAAAGAGAATGGCGGTCAGCGGGAACCATGTCTCGCCCGTCGCGGCGTTGTAGCCGAGCAGGCCGTAGAAATAGCCGAGCGGATCGGCATAGACCGTCTGCGCCTCCGTAATGTAGGACACGACATAGCGCAGCACCCAGCCGCCGACGTGGCAGTAATAGGAGGTGACGATGAACGCCACCGCAACACCCGTGACGCCGACCCACTTGAAACCGCGGTAGCCGAGCTTGTGGAAGCTGTCGATGGCGTTCGCCTGCGCGGCGCGGCCGATGGTCAGCTCCGAGAGCATGACGGGGAAGCCGATGAGAACGACGATGGCCAGATAAATGAGGATGTAGGCGCCTCCGCCTCCCTCAAAGGCCTTGCCGGGGAACTTCCAGATGTTGCCGAGGCCGACGGCGCTGCCCGCCGCCGCCAGGATGAAGCCGATCTTGCTTCCCCATTGGGCACGATTGTTTTCCATGTGATTTTCTCCTTTAACTACGTTTCTCTCTCCGTTTTCCGTCAAATTCGTCCTCATATATTTTAATGAGATGTATAAATTAAACAGAAATTAGTCAAATGATACCGTCTTTCTTGCCAAAAGTAAAGCGACGTATTATAATAAAAATATGAGCGATCCTAATAGAAAGGAAATACTTCTATGGAAAGCAAGAAATTAGAGGCCCTGCTCATGGCAGTCGATCTCGGCAGCTTTACCAAGGCGGCAGAGGTCCTCGGCTACACGCAGTCGGGCCTGACACACATGATGAACTCGCTGGAAAAGGAGGTCGGCTTCACGCTGCTCGAGCGCGGACGCAGCGGCGTACGCCTCACGGAGGAGGGCGAGCGCATCGCGCCCGCCGTGCGCGAATTTCTGCAAGCCAACGCCCGGCTCGACAGCGTGATCGAGCAGGTCGCCTCCTCGCGCACGGAGATCATCCGCGTCAGCGCCTACGCCAGCATCGCCATGCACTGGCTGCCGGGCATCATCCAGCGCTTCCGCGAGGAGTGCCCCGACGTGGACGTGGACATCCGCATGGCCGACCACGTCGACGTCCCCTACGAGCTGCTCGCGCAGGGCAAGATGGACGCCATCCTCGTCTCTCCGCAGGACGAGGGCCAGTACGAGTGGGTGCATCTCGCCGACGATCCCATGTTTGCCGTTCTGCCGAAGGATTTCGACACGCAGGGCATGACCGCCTTCCCGCTCGCCGCCTTCGAGGCGCGCGACTTCATCATGCCCTCGCAGGGCTTCGATAAGGACATCATGCGTATCTTCAACCGCATCGGCGTCAAGCCGCACATCCTGCCGACCTGGGTGGACGATCCCACCGTCATCAGCATGGTCAGCCACGGCCTCGGCGTGAGCATGATGACCGAGCTGACCGTCCGCGGCCGCACCGACGGCGTGAAGCTCCTGCCGGTCGAGCCGGCGTCCTCGCGTGAGCTTGGCCTTGCCGTCCGCTCGCTCGACGCCGCGAGCGACGGCCTGCGTCACTTCATCGACTGCACGAAGCGCGTCGTCGCGGAAATGCAGCCCTGAGCCGTTGCAAAAGCCACTTGTAATCACCGCCGAAGCGGTTATAATAAGGAAGCCCGCCGACCCGCGGGCGCAGAGAAAACAACGCGAAAGAAAAGGAACACCCTATGCTCACCTTTACTCCTGTCACGCAGCGGGACATTGCCCGCCTGCGCCGCTACTATAAAAGCTGCGAATACCAGCTCTGCGAATACTCTGCCCTCGTCAAGCTCATGTGGCGCAGCCACCTGCACCCCTCGTGGGCGGAGGGCGCGGGCTGCCTGATTGTCCGCAATTTCATCGACGGTCAGTATTGCTTCGACTACCCCGTTCCCGGGTCCGACGGCGACGAGGACGCGGCGCTCACGCTCATCGAGGACGACTGCCGCGAGCGGGATATTCCCCTCGTCCTCTCCGTCGTCCCGCAGGACAAGGCGGAGCGCCTTGCCGCGCGCTACCCCTACTTCCGCTTTTCCTCCCCGCGCGTCTGGCGCGACTATATCTACGCCGCCGAGGATCTGTGCGACTTTGCCGGACGCCGCTACTCCGGACAGCGCAACCACATCAACAAGTTCCGCAAGCTCTATCCCGATGCCGCCTTCCGCCCGCTCGGGAAGAGCGACCTGCCGCTCATCACGCAGTTCTTCCGTGACTACGAGGCCGTCTTCACCAAGGCGTCCGACTCGGCGAAAAACGAGCTGCGCTGCGCCGAGAAAATGCTCCGCATGACCGGCAGCCCGCACTTCCTCGTCGGCGGCATGGAGCTGGACGGCAGACTCCTCTCCGTCGCCATGGCGGAGCGCTGCGGCGACACGCTGCAAATTCATATCGAAAAAGCCCTCTACGGCTATGAGGGCGTCTATCCCGCCACCGTGCAGGCGTTCGCGCAGGAATTTGCCGTGGACGGCGTGCACTGGCTCAACCGCGAGGACGACGCCGGCGACAAGGGTCTGCGTACCTCGAAGCTCCAGTACCTGCCCGACCACCTCGGCGCGAAGCTGCGCTTCGACGTGCTCAACGAGCTGGTCAACATCACCGAAATTCCGACCCTCACCACCGCCCGTCTGACGCTCGACGCGCTCACCGATGCGGACAAAACCGCCTACGCCGCCCTCTGCCTCGACGACGACCGCAACCGCTGGTGGGGCTACGACTTCCGCAAGGACTACGACGGCACGCCCTACGAGGACTACTTTCTCGCCGTCGCGCGGGAGGACTACGCCCGCTCCCGCGCCGTGAACTTTGCCGTCCGGCTCGACGGCGCGCTCATCGGCGAGGTCGTCCTCTACCGCTTCGATTCCCGCGGCGGCGCGGAGCTCGGCTGCCGTGTCTCGCCGGGCTTCGCGGGCCACGGCTACGGCACGGAGGCGTTCGCCGCCGTCGCCGACTGGGCGCTCTACCGGCTCCACCTCGCCCACGTCGTCGCCAAATGCTATAAGGAAAACGACGCCTCCTACAGGATGCTCTCCTCCTGTATGCACCGCGCCGGCGAGGATGAGACCTTCTTCTATTTTGATAAAGAGGTCTGAACCGCGTATGAAAAGACCGCCTCTGCACACAATAGTGCAGAGGCGATTTTTTGTGTTCACACAAAAGCTCCCGGCATCTGCGGCACGCCGACAGGCGGCAGCCGCGCCGTATGCAGGCTCTCCATCCGCCGCCGACGGAGAGCAGCGCAAGGCAGAGCGGCAGAATGGAGATCTTCACGATGGGAACCAATTCCGAATTTTGCTCCGATGAGCGCGTGGGCTACACCCTGCTCAAATCCTTCCTCGCGGGCGACGTCAACGCCAACCGCTGCTACGCCGGCCTCTCGCCCGAGGAGCAGCAGCGTCTCGTCTCCGGCGCCAAGAGCCTGCGCACCCCCGACGAGGTTGCCAGCTACGTCTGGGACTATCTTGACAGACAAGGACGGTAAGCCGCCATGGAGCGCCTGACGGGACACTTTGAACTGGATGTCCGCACGCTCGACGCCCTGCTGGGCGTCGAGCGCTGCTTTGACATGATCGCCCGCGACCTCGTCGCGGGCGGCCGCCGCTGCCGTCTGTATGTCGTGGACGGCTACGGCGACGACGCGGTGCTCGAGCGCATGATCGGCTTCTGGCTCGCCCTGCCCTCCACCGCCGACGCCGCCGACGCGCAGACCTTCATCGACCGCTATGTGACCTTCAGCGAGGTCAACGCCGAAGCAGATCTCCGGCAGACGGCCACCGCCGTGTTCCTCGGCAAAACGCTGCTCCTCGCCGAGGGCTACGGCGAATGTATCCTCATCGACGCGAAGAGCTACCCCTCCCGCGGCGTGGAGGAGCCGTCCTCGGGCAAGGTACTGCGCGGCGCGCACGACGGCTTCATCGAAACCCTCGTGCAGAACGCGGCGCTCCTGCGCCGCCGCATCCGCACGCCGCAGCTGACGCTCGAGGGCCACAAAATTTCCGAGAAATCCCGCGCCGACGTCGTCCTCTGCTATCTCGAGGACAAGGTGGACCGCGCGCTCCTCGCGCGCGTCCGCGCGAAGCTCGCCGCCATCGACGCGGACTCCATCTCCATGTCGCAGGAGTCCATCGCCGAATCCATGATGGACCGGAGGCAATGGTTCAACCCTTTTCCACGCGTTCGCTATACCGAGCGCCCCGACGCCGCCACCGCGAGCATCATGGAGGGCAGCATCATCGTCCTCGTGGACAACTCCCCCGCCGCCATGATCCTGCCCACCCGCTTCTTTGATTTCGTGCAGGAGGCGAACGACTTCTATTTCCCGCCGCTCGTCGGCTCGTACCTCCGCATCCTGCGCGTGGTCGTCTTTCTGCTCACGCTCTTCATCACGCCCGTTTGGTATCTGCTCGTGCAGGACCCTGACCTTCCCAACAGCGCGCTGAGCTTCCTCGCCGTCACGAGCGAGTACGAGGTCCCCCTCCTCGCCCAGCTTCTCCTGACCGAGTTCATCGTCGACCTCCTCAAGCTCGCCTCGCTCAACACCCCCAGCGTCTTTTCCAACTCGTTTTCCATGATCGGCGCGCTCGTGCTCGGCGACTTCGCCGTACAGGCGCATTGGCTCGTGCCGGAGGTGCTGGCGTACATGGCGTTCGTTGCCATCGCGAACTTCGCCCAGCCGAGCTATGAGCTCGGCTACGCCTTCAAGCTTCTGCGCCTCGTGCTGCTCGTCAGCTCCGCCGCCCTCGGCTGGGTCGGACTCGCCCTCGGCACGCTGCTCATTATTGTCCTGCTCGTCACCACCAGGCCCATCGCCGGCGGACATTATATGTACCCCATTTATCCCTTCAACTGGCACGCGCTCCGCGCCCTGCTCATCCGCCGCCCCATCGCCCCCGACAACACCTGAATGTATTGCTCAAACGTATCGCTCAAAAAGCCGCCCTCCCGGGCGGCTTTTCTTTTGTCCGATCTCTCCTATTCGCCGCTCTCCCCGCGCTGCCTCCTCCGTCTCCGCGTCAGAGCTCCGAACCAAAAACCGGCGGCGGAGATGATCGTTCCCTTCAGCAGCAGACTCGGCTGCGGCAGACGCAGGATGCCGACGGAGAGCATGTTGGCCAGCATGAAGGTTGCGTACCCCGCGAGCATATACATCGCGCCAAATACAAGCGGCAGCAGCCAGCCTTGTCTTCCGCCGTATCCGCCCCGGCCAATGAGCAGTGAAATGACAAAGGCGGCGACCGGCAGCACGAGCCACAAAAATACGATGCCGTAGCCCATGGCGTCGTCTGGCCCGGTGAGCAGCCAGAAAAAGAGCACGGAAACGGCCCAGATGCCCAGATATACGCACAGAAGGATCAGCAGAGATTGCTCCCTCCGGCTCCGCACGGTGTTGGTGCTCTCCTCCAGATAATCCAGATAATCTGACATCGGTGCTTCCTCCTTTAACAATGCATCCAGACTGACCGCGTACAGGTCGCTCAGCCGCACCACGCTTACAATGTCCGGATAGTTCTTTTCATTCTCCCAGTTTGATATGCTCTGGCGGCTCACGCCCAGCGCCTCCGCCGTCTGCTCCTGCGTGAGCCCAGCCGCTATGCGCGCCTGCCTGAGCTTGGCTCCGATCTCCATAGGCATCCCGTCCTTTCTGCCTTCATCATAGGGAAATGAGCGGGCTTTGTCCATCAAAAATATTTGACAACGGTCGGTTTTCCCAAAAACTTTTTCAAACCCCCTTGACAAATCGTTCCCGATGTATTATTGTACTAATCACCTAATACAATCATACATCAAGAAAAGGAGGAACCGTATGGAGTGGCAATTCCGCAATGACAGCCCCATCTACACCCAGCTCACGCAGCGCCTGACGCAGGCCATCGTCGCGGGCGAATTTCGGCCCGGCGAGCGCCTGCCCTCGGTGCGCGAGCTCGCGGTGGAGGCGGGCGTCAATCCCAACACGGTGCAGCGCGCGCTCGCCGACCTCGAACGCGACGGGCTGGTCTTTTCCCAGCGCACCGCGGGCCGCTTCGTGACGGGAGATGTTTCCATGATCGAAAACGCGAAGCTCCGTCTGGCGGATCAATGTGTGGAGAATTTTCTCTCCGAAATGGCAAAGCTCGGCTGCGGCAGAGACGAGGTCATCGCCCTGCTGCAAGGCCGAAAGGAGGAAGAACCATGAATATTTTAGAATGTAAGGCGCTCACCAAGCGCTACGGCGGCAAGTCCGCCCTCGAGGGCGTGGACCTCGCCATCGAGCCGGGCCGCATCGTCGGTCTGCTCGGCCCGAACGGCAGCGGCAAAACGACCCTCATCAAGCTCGCCAACGGCCTGCTCACCCCCACGAGCGGCGAAATTCTGATCGACGGAAAAGCCCCCTCGCCGGAGACGAAGGCCATCGTCTCCTATCTCCCCGACCGCAACGCCCTGCCCGACTGGATGACCGTCGCGCAGACCGTCGACTACTATGCCGACTTCTACGCCGACTTCCGCCGCGACGCGGCGCAGGAGATGCTCGCCCGCCTCGGCCTCGATGCTTCGGCGCGCGTCAAAACGCTCTCCAAGGGCACGCGCGAAAAGCTCCAGCTGATCCTCGTCATGTCCCGCGCGGCAAAGCTATATCTGCTCGACGAGCCGATCGGCGGCGTCGACCCCGCCACCCGCGACTACATTCTCCGCACCATCATCGGCAACTACAACGAGGATGCCTCCGTCGTCCTCTCCACCCACCTCATCGCGGATGTCGAGCAGGTGCTCGACGAGGTGATCTTCCTGCAAAACGGCCGCGTCGAGCGGCACACCACCGTCGACGCCATCCGCGGCGAAACCGGCAAAAGCGTCGACGAGCTTTTCCGGGAGGTGTTCAAATGCTGACCAAACTCATCCGGCACGAATTCCGTGCCACGAGCCGCATCATGTGGCCCATCTTCGCGGGGATGCTCGCGCTGACGCTTGCCATGCGCGCCTCGCAGAACGTGCTGCAAAATGAATCTCCCTGGCTGCTCAACCTGCTGGCGGTCCTCGTCACCATCGGCTTCGTCTTCGGTATCATGGCGCTGTGCTTCGCGCCGCTGGTGCTCTCCGCCGTGCGTTTCCGCGACCATCTCCTCAAGGACGAGGGCTACCTCACCCTGACGCTGCCGGTGAATATGCACCAACTCCTTGCCTCCAAGCTGATCGTCTCGGCGGTCTGGTACGCCGCGGCGTTCCTCGCCGTCGTGCTGCTGTGCATGATCGGCGCGTTCGATTTCAGTGATTGGCGGGTGGTCCCGCAGTTCGCGTCCGACCTCTTCCTCTCCTTCCGCAAGCTGGACAGCTCGATGCAGGGGCAGGCGCTGCTCTTCGCGTTGGAGGTCTTCCTGTTCTGCGTCCTCGGCGTCACCGCCGTTTCCCTCATCGTCTACGCGGCGTACGCCGTCGGCTTCAGCTTCAATAAGCACAAGAGCGCCCTCACCGCCGTGTCCGTCCTCGTGTTCTTCCAGCTCGTGCAGTTCGCGGCCATCGCGGTTCTGGCAAATCTCTTCGGCGACGGCTTCACCGCGTGGTCGAGCCTCACCGGCGTGCAGGCAGGCAATGCCATCTTTGCCGTCGCCCTCGTCTGCGAGCTGATCGTCTGCCTCATTTTCTACCTCGTCACCTATTTCTTCCTCACGAGGAAGCTGAATCTGGAGTGACCCATGAAAAAATTTCTTGTCCTCATTCTGACGCTCGCGGTGGGCCTTGCCCTCCTGCGGTGGAAAAAGTAAACAACCTCCTCATCTGAAAAAGCGGCCGGAGAGCGAAAAAAGCTTTTTCGGCCGCTTTTTGCGCGCAAAATCAAGAAAAATTTAAGAAAAAAGCACAGAAAAAACACAAGCTCCGCCTGCTATCATGGCGGCAGAAATATCGGAAAGGAGTTTTCCCCATGTCCCTTCTTGAAGTCAGCGGTCTCTCCAAGACCTACACCACCCGCTTCGGCGGCGCGAAGGTCGAGGCGCTCAAAAGCGTCACCTTCTCCGTCGAGAGCGGCGAGTACGTCGCCGTCATGGGCGAGAGCGGCAGCGGCAAAACCACGCTTCTGAACCTCCTCGCGGCGCTCGACCGCTCCACCGGCGGCACGGTCCTCCTCGGCGGGCAGAACCTCGCCGAGATCCCCGAGGAGCGCGCGGCGGCCTTCCGCCGTGACCACCTCGGCTTCGTCTTTCAGGACTTCAGCCTTCTCGACACCTTCTCTCTGGAGGACAACATTCTCCTCCCCCTCGTCCTGCAGGGCAAGAGCCGCGGCGAGATGAAGTCCCGCCTTGTCCCGCTCGCCGACCGGCTCGGCATTTCCGACCTGCTCAAAAAGTACCCCTACGAGGTCTCCGGCGGCCAGAAGCAACGCGCCGCCGTGGCCCGCGCGCTCATCACGCGCCCGCAGGTTCTCTTTGCCGACGAGCCGACCGGTGCGCTCGACTCCGGCTCCACCGAGGAGCTGCTCCGTCTCTTCGGCACGGTCAACGGCGCGGGGCAGACCATCGTCATGGTCACACACTCCGTCCGCGCGGCCAGCTGTGCGGGCCGTGTCCTCTTCCTGCGCGACGGCGCCGTCGCACAGGAGCTCACGCGCGGCACGGACACGGAGACCGCCTTCTACCGCCGCATCGCCGACGCGCTCACCGCGTCCCAGACGGGGGGCGGCGCGGCATGAATATCCTCTTTTACCCCCGTCTGGCGCTCAGCGGGATGCGCCGCGACCGGCGCATTTACGCCCCCTACCTCGCCGCCTGCGTCTTTATGACGGCGGTGGTCTACGACCTCGCCTTTCTCGCCGGCAGCCCCGCGCTCTACGCCGTCGGCAGCGGCGTAAACGGCATGGGCACCTCGGCGATCCGCCTCGTGATGACCCTCGGCAAGTGGGTGATGGCGGTGTTTGCCCTCCTCTTCTTTTTCTACACGAACGCCTTCCTCATCCGCCGCCGCAAGAAGGAGCTCGGCCTCATGAGCGTCCTCGGCATGGACCGCGGCGCGCTCACCTCGCTTCTTTTCTGGGAGACCGCCTTCTCCGCGCTCGTCTCCCTCACCGCGGGACTCGCCCTCGGCGTGCTGCTCACGCAGCTCTCCGCCCGCGTGCTCTCGCATTTCGCCCGCACGGAGCTGCCCGCTCTGCCGCTGCTGGACCTTGGCGCGGTTCGCTTCTGCGTCCTGACCGATGCGTTTATCTTCTTTCTTCTCCTCCTGAACGCATGGCGGCAGGTGCGCCGCGCCTCCGCGGTCAGCCTTCTCCGCAGCGACAGCCTCGGCGAGCGTCCTCCGAGATCCCAATGGCTCCTCGTCCTTCCCGGCCTGGGCCTTCTCGGCGGAGCCTACTACCTCGCCGTCACCATCACCGAGCCGATCACCGCAATGCTCGTTTTCTTCGTGGCGGTCGTCATGGTCATCCTTGCGACATTCCTTCTCTTCATCGCGGGCAGCGTTACCCTCTGCCGCACGCTCCAAGGCAATGACCGGTTCTATTACCAGAAGAAAAACTTCGTCGCGCTTTCCTCGCTCGTCTATCGTATGAAGCGCTCCGGCGCGGGACTTGCCGTCATCTGTATCCTCTCGACCATGATCCTCGTCATGCTCGGCTCCACCGCGGGGCTCTACTTCGGCGCGGAGGATGTCGTCCGCACCCTCTCCGCCGAGATGAGCCGCGAGATCGCCGCCGAGGCGCGCGCGGAGTTCTACGCCACCTACGGCAGCCTCTTCTTCCTCGCCCTCGTCCTCAGCACGGTGTTCCTCCTCGCCTCCGTCCTGATGCTCTACTACAAGCAGCTCTCCGAGGGCTACGAGGACGCCGCCCGCTTCGCCGTCATGCAGCGCGTCGGCATGACAAAGCGCGACATCCGCACGAGTGTCAACGCCCAGCTGCGCATGGTGTTCCTCCTGCCGCTGCTCGCCGCCTTCGTCCATCTCGCCTTTGCCCAGCCGATGATCTGGCGCATTCTGCGGCTCTTCGGACTTCAGAACCTTCCGCTCGTGCTCGGCGTCACGGCGTGCGCCTGCGCCGTGTTCACCGTGCTCTACTGCGCCGCCTGCCGCCTGACCTCCAACGCCTACTGCCGCATCGTGGGCGAAGGGGTCTGAGGCCGCGTCGCCGGAAAATTTGAACAATTCCGTAACAAATCGCCGTTCCGCTTGTTTTTGCTTCGCGCCGTGATATAATAACGTGGAACAATCTCATTTTGTTGCACGGCTTCGTGCAAAAGGAAAGGAAAAATTTATGGGCATCAAATTTTCCGGCTCCGACGCCGGCGGCTTCCGCTTTGATTTCTCCGGCGCGAACAGCGCTGCCGGCGGCAGCGAGGGAAGCGCCGCGCCCAAGCGCGAGCGCAAGCCGCGCAAGGCCGTCGGCACCCCCGGCAAGCGCATCGCCATCAATACCCTCGTCACCCTCCTCGTCGGCGCGGTCTACTTCTACCTCGAGCTGCCCGCCATCAACCTCCACGCCGAGGAGTTCTACGGCTTCGTCCTGCTTCTCTGCGCGGTCTACTGCGGCTGCGCCCTGCTGACCTCCGGCTTTCAGGGTGAGGGCGCGAAGGGCTATTTTTCCTTTGTGAAGAAGCAGTGCACCGTCCCGTTCTTTCTCGCCGCCGGACTGCTCACGCTTGCCGTCGTCGGCGGCGTGGCCTCGTGGGTCGTGTTCCGCGCGGGCAGCTACCAGAAGCTCCTCACCGTCCAGTCCGGCGACTTCTCCTCAGAGATCGCCGAGGTCGCCTACGACCGCATTCCTATGCTCGATAAGGACAGCGCCGAGAAGCTCGGCGACCGCAAGCTCGGCGAGCTTTCCGACATGGTCTCCCAGTTCGAGGTCTCCGAGGACTACACCCAGATCAACTACCACGGCCGCCCCGTGCGCGTCACCCCGCTGCGCTACGGCGACATCATCAAGTGGTTCAACAACCGCTCCGCCGGTCTTCCCGCCTACCTCATCATCGACATGGTCGATCAGAGCGTGGACGTCGTCCGCCTTGACGAGGGCATGAAGTACACCACCGCCGAGCACTTCTCCCGCAACCTCTACCGCCACCTCCGCTTCCAATATCCGACCTTCATGTTCGAGGAGCCGGTCTTTGAGATCGACGAGGACGGCACGCCCTACTGGGTCTGCGCCAAGAAGGAAAAGACCATCGGGCTTTTCGGCGGCACGGACAACAACGGTGCGGTGCTCGTCAACGCCGTCACCGGCGAGAGCGAGTACCTGACCGAACCGCCCGAGTGGGTCGACCACGTCTACTCCGCCGAGCTCATCATCGAGCAGTACGACTACTACGGTATGTACCACAACGGCTTTATCAACTCCATCCTCGGCCAGCGCGACGTCACCGTCACCACCGACGGCTACAACTACATCGCTGAGGGCGACGACGTCTACCTCTACACGGGCGTGACGAGCGTCGGCGGCGACGAGAGCAACGTCGGCTTCCTGCTCTCCAACCAGCGCACCAAGGAAACGAAGTATTACCCCTGCGCCGGCGCGACCGAGTACAGCGCGATGGACAGCGCCGAGGGCCAGGTCCAGAACCTGCGCTACACGGCGACCTTCCCGCTGCTCCTGAACGTTGCCGAGCAGCCGACCTACTTCATGGCGCTCAAGGACGCGAGCGAGCTCGTGAAGATGTACGCCATGGTCAACGTCAACCAGTACCAGATCGTCGCCACCGGCGCGACCGTCGCCGAGTGCGAGTCGAACTACCGTCAGATGCTCCGGCAGAGCAATCTGATCTCGGACGATCAGACCGGCATCGACCAGCCGGTCGAGACCGACCGCCGCTCGCTTGAGGGCGTTATCGCCGAGATCCGCTCCGCCGTCGTTGACGGCAACAGCATCTACTTCCTGCGCTTTACAGGCGAGACGGACTTCACCGTCCGCATGAGCGCCGCGGACGTGCCCTACGCGCCGCTGCTCAATGTGGGCGACCGCGTGCGCGTTTGGTACTACGACGGTCATGTCAGCGAATTCTGGATCGAGGCGTGCGACCTTGAGCTGCTGCCCGTCTCCACGCCCGCCGAGCTGGACGACGCGCAGCCCTCCGGCGGCGTGGATGCATAAACAATGCAAATATGCAAAAAGGCGATGGATATTTTCCATCGCCTTTTGTCATGCTTCGCCGCAGCATGACAGAAAAAATTCAGATGTTAAGCATGACATGAAGGAATAATTGCAGGAATTTTAATAGGTATTATCAAAATTCCGAAACTTTTTCATTTCTGTTTCTGCGCTTTGCACAAAAAGGAAGGAAAAATTTCTCACAGCCGGACGCTTCGATTTTGGACGTACCCCCTTGAGAAAGCGCCTGTTTTGTGATAGTCTAACAGACGAGATGGAAGCACCATCGAAATGCTCTTAACGAGTAAATTTAGAGGAGGCTATTATCATGAATGCTTATATCCAGAGAGTTCTGGACGAGACCAGAGCCAAGAACGCGAATGAGCCCGAATTTCTGCAGACCGTCGAAGAGGTCCTGACCTCTCTCGAACCCGTCATCAATGCCCACCCCGAGTATGAGGCTGCCTGCCTGCTCGAGCGTATGGTCGAGCCCGAGCGCACCATCGAGTTCCGCGTCGTTTGGATGGACGATCAGCTCAAGTATCACGTCAACCGCGGCTACCGCGTTCAGTACAACGCGGCGCTTGGCCCCTACAAGGGCGGCCTCCGCTTTGCTTCCAACGTCAACCTCTCCATCATCAAGTTCCTCGGCTTCGAGCAGACCTTCAAAGATGCTCTGACCTGCCTGCCCATCGGCGGCGCCAAGGGCGGCTCCGACTTCTCCCCCATCGGCCGCAGCGACGGCGAAGTCATGCGCTTCTGCCAGGCCTTCATGACCGAGTTCCATCGTCACATCGGTCAGGACATCGACTGCCCCGCCGGTGACGTTGGTGTCGGCGGCCGTGAGGTCGGTTATCTGTACGGTCAGTATCGCCGCATCGTCGGCGCTGCCGAGTTCGGCGCCATGTCCGGCAAGGCTGTCTGCACCGGCGGCTCCATCCTCCGTCCTGAGGCGACCGGCTTCGGCGCTGTCTATTATCTGCGCGAAGTCCTCAAGCACGACGGCAAGAGCATCAAGGGCCTGCGCGTCGCTATGTCCGGCTACGGTAATGTTGGCTGGGGCATCATGAAGAAGATCGACGAGCTCGGCGGCAAGGTCACCTATTTCGCCGGCCCCGACGGCTACATCCACGATCCGGATGGCGTCTGCGGCGAAGAGAAGCTCAACTACATCCTCGAGATGCGTGCTAAGGATCCTATGCACTGCAAGCCCTATGCCGATAAGTTCGGTGTTGAGTTCGTCGAGGGTCAGAAGTGCTGGGGCGTCAAGGACGTTGACGTTTACATGCCCGCCGCTACCCAGAACGATGTCAACATGGAGTGGGCCAAGAAGATCGCCGAGTCCGGTGTTCCTTACTACATCGAAGTCGGCAACATGCCCACCACCAACGATGCTTTGGCTTTCCTGATGAGCCAGAAGCACCTCACCGTCGCTCCTTCCAAGGCTGTCAACGCCTGCGGCGTTTCCGTCTCCGAGCTCGAAATGGCTCAGAACGCTCAGCGTATCTACTGGACCGCTGAGGAAGTCGACGCCAAGATGGAAGCCATCATGAAGAACATCTACGATGCTTCCGTTGAGGCTGCCGAGCGTTACGGCCTGGGCTACAACCTGGTCGCTGGCGCCAACATCGCCGGCTTCCAGAAGGTCGCCGACGCCATGATGGCTCAGGGCATTTTCTAAGCCGAACCGCTTTGAAAACCAAAAAGAAGAGCTGCGAAAGCAGCTCTTCTTTTTTGCGCTTTTCTCTGCTTACAGAACGCTCACCACATCGTAGTGCAGGCCCTCGTCCGCGTAATCGGGAATGAGACCGAGCCGCCAGACGGAGACCGAGGTCACGCCCACGAGCCTGGCGCAGGATAGCTTCTCGGCGGTGCTGCGCGCGTCCTCATACCAGAGGAAGATATGCTGTCCGCTCTCCGTGGTGTAGGTGCACCACGGAGAGCGGGCCGTGTCGGACCAGCCCATCACGGTGTCGCTCTGGCACAGACGCTTGTAAACCGTGGTCTGCAGCGGGTGCGTGGAACGGACCGCGGTCAGCAGACCGTCCGCATCCGTCTGCCACGCGCGGGCGTCCATGCTGACGGCAAGCGTCAGCTTCGCGGGATCGTCCATCTCACGCGCCGCGGTGCGCACGGCGTAGTAGACCTTGTAGAGCGGCGCGCAGGGATGGTTTCGGTAATAGCTCGAGTTGAGAAATCCGGTGAGGTCGCTCGCCGCGTAGTCGTGCGCCATGAGGATCACGCGGTCGCAGAGCGTGCCGAGCGTCTTGAAATCGTAGCCGTCGAAGTAGGCGTCGCCGTAGACGGCGGGCATGACGGCGGCGTAAAGCGTCTTGTCCTCGGCGTGCAGCGCGGCGGAAAGCTCCGCGAGAAAGGCGTTGAAGCTCTCCTTGTCCGCGGCGCGCAGACCCTCGAAGTCGATGGTCACACCGCTGTAGGGATTGTAGCCGAGGTCGGGATACACGCGCCCCAGCTCCGCCATGATCTCCGTGACCGCCGCCGCGCGGGAGGACTCGTCGGCGAGCATCGTGCGGAGCGGCGCGTTCGCCATGAAGACGTTGAGCTTGAGCTCCACGCCCGCCTCGCGCAGCGCGGGAACCACATCGGCATAGCCGGCGGGGATGTAGAAGCCTGAGCTGTCGTCCTTCACGGTCGAGAGCTTCGCGCCTTCCTCAGCGGAGTAGGTCATGTGGCTCCAGCCGAAGCTGACGGCGTCGAACTGCTTGGCCTGCTCGAGCTGCGAGTAGGACGAGAGCGCGTAGAAGGCGTGCTTCCACGTCGTCGGCGCGTGGTACTTTTCGTAGACACGCACGAGCATGGCGGCCACCTGCTCGCGCGCGGCGGTGCCGTCCGACTCAAAGGTCGTCTCGGTCGTGCCGGTGGTCATGCCGATCTCGTAGGCGATGGCAATGTAGCCGCGCTGGGCGGTCACGTCGGCGAAGGGCAGCGCCGCGTCCGCGTCCGCCTTGGCAAGCTCGCCGAGGCCGAGCGCACGCACAAGCATCACGGCCATTTCGCGGCGCGTGATGGCGTCCCTCGGGCGGAATTTTCCTCCCGCGTCAATGACGCCGTTGGCGGCAGCGGTGTTGACAAACTCCCGCGCCCACGAATCCGCGATGTCGATGGCAGCGTCCTCACCGCCCACGCTCTCCCAGCCGAACATCCGCACCAGAATGGTGATGAACTGCTCGCGCGAGATGGTCTCTCCGAGGCCGAAGCGCCCCTCCCCCACGCCGTTCATCAGACCGTACTCTGCGGCCTTGTCGATGCTCTCCCTCGCCCACGAGTCGGCGGGAACGTCGGTGTAGTCTGCGGCGAGCGCGGCGGTGCTCAGCACGAGCGCGAGCAAACAGCTCAAAAATAAGGTTCGTTTCTTCATGGCAGCCTCCGAGGTCGGAAAAGTTTTCGACACCATTTTACAGGAATCGCCGCCGCATTGCAAGTAGACATAATAAAAAATTATGTTCCCAGCAAAAAAGAGACCGCCGAAGCGGTCTCTTTTCGCTGTGCGATATGGGCTTATTGCTCCGCGCTGTCGCTGTCCTCCGGCAGCACCGCGGGGTCGGACGCCGCGCTCTCCTCGCAAGCCGCCTCCGCCTTGGGCGACGGCTTCGCCGCGCCCTTGCCGAGCAGGAGCGTCACAACCCCGAGACCGAGCGGCACGGAGACGAGGCCCACCGCAAAGGACAGGCCGGGCACACTGGCCGCGACGCGCCAGACGAGGATACCGATGTCCAGCTCCGCATAGTAGCAGGGAGCCTTCTTCATCGCCCCGCGCCAGAGCAGCGCGCCGAGGAAAAAGCCAAGGAACACGGGAGCGGCGATGATCGCCGCAGCATAAAGAAACAGCACGATCAGCGCAAGGCGCACGCCGACATTCGAGATAAACAGCAGGATCGCCGCGAGCGGCACGCCCGCGAGCACCGCGAAGCCGATGCCGAACGCCTTGGCATACCGGCCGAACGGCGCGCCGTAATACTTCCGATCCACCGTCTCCCACAGCGGCGTGAGCCACAGCAGGACGTAGGCGAGCAGCAGCACGCCCGCGAAGCTCAGCGCCTTACGCAGCACGATGCTGCCGACGCCTGGTTCGTCGTCGGGGACCGTAATGCTCACGCCCGCGTCGCCGCTTTCCGGCTCGTCGTAAAGCTCGGCGCTGTCCGCGATGCCATCGGGCACGGAACGCAGGGCGCTTGCATTGCAGTGCAGCCGCCCGCCGATCTTGGCGCCGTCGCCGATGACGACGTTCTCGGCGCTGATGTACACGTCGCCGCCGACGGAGCCGGTGATGGTGACGGTGTTGGCGGCGGCGTAGAGGTCGCGCCCCACCGTGCCGTTCACCGTGATGCTCTGACCCGCGGCGAACACGTCGCGCTGCGCCGTGCCGCTCACGCTGATGCTGTAGCCCGCGAGGAACGCGTCGTTCTCCGCCGTGCCGCCGAGCGTCACCTCATAGCCCGCGGCCATGACATACGCTCCTGTACCGTTCACGCCGACGGTCCTGCCCGCGGCGAGCAGAACGCCGTTCACCGCGGCACTGCTCCGCACGGTCTCTCCCGAAAGAAACAGCGAGCCGTCGCGCGTACCGTCAGCAGAGCCGTCGGCAAAAACGTCCTCGAACGCGGCGCAGGCCGGCACGGCAAGCGCCGTCGCCAGCAGCAGGCTGAGGAACAGGGATACGAGCTTCTTACATTTCATTTTCCTTTTCTCCTTCCACCGCGGCGGGAGCATTTGCTTTCCCATCCGCGTCTTCAAACATTTTGCGGGACTCCTCCTCGCTGAGCCCCATGATGAGGTTGACCGTGCGACGCATATCGTCCGTCGCCTCGTCGACCCAGTCGGCATCCTCGTGCAGGATGCAGCTCCCCAGGCCGTGCGCGAGGAAAATGGCCATGGTGTGCGGGTCCATCGTCGGCTTCGCGCCGCAGGTCATGAGCGTGCGGATGATGTCCTCGATATACGGCTCGATGACCGTGAGCGTCTGCTCGCGAATGGCCCAGCGGACCGTGCGGTGCATATTGCCCTTGTACTTCGCGCGGAAGGCGCGCACCTCGCGCTTGATGTAGCTGAAAAAGCGCAGCAGCGCCCGATAGGGCTTCTCCTTCGCCTCGGCGGCAAGCGCCTCAAAGTCCTTCCGGTGGGGCTCGAAGAAGTGGTCAAGCACATCGGTGAACAGCTCGTCCTTCGTCTTGTAGTAATAGTAGAACAAGCCGACCTCGCCGCCGACCTCCAGCATAATGCCGCGCACGCTCGTGCCGTCGTAGCCGTGCTCAAAGATCTGTCGTCCTCCGACCTCGCGGATGCGGTTCTTCGTGCCGCCCTCGATCATCTGCTTTCGTGCCATAGGGAGTGCTCCTTTCCTGAACAGTTCTCAAATTATAGCACGCCGTAAAGAAATTGCAATATGGCGTTTTGAACAACATTCAAAAATATAGGGCGGCACCGCGCAATTTGGCAAGCAGATTCGGCGAGAGATTTTTCGTCAAGGCAAGGCTTGAAAAGCGCAGGAATACTGTATGTATTTCAAGCTTTTCAAACCACAGAATTGGCGGAAAAGATCCGGCGAAGCGCGAAGACGCAATTGTGCGGTGCTGCCATAGCCTTCTTTTGTGCTACCGGATGATGAAAGCGTGCAGGAAAGCGCAAAAGGTCATTGCGTTTTTGTCTATTTTCTGATAAACTGGATGCATCGCAAGCAAATACAAGCAAAACCGGCTGAAAGAAACAGAAGGGAGCTTTATCGTATGGGACTGATCAAAGCGATCGCGGGGGCCGCGGGCGGCGTGATGGCCGACCAGTGGAAGGAATACTTCTACTGTGAAGCGATGCCCGCAAACATTCTGGCGACCAAGGGCCACAAGAAGGTCACGGGCCGTTCGAGCAACTACAAGGGCGACGAGAACATCATCACCAACGGCTCAATGATCGCCGTGGCGGACGGCCAGTGCATGCTCATCGTCGAGCAGGGCAAGGTCGTGGAGGTCTGCGCCGAGCCGGGCGAGTTCCTCTATGATACCTCCACCGAGCCGAGCATCTTCTCGGGCAAGCTCGGCGACGGCATCGGCGACGTTTTCCGCAACATCGGCAAGCGCTTCACCTTCGGCGGCGAAGCGCCGAAGGATCAGCGCGTTTACTACTTCAACACGAAGGAGCTCATCGGCAACAAGTACGGCACGGCGTCTCCCGTTCCGTTCCGCGTCGTGGATCAGCGCGCGGCGATCGACATCGACGTGGGCATCCGCTGCTTCGGCGAGTACAGCTATCATATCGCCAACCCGCTCCTGTTCTACACGAACGTCTGCGGCAACGTGAGCGAGGACTATGACCGCTCGAATCTCGACAGCCAGCTCAAGACCGAGCTTTTGACCGCGCTCCAGCCCGCGTTCGCGAAGATCAGCGAAATGGGCATCCGCTACTCCGCGCTGCCCGGCCACACGGTCGAGCTGGCGGACGCGCTCAACGAGGCGCTGAGCGCCAAGTGGCGCGACCTGCGCGGCATCGAGGTCGTCTCCTTCGGCGTTTCCTCCGTCACGGCGAACGAGGAAGACGAGAAGATGATCAAGGAGATGCAGCGCAACGCGGCGTTCATGGACCCGACCCGCGCGGCGGCACACCTTGCGGGCGCGACCGGCGACGCGATGAAGACGGCGGCGGCGAACCCGAACGGCGCGGTCGGCGCGTTCATGGGCATGGGCATGGCAGGCGGCATGGCAGGCGCGCAGATGGGCAATCTCTATCGGCAGGGCGCACAGCAGCAGGCGGCGCAGGCGCAGGCGGCTCCCGCCGCGGCAGGCTGGACCTGCTCCTGCGGACAGGCGGGCAACACGGGCAAGTTCTGCGCGAACTGCGGCAAGCCGGCTCCGGTGAGCGCGAACGAGTGGACGTGCAGCTGCGGCGCGAAGAACACGGGCAAATTCTGTTCGGAGTGCGGCAAGCCCGCGCCCGCCACGGAGTGGACGTGCGACTGCGGCGCCGTGAACAAGGGCAAGTTCTGCTCCAACTGCGGCAAGCCCAGAGCCTGAGCGATCCACAAACGATAACACGGTATGATCGGGCCTGCCGCGCTGCGCGGCAGGCTCCTGCCGACCTTATGACAAGTCTGAAAAAGGAGAAAAAAGCATGGCAAATCAGGTGACCAATTACAAGTGTCCCGCCTGCACCGGCCCGCTGCGCTTCGACAGCGCGACCGGCAAGCTCCAATGCGACTTCTGCGGCTCGAGCTACGAGGTCGCGGAGATCGAAAAGCTCTACGCCGAGAAGGACGCGCAGGCTGCCGGCGCGTTCCGTCAGGCGGAGGAGCAGGCCGCGGCGGACGGCGAATGGACCGCCGCCTCCGGCAGCGACTGGGGCGCGGACGCGGAAAAGCTGCGCGTCTATTCCTGCCCGAGCTGCGGCGCGGAGCTGATCTGCGACGAGACGACCAGCGCGACCTCCTGCCCCTACTGCGGCAACAACACCATCGTGCCCGGGCAGTTCAGCGGCGCGCTCAAGCCCGACTATGTGCTGCCCTTCAAGCTGGATAAGGCCGCCGCGGTCGCGGCGCTCAAAAAGCACTACGGCGGCAAGAAGCTGCTGCCGAAGGCGTTCTCCAATGAGAACCACATCGAGGAGGTCAAGGGCGTCTACGTCCCCTTCTGGCTCTACGACGGCAGCGCGGAGGTCGACGTCCGCTGCCACGGCACCAAGGTGAGCGGCTACTCCACCGCCCGTGAAAACGTGACCGTCACGAACCATTACGACGTGCGCCGCGCGGGCACGGTGCGGTTCGAGCGCGTGCCGGTGGACGCCTCGAGCAAGATGCCTGACGACCACATGGACGCCATCGAGCCCTTCGACTACAAGGAGCTCAAGCCCTTTTCCACGGCGTATCTGCCCGGCTTCCTCGCCGACAAATACGACGTTTCCGTGCAGGACTGCGCCGAACGCGCGGACAGCCGCTGCGAAACGAGCGCCGTGGAGCTGATGGAGCAGGACGCCCGCGGCGACTACACCTCCTGCACGGTCGAAAGCCGAAACGTCACGCTCCACCGCGGCAAGGTCCACTATGCGCTCATGCCCGTGTGGCTGCTGAGCACGAAGTGGAACGGCAAGAGCTTTCTCTTCGCCATGAACGGCCAGACCGGCAAGCTCGTCGGCGACCTGCCGCTCGACAAGGGACTGTACTGGAAGCATTTCGCCGCCATCACCGGTCTTTGTATGCTGGGCGTGATGGCTGCCGGACTGCTCCTGAGCCTGTAAGGAGGTGGCATGATGATGAAGAAATATGCTTCCCTGCTCTTCGCCCTCGTCCTCGCGCTGTCGCTGAGCGTGTCCGCCGCGGCAGACAGCAGCGGCGTGTACGTCTACGACGACGCGGCCCTGCTCACCCAGGAGGAGTACGATACGCTCACCGCGTCGGCGATGGCGGTCGCCGACCAGTACGGCTGCGGCGTGTACGTCGTGACCGTCGACGACATGGCGGACTACATCGACCCCGACGCGGTCACGGAGACCGGCGAGACCGGCATGGCCGCCTTCACCGAATACGCATGGGATGCGCTCGGGCTTGCCGCCTCCTACGACAGCAACGGCATCATGCTCGCGCTGAGCATGGCCGAGCGCGATTTCCAGATGCTCGCCCACGGCGACACTGCCAACGCCGCCTTCACCGACTACGGCAAGTACATCATGCAGGACGAGTTCCTCGACAATTTCCGTGAGGACGACTGGTACGGTGGCTTCGCGGACTACATCGCCGCGTGCGACCGCTACCTCGAGGCCAACGCCAACGGCGCCCCCATCGACGTGGAGCCATCCGACGAAACCGAGGAGGAATATGAACCGCTGAGCTTTGGGGATAAGCTTTTCTTTGCCGCCCTCATGGCCTTCCGGTTCGGTCTGCCCCTCGGCCTGATCGTGGCGTTCATCGTCTGCGCGATCTATAAGCGTCAGCTCAAGAGCGTGCGCCGCGCGACCGAGGCCGCGCGCTACACCGTCTCCGGCGGCGCCGAGATCACCGCGCGCGAGGATCGCTTCACCCACACCACCGAGGTGCGCACGCCCATCAAGACGGAGTCCGACGACCACGACAGCGGCCCGAGCTTCTCCGGCGGCACGACCGTCAACTCCGGCGGCTTCTCGCACTCCGGCGGAAAATTCTGAATCCCCGAAAGGAAAACATCTCCCATGAAACGAATCCTTTGCACGCTGCTCAGCGCGCTGCTGCTGCTCACCCTCACCGCCTGCGGCGGGAAAAAGCCGGCGGAGGACCCCTCCGTGCAGCCGCCGGTCGAGCAGCCCGACACCCCCGATACTCCCGATCCCCCTGCGCCGAGCGAGGCGGAGCAGTCGCTCGCCGACCTGCGCGAGACCATCCGCGCCGCGGGCGCGGTGCTCGGCTGTGCCTACCTCGGCTCGACCGGCGGCGAGGAGAGCACCGATCTGACCGCCCTGCTCGAGGGCGCGGACTGTCTCACCGCCTATCCCTTCCTGCGTGAGATCCCCGCGGAGCAGGTCGTCGCCCCCGGCGGCTGGGACATCTACTGCATCGTCCCCGCCGATGAAAATGCGGACGTCGCCGTGAACGAATACGGCTGGCTCACCGAGGGCGCGGAGCTGCCCGAGGCCGGCGAGCTTCTCTATCACGGCAGCGGTGCTGCGCCGGTGTATCTCATCGCCAACGAGAGCGACATCATGCCGAACACGCAGGTCACCGTCACCGCCGCGGACGGCACAGCCATCATCTACCAGCCCTTTCTCAGCTTACGGGACGGCTCTCTCGCCGTCCCCGAGGACGGCACGGTGTACGACTTCACCGTTTACCCCGAAGGCTTTGTGCGTGAAACAACCGCCTGAGCCGCCAAATCCACAACAGATCGCGAGGTTTTAGCTTGTCTTCCCCCTCCCTGCGCGGCCTCTGGAACGAGTGCCGCGCCACCGTGCGCGGCCTGGAGCGCTGGCGCTGCTGCATGGCGTTTTTCTCCAGCGCGTTTCTGGCGTTCGGTCTCTACCACGTCCACTCCGTCTCCGGCATCACCGAGGGCGGCGTGCTCGGCGCGACGCTGCTGCTCGACCATTGGTTCTCCCTCTCCCCCGCTGTCTCCGGCTTTGTGCTGAACCTGCTGTGCTACGGCTGGGGCTGGCGGCTGCTGGGCCGCGGCTTCATTGCCTACTCGCTCATCGCGACCGTGGGCTTCTCGCTGCCCTACAAGCTCTACGAGCTGTTCCCGCCGCTCTGGCCGCAGCTGGCCGAAATGCCGCTGCTCGCCGCCGTGGTCGGCGCGCTGTTCGTCGGCGTCGGCGCGGGACTTTCCGTGCGCGCGGGCGGCGCCTCCGGCGGCGACGACGCGCTCGCCATGTGCATCGCGCACGTCACGGGCATGGGCATCCAATGGGCCTATCTCTCCACCGACCTGGTGGTGCTCGGCCTGTCGCTGACCTATATCCCATTGCGGCGCATCGGCTACTCGCTGCTGACCGTGCTCATTTCGGGCCAGCTCATCGGGCTTGTGCAGAAGCTCCCTCTCCCGTGGGATAAGCCGCGGCCGGAGGCTGCGAAATAACGCAAAAAGGAAGCAGATGCTTTGCATCTGCTTCCTTTTATTCCGCTTGCTTTTTGCCTCAGCCGACGAGGGAGGCGGTATCCATGGCGATCATCAGCTCTTCGTTGGTGGGGATGAGCAGGACCTTGACCTTGGAATCCGTGGCGGAGATCACGCGCTCCTCGCCGCGGACGTTGTTGGCGTCCTCGTCCATCTTCACGCCCATGTACTCCAGGCCGGACGCGATCTGCATACGCTCGAGCGCGTCGTTCTCGCCGACACCGGCGGTGAAGATGATGGCGTCCACGCCGCCCATGACGGCGGCATACGCGCCGATGAGCTTCTTGACCTCGTAGGCGAACTTCTCACGGGCGAGCGCGCAGCGCTCGTTGCCCTTCTCAGCGCCCTCCTCCAGATCGCGGAAGTCGGAGGAAACGCCGGAGATGCCCTCCATGCCGGACTTCTTGTTGAGGATGTTCAGCATCTCGCCGATGGAGTAGCCGTACTTGTTCATCAGGTACTCCAGAATACCGGCGTCGATGTCGCCCGCGCGGGTGCCCATGGGAAGACCGGCGAGGGGCGTGAAGCCCATGGAGGTCTCCACGCTCTTGCCGCCGTCCACGGCGGTGACGGAGGAGCCGTTGCCGAGGTGGCAGGAGATGAGCTTCAGGCTCTCGATGGGCTTGCCGAGCATATCGGCGGCGCGGGAGGCCACATACTTGTGGCTGGTGCCGTGGAAGCCGTAGCGGCGGACCTTGTCGTTCTCGTAATACTCATAGGGAATGGCATAGGTGTAGGCCACGGGAGGCATCGTCTGATGGAAGGCGGTGTCGAACACGGCGACCATGGGCACGCCGGGCATGAGCTGCTGGCAGGCCTTGATGCCGATGATGTTGGCGGGATTGTGCAGGGGCGCGAGGGGATTGCACTCCTCGATGGCGGCCATGACCTCGTCGGTGATGACGACGGACTTGGCGAACTTCTCGCCGCCGTGGACCACGCGGTGACCGACCGCGTCGATCTCCTTCATGGAGCCGATGACGCCGTTCTTCTCGTCCACGAGGGCGTTCAGAACAGCCGCGATGGCTTCGTTGTGGGTGGGCATGGCGACGTCGGCGGCCTTGATGGCCTCCTTGCCCTCGAGCTGGGGCTTGTAGGTGAACTTGCCGTCGATGCCGATGCGCTCGCAAAGGCCCTTGGCGAGCAGCGCGCCGGTGGCGGGATTGAGAAGCTGATACTTCAGGGAAGAGCTTCCTGCGTTGATGACCAGAACATTCATGTTGTTTCCTCCGTTTTCCAGGGGGCGGCGTCTTGCAATGTGCCCCAATTTCAGGTAAGATAGAGATGGGAATTGCGGGAATTTGTCCGACGGACCAATACATACATCTTTTATTATAGCAAAAATTTCCGTGATGACAACCATAAATTTTTTTGCAGGAGCCAAAATTGTAACCATTTTGAGATGATTTTTATGCGGACTGCTGGTATCATAAGTGAGTATAATCCATTCCATCGCGGCCACGCCTGGCAGCTCGGCGAGCTGCGCCGCCGTCTCGGCGCGGAGACCGCCGTCGTCTGCGCCATGAGCGGCAGCTTCGTCCAGCGGGGCGATTTTGCCGTCATGCGGACGCACGCACGCGCGGAGGCCGCCGTGCGCGGCGGCGCCGACCTCGTGCTCGAGCTGCCGCTGCCGTGGGCGATCGCGTCTGCCGAGGGCTTCGCCGCGGGCGGCGTGGGCGTGCTGGCGGCGACCGGCGCGGTGGACACGCTGGTCTTCGGCAGTGAGTGCGGCGACACGGAAACGCTGAAAGCCGTGGCGGCGGCGCTCGAATCGGAGTCCTTTGCCGCGTATCTGCGTCAGGGCTTACAGGAGGGCGTCTCCTTCGCCGCAGCGCGCGAAGCCGCCGCACGCAAGCTGCTCGGTGAAAAGGCTGCCGTCCTCGCGCAGCCGAACGACATTCTGGGCGTGGAATACTGCAAGGCCATCGCGCGGCAGGCCGCCGCGCTGATGCCGCTGGCGCTGCCGCGAAGGGGCGTCGGGCACGACGGCGGCGCGGCAGAGGGCTTCGCCTCGGCGAGCCGCATCCGCGAGCTGCTCATAAACGGCGCGTGCGCCGACGAATTTCTCACGCCGGAGAGCGCGGCGATCTGCGCGCGCGAATGCGCGGCAGGCCGCGCGCCGGTGACGATGGCAAACGCCGAGCGTGCGATCCTCGCCCGTCTGCGCGCGATGCGCGAGGAGGACTTCACCCCCTTCGACGGCGGCGGCGAGGGCCTGTACCACCGCTTCTACGACGCCGTGCAGCGCGAGACGACGATCGACGGCATCCTCGCCGCGGCGAAGTCCAAGCGCTACGCTTATGCGCGGCTGCGGCGGCTGCTGCTCTCGGCTTACCTCGGTCTGACGGCGGAGCTGCCCGCGCGTATCCCTTATCTGCGTGTGCTCGCGTGTAACGAGCGCGGGCGCGAGGTGCTCAAAACGATGAAAACGACCGCCGCCGCGCCGATCCTCACAAAAAGCGCACAGGTTCGGCGGCTGGACGCGGCCGCGCAGCGGCTCTTTGCTCTGACCGCCTGCGCCGAGGAGCAATACGTCCTCGCCTATCCCGACCTCGCCGCGGCGAGGCCCGGCAGCGCATGGACGACCGACCCGGTCATTCTGTGACCTCCCCCCTCTTTCAGAAAGGAGACACCGCATGAAAAAACTGCTTTCCACCCTGCTCGCGCTCTCGCTGGCGCTGTCACTCGGCGCCTGCGCCGTCAAGGTCGATCCGAGCGAGCCCGACGAACCGGCAAAGGACGAGCTGCGCATCGTCTTTACCGAGGAACACCTGACAAAGGAAGCCGAGTACAAGGCCGACGACGGCACGGTGCTGCTCATTGAAAAATACGATCTGCCGCAGCTTGAGGTCCGCACGTCTGCCGACGAGGTCTATACGCCGCCGGTCAGCAACACGGCGGTCGACGTCCCGCAGGAATACGCCGCGGCGCTTGCCTTCAACGCCGAGATGCAGCGCGCCGCGGACGCGCTGGACGCCTCCGCGCAGGAGGCGCTGGCAATGGCGCGGGAGCATTACGCCGGCCTCGACGAAGAGCAGCGCGCCTACTGGACGAACTACGCCGAGGAGCTGATCGTGGACGACATCTGCCAGTTCAGCGGTCTTGTGAGCGTCTGGGGCGGGGGTTACTCCAACTACGGCGGCGCACACGGCTGGGAGAGCATCCGCGCCTGGAGCTTTGACCTGACGACCGGCGAATTTCTGACGCTCGACGGTCTGGACGCGCAGCCCTCGACCGACAGCGCCCTCGGCGAATCGCTGACGCACACCCTGGCGATGGCGGTTCTGGAGCAAATCGACGCGCAGGGGCTGAGCGAGTATTACTTCGAGGACTACGCCTCCTACATCTTCGACCTCGCTGCCAACGCGAGCTTCTACTTCAACGACAAGGGCATGACCGTCAACTTCGACGCCTATGTCCTCGGGCCCTACGCCTCGGGGCCGCAGACCTTCGAGATCCCCTACAGCCACTTCTACAACGCGCTCGACGCGCACACGCAGTCACTGCTCGATGTGCCGCAGGACGAGATCATCATTGCGGACTATTACACCACCAAAACACTCTGGTCGTGGTTCAACATGACCACCCCGCCCGTGGACAGCGGCGCGCCCGGCATCACGGTGGACGGTCTTCCCCTCGCCCGCGTCACGCTGGGCGACGTGAACACGCTCGACGAGCTGCGCGCGCTGCTGTGCGAGCACGTCAGCGCGGAGCTTGCCGACGAATGGCTCGCCACAGGCCGCTTTGTGGAGTCTGACGGCGCGCTCTACGCGGCGTGTGCCGACCGCGGCAGCGACATCACCATCGACACCGAGAGCTATCTGGTCGCGTGGAACGGCGATGCCGGCGAGATCATGCAGACCATCACCCGTCGGGAATGGAATGACGAAACCGGCGATTTTGTGCCTGTTCCCGGAAGCGAGACTTATTACGCCTACCCCTTTACCACGATGAACCGCCACGCGGTATTCTCCGCGTTCCCCTGCCCCTACTGAAAAAGCGCATAAAAAAAGCGGAGACTGTTCGACAGTCTCCGCTTTTTTCTATGCGTGTCAATCGACGTGCTCGCTCGCGCGCATGGCGAGGATGGTGCGCTCAATGAGGGTATCGAGATCCCAGCCAAGCATCTCCGCGCCGCGCTCGATGACCTCGCGCGAGCAGCCGGCGGCAAACTTTTTGTCCTTGTACTTCTTCTTGACGGACTTGACCTCAAGGTCGTCCACGCTCTTGCTCGGACGCATGAGGGCAACCGCGCCGATGAGGCCGGTCAGCTCGTCGGTGGCGAAGAGGACCTTCTCCATCTCGTGCTGCGGCTCGGGCAGGCCGTCGAAATGCAGGCCGTAGCCGTGGCTGGCGGTCGCGCGGATCAGGCGCTCATCCAGTCCCTTTTCCCGCATGATCTCCTGCGATTTGATGCAGTGTTCGTCGGGATACATCTCAAAGTCAAGGTCGTGCAGGAGACCCACGGTCTCCCAGAAGTCGGCCTCGTCGCCGTAGCCCAGTTCTATTGCGTACCAGCGCATCACGTCGCCGACGATCTGGCCGTGCTTGAGGTGAAATTCACCCTTGTTGTACTCGTTGAGCAGGTCCCATGCCTGCTCTCTGGTCAATGCCATAACAATGCCTCCTTAGGGATTCTCGTCCGTGAAGTGGACGTGGTTGAAAATGTGGTCGGAGCAGAAGCAGTGATAGCCCGCGCACTTCGAGCAGTAGCGGAACTGCAGCTCCGGATTCGTGACGTCGGTGCGGCCGCAGACCGCACACTTGTGGCGGTAGCCCTGGCTCTGCTGCTCGCGCTGCGTCTGGCGGACGGCGTTGTGGAAGTGCGCCGCCTGCTTGGTCCGCGTCTGCTCCCGCTTGGCAAAGCGCCCGATCTCCGGCGCGAAGAACACAAAGAAGTTCAGCAGCGCCACGAGCGGCAGCACCACGCCGATCCAATAGCGGGAGGCGGCGCAGAAGAAGATGATATACGCGAAGTAGCACGCGTCCAGAATGGCCATCCACTTGATCTTGACCGGAATGAAGAAGAACAGCAGCACCTGCGCGTCGGGATAGAGCGTGGCAAAGGCGAAGAACATCGCGAAATTCACATAGGTCGCGCCCGCAACCTGCCAGTCGTACCCGGTGATCAGACTCGTGATGACCGCGCCGAGCGCCGTGAGGAGCACGCCGCTGAGGTAGTAGATGGTAAACTTCGCCGTACCCCACTCGCGCTCGAGCGTCGAGCCGATCCAGTAATAGAAATAGCAGCTCACCAGCAGCCAGAAGGGTCGCGTGTCCGTCGGCAAAAAGCTGAAGGACAGCAGCCGCCAGAGCTGCCCCTGCTTGAGGCCCGCCCAGCTGAAGCTGAGAATGGAGTAAAAGGAGCCTCCGTCAAGCGTGGAGAACAGGGAGAGCAGGTAGAAGGCGATGTTGCCGATGACGATGTAGAGCATCAGGTTCGGAATGCCGAAATTCGGATGCAGCACACAGAAGCGGTCGATGCGGCGGCGCAGAGAATTCAAGGTCGATCCCTCCGATCGTGAAAATAGCTTATCCTGCATTGTACCCTATGCGGCGGAAAAAGTCATTACCAAATTATAAATTCCGCGAAAATTCCCGCCATGCGGCGGGAATTTTTCGGCTCAGTAGTGATATTTTCTCCGCTTCGCGGCAAGGAGCGAAACGGTGACGAGCAGCGTGAGCGATTCCGCGGCGGTGACGGCGAGCCAGATGCCGTTGATGTCCAGCCACCTCGGCAGCAGCAAGATCGCCGCGACCTGAAACACCAGCGTCCGCAGGAACGAAATGAGTGCACTGTCCGTGCCGTCGTTCAACCCGGTGAAGAACGCCGAGCCGAAAATGTTGAAGCCGAAGACGAGGAACGAGACGGAGTAGATGCGCAGGGCGTTGACCGTCATATCGTGCAGCGCTGCATCGTAGCCCACAAAGAGGTCGGCGATAGGGCCGGCAAGGGTCACGGAAGCGCCGGTCATGACGAGGCTCACGAGCACGGTGATGATCAGGCTCTTGCGCAGGAGACTTTTGAGCTCCGCATGGTTTTGTGCGCCGTAGTGGTAGCCGACGACCGGCGTGACGGCGATGGAATAGCCGAAGAAAAACGCCTTGAAGATGAAGTCGACGTACATCAGAACGCCGTAGGCGCTCACGCCGTCCTCCTGCGCGATGGCCATGAGCTGCACGTTGTAGAGGATGCCAACGAGCGAGCCGGAAAGATTGCTGACCATCTCGCTCGCGCCGTTGCAGCAGGCCCGCCAAAGCGCACGCAGGTCAAAGCGCGGCCGTCCGAGCCGCAGCGGCGTGTCGTTCTCACGCAGGAAGTAAACGAGCGGAATGGCCGCGCCGACCGCCTGCGAAAGGGCGGTAGCGAGCGCCGCGCCCGCAAGTCCGAACGGAAGGACATAGACGAGCAGGAAGTCGAGCACCACGTTCGTCAAGCCCGCGAACACCGTCACCTTCAGCCCGAAGCCCGGTTTTTCCGCCGTGGCAAGGAAGCTCTGAAAGCTGTTTTGCAGCATGAAGAGCGGCAGCGAGACGAGCAGGATGCGCCCATAGAGCACGCAGTCGTCGATGGTCAGCTCCGTCGCACCGACGGCATAGGAGATCGGTCGGATGAACACGAAGAAGACCGCGGCGAGCACCGCACCGCCGACCGCCAGGATCGCGACGAGCATCGAGAAGATGCCGTTCGCCTCCTTCGTCTTTCCCTCGCCGAGGGTCTTGGCGATGAGGGCGCTGCCGCCGGCGCCGACCATGAAGCCGAAGGCGGAGAGCGCCATGAGCACGGGGAAGATGAGGTTGAGCGCGGCGAAGGCGTTCTTGCCCACGCAGTTGGAGACAAAGAAGCCGTCCACAATGCTGTAGACCGAGGTGACGATCATCATGACGATGCTGGGCATCGTGAAGCGCAGGAGCTTTTGGTAGGTAAAGTGGTCGGAAAGCGCGATCCGCAAGGCGTTCCGCCTCCTTTCTGTCCGGCTTTTGCGGCAGTTAACTGAAGAAATCTCCGTTGAACTCCCGCAGGAGAAGACTCTGATAGTCGCGGACACACAGCACCACGTCGGGCTGATAGGCCGCGATGTAGTCGCTCAGGCTCTGCGCCGTGTAGTGGCGCAGGTCGACCTAGCGCAGCTCGTTGAAGCTGTAGTAGGCAAGGCACTCCACCGGATTGGTGAAGCTGTCGCCGAAGATCAGGGCGTTGGGAAGCTCGGGGCGGTCGGTTCGGATGACCGTCTCAGCAATGTCGCCGCCCATGTAGAGGCCGTAGGTCAGCGGCTCGGCGTCGCTGCCCGGAAGCGCGTAGACCGTGGCCTCCGCCGCCGCGCCGTTATCGAAGCGGGTGAAGGGGATGTTCTCGGCGAACGAGGCCGTGAGGAGCTTTTCATCGTTGCCGCGCAGGCCGAGCAGCTTGCGCGTGCGCGAGCCCATGTAGGGATTGGGCAGCGCGGAGAAGGTCACGTCCGTCCCCTCCTCGGGAACGCGGAGCGCGCAGCCGTCCGCCGCGAGCCGCTCCGCCGCCGCGCGGTAGGTCACATACGCGCCGCGCAGGCCGTAGTGGTTGTCCACCTTTGAGCTGAACTCCGGCAGATGGCCCTCGGCGTCAAAGATCTCGCCCATGTCCACATAGGCGATACCCCGCGCCTCCATGGCCTCGCGGAGCGCCGCGCGCTCGGCGGCGGTGTAGGCGGCGCGGTTTTCGAGGTAGGCGGGATATGCGTCCTCGTAGTAGGCGTACTGGCAGGGCACGGCGAGATAGCAATAGTATCCCCCGTAAGCCTCGATCTGATCGCGCAGCGCGGCGTTGTCCGCCGCCACGGTGTCGGCCTCGCGCACGATATCCTCGGCGGTGTCGGGCATGGTGTAGAGCTCCTCGAGCAGCGCGTCGGGCGTGACGACGACCTCGTTCACCACAGGACGGTGAAAAAGATTCAGGTCGCACCAGGTCACCGCGCGGAGCGCGGCGGTGCGCCAGGCAGCGTAGTCGCAGAACATGGTCTCCAGCTCGCCGAAGACCTTACCGTTTGCGATGCTCTCGACGCTGATCTCAGGGAAGGCGGAGAGGTTGCGGTTTTCGTAGTAGGAGTAGCGCTCCTTCGGCAGCAGGATGGTCGCGGCCATCAGGACCAGGAGCGTGCCGGAAAAGAGCAGGGCCATCACCCACTCGCTGAATTTTTTCATAGCGGCGCCTCCTCTCAGAACCGGAAGTAGATGAAGGGATTGAACGATCCCGTAACGAGCTTGCAGTATGAGCACGCCAGCAGCGCCATCGCCGCGAGCTTCGGGCCCCACGTCAGCACGGCGCGGGCGGGCGCGGCGTCCCGCTTTTGGAGCGCCGTCTCCAGCCATTGCTTCACCGGCAGCGCGGCGATGCAGCAGCACAGCAGCTCCGGCCAGAACTCCAGCGCGTAATACACGGCGCGGCTGCCGCACCACACGCCGCTGCTGCCGAACATGGCGGCGAAGTAAGCCGCCGCAGCCGTGAGCGTCTCGGCGCGGAAGAGCACCCAGCTGAATACGACCAGCACCATCGCGTAGGCGTGGCGCACGAGCGACGGCAGACGCTCCAGAGCCTTGCCCCATAGGAGCTTTTCCCCCACGAGCAGCACAAAGAACCAAAGTCCCCAAGCGATGAAATTCCAGCTCGCGCCGTGCCACATTCCGGTCAGGAACCAGACGACGAAGAGGTTCCACACATTGCGCGCCCTCGAGCAGCGGTTGCCGCCGAGCGGGATATATACATAGTCGCGGAACCAGGTGGAAAGTGAAATGTGCCAGCGCCGCCAGAACTCCGTGACGCTCCGCGCGACATAGGGGTAATTGAAATTCTCCAAAAAGTGGAAGCCGAACATTCGCCCGAGGCCGATGGCCATATCGGAATAGGCAGAAAAATCGAAGTAGATCTGGAAGGTGTACGCCACCGCGCCCAGCCACGCGAAGAGCACCGAGGGCATAACGGCGGCAAAGGCCGCATCCGCGATCCGCGCCACGGCGTTCGCCAGCAGCATCTTCTTGCCGAGGCCGAAGAGGAAGCGCACCGCGCCAGCGGAGAATTCGGAGACGGACTCATGCCGCTCGTCGATCTCCTCCGCGACGGTGGTGTAGCGCACGATGGGACCGGCGACAAGCTGCGGAAAGAAGGCGATGTAAAGCGCGAGCTTGAGCGGGTCGCGCTGCACCGCGGCGTCGCCGCGGTACACGTCGATGACGTAGCTCAGGCCCTGAAAGGTGAAGAACGAGATGCCGATGGGCAGCGTCACCTGCGGCACCGGAACGACCGGCAGCAGAGCGTGGAGCATCTCGCCGAAGAAGCCCGCGTACTTGAACCAGCCCAGCAGCGCAAGCCCCAGCACCACGGCAAGCGTCATGCCGAGCCGCCGCGTCCTTGGGCGGTGTGCCGGTCCCGCCAGCAGCCCGCCGGCGTAGTTGATGGCGATGGAGAGCAGCATGAGCAGCAGAAATTTCGGCCCGCCGCAGGCATAGAACGCCAGCGAAAAGGCCAGCAGGACAAGGTTCCTCAGATAGCGGCAGCGCCGCGGCACAAGGAAATACAGGACAAGCAGGCACGGCAGGAAAAAGATCAGAAAGCTGGCGCTGCTGAATACCATGACACTCTCTCCCCTCTTGAAAATGAGCAAAAAAAATCCGGTCCCTTTTTTGACCGGACGCATCCGACATCTTCTCGACCGCTGCGGCTGCGGCCGCAGGTCCTCCGATGACTCTCGCATTTCTTGCTGTGGCTATTGTAGCATAAGAAAGGGCAAAGTCAAGCATTTGCACAAATTCTTGAAATATCTGTTGACATCACATGGGAATCCGGGTAGAATAATTTCAGCAAATACCAGACAAGTTCATACTTCATCAAGAGTGGTGGAGGGAACGGCCCGATGATACCACGGCAACCTGCAGCGCAAGGTGCCAAATCCGTCGAACGAATCGAAAGATGAGGGAAAGCAAAAAGTTTTCGCACTCGACCGATTCGGCCGAGCGCTTTTTTTGTGCTCCCGCGAGAAAAGAAAGGAAAGAAGAATCATGGCAAAGCGTTTATTCACCTCCGAGTCCGTCACCGAAGGGCATCCCGACAAGATCTGCGACCAGATCTCCGACGCGGTGCTCGACGCCATTCTGGAAAAGGATCCCAACGGCCGCGTCGCCTGCGAGACGACCGTCTCCACCGGCCTTGTCCACATCATGGGCGAGATCACGACGAGCTGCTACGTCGATATTCCCAAGATCGCGCGTGAGGTCATCCGCTCGATCGGCTACGACCGCGCGAAATACGGCTTCGACTGCGACACCTGCGGCATCATCACCAACATCGACGAGCAGAGCGGCGACATCGCCATGGGCGTCGATAACTCCTATGAGAACAAGGAAAGCGGCGCGAGCGACCTCGACAACGGCGCGGGTGACCAGGGCATGATGTTCGGCTACGCCTGCGACGAAACGCCGGAGCTGATGCCGCTGGCCATCTCACTCTCGCACAAGATGGCCAAGCGCCTGACCGAGGTGCGCAAGCAGGGTCTTGTGGACTATCTGCGTCCCGACGGCAAGACGCAGGTCACAGTCGAGTACGACGAGGCCGGCAAGCCCAAGCGCATCGACACCGTGGTCGTCTCCACGCAGCACGCGCCCGAGGCGGAGCTGGAGACCATCCGCCGCGATATGATCGAGCTGGTCATCAAGCCCACCATCCCCGCGGGCCTGCTCGACGGCGAAACGAAAATTTATGTCAACCCGACCGGCCGTTTTGTCATCGGCGGCCCGCAGGGCGACAGCGGTCTGACGGGCCGCAAGATCATCGTCGATACCTACGGCGGCAGCGCCCCGCACGGCGGCGGCTGCTTCTCCGGCAAGGACCCGACGAAGGTGGACCGCTCCGCCGCCTACGCCGCGCGCTGGATCGCCAAGAACATCGTGGCTGCCGGTCTTGCGTCGAAGTGCCAGGTGCAGCTCGCCTACGCCATCGGCGTGGCGCATCCCGTGAGCGTGCTCGTCGAGACCTTCGGCACCGGCACGGTCGCCGATACGAAGCTCGAGGAGGCCGTCGAGAAGGTCTTTGACCTGCGCCCGACCGCCATCATCCGCGACCTTGACCTGCGCCGCCCGATCTACCGTCAGCTCGCCGCCTACGGTCACATGGGCCGCGAGGAGCTGGGCGTCGCGTGGGAAAAGTGCGACCGCGTGGAGGCGCTCCGCGCCGCGCTGTAAGCCTCGCGCACAAGGAAATACCGTTTTCCCGAAGGGTCCCGCCGCGTACGCGGCGGGACCCTCAGACTGTCAATAAAGTGGTAAATTCTCCGCGACGGAAAGGAAGAGTGTGCGCGGGAAACCCAAGAAGGGTGTCCTGCGCCATTGAAATCCTAAGTTTTCAGAACTTTTATAAAGTTCTGAAAACTTGCTCAGCGGGGAGAAAAGACTTTTTCGACACGCTGAGGGTCCCGCCGCGTACACGGCGGGACCCTTTTGCGTCCTCGCGCATAGACTGAAACGCAGGCGTATCGTCTGCGCTTCGGCGGCGCACCGCCGAAAAATCAAGGAGGGTGATCGCTATCAATCGTTATCAGGGTAATTGCGGCAACAGCTGCTGCGAGAATTCGTGCTGCCCGCGTCCTTGCCCGCCTCCGTGTCCGCCGCCCCCGTATCCGCCCTACGGCGTGATCGGGCCGACCGGTCCGCAGGGCGTGCAGGGCATTCAGGGCGTTCCCGGTCCCATCGGTCCCACGGGGCCGCAGGGCGTGCAGGGTCTGCAAGGCCCGCAAGGTCCTGCCGGTCCGGCGGGCGCGCAGGGAGCACAGGGTCCCACGGGTCCTGCCGGCCCGCAGGGTCCGCAGGGCGCACAGGGGGCGCAGGGTCCCGCCGGCGCGACCGGCGCGGTCGGTGCTGCTGGCCCCGCCGGTGCTGTCGGTCCTGCCGGTCCCATCGGACCCACCGGGCCTACCGGCCCGCAGGGTCCTGTCGGTGCTGACGGTCCGCAGGGGCCTGTCGGCCCCACCGGCCCTGCGGCGACGATCCGTCCCGCGGCGGCGGTCGCAGACACCACCGATCCCGGCAACACGGCGGCTCAGCTCAACGCGCTGCTCGCAAGTCTGCGCGCGGCGGGTCTGCTCGCCACCTGAGAGAAGCAAAGCAACGCGGCGCGGAAATTCCGCGCCGCCTACATAGCATGGGAGGGATATTCGCTTTGAAGGTATGCGTTTACGCCATCTGCAAAAATGAGTCGCAGTTCGTTGACCGCTTCATGGACTCGATGTCCGAGGCCGACTATGTCTGCGTGCTCGACACCGGCTCAAGCGACGACACCGTAAAAAAGCTCCGCGCACGCGGAGCCATCGTGGGCGAGACGGTCGTCTCGCCGTGGCGCTTCGACACGGCGCGGAACGAGTCGCTGGGGCTCATTCCCGCCGACGCGGACATCTGCTGCGCCATCGATCTCGACGAGCAGTTCCACCCCGGCTGGCGCGCCGCGCTGGAGCGCGCATGGCAGCCGGACACCACCCGCGCCCGCTACCGCTACACCTGGAGCTTCCGGCCCGACGGCAGCGAGGGCATGGTGTTCTGGGCGGATAAAATTCACAAAAACGGCTGCTACCGCTGGGCAAGTCCGGTGCATGAGACGCTCTCCTACACCGGCAAGGGCGCGGAGCGCTTCGTGGACGCGGCCGGCGTGCAGCTCGACCATCACCCAGACGAGACGAAGTCCCGCGGGCAATACCTGCCACTGCTGGAGCTGGCCGTGCGGGAGGACCCGCAGAACGACCGAAACTGCCACTACCTTGGGCGGGAGTATATGTTCCGCGGCGAGTGGCAGAAGGCCATTGAAACGCTCGCGCGGCACCTGACGCTGCCCTCCGCCGTCTGGGCGGACGAACGCTGCGCGTCGATGCGCTACATCGCCCGCTGCCTGCGCGCGCTTGAACAGGACGATTCGGCGGAGCGCTGGCTGCACCGTGCCGTCGCGGAGGCTCCGCACCTGCGCGAGCCGTACATGGACTACGCGCAGCTCCTCTACACGCAGGAGCGCTGGTACGGGCTGGTCGATGTGCTGCGCGCCGCGCTTGCCATCACGGAGCGCCCGCGCACCTACATCTGCGAGGCGGACGCCTGGGGAAGTCTGCCCTACGACCTGCTCTCGCTGGCGTATGCCCACCTCGGCGACGTGGAAAACGCCGTCGATGCCTGCCGGAATGCCGTCGAGCGCTCGCCGCAGGAGGAGCGGCTGCGGAAGAATCTTGCCCTCTTTGAGCAAATGCGCGAGCGGTGACGCTCGCGCATTTCTTCGTTCTGTCTATTCCGTCTTTTTGTCCGCCGCAGACCCGCTGTTCGGGTACTGCCTGGAGGAGTAGGGATTCTTGTTCTCCCGCGGCTCGTCGCGGCGGCTTCCGCAGTCGCTCGCCCAGCCGAGGACAAGCATCCAAACGATCAGCCCGCCGAGCCAGAGCGCGAGCGCAGCTCCCGCCCACCAAAGCGGCCAGCCGCGCCACCGGTGCAGCGCGAGCAGGAGCGCCGCGGGAAGCGCCCCCTCCCAATTCAGCAGCACATTGAGCAGCAGACAGAGGAAAAACCCTCCGCCGCGTTTGGTCCTACGCATGGCTCACACTCCCTTCACGCGGATGCGGCAGGCTTCGCTTTACAGATCCTCGCCGCAGTTGGGACAGCAGTTCGGCATCATGCCGCAGACATTGTAAAGCCCGTACCCGCAGTGCGGGCAGCGGTAAAAGAGAAACATTTGAATAAGCGACACAGCGAGCACAGCTCCCGCTATCTTCGTGCTGAAAAAGCTGACCGCAATGGTCAGCATAAAGCCGACGATCAGTGCCTCAAGGCTTCGCTTGTGCTTCATGCCTGTTTCCTCCTTTCTTTCTCTCCTCACGCATTGTGAGAGCATTTTGATTTTACCATATCCGTCCGCTCCTTGCAAGCGCGGCCCTTGCTTTTTCCCGCGCGGTATGATACATTGTATTCACTTTTGAAATTTGGGAGCATCACGATGGAGCTTTGCGATTATTACCTCAAGTATATGAACGCGCTGTGCGAGGGTACGCTTGCCGCGCCCGAGGGCATCGCCCTCAGCGGCGAAACGCCCGAGGAGCGCGCGATGAGCCTGCAGGCCGCGCTGAAAAACGTCAGCGTGCCGGACTTCGTGCGCCGCTGCGCCGATGCTGCGGGCGACGCGCTGCCGGGCGGTCTGTTAGACGGCTTCCATGAGGAGGACTTCGCCCACGCGCTCTTCGCGCGCATGGCGCTCGGCGGCGCGCCGCAGGCGGAGGAGCCGCCCGCTCCCGCCGGGGAGGCGGACGAGCCGGCCCCCGATCCCGACGCGGGCAAGCACGCCTTCGAGGTGTTCTGCGACTGCCTGATGCTCGACGAAAACCTCATCGCCTACCTCATCGACGTGCTCAAGGCGAACGACCGCGCGGGCTTCTACAAGCTCTCGCAGGTCACGACGCATCTCGACCTCGACCCCGATGAATTTCTCTACTGGCTCGCCCACCGCGAGGACTACGCCGAGACGGACGAGGAACGCGCCTGCGCCGTCATTCTGGACGCCTGCCTCGACCGTCTGCGCGCGGAGGGGCAGATGGACGTCGCGGCGGCGCTGCTCTCCGGCGACCGCATGACCTTCGACGCCCTGCGCTGCGAGGCCCCCGAGCTGCGCCAGCTCCCCGTCGCGACCTATGTGTGGTTCGAGAAAAACTACCTCGACCGCGACTACCCGCTGCGCTTCGTCCTCAGGTGCAACGGCGTGCAGTTTCCCGATACATTGAAAAAGGAGCCTTGATATGACAGCCGCTGATACTTACCAAGCCCTCGGCGTGAGCGGGGAGGTCCTCGCCTACGGCGAAAAAATACTCGAAACGCTCCGCCCCCGCTTCGCGGAGATCGACGCGCGCGCGGAGATCAATCAGGCGAAGGTGCTCGCCGCGATGCAGAAGAACCGCGTCAACGCCACGCACTTCGCCGCCTCGACCGGCTACGGCTACGACGACGAGGGCCGCGACAATCTGGAGCGCGTCTACGCCGACGCCTTCCACACCGAGGCCGCGCTGGTTCGCCCGCAGATCACCTGCGGCACCCATGCGCTCGCCGTCGCGCTGAGCGCGAACCTGCTGCCCGGCGACGAGCTGCTCGCCATCTCCGGCAAGCCCTACGATACGCTCGAGGAGGTCATCGGCATCCGCCCCTCGCCCTGCTCGCTCGCCGAATACGGCGTAAGCTACCGGCAGGTCGATCTGCTCGACGACGGCAGCTTTGATCTTCCCGCCATCCGCGCCGCCATCTCGGCGAAAACGAAGCTCATCCACATCCAGCGCTCCAAGGGCTACCAGCCGCGTCCGACGCTCTCGGTCGCGCAGATCGGCGAGGCCATCGCTGTCTGCCGCGCGGTCAAGCCCGATGTGACGATCATGGTCGATAACTGCTACGGCGAGTTCGTCGAGACGGTCGAGCCAAGCGACGTTGGCGCGGACATGATCGTCGGCAGCCTCATCAAGAACCCCGGCGGCGGTCTTGCGCCCATCGGCGGCTACATCGCCGGTACGCAAAAGTGCGTGGACCGCTGCGCCTACCGTCTCTCCGCGCCCGGGCTGGGGCAGGAGGTCGGCGCGAACCTCGGGCTGATGCCCTCGCTCTATCAGGGCTTCTTCCTCGCGCCGAATGTCGTCTCCGGCGCGGTCAAGGGCGCGGTGTTCACCGCCGCCGTGTACGAGTCCCTCGGCTTCCGCGTCGTTCCCGCCGCAAGCGAGGAGCGGCACGACATCATCCAATGCGTCGAGCTGAAAAGCCCCGAGGGGATGCTCGCCTTCTGCAAGGGCATCCAGTCCGCCGCACCGGTGGACAGCTATGTGGACCCCGTCCCCGGCGATATGCCCGGCTACGATTCGCAGGTCATCATGGCGGCGGGTGCGTTCGTGCAGGGCAGCTCCATCGAGCTGTCCGCCGACGGCCCCATCCGTCCGCCCTACGCGGTTTACTACCAGGGCGGCCTGACCTGGTACCACGCCAAGCTCGGCGTGCTGCTCTCGCTGCAAAAAATGCTTGACGCAGGGCTGGTCACACTGCCCTGACTCTATATTGTCAGGAGGGTCTTGCTATGCTGATCCGAAGGACTCCCCTCACCAACCGTCATTTCCGGCGCAGACCCCCGCCGGAGACTGTCCGTTTTTTGATCTCAAAATACTGACAGACCGGCTATAATTTGTCAAGCTGAAATCTCATTTGGGATGTAAGGCGTATAGGCCTTATTGTCCCGCATAACG
>ENA-UEOI01000277-UEOI01000277.1-human-gut-metagenome-genome-assembly--contig:-NODE-277-length-59711-cov-10.684878_pt1 | contig 59711 bp, 64 predicted proteins | sample MGYA00242883_ERZ507882 | MGnify/ENA primary metagenome ERZ507882 (study PRJEB26167, sample SAMN06115502) | human gut metagenome | host: Homo sapiens | place: China:Chongqing | collected 2015-07-29...
TGGTCATATCATGGGCCAAGCGGTGAAGCAGCAAAGCGCCTCGCAGCCTACGAGGACACGGGGCTGGAGCCGGAGGAGATCGCTCGTATACTGGATGCTTATGGACGCGGGATGACTCTGCGGACAGAGAACGCTCAGAGATTAGAAATCGTAAAGGGCATCCAAACTGACCGCCTCCGCGAACTGGCCCAGGCGGACAGGATGATCGGGAAAGAAGTTTGGGCGCAAGCAAAATACTTAAACATTTTCCAGACAAAGCCAAGCCTCATTCAAAGAACGACAATTCAGTATGTTTCTCTGTTAAAAGGTGGAGACATCCTGTGCCATACTCAAACCTGTGCTTTCCCATTGAATGAAATTGGCAAAACCGTCTTTCTCACCCGCGAGGAAGCCGAACTACGGAGGGAGCAGGATGGTTGATTGGGCAGTCATTAGGAGACTTGGGCTTTCCTTCCCTGGATGGTTCATCAACGCCCAGGGGGAGTTTATCGCCCACCAAAAGGCAAATGTGTATTTCAATATCAGCACTTGTGAGAGCGAACTGGATGTAAAGTGCAAGGTGTTGGAGTGGTTTTCCCGCGCGGCTTGTAAGTCCACGCCGTTCCGCCGTGCAGTAGATAATACAGCCCTTCATATTTTCTTCCTGAATGGTATAAATCAATACCTTGACACTGCGTTCAGCGTGGAGGATATGCGAGAGATTTACACTTATCTCGGGAACGCTTGCAACCATCAAAAAACGATCCGATTTATAGAGAGCGGCTATGATATGACCGTATTGGAGGGCAAGGAATGAAGGAGTACATCGAGAGGGCGGCAGTTGAAGAAATGCTTGAAAACGCCCAGTTAATTTCAGATGGAGAATACTGCGGATACTGTACGGAGGATGTGAACCTGGGTAGTATCCTCGCCGCCGACGTTGCAGAGGTGCGGCACGGGAGATGGATTGACGACGGGGTATGTTCCGAATGTGGATTTGACGCAATGTATTACAAGGGTATCCCAGCTCAGGTTTATACAGACTATTGCCCTTCGTGCGGCGCTCGCATGGACAAGGAGGACGAGCATGAGGTTAGCTGATGTTGACACGATTTATGACGAAGTTGAGAAACAATATAAAGGGTCAACTGGCATTGAACGTAACTGTAACCGTAATTTTCTTAATTTGATTTGTGATGCCCCCACCATCGACGCCGTGCCTGTGGTCAGGTGCCGGGAGTGTAAATATTGGAGAAGATACACTAGGCAGTGGGAAAATCACTGTGCTGGTGAATGTGAGCGACACAGAATGGAAGGCGGAACTTACGAAAATGATTTCTGCTCCTACGGCCAGCGAAAGGAGGACGACCATGAAGTTTCGGAGTAAGACGGGCGAAGTCGCACTTACCATTGAACAGGCATTAGCGATCAAAGAGGCGAAAGAGAAGGGGGCCAACATGGACAAACCGAGAATTTGCGAGGTGCTGGGGGTTGAACTGGAAGAGAAGTTTAATGCTGGCCCATACAATGATGCCTATGTAGATTTGTATGGAACCATACGAACGAATGTTGGTACGCTGATGGATGCTGACCGAGTGTGCGAGATTATCAACCACCCCGACCGCATCATCCGCAGGCCCCGCTTCACCCAGCAGGAGGTGGAGAGGGCGAAGGCGATTAAGGTGCTTTGGCCCAAAGCAGAAAAACTCTACAGGGGTGCGGCAACGATAACTATTTACACTCGTTCGCAATTATTCGTTATGGATTTGCATGCGGAATTGTTTCCGTCTCTCCACTCCGGCGAAACCGTTACCCTTGACGAGATCATCGGAGGTGCGCAATGAAAAGAGAAATGATCGTATGTGACAGATGCGGACGGAAAATTGAATCTGGTAGAGTCCATCTTATTTGCTGGAAGAGATGGATGTCAGTTTTCTTAGGCCAGACGAATGGGAAAGACTATGATCTTTGCCCAGAATGCGCAAAGGAACTGGAAAGGTGGATGACCGGAGGTGTCCAATGAGAGAAATCCTTTTCAAAGCCAAGAGGCTGGATAATGGAGAGTGGGTGGAGGGAAACATTGTGGCTGTCCCGGAAGATGCCGACTTTATGCCTGGAGCGTACATTCTACCGCGGTTGGTATCGGCCAGGGCAGACCCGCCACAAAAGGAATCATGCTCGGCGGTTTCTTTGAGGTTGCCCCCTCCACGGTCTGCCAGTACACCAACATCGACATACGGCGAGAAGCGTGGCCGTCATCCGAAGTACACAAGATTTTTACTGGCGATATGCTGGGCGAATGGGGCGAGGACGAGGACGGAAACGAATGTGTCTGTATCCTCGGCGTTGTGACCTATTGGGAAGACGAAGGGCGCTATGTACTGGCGGATGAAGATGGACTGTGTAACGATTGGACGTTGGAGGACGAGGCAAAACCAGAGAATTGGCCCAATCTCATACACTGCGGCAACATCCACGACGGGGAGGGAGGTGACTGAGATGAAGATGGAGCCACGGGCATTCATTGACATGCTTGGGAAGGTGAAAACCGGACGCTATAGCATGGATACGGGAGAACTGGAGACCATTGTATCGCAAAGTGAAGGATTGTTCAGCGCAACGGTACTTGCTTTCAACTACGGCTTTCTGAAAGGCCAGCGCAGCATCAAAAACACCATGAAAAAGAAATCTATGGAGGTATCACAATGAACGAACTGAGAGTTTTCAACAATCCCGAATTCGGAAAAGTCCGCACTGTGGAAATCAACGGAGAGCCGTGGCTGGTCGGGAAAGACGTGGCTCTTGCGCTTGGGTACAGCGATACTTTTGGCGCATTGAAGAAGCATGTTGATGACGAGGACAAACAAAACTGCCAAAACGACAGTTTTGAAACGCCACGCGGAATGACCGTCATCAACGAATCGGGCCTGTACTCGCTTGTGCTATCCAGTAAACTCCCCGGAGCGAAGAAGTTCAAGCACTGGGTGACTTCCGAAGTATTGCCTAGTATCCGCAAGACGGGCCACTATACAGCTAAGCCCATGACCGACTACCAGATGGAGAGCATCCGCGTCCGCAAGGCCCAGCTTTTGGAAAGGCTGGCAAAGGAGTATGACGGTACTTACAGACAGGTTCTCCAGGCCCACGCTACCAAGGAGCTGACCGGGGAATACCTGCTCCCCCTGCCCTATATCGGGGAAAAGACCTACTCAGCACAGGAGATCGGCGAAAAACTGGGCATCTCCGCAAATAAGGTCGGGATGCTCGCCAACCGCAACCACCTGAAAACGAAGCAGTACGGGGCATGGGTCAATGACATTGCCAAGAACTGCCCCGGAAAGGAAGTCCCGTCCTTCCGATACTACGAAAGCGTTGTTCCGGTTCTGAAAACGATCATCTCCAAACAGTGAGAAAAGGCCCCGCCGTCTGGCGGGGCTTTTCTTTAGTTCCACGGCAGCCGCCGTACTTCTCGCTTGGCGCTGTCACTATCATACTCCCGGAGGAACAGCCAGTCCTTTTCCTCCGGCGTGAGGTCCATTTCGTTGATGGCGTCGATGACCTTCGGCTTTCTCGTGCCGTTGATGGACTCGCCATTCTTGTCCTTGTCGGAGCGGATGCTGTTCAGGGTGTTTTTCGCCACATAGAACTCCGTTGCGGAGATACCGGCGGCCTCCGCCTCTGCATAGGACTCCATCTCACTGTCGTATTGATAGGCGCTCCATGCGTTCTTCTTGGCTTGAGCGTTTGCCACCTCGTACATTTTACTGATGAACTTGGCCTTGTCCCCACTGCTCATACTGCGATAGGCGCTGCTCCGCATAGCGTCCTGCGCATACCTGTACCGGGTCTGTCCAAGGTCCTTTGCATAGCTGGTATACTCTTCCGCCGTGAGGTTCTTCTCCCTGCCGCCGGATGTGATGGTCTTATCCGCTCTGGATGGGAACACGCTCTCGCCAGTGGCGTCATAGACCCGTTGCAGTTCTTCCTCCACAGTGTCCACGTCCACCTGAGACGTATATGCAGGATTGAGAAGATTGTTGATGGTCCGAATGATCGGGTCCTCCGATTCTTCCTCTCTGCCCCAGGCATCGATATATGGCACCTGATTATATGCTGGCGTAATGGACTTCTTGGAGGCGGACCCAAATTCTCTTTGCAGCCAGTCCGGAATAATGCTGTTCTTGTCCACATAGGTCATTGTGTTATCACCGCTGATGGATCGCCTCACCTGCCCGACAAGGGTATTTGTCAGACCTTGTGTGAGGTAGTCAAGTGCTGTCGAGACGGCGATCTGTCCCAAGTTATCATCTGAGAACTTGATACTGTCCATTGTGTCATTGACGCCTTGCAGCATAGACATTTGAATCATAGGGTCCGCAATGGAAAGCAGGGACGCTTCCAAGTCTTTCAGCGTAATATCCCCATCTTCCCGGATTTTTTCCAGTTGCGCTCCCATAAGAAGCGGCATCGCCGCAGGGGTCAGCCAGTCAATGGTGAGGGAAAGCCCGTTCGGCAGCTCGATAGAATAGTCCTGATGGCCGGTCAGCTCGTCAAATTCCGCCTGCTTCTCGTCATCGTCCGGGCCACCGCGCAAAAGCCCCATGTTTGCAAGGGCCATTCCCAGAACAAAAATCCCAGTGCCCGTGAGTGATTTGGAAAGGCTGCTGATGATGTCATTCGCGGTAACGTCCTGTCCGGAGCGTGCGAATTCACCGGCCATTCCCTTTATACCAGGTCCTCTCACTTCTGTCAGGTTCGTTTCGGATGCCGCCTTTTGCGCGGATAGATATGCCGTATTCAGAAGGCCAAGAGGGGAGTATTCTTCCGCGCGGACAAGAACATTTGCGGGAGTTCTCCGAAACGGCATCATGCCTGCGGAAAGTGTCTGGATTGCCTTGGGAGTGTCTGGCCTCCGTCCAATGCGGGAAATCCAGTCGGAAAACGTGTTGTGATCCCGGAATGTCTGCTCCTGGGCGTCCTTGATCGCAAACTCCCTGGCCCGGTCCACAAACTCCCGGTGCCCGTTTCGCCAGCTTTCATCGCTGAACTGTTCCGCCGTCACATTGTTTGCTTTCAGATACCCGGCAAGAGAGCGGGTATAGGCAGACCGGATGAAGGCTTCATCGCCAAAATATTCATTGTTCATGAGCCAGTTGGTTGCCTTGCGATAAGATTCAAACAGCCCGCTTTTGAACACTCGCTGCTTTTCTTTTACACCCTGGTAAAAGGCGTTGGCAGACGGGTTCTCTACGCTGAACTTTGCGTCTCCAAGTGCCTCCTGCCGCACATTCTCAAAATCCGCTCTGGCTGTTTGCTTTAAGTCCTTCCCAACAACAGCGGACCTGGTTCTGGCGATTTTCCCGCCGCTGGCCTTACTGGCAACGGACTCCATCCAGGCGGCGACAGTGTTGTTCGCCCTGTTGATAAGGTTCATGCCAACGTTTCCAGTAAGGTTGCGAACCTGCGTTTTGAGATTGCCAAGCATATTGACATACCGGAGTGCAGTCCACTTGTCAAGAAGCGTAGAGGGGATTTGATCTGCGATATTCTGCTCAATGGCATTCAGGGCGGCATCCCGGGCCGCATCTGTTTCAGCGTTTGCATAGGCCCCCAGAAGTTCGCTGTCTACCTGAAGGTCTACTCCCTGGTTGGAAAGCTGTTTCTGGAGATTTTGGACCAGCTTGTCAATCGTCATGGTCTTTGTCGCTGGATCGGTACTCCGCATGATGGCCGCAGCCTGCCCCAGCTGGCCCGCCTCCGTCAGCTCAACGGAAATATCGCTCAAAATCTTTCTGGCGCTGTATACATCCCCGTTTCTGGCAAGCTGATTTGCAACCATGCGGGACAGCGGAACCATCTCTGGAGGCAGCTTCCGCCCCGCCTGCGCCTGTCCAATGGCCTGTTCCAAGGTGGACCGGGCGCTTTCAAATCCGGCATCGAAAATCTCCTGCGCTTTCGCAAGCGTTTTCTGGTTCCCCAGCCGGAAGTACATCTCAGGGTCCTCCCGAAAGCTCTCCCTTAGCTCTGGAGCCATATTTTGATCGGTAGAAACATTGCGGGCAAAGCCGCGTTCCGTATCACCTGTAAAGCCAGCCGCGGCAGCGCCAACGGAGTTTGCGGCGTCCGCCGAATTGACATTTTCTGCGCCGGGTGCTATAGTAGTATCAGAAGCAGGAACCCCTCGGGAGGCCCGCCCGTCTGTCATGGTGTCGACAGTGCCCGGTGTTGTTCCTGCACCATCCCCCGCGTCTACTACGGTATCGAGGTCACCCGAAAGGGCAGAAGTTCCGTCTGGTGTAGATGCGGGGGATTCGTCATTTCTAAAGATGACGTCTCCATTTGCATCCACTACCTCGTGAAGATAGTAGCGGTTGCTGGCGCTGTCCTTCGTGACGATGACACCTAAGTAAGTAGGCTGCCCCCGGTAGGTAATTGGCGCTGCGAAAGTGTAGGTATCATAGCCGCGCCCTTTCCAGTTCTGTTGATAGTCAATCTGCTGGCCGTTTCGGATTACATCCGGGACGGCCGCAAATGTCTCGATTTTGGAAGGGCCTGTCCCATGTCCGATCATGCTGGACTTGATTCTCCCCCTGGAGAATAGAACATCACCAAAGCCGGGCCGATTGACCTTATTCCCAATCGCATTGACAAAAGAGGAAAGCCGATCCACCAGTTTTCCACTTCGGGGGATTTCTGTCCCAGTAACCTCGGCAACCGGATTCATGTTTTGGATATGCGGAATAGACTGACGTACACGGCTAACAAGCGTTGGCTCCAAAAAGCCTGTAGTACCCTCTGCGGCCTCCTGTGCCTGGGTGGTGGAAACGGGTGCAGGCTCCGTTTGCGCCGTTCCTGCGGCATCTGTGGCCCGGCGTCGGGTAATATCGACACCTCCTCCGACACCGCCCAAGACAGCTCCGACGGCGAAATCATAAAGGGCTTCGCTCATGTCAAACCGTGCGTCCGGGTCATAGATTGCCCGTTGGAGAACGGGCTGGAATACATCTTCGATAAACTCTTCCGATCCCTCGCCCAGCATGGAGGCCGCAATGCGGCCAACCGGTGTCTGTGCCAGTCGATTCATGACCTGTACAGCGGTGTTTTCTCCAAACCTGGAGACCAGCTTCTCCGCCAGATTGTCCGCCACACCAGCGCCAAAAGCACGGCGGAAAAGCCCAATATTGGAGATTTGTTCCGTTGCAACACTGAGCGCCGCGCTCCCCGCGCCATAGGCAACCTGCTGCCCCAGCGTCGCCCCCTCCTGCCGGGCCTGCTGCGTCCCGGAGCCAAAGCCACGGACAGCCATTGGAACAAGCGCACTCCCTCCAGTGAGAGCTGCCAGAAGAGCGTCGCCCGCCAACTGCGTCCCGGCCACGCCCACGTCCACCGCGAACTGACCGACACTTCCAAGCCCCTCCTTTGCCTCCGCGATGTTCTGTGCCGACTGGGCCGCAAGACGGTCCGCCGTATCATACACGGACTGCGTGGCCCGTGCAATGGGGGCGTGCTGGGCCTCCGCTCCCTGGCGGTAGACGCCGGACCGCTGCTCCGCACGCGCCGCCAAGGTCTCCAGTTGTTTCCGCATAGACGCCGTGATGGGTGTTCCATCATCCAACGTCCCACGTTCCAACATCTCCCGGTAGTGGGCTGCGTTCTCAGCCTCCTGATTGGCCCGCCGGGTGTAGGAGCTGCCAGCAGTATCATAAGAACGCAGCAGGTCCAGGAAGGTCCCTCCGGTACTCGTAAAGCCCGCCGCCGTTCCCTGTGCAGCGCCTTTGAGCATACTCCCACCGCGGGACGCCTCCGGTGTGGAGATCACCTGTCCGGTGGTGCTGTCCACCACTTCGCTGATGTGCCCGGTGTCTCGCATCAGGATATTTAGAAGCGTATCCGGCTTCGTCTTTTCTTCGGCAACTTTCCGCTGAGATTTTGCCGAGCTGCTGATCTTGCCGGTAATGGTATTCTTTCCGGCCTTTGTTTTCGGCTTGGTCGTAATCGCCTCAACATTCGGACGACTTCTTACCGGATCAGGGTCATACGTCAGTGTCTCACCTGTGCTGATCCTTTTAAATGTCGGCATGGTTTCACCTCTTTAGTTAGACAATGCAATATCATATCTTGCAAATAGCTCAGCCAGCTGTTGTTTTTGATAAGTAGAAAGAGAGTTCCATCGGTTGTTTACATTTCCTAAAGCGGCATTTTCATTACCGGATGCCAGCTGCGCCGCCAAAGATTTCCCTAGTGCGTTAAATTCGTTTGGAGAGATTCCGCCTCCGCCGAGTTTCCCAGAAGCAACGGTATTTTTGATGGTTGTATCCCGGTCAGCTTTATGGAGGTTGCCGGAAGAAGATACCGTTCCCTGTTCATTTTCGTTTGACACATCCACATCAGAACTTCTTCCAGAGCTTCCCCGCCCGCCGCCCGAACCGCCAGTAGACATTGCAGCAAGCCGCATATTCAGCGCGTCGGCTGTGGAAATCCCAGCCTCATTCAGAGTGTTGGTGTCCGGCATCACGCCCGCCGCCAGCATCGTCATCGCCAGATTATAGGCATATTCCCGGTTCTGTGCCGAAAGGCTGTCCTGATACTCCTGCTGGGAAGCGTCAAACTGCTGCTGCCACTGGCTGTTTCCAGCGTTGAACTGCGCTTCCCAGTTGGCCTGCTCCTGGGCAAGCTGTGCCGTCTGCATGGCGGCGTTGTCCTGCCGTACATACTCATTGTACAGGGCCTGGGCCATCTGGTAGTTCCCTTCCGCCTGCGCCTGCACTGCCGCGTTGCGGTATTCAATCGCCAGCTGCTGCTGTTGCAGGGCGTTTTCCGCAATGGCATCGGACTCCTTTGTGGAGATGTCCGTGAGGTTGCTTTGCAGCACAGCGGAGTTTGCAAGAGCCGCCTGCCCGCTGGTTCCGGTGTTCAAGCCTCGTGCGTTTGCGTACTCATTAAAGGACATCCGGGCAATATCATTCTGAGACGCCGCTTCATTCCGGGCGCCCTGGTAAATGCCGGGAATTTTCTCCGCGTCCGCCTGCAGGCCTGCCAAATTCTGTTCGTATGCCGATTTCAGAGCCGCCAGCTGTGCGTCCGTGTAGGCTTTGTACATGTCATTCAGGTATCCAGAAAGGTCCGTGGGCTGGAGAGAGTCATAATAGGAAGAGTCTCCGCCTCCGGAATATCCGCCTCCACCATACCCCTCCTGTTCCCGTTCCTGCCTGTTTTTGACATTGATGGCCTTTTTCGCATACCCATTATCATCGTAGGTATATTCATAGTCTCCCTTCGTGACCGTCTGCCCAGCCAGTCCCTCGTTTCTGGACATATCCGGTCTGGTTTTCCCGCGGATAGACTCCTCTGCAGCTGCCATATCAATTTCACCTCAATTTCAAAAAAAAATAAGCGCCAAAGCCCGGATCACTCCGAACTCTGGCGCTGAACGCTCTAGCTTGTTATCAAGTTGTACAACAATTATACAACAAAAGGGGCCGCTATGCAAGCGGCCCCCTTGTTTTGTGGGAATTATTCCTGATTGAGATGCTCCATGCACATCCGGATCGCTTCCCGCTCCCGGTCATTGGATGCATCCTCCATCATAGCGCCCAGCTGCTCCATCATGGAGTCCTTCGCCTCACTGCGGGAATAACCGCGGGCACGGGAGTAGCCGTCGCGGCTGTATCCGCCGCGCCCTTCACGGGAGTAGCCGCCGTCCCGGCTGTAGTGGCCCCGGACATAGTGCTTGCCACGGTTGGCATAGCTGGAGCCTCTGGCATAGCTGGAAGGAGAGTCCATGTCGGCTGCCTGACTGTAACCGCCCTCCTCCAGCATCATGATCTTGTCCACGTTCTTGATGGTATCCGTCAGCTTGTGGACCATCTCCAGGTCCCCGGCGTTCATGTTGCTTTTCTGGGCATATTCCTCCAGCTCCTTGCAGAGCTTTTCTTTCAGGTCATACAGATATTCCATATCGGTTCTCCTTTCACGCGATGCGCTCAACAATAAAATTACTGTTGGCAACGAGGATGGGCTGCGTACTGGTGTTCTTTGCGGCGACGGTGACACAGCAGTCACGGGGGACATCCACCACAGCGGAAACATAAATATTGAAGAAATCCTCTGCGGCAGCCGGGGTGACGGTAGCGGTGGAAGCGTTCAGCGCCTCACCATTGATGGAGATCGCTGCCGTGATGGCCTCCACGGTCCCACCGGTGGGGATAGCAATGTTCGCTCCAAAGGAGACTTTGAATTTTGCCCGGCACTGGTTCGTGAGGCCGCGAAGAGTCACAAGTCCAGCGCCTTCCCGATGCACAATGCAGGGCTTGCCCGTGTTGGCCTCCTCGGTAAAAGGCACGTTCTGACCAGCGGCAACGGTTACAATTGCGCTGTTGCTGTATTCAGCCATAAACTTCATTCCTTTCAAAAAGATAGCGGCGAGGCTGTTGCCCCGCCGCATGGTTCAAAATCGGCACGGGGCCGAACATTCCGGTCATGCCGGAAAGTTGATGTATTGGATTTTAGCAGCCGCAGCCGCAAGGATTGCAGCCACATCCGGCATAAGGATTGGGCACCTGATAGGCCGGGACCGGCATGGGATTGATACGGCGGATCAGCTCGGCAGTCTGCGCCTCCTGATTGGCGCTGAAGAAAGCGTTCTGCGCCGCCTGAGAAGCCTGGAACTTCAGGCTCTGGTTTTCAGCCGTCAGAGTAGCGATCTTGTCCTGGGTCAGGAAGTCCAGGATCGCGCGGCTGTTGGCATTGGCGTTGTCGATGATGTCGCGGGTGCTGGACTGGATGGTGTTGCGGGTATCGCAAGCCTGAGTTGCCATGTCGTACCGGACGCCGTCAATGCTCCGCTGGGTATCGCAGCAGCACTGCGCCAGCTGGGCGCCGATGGCGTTAAAGCCCGCCTGCGTCTGATAGCCCAGGTTGCACACAGCGGTATCCACGCCATGGAAGCCGTTGCTCACGGCATCCCGGATGGAGGTCTGGCCGTTCTGGAGACCGTTCAGGGCGAAGCCCTCGTTGATGTCGGCCCTGGTGGCCCAACCCTGACCAGAGGGAGAACCCAGGCCATTGCCGGAGTTAACACCCCAGCCGTCGCCATAGCCGCCCCAGCCGAACATACCGAAGATCAGGAACAGGATAATCCAGGAGGCCCAATCGCCGCCCCAGCCGCCGAAACCGCCGTTTCCGCCCTGATAGGCAGGAGTCACGGGCATGGTCATCACAGCGCCGTCAGAAGAAAGACTCATTGTGTTATCTCCTTTGTAGATTTATTTTCAAAACCCGGCCGGGATTTTGATTAAATGGTTTGAAATGGTTTAATAAATGGTTTGGAAATGGTAAGTACACTTTGCAAATTCACTTCACATTCTGCGGAAAGTGAACTTCACTTCTTCACTTGTTGAACTCTAAAGAACTCTAAAGAAGTTAAGAGTAATTAGAGAGTTAGAAGGTTACTTTCCAAACATCCCCCGCATCCCCTCAAACACACCCTGCATCTGCTGGGCTTGTTTCTGGACCTGGTTAAGCTGGTCCTGGGAAATGCGTCCAGATGATACCATTTCTTGTATCATGGCGTTAGGGTCCTTGCCTTTCATTTGATTCATGAACTGCTGAAACTGCTGCATCATGTTGGGCTGTCTGTTGCCGCCCATTGCCTGGAAAAAGGGATTCATTCCGCACCCTCCTTCTCTGTATTTGTAGCCGCCAGCGCATCCAGGCGGGCCTCCAACGCCTCCAGACGAGACAGGGGCGCATACTCTACCGCCGGAGCCTGTGGGGCCTGTACGGGCCTCTGATTGCGCTCTACAAGGTCATATATCTTCATGCTGGGCTTGCCGCTTGCGTCCGCCTGTTTGAGATAGACCACCGGAGAGTTGCTGTCCCATAACGTAACAGCGGAGTTTGGAGCGACCAGATAATTAGCCGCCTCCATCTCGCTCTGCACCCACACAATAGACGGAGACGCCGGCGCTTGCTGCGGCTGCTGCATGGGTTGATAGGACTGTCGCAGTTGCGTCAGCTGGTCCGCCATAGGCGGCTGATACGGTTGGTACGGCTGATAGTAATAGGGATAGTTCGGCATCTCACGTCATCCTTTCTGCCAGAAGTAAAGTACGGTCTCGTTCTCGCTGTGCCATGTATCGTAGATCACACCATCCTGCAGGCATACTACATGCCCGGACAGGGCCAGAATGTAAGTCCCGTTTGGATGCCCCATCGCAAACTCCGCCACGGTCATATCCTCGGGCGCCATGTCCCGCCGGAAGCCATGCCGCCGGAGGTAAGCGCCCCATGTGGCGTTGGCGCTTGGCATATCACCCCTCACAGCGCCCTCAATGCAGAGGCCAAGGTATGTCCTGTACCAGTCCTGCTCCAGCGCCTTCGAGATGGCCCGGACGGTACAATCCCCCACATTTTTCTCGTAGGGGTTCGGATTGTAAAATTCAAACATATTGCTTTCGGTCATCATACAAAAGCTCCTGCTGGTGGATGTATCCTTCCAGGCCGGAGTAATTTCCGTCAGTGGCATATTTCATGCAGATGTCCCACGCGCTGGATTCCGTGAAGCCGCAGGCCACCAGCCGGGCCACCAGTTCTGAACCATTCAAAATCAAATCAAACACGTCCTTATGATAAGAAATCAGGAGGCCGCAAGGAGGGCGGCGACGTGTACCAGCCCTTGTTCCTTACATCCTCCATGCTTAAATTTTCTCACAAAAAATTCCCGCATGGGTGGTATCCATGTGGGAGTTGTGTGGCAATTATGGGGTGTTTATGTGGTCATGTCATTTTCGGCGGTTTTACGTGTTTACTTTTTTCAGAATAAGAATATAATGTAGGTAGAAAGGGGGTACGCAATATGGGAAGTGTTTTTGATACCGCAAAATATATTCTTGAAAAGTGTGGCACTATGTCCACGATGAAACTTCAAAAGCTGTGCTATTATTCACAGGCTTGGTCTTTGGTATGGGATGATGCGCCCCTGTTCGACGAGGATTTTGAAGCATGGGCCAATGGGCCTGTGTGTCCTTCCCTTTTCCATCACAGTCAGGGAAAGTTTTCGGTCTCTGCCGATGAAATGAAAGGCAGTAGCGAAAATCTTAGCGATGGGCAAAAGGACACCATCAATAAAATTCTGGAATACTACGGAAAGAAAAACGCCCAGTGGCTTAGTCAACTCACCCACATGGAAAGTCCGTGGCAGGACGCTAGATGTGGGCTTCCAGCTGGAGCCCTGTGCAGCACTCCAATCACAAAGGAAAGTATGGCAATGTATTATGGCGGGCTCTAAGCGCATTAAATGCGGTTGTGCTCCGAAATCGGAGGTCAGACAAGGCGGGACGCCTTCACCCGGCATCAGGCTGGGTGGAGACCCGGACAGTATCATGAAGGAGCATCCATCCTGGCGGCTGGCATCTTGTGATACGGAGCCAACTAGTAGATGGTCTTTTCATGAACCTCGTCTCTCTCATGATTTCTGGACTACGATTTTCCCTAAATTGCAGGACTTCGAGCGAATGACTTGGAGTGACATCTTTATTTCAGCAAAGAAGCATAACCATGCGATCGACGTTGCATCGCTCGATAAGAGCGCCAGAGATAGATTTTCGGAGCTATGTATCGAGGCAGAGGCTATCCACTCGCTCAGACTTGGCGGGACGATTAGACTGTACGGATTCTTGACAGGGCCGATCTATAACATCCTATGGTACGATAATGACCACGGAGATAACAGCACATGCGTGTGTCGCTCAGCAAAAAAACATACATAAAGATAAAGGAGCCGGGTCAATCCCCGGCTCCCTTATTTTTGTAAAGCTGTTTTGCTACATCCTTAACCCTTTGGAATATATACTTTTCGTGATCGCTAACTGTGCTACGATACCAGCCCAATTCTGCCGCTACATCAATTTGATTCCACTTATCAATGATACGCCGCCTTGCGATCAGTTCATCGTCTGTATGGAATGCTGCCTCTTCAATAACTCTTTCCAGCTGAGAGCGCAAGAGCTTATCCAGCGGATCAGGCAGTTTCACTCTTGCGCTCACAGTCTCACGTCCTTCTTTCCTGTTATTCCATCAGCTTCCAAAACCGATACAGCATCGTACACATCTGCTGCCGGGTAACGGGCTGGGAGAGCATCAGGTCCCCCTCGCTGTTGCCCGTCAGGATGCCGTTCTTTACGGCCCAATCCACGCCCTCCTTGTGGGCGGGAGACGGTGTATTGTCCATGATCTCGACCTCCAGTCTCTTCTTGAACTCTGCCCACTTCTGGGCGCTCACCAAGTACGACGGGCAGTGCTTTCCAGTCACATCAAAGTGACGGTACACGTTCTCAATGGGGATGCCATACTTTTCCATCAGTGCCCGGCCCAGGGCGGCAGCGTTGGCAAGAGTTGCTTCGCTGGCCTGATAGACACCGTTCCGGATGGTGTCGCACATCTCAATGGAAAGACTGTTGGTGTTGGTAATGACGCCGTACATGGTACCGCCGCCAGTCTTATCAGCGTTGGCGTACTTGCTGCCGCCGACGGACCATGCCACTTTTAGATCAGGCACAGACCGCCAGACTGTAGTATCATCGACAAAGTAGTGGGCGCTGGTCTTGACGATGTTGTTCTGAAAATACTTTGCGTTGTTTGCCGCCCTGTCCCCGTCATTTCCGGTGTAGTGGTACACCAGATACCGGATTTGGCTGGCGTTCCGGGAACCGCCATAGTTCCCAGAGTTCGCCAGCTGCTCCTTTATCGTGTAGCTCATTTACTGTCACTTCCCAGCTGCTTGATTACCTGGTTGGCTCCGGTAGCAGCTAGGCCGCTCACAATGCCCACAGCCGCCGCGGTGATGTAGTCCGTGGCCGGGAAGTCAGGCATGAGGAACATACCTACCACACCCAGCACAGCACCGCAGACACCGCAAATGATGGGGATGAACTTGCTGTCCAGAGAGGACGCTTTCACGCCCTGCCCAATCAGCAGGCAGATGACGGTGATAGCCGCCACTCCGGTGATGCCAAGAGAGGAAATGTCCATATCAGACCTCCCGATTACACTCGGATGGCCTTGATGGCATAACCGTCTGCATCATAGGTCACATCAAACTTTCCGCGCTTGGTATTCTGGCGAACCACTTGTCCGGCAAGCGCCTGATTTCGGCCCATGTCTACCTTGTCCGGAAGAGGTTCCTTTTCCTCGCCGGGAAGGAACCCCTCCGCCATCTCTGCCTCGGTCCATCCGCCATCGGGGTTCTTTTCGGGGTTCAGGGAGAATCCGGCGCCAGCCTCAACCAGTAGCTTGTTGGCTTCCTCCGCAGTAATCTTGCCGCTCTTGAAGTCATCGATGATGTTATTGATGGTCTTGTTCATGATTGGTAGCTCCTTTTAAATATCCGGCTTGACCGCCGGTTTCTAATGATGTAAGATGTTATTGCCCGTTGTGCAGACGTGTGCTGTTTTGATAGCGCTCCCTCCGCGTTAAGTCGCAATGGACGGAGACAACGAATACTACGGGCTTGCGGCGCTCCTTCGGGGGCGTCGCTTTCTTATAATCCGATACGAGCCAGGGCAAAGGCAATCACAGCCGCCAGAACCGCCCACACGGACTTGTCCACGATGGCTTCCCACCGCTTTTTCGGCTTGGCCTGCTCGGCCTCCTGCCATGCGATCAACCGGTCCAGCTTCTCCATGATATTGTCGTACTGCTCATTCCGGGCGGCCTCCGCCTTTTCCAGTTCCCGCATCCGGTCAAAGAGTTCTTTGTGGGTGCTGCGGGACGCCTCCCGCCATTCCGACATCTGCTTTTCCAGCATGTTGGCTTTCTGGAGGCCCAGGCAGTCCCTTTGCGGGTCCAGGATGCACTTCTCGTCAGCCATTGGACACCTCCCCTAAATCCTCCCACTTGACATTCACCGTGCCCGGTGTCCACACATTGCCGTCCTGCCCGGACCGCCAGATATGGCCCTCATACGTGCAGCAGTCCCCGGTCATATACGGCGAAGTGGAGACGGCGATAAACGGCAGAGCCTTGGCCGGGTCTGTGGACCACACAAAGCCCCACTGTGCGGGCAGTTCCTCCGGCTCGTCCGTGTAGATGGTGCTGTCATAGGGTTGGATGAGACGCACCACACGCCCCGCTGTGGAACAGCAGACAAAGCCCGCCTTGCGTTCCAGCATGTTCATGGCATCACAGGCCGCCGTAAAGCTGGGGATGTAGTCCTCGGAGGCATACAGCTCCGTCCCGGTCATGTCCGGGGCCTGGGCCTGGAGGGTCTGTGCCCTCGCAAGCCCGGTATCTCGCATAGTGGTAAGTACAAACTGCTTGTCCGTCATACCGCGTTCACGCCCTCTCTGATTGCTTTCGCAAGCTCCGCATAGGTCACATACTCCGGTTCAGGTTCCGGCTCCGGCTCCGGCGGCAGAGACTCCTTCCACGCTTCCCAGGCTTCGGTGTTCGGCTCCACGGTGTAGACCGTGCGGAAGAAGCCCTCCTCGTACTCCTCCTCATGGCTGGTGATGGTAACAAAGCCGTTGTAATCCACCACCGTCTCCGCCTGTTCATCCGTCAGTGGGATTGCGCCGGGAAAGGGATTGCTCTGCGGGGCCGGGTATGCTCCGCTGGGATTTGGGCGCGGAGTTAGGTAAATCATTTAGAATCACCTCCAAATAGATACGCAATATAGCTGTACTTTCTGCCTTTCCCGTTTAGTTGGGTATTTTCGTCTGTATTGGAATACCAAGAAACGCTATTCTTCGAAAATTTGAGGCCATTAATAAAATCACGTGACTGCCAGTTCCCGTTATCATATAGCTCAAACGCTTGTGTTACATCCCGGGTCATTAAAGCGGCCTGATCTCCTGCCAAATAAACAAAAACAAACTGCGGAAATCCGCCAAATGTGAGTGTTGTTCTATTGGCACTTCCGTGCGTTCCTGTCCCCACATAGCTTCCAACTTCAATCTGTGGCATTGGCACAGCCCCGCCGGAGATGTCCGTGAAGGTGCCGTCTGAAGGGTCGTAAAGCATAGCCTGTGCCAGCTTCGCCAGCGCCAGCCCCAAATTGCCGCCCCAAATACCGGGTGTTCTCACCGCCTCGGCAATGGTCTTGGCCCAAATGGTCTTGCCCTGCTGGGTCAGGTCCGCCACGCTCCCGGCATCCGGAAAGGTGATGGCCGCCTTGGTGTACGTCCACTCCCGCGTCACCGTCACCACACCGCTGCCGGGGTTGGTGGAAGCCGTGATCTTGATGGTGCCCGTTCCCGTGGGCAAGTCCACCACCGAAATCTTGTTGTCGGCTCCGTTGGTGGCCGTGTATGTCCGAGTGTTGACGCCGTTGATGGTTTCTGTAACCGTCAAAGTACTAGTTCCGCTGGAGGACACCGAATACTGCACATCATTTGTGAGAGTGCCCAAACTGCCGTCAGACCCGGAAATCACCAGGGCAGAAAGAGGGACTACAGAAACAGATGTGCTCGTTGTATAATCGCCATATTTCCCGTTTGCGAGAGATTTGACGCGGTACTGCACGCTCGTCCAGGTGCCCACCGTTTCCTCAAAGCTCGTGTTTGCTCCGGAATACACCTGCACCCAGTCGGCGTCCGTGTTCGCTTTGCGCTCCAGGATGTAGCTGCTTACTCCATCTACGGCAGACCAGCTCACCGTGATCTGCCGCCCCTGCATGACCTGAATCGGCACAGTCAGGGCAGTGGGGGACGCCGGAACGCCAACGGTTCCATCATCCGAAACCAGGATGGTAGGGTCCATAATCATGGCAGGTAGGGCGCCATAAGAGGGGTTTACCGAGGTGCTGCCCAAGCTGCCATCGGGCAAGACGTAAAACTTTCCGTCTGTGCTCGTAGAAACTGGAGAGCGAAGCCACCAAGCAGCCGCGGCTCCATTCAGTTTAGCAATCCGCTTGCTATTGGCTTCCGTGTCAAGTCCACTCTTGAAGTAATCCAGCTTCGCGCCGTCTATGGGCATAACGCCACTTATGCCAGACAGGCCGGCTTCATATCCACAGAGAGGAAACAGCTTGCACTCCAAACCATTTTCTCCACTTTTGATGTCCCATAAAGGCCCTCCATTGCCTGGATGGTATGGGATTTTCACTGTCTTGATGGCAGACTGGATGTGGCTTTCATACCTTCCCAGATACCCAGCCATCGTAGACATAATTGTGGAGCCTGCAAGTGTGTTTGCATTGGTGCTGTTCCACTGGACGTTCTCCACAATATCCTGCCGCCGCAACCACGCACCGTCACAGGCACTACCATACAGCCTTACATCCGGGTTCCCGATATGCAACACGATGTAGTTTACCGGGCTCCCGTTCTCGTCGATCTTGACGATGCTCCCCGCCGCCACGCTGCCAAGTGTCTGCGCCATCAGTTACCACCTCCGTTGTAGGTTACTTGGATTTGAGTGTTCAGAATGGACGTAAAGAACGATGGGGCCATCTTTTCAACGGTGATTGTTCCATCCGGAATCTGCCCCAGGACAAGCCCTTCCAATTCATCACGGCCAGCCTTTTCGGAGTCAATCTGCGGTGTCAGCGTCTCATTCAAAAACTGTTTGATGGCCTGACCGCCCTCGTCAAATTTGGCTTTCAGCTCCGCAGCCGTCAGGCCGCCCACGTCGTTCGGTTCATCGTCCAGAGCGGAGATGATCGCCATGTCCTTCTCAAACCTCGCCAGAGCCATGTATCAGGCCCCCCTTTCCTGCGGGACTTCTCCCGTCTTGTTGATAACCCGCTGCAAGGCCCCATATCCGGCGCCGCCCCGCAGCGGTGGATTTTCCTGCCCGGCAGGCGCGGGGCCTCCCCCATTCCCGGAGTTGCCGCCTGCGCCGCCCATCGCCATTGCCATCTGCCGCTGCTGGTCTGCCTGTAATACCGCAATCAGCGTCTCCCGGTCTGTGATCTGACCGGCAGGCAGACGCTTCAAATACTCCACTGTGGAAATCTTGCCCTGCATGAGCAGGTTGTCCAGCGTCTGCATAGAGGCGATTTCGGACCAGTAAGAGGATGCTCCCACATCCAGGTCCACGGTAAAGTAGTAGTCTTTCAGGCTGGAAAAATCGAACGGAGCTAAGACCTTCCCATTAGACCCCGGCATGGTGAACATCACACGGTTGCCGCCTAGAGCTGTCTGGTCAACAGGAATCTCCACGTAGCGGTCCCCGTAATATTCGCCCATAAACTCCATGTAAATCCTGCCCTGGTCTTCAATGGCCTGCAGCAGCGTTTGCTTTGTCAGCTCCATAGGAGTTGCCGCCGCCCGCTGCAGGGCAATGATGGCGGAGGTGTTGTCTGGCCGTGTATCGCCAAGGGCCACGTCGGAAGCGCCCAAAAACCGCTGCGTGTAGGAGATTGCAAGGTCAATGAACTGGGAAATCTGGGGAGAGATGGTGGCTGGGTCGATGATCTTCGCCACATTCTCCACGCTGCCGTTGACGGCGATGGCCGCGCCCACCCGGTTGCTCCACTTGGCGACCTTCGTCTTGTCGAAGATGATCTTGGGATATGCCAGCATCATCAGAGAGATCATGGACATGGCAAACAGTTTGTTTACGAAAATCTGGTTCGGAATGAGACCTGTAATCATGGCCTGCCCATGGTAGCAGTCCTGTACAAAGTCCCAGGACATCCAGGAGATGGGATACAGCTTGATTCCAAGGTCCCATTCAGGCTTGATCTCCTGATTCTGCGTGCATTCATAACCATGGATGGTTCCGCTCTCGTCATCCCGCCACAGCCGCAGCAGAACCGTAACTTTATTGCCGCCCAGCTCGTCCATGCGGCTATCCCCGCTCTGCTTGCTGTCAGCAGTGATGCTGTCCGCATCATCCTCACTGACGCCGTTTGCGATTGCCCGCTTCTTGGCCTCAGGAACCAGCATCCGGCGTTCAATCATGATATAGGGCTGACTCTGAACGTCCCGGCTGTTGGGATTTCCAAACAGCACCTGTGTGTTCATCAAAACTTCCGTTTTGATTGCGCCCTTGCTTGGCTGCCCTGTCTCTACATCAGGGTCCCAATAGGTGTACAGACAGCCGTCCCCATCCACCGCAGCGTTCCTGGCAAACTCGCGGATACAGGCCCCCATTTTGTTGAACTCGAAAATGGACTGGAATTGGTCATTCAAGAGGTCTGTCAAAATCTCCGCATCCTGCCCTGTCAGTTTCCCGTTGGAGGGCAGCGGTTTTGCGTGGAGCTTCAGGTTGTCTGTAGACACATTCGCCACAGAAAACAAAACAACACGTTTCAGGAAATTGAAAACAGGCGTCGGCAGGCCATTGCTATGTACTCCCTCCCACTGCTTGCCAATGAAAAAGTTCTCATTGACATTCACGCAGTCATACAGCTGAATTCCCTGATTAAACTGGACCCCAGCCTGATACTCCGCAGACACCTTCTGAGGTGTCGGGTCAAACTTCTTCATTGCTCAACTCCTTACTTCACGTTCCCGGCATACCGCAGTTGAATGTCCGTCTCCAGAACAGTCGCCGTCGCGGATGCGCTCTTGCTCTTGAAAATCAGCTTGTAGAAAGTCGCCTTCTTCACTTTCAGCTTCAGCCGGTCCACTTGGGGTTTCCGGTTGGTTCGGAAGGACCAATGGCGGAAATCCGCATGGGTGAAGGTCGCCAAGCTGGATGCCACAACCTTCTCCGGGTAGTCGCTCCTCCGGTTACTCTGTGCCGTCACTGTGATCCGGGCGTTGGTTTCCGGCTGGATTGCAACGAACAGCATGGGGGAGTATTTCAGCAGCCAGTCCTTGTCAAAGTCCATGGAGCCTGTGGCGGCATAGGCATCGATCTCTTCTGTATCATCATTTCGATACTGCCGGGACAGATGCTTGATTTTTCCATCCTCCGTGATGCCGTATGTGTTATCCTCCACATCCACCATCTGCCGGAACGGCATATTGGTGTAGTAATACCAGCTGTCATTTGCGTAGTTCAGAATGACGGCGTTTCCGTTCCACAAAAACCAGTATTCGTGCTCCCGCTTTCTGTTGAAGGTCCTGACCTCCGAAAGCGCCCAACCGCTGATCGTGGCCGCGATCCGGTCTGAAATGCGCCGTGCATTCTGCTCATTGTCCGTGATATTCCCGGTGCTGGACGTAGACCGCCACTGGTAGATGCTGCTGCCGTCCAGTGTCAGCGGATTGTTTTCCAGTAACCGCACCTGTCCGGGAGCGTCATTCCCGATCTGCCGGTTGACCGGCAGCACATAAAATCCGGGCGTGGTGATTCCGGTGTCCAGCGTCACGGTGCTGTAGGTGATCGACCATGCGCTGTCCCGCTTAAAGGCCAGCAGCCGGGCATAATGCCGCACAAGAGCGGTCAGCGGCGTGTTGCTGTCTCCGATGGCCGCCTCGTATAGGTCCGGGAAATAATCCGCCGAAGCGAGGCCGGTGTCTCCGTTGATTCCGCTGTAGATGGTCCGGTTTGTCCCATCTCCATACAGGAACACACGGGTATCGTTGGAGCCATTGTAGAGCTCGGAGAAGTGCATCCCGGTCACATCGCCACGGGCGCCATCGCCTTTCTTGTAGGTGATGGTCACAGTATTCGTCCCCTTGGCTGGGGCTGTGTTGAAGGTCACTTTTCCAGCCGCGGTGTCGGCGGTATACTGCACATCCGTCCCCTCTACCGTAGTCACACTGTCGATCTCTTTCTCCGGCAGGAAAAAGTCTTTCGCCTCGCCGTCCGGGGAGAAGCGTACACGCCGCAGCCCCGTCAGCCGGTTCACATTCTCCAGCTGTGTTCCGCTGCCCTCCGGCGTGGTTGCTGTCTGTACCAGCGGGATATAGCCCTCCACATCCTGAAAGGTCTCCTCTGCTTCTCCAGTCCAGCTCTTGTACTCATGGCCGTTCAGCAGATAAACCTTCTCGTCAAAGCCGAAAATGGAGGTCTCGTCCTGGGTACAGGTCCCTACTGCCTTTACACTCTCCAGCAGAATGTCCACATCGAAGATCACACCGCCAAAGGCGCACAGCAGATGGTATTTCCCTCCCACCATGCCATACCAGCAGCCGCAGAATACCGGATGCTCTTCCACGCCTTCTTCCTGACTGTCCGCCCAGCTATCCCAGGCAGAGCGAAGGGCAAGAACCGTCTGCGTACCTGGACGGATTTGGAGATGACCGTCTCTGGTAATGGCAAAGTTCCGCATCTCAGAGAGCTCTCCGACTCTGATTTTGGTGTCGCCATCCTGATTCTCGTTCAGTCCCAGAAACTCTTTGATTTTCAGAATGGTCAGATTGTTCGATGTGGAAATGCTTGCCACAGGTCAGTCACCTCCTCCATAGGTCAGATAATCGTCTGTCATTTCTCCGCCGGTCATCTCGTCGTCGTAGTCCGTCATCCCGGCGCTATCGAAGTCCTCCATTTTCGGCGGAACCGGTTTCTCCGCGCTCAGTGTCCGGGTGACACAAAAATAACGGCAGGCATCGCAGATATGGGTGATCTCATGGGGTTCCGTGGCACAGTCCGACGGGTTTTTGTCATCGTGCTGGATGGCTGGAAGATTCGTGCAAAGCCCCTTGCAGTCCTGCGTCACCAGCAGGCCCGGCCGGTCCTTTTCGCTGTTCAGTGGTTTCAGCATCTCCTTGACTGCCATCCAGCCCTGCACACGGTTGTTGCTGGCCCGAATGATGCCAACGCCGTTTTCCATGAACAGCTCTGCCATGCTCTTTCCGCTGTCCTTTTGCCGGTTCCACATATCCGGCGGTGCCGCCGTGAACTCGATCTGCTCCCAAGACGGCGTCAGGTCCAGCATCAGCTTTGCCGCCTCGGATACAATGATGCCGCTCTTCTGTACCTCGCGATACACATAGCAGCGCCCATCGAAATCAACAGCAATCCAGAGGCAGGCGAACATATCCAGGCCATAGTCGAACGCCCGGTACTTCTTCCACTCCGCCGGAATCCTCCAGAACGGTTTGATAATATGAGTCTCCGCCCGGAACTCCGGGAAGAATGTTCCGGCCAGAGCGTCCCAATCGCCATACCGCCAAGCCGCCCGCACATCGTCCGGCAGCAGGTCTAGCATCTGCACATACTCTGGGGACGCCTCCAGCAGCTGGGGATTATCATCCACCGTGGCGTGAATGAAGGTATAGTCCTCTGCTTTTTCTCCGTTCTGATACTGACGGGAGATAAACAGGCGTTTGACCCACATGTGCCCAACTCCGCCGGGGTTACAGGTCAGGTACATCCGGCGTGGAAACTTCGTAGCACCGCGCAGACAGGCGCCCAGTGTTCGGAACTGGTATTCCGTGAATTGTGTCGCCTCGTCCATGAAAATCCAGTCGTATTCCTGGCCCTGATATTCCACATCGTCCCCGCTGCTATAATGTCCGAACTTGATAACACTTCCATTGGAGAAGAAAAACATGTGCATGGTGGCGTTATATGCTGCGATCTCTGCCGGAATCAGCTTCCGCATGGGCAGGATCATCGTCTGCTCCAGTTCCGGATATTCTTTTCGGACAATCAAAATCCGGATTCCCGGATAGGTCATCGCACCGCCAATCGCTTTAATCCGCACAACATGGCTCTTCCCACCGCCGCGGGCGCCGCCGTATCCAACATAGCGAGACCGCGCCTGACAGAACTGCTTCTGCTTTGGGTTCAAATCTCCCAGAGCCAGATTGACGGCTCCGCTGTTGTTTCGTGCTTTCTTGTTTGCCATGCGCTCACCTTTCAGGGAATGACTAGGGGAATAGGCCCCCTTGCGGGGGCCTATATTGCTTACTCGTATGCCTTATCAGCTTCTATGCCGCAGCAGCCGTCCTTGATCTGGATGCACCGCATGACCTGGCCGGAAGTCAGCGTCACGCCGCTGGAGGGATAGGTCTCAGCAGTAGAGCTGTACCGGGGGTTGGTCCCGTCCACCGTGTACTTGTACACATTGCTGCCCGGTTCGGAAATCGTGACTTTGTGCGCAGAGATGGACAGTGTGGGAGCCGACAGAACAGCCGCGTTACTGCCGCACACTGCAACGCCGTCGCCCTTGGTTGCCAGGATGAAGCTGTCGTAGTAGGTGACGCCCTGCACCACAGGACCGGCATAGCCCTGTACCTTGGGCAGCACGTCATACTGCTGCAGCTTTACGGGGTCCACACTGGATCCCTTGTACTTGATTAGGAAGTACACGCCGGAGGGCAGATAGCTCTTGGGAATGGTGACGACTTTCGTTCCGTCCACTTCACCCACAACGCCTTTTGCCAGCGCCTTGGTGCCCAGGCCCTCCAGATTGATGAAGTCCGGGTTCTGCTTCAGCAGCTTGTAATACTCCGTGGGGATATACAGTGTCCGGTTCTCCACCGGGACAAAGGCGTCCGTCATCTGGGCGTTGACATCGATGATGTACTCCACAATGGTGCTCTTGGTAGGCGCTGCGGAGGGCTGATACTGGATGTTGGCGCCCTCACACCACTTTCTCAGCCGGTACTTATCCATGTTGGGGATAGTGACCTCGTCCAGCTGACGCCGCAGGGACTTTCCCGCTGACTTCTCGATGGCCTGATCGCTGTTATCCAGAGGCTCAATGACAAATGTAAAGGCAGGCGCCTTGTTCATCGTCATCTCCTGGATCGTGTCGCCCAGGTTCTTCGGGGTGCCGAACCGGTTGCCATCTGCAGTCCGGTTATAATCGGTCTCCGGCACAGTATCCACGGAGTAGACACGGATGGTCTTGGCTCCTACAAAGGAATATTCGTGGCCCGCGGCGGAGTCCGTGATGGATGCCTTGTGAAATCTCTCTGCGATTTTGTCTGCGTATTTGACTGTGTAATTAACTGCCATGTGGCCCTCTCTTTCTTTTCACCAGATGCGAGAAGGCCCCTGAAATCAGGAATCCCAGCCATCCAGGAACGGGTCCTTGTTCTTGTTGTCCGCACCGGCAGACTTCATGCTGCCAGTGGACCGCTCCGTATTTTTCTGGTTCTGCTTGATGGCAGAAGCATTGTGTTCTGCCTTGGCGGCCTGCTCATTCGCCCGTGCCACCTGCCATCTGGCATAACTGGCAACCAGGGAAAGGCCGCTTTTCACGCCGTCCCATACCTCTTTCGGAATTCCATTCGGGTCCTTTGCCGCATCCGGAAATGTCTTTTGAAACTCTTGAATATCCGCCATCCTGCGCTGCTCCGCGGACTGCTTCTGAGCCTCGGCGTCCCGCTGCTCCTTCTGCCTCTCCGCTTCGGCTGCTTCCTTGGCGGCTACGGTTGCCTCACGGTCCTCCAGCTCCACAGCCCTTTTGGCCTCTTCTGCATTCAGGCCCTCTGCTCTCTTAGCCTCCTGGCGGATGTGGGCAATATAGTCCGTGGTGTTCATGCCTGCCTTGTTCGCAAACTGGCTGAACAGGTCCATCACAGGCCGGAATTCCTCATACTTTCCGTGAATCCGGTCATAGTCCAGGCCCTTTTGAGCAAGGGCCGTCAGTTCCTGTTCGTTGACCGTCTTGTCCTCGCCTAAATGGCGCAGCGTCCAGGTTTTCGGTGTGGTTTCCGGTTCCTGGGCCTCCGGTGCCTCCTGCTTCTCCGGTTCAACGGCTTCGCCCTGTTTGGCGTCAGTGTTTTCGTTGCCAGCAGCAGGTGTTTCCGGCGCCTTTTGCTCTTCATCAGCAGGTGTTTCTTCATGCTTCGGCTCCTGTTCTTCCGGCTGGTCTGCCGGGCTTTCCAGAGTCTCCGCCCCGTCGAATCCATCCATGAAGGAGTCAACCGTGGTCTCGGTCTCCTGCTCCAAACCGGTGGTATTCTCTTCCATTGGTTCCTTCTTTCCCCGCCTAGTCTGGCGGCGTGTATTTCAAGCGTCCGTGGTCTCGGGCGTCTTGCTCAGAAAAAACAAAAAAAGACGCCAAAGCCGGGATCATTCCCAGCTCTGGCGTCTTGCGCTCTAGCTTGTTATTTCATTTTGAACTCCGGCAAATTGCCGGTGATCTCCTGCCCCATGAAAATTGTGGGCCACCACTCCCGCCTACACTTGCGGCAGTATACCGGCGTCCCATACAGGACCGTGTTTCCCGTCACCTTCTGGATACTCTTATGACATTTGGGGCAGGTGTACCATCCATGTACTACCATTGGCCGAACCACCCGTATTCAATGCCGCCCCAGCGCGAAAGGTAGTTGTCTCCGCCGCCTCCGCCGTACACATCCTCCACGCTCTCGATGCCGGAAGACGGCAGACGGCTTTTGGCCGTGTTCAGATTCTCCAGGTATGTTTGCCAGAAGAAGTTCGCCTGTGTGGGGTTTTCTTCCGTCAGAAGCAGTCCGGCCAACCCATAGGGCAGAACGTTCCGGCAGATGTAGTCATCGAGGTCCAGGTAGTCATCCAGAGACGTCACACTGTCCAGAGATGGTCTGGTTTTCGCCCCATCCGACAGGTCCGGATACGTGTCACTGTAAGGATAGACCTGATCCAGCAGCGTGTTCAGGATGTTTGGCGTCCGAAGCGCGTATTCGTTCGTATCTGTTGTACGGGTCGCGCCTGTGGACTCGTTCTGCGCATCCATCAGGTGGATCGCCATATCAAAAACATCCTGCACAGATGCCATTACAAACCTCCTACATCAAAGCCATCTTTGCCATTGACTGAAAATGTCATCAGGTTTTGGATGCCCTCGTCGATCTCCTTGGACCGGCGCTGCTCTTCCTGCTCCTCATCCGCGACAGGCTCTGCCGCTGGTTCAGTATCTCGGTGCATTTCAGAACGCCTGTAGGCAACAATTCCCGAAAATGCCCCAAGTATCGTCACCCCGCAGCCGACCAAGCAGCCGATTGCAAATTCTGTCATGCGAAATCACTCGCCTCCATGTTCTTTCCCATCTGGACACTGACTTTCACTTCTGCATTGGCTTCCACCCTGTCCTGATACCCGCCGTACCGCTTCTGTTTCAGCGCAAAGATCGGCATCGGGGCTTTCGGATTCCGGTACGCCATCTGAACAGCAGCGGCGGACATCCGCATATAAGCCATCTGGATCGTCTCCTGCAGGTATTCGCAGCGGCGGCCATTGTACCAGTTATCCAGCGTCATGAGTGAAACACCCAAGTACACGCCAAGAGAAAATTCCTCGGGGACATCGCCGCGCTCCGCACATTCTGCAAAGTAAGCGTCCAGCTTTTCCTGCAGTTCCTCCGCAGTTTCATATTTCGCCCCCGCTCCCGTCCGCTTCTCCGCTTTCGGCTCCTCAGACGCTTTTTTCGCTCTCGGCATGTCCTCACCGCCTTGTATCAAAATCGCCCCACCGCTGCTCTCTCCACGTAGGAACGTAGCAGTCAACACAAGCGGTAGGGCAACCGCACCGCATGTCGGCTTCGATTGCGAAACTCTGGTACGGTCCCCCAGTTTCTAGTCCCCATTATAAGCCCCGCGGTCAGGGCAGGGCTGGAGGAACACCCTGCCCGCCGCAGGTGAGAAAAGAAGATGGTAGGCTTTCGCCTATCTATACTCTACCACAGATCACTTCCAAATCGTTCAGCATATTTTATGCACCCCTGTTTTGTACCCGATAATAGTATTTTAGGTTCAGATTTCAGAACATATCCCACCCGTTTTTCCGGTATCCCCCTGACCTGTAGAGAGTTGAGGGGATGTAGGAAATATAACCTATGCCGTTCCCAGCGAGGCCGCCCGTTTTTCCGCTACCCCTCCCTCCTTGTTATCCATCATCTACAGCCCCGGCCGCATGCCCCCAGTCCAGCCACGCCCACGCAGGCCGCGGGCCGGAGCCATGATGCACACGCAGCCAGGGCGGCCAACCGACACAAAAATTACACAGAAAACCCCAAAACCATTGCAAATACTAGATTTGTGTTTAACAAATAGTTAATTCCCATTTTCCCGAATTACCTCCTTGTTATTTCTTTGCCAATTTAGTTCAATTTTTTTAAGTATTTCCGAATGGCTCTTTCTTGTACAAAATCTCCTTGCAAATTGCTTCTCCTAGTCTATTATGCTCCCCATCTGCTCCTCCTCACTGTTTGGGCTTTTGCCAGAACGACAGACAAAGCAAAAGCGCCACCAGCAGGAGCCAGTGGCGCAAGGGGGTCTGTTAAGGGGGGTTATATTCTTTCTTGTTTCTTTGGGGGGATTATAGGGGGGATAGAGATAAGGGGTTTAAGGGGGGAAGAGAAAGGGGGGGAACAAGGGGGCGTTTCTTTGTTCTTTCTTGGCTAAATCTTGTCCTTGATTGCCTCAATAATCCATTGGTTGACACTGATTCCGGCGGCTGCGGCTCTGGCCTTGATTTGGTCTCTGCTGATCCCGTCGGAGCCATCCAGGCGAACCCGGAATGTGATGTTGTCATAGGTCTTTGCGTTGTACAGGTTGCGCGCGGGCGCGGTTCTACGGTTGCGCTCTGTCCTGTCTCCCATCCTATCACCTCCTGTTGTGCCGCATTATACCATATATGCCGCAGCAATGCAAGCATTGTCAAAATTCAATAACACCAGACGCTTAAAACTATGCAAACCGCCAAAAACGCAAAACGGCTATTGACAATGCATGCATAGTCGACTATGATTAAGCCATCCCAAGCGGAACACCGCAAGGGTGACGGCACCTTGACAACCGAATATCGGCACCGCTATAATGGGAAACGAGGTGATAGCGATGGACAAAGAAATGCTGGAAGCAATTGGGCAAATGATGGAATCCCAAACAGCAAAGATCAATCTCCTCATTGAGAATGATGTTACAAAGAAAATCAATCTCATTTATGAAAAGCTCGACAGCATTGATGAAAAGTTGGAGAAAATGCCAACACCAGAAGATCTTGCCATTGCCAACGGACGAATTGAAGTTTTGGAGGCAATCGTCAAGAAGCTGTCTCGTGAAGTCGCAGAGTTGAAGAGAGCCCAATAACTACATACCAAACAAGGCGGTGCCGGTATCCGGTGCCGCCTTTCTTTTATAGCGAACAGCAACCACGAAAAACAAACAGGAGGACAACACCATGACAAAGTATTTTGTGAACTGCAAGACTCTGGACGAGCTGAAGAAAGCCTATAAGGCCGCGGCCATGAAGCATCATCCCGACATGGGCGGCGATACGGCCACCATGCAGACCATCAATGCCGAGTATGAAGCCCGGTTTGAGGTCCTGAAGCGGAGCCAGAACACCCAGGCGGCCGAGGACACCACCGGCCGGACTAAGGCCACCACCGAGAGCGCCGGTGACTTTATCCGGATCATCGACCAGCTCTTGAAGCTGGACGGTCTGGAGATCGAACTGTGCGGCCGCTGGCTGTGGATCGGCGGAGAGACCATGAAGCACAAGGAAGCGTTAAAGGCCGCCGGTTGCCGCTGGTCCTCCACCAAGAAGATGTGGAGCTGGCACTTTGCAGAGGACGGCAGCCACTGGCACAGGGGCAGCAAGACCATGGCGCAGATTCGAAGCAAGTACGGCAGCACCACCTTCAGCCGTGACGCCGCCAGAAATGACGCACTCCCCGCTTGACGGGGAGGCGTCCAGGACAGGAGGCTTTACAATGAGCGTAGACTGGAAGAGCCTTTTTCGCCGCTATGGCGGTGTTTCCAAGGAGGCAGACATCCGGATCAGTGGTTATCTGATCCGGCCGGACTGTTTGACGCGGGACCGCATCCGGTGGAATGACGAGAGCGCCGCCCGGATCATTGCAGACTGCGAAAAAATTACAGAAGAGCTGAGGGGATACCGCCAAGCGCTGGCGGCACGATATGCCGAGCTGTCCGCCATGACCTACTCCCTCCGGCTGGACCTTATCCGGGAGCGTGGTTGGAAAGGCCCCGTCACCTATTGGCTCCGGCTGGTCAGGGTATACGCCGACGGCCACGAAGAAACAGAGTGGAAAAAGGGCTGGCCCGGCAACGAGCGGCACAAGGCATTGAAAGCCTACCGGGAAGAGCTGAAAGCCCGCCCCGGAATAGAAACAAAGCTGGACATTGAAAAACGCCGGTGGGAGCATTGACGCTCCCCCGGCGGGATGTTACAATCAAATTTAACGGAGCCCGCATAGCGGGAGAAAGGATCAAAAGCCATGAAACAGATCAGCATTAACAACGGCGCAACCTACACCACGCCCGCCGAGGCGTTGGAGGAAATCAGCCTTGACACTATGGCTGAGTACATGGATGACGACACCCGCGAGGCCGTGCATAACGAGCTTGCGCCCTGCTCCGATATTGAGTTTTTGGAGCGGTATCTTGAGATTGCACCTGATGACCTGATTGTAGGATAAACCGTTGCCCGCCCTGGGGCTTCCTGGGGCGGGTTTTCATGTCTTTCAAGCAAAGAAAAGCCGGGGCTTTTTCGCCCTGGCCTCTCTAATTTCACATCATGTTCACAGTAACAACACAGAACCATTGATTTTTATAGTTTCTATTTTACAGACTGTTCAAAATATGGTATACTGAATCGGATTTGGAAATGTCACTGGAAAGGAGCACTGCTTCGTGGAGTATATTTCCCACAGCGAGGCGGAGACGGAGGCCTTTGGTGAACGGTTGGCCGCCGCTCTCTCTCCCGGCGCCGTGGTGGCCTACCGGGGCGGCCTGGGCATGGGCAAGACCGCCTTTACCCGTGGCCTTGCCCGTGGCCTGGGATGCCGAGGTCGGGTCACCAGCCCCACCTTCACTATCGTCAACGAATATGAGGGCCCTACCCCTCTGTTCCACTTCGATATGTACCGGCTGAACGGGTCTGAGGACCTGTTCGACATCGGCTGGGAGGACTATCTCTCCCGGGGCGGCGTCTGCGCCGTGGAGTGGAGCGAGCAGGTGGCGGACGCCCTGCCGGAGGGCACGGTCTATGTGACCCTCACCCGCCATCCGGAGCACGACGGCTGGCGGAGCATCACCGTGGAAGGAGGTGCTGCACAATGAGGATCTTGGCACTGGAAACCTCCGCCAAGGCGGTCTCCGCCGCCGTGACGGAGGATGGGAAAGTCCTCTGCTCCGGCTATCAGGACACCGGCCTCACCCACAGCCGCACCCTGATGCCCATTGTGGAGGCCATGCTGAAAAACACCGGCCTGACCGTCCAGGACTGCGACGCCGTCGCTGTGGCGGCAGGCCCGGGGTCCTTCACCGGCATCCGCATCGGCGTCTCGGCTGCCAAGGGACTGGCCTTTGCCGCGGACAAGCCCTGCGCGGCCGTCTCCACCCTGGAGGCCATGGCCCGGAACGTGGCCCACATGGACGCCCTGGTGGTCTGCGCCATGGACGCCCGGCGTAGCCAGATCTACAACGCCCTCTTCACCTCCGAACATGGCCGCCTGACCCGCCGGACGCCGGATCGCGCCATCGGCCTTGCGGAGCTGGCGGAGGAGCTGCGGAGCGAGCCACTGCCCCTGGTGATCGTGGGGGACGGCGCCGTCCTCTGTGAGAAGGCGCTGACAGAGTCGGGACTGCCCTGCCGCCTGGCACCGCCCCAACTGGTGATGCAGAACGCCATGTCCGTGGCCCTGTGCGCCGAGGACCTGGCCCGGGCGGGAAAGCTGGTCTCCGCCCAGGAATTGCTTCCGGTCTATCTCCGCCCTCCCCAGGCCCAGCGTCTGCGGCAGCCGCCCCAGATCTGAGGGAACGGTTTAGATCGTAGGGAACGGTTTACATCAAGGATATCAGAGAAAAGGAGTTTATAAGTATGAGCGGCAAAGTGCATGTGATGGACCACCCCCTGGTGGCCCACAAGCTGACCATCCTGCGGGACAAGGACACCAGCGTCAAGGATTTCCGGGAGATCGTCTCCGAGATCGGGATGCTGATCACCTATGAGGCCACCCGGGATCTGCCCCTGACCACCAAGGAGGTGGAGACCCCCATCTGCAGGACCATCGCCCCCACCCTGAAAGGCAAGAAGTTCGCTGTGGTGCCCATCCTCCGGGCGGGCCTGGGGCTGGTGGACGGTGTGCTGCGGATGGTGCCCTCCGCCCGGGTGGGCCACATCGGCATGTTCCGGGATGAGGAGACGCTGGAGCCCCATGTCTACTTCTGCAAGATGCCCAAGGACATTGCGGAGCGGGACATCATGATCGTGGATCCCATGCTGGCCACCGGCGGCAGCGCCGAGGCCGCCATCACCGAGATGAAGAAGCGGGGCTGCAAAAACATCAAGCTGATGGTTCTGCTGGCCGCGCCGGAGGGTGTGGAGCGCATCCAGAAGGCCCACCCGGACGTGGACATCTACTGCGGCGCCGTGGATGACCATCTGAACGAGCACGGCTATATTGTCCCCGGTCTGGGCGATGCCGGTGACCGGATCTTCGGGACAAAATAAGGCGCTCTCCCTTTACGTGTGTGATGCACGGCAGGCCGGTCCCGTCCGGCGGAAAGGAGCATACCATGGCCCCAGAGCAGACGAACGCCAAACGGCACGGCCCCAACCGGGCCACGACGGTGATCTGTCTGGTACTGATTCTCGCTGCCGCACTGGTCATTGCCCGCATGGTGAAATTCCGGTCACAGGTGGACGTGACACTCCCGGCGGTCCTGTGGGAGGATGGCGAGGCCACGGCCGTGAACACCACTCTGCATTTCCACGGGGAGATGGTGAAGCAGTGGGGGCAGGATGACAGCTTCAGCGGCTATCTGGAACTGGAGGAACAGCCCTTCACCTCTGAGGAAGCCAGCAAGGTCTGGCTGACCATGGCCCATGAGGGCGGCGGCCTCAACCGGGGCCTGCTCGAATACGGAAAGTTCCCCGCCCACACGTTTTTCGGGGAACTGTACACAGACCGGGAATATACGCAGTTCTTCCTGTTCCCCTTTGAGCGGGTCCCCGGCGAGGACGACGGAACGTCAACCTACGTAGCCGGCTCCTCCGTCTATGTCGCTCCGGCAGCATCTCTGGACGAGGCAAAAGCTCTGCTGGAGTCGTACGGCTTGATGGAGTCGCACGGCCTTCCGATACCGGATGAAAGCCCGCAATAAACAGCGCCAGTGTTCCAATTGCACAGATTCCAAAAGCAGCCCGGCGGATATTCCGCCGGGCTGCTTTCGTTTTCAGTCAGATTTTTCGCCACTGCGTCACAGCACATACAGATATACCGCCAGATAGTGGAAGAAAGACCCCGCCAGAATCAACAGGTGGAACAGTTCGTGGAAGGTCCACTCTGCAGAGATGTTTGGCTTCTTGACGGCGTAGAACACCGCTCCCACCGAGTAGCAGATCCCGCCCAGAGCCACCAGCGTCAGGCAGGGCTGGCCCAGAGCGGTGAAGTCCTTTGCCACAAACACCACAGACCATCCCATGATGAGATATACTGCCGTGGACAGCATCCGTGGTGCGTTGATCCACAGCATCTTCGCCAGCACCCCCGCCAGGGCCACGCCCCAGAGGATCAGGCAGAATTGTGTTCCCCTGGGCTGGGGCAGCAGCACCACGCAGAAGGGCGTGTAGCTGCCGGCAATCAGCACATAGATCATACTGTGGTCCATTTTCCGCAGCACCCGCTTCACTCCGCCGCTGGCGGCAGTGCCGGGATAGTAGTGATAGATGGCGCTGGCGGCATACAGTGCCGCCATAGACAGACAGAAGCACAGGGCCGCCGCCACCGCCGGTATGGCCGCATCCGTCCAGACGCCCCGAAGCAGATACAGCAGACCGCCCCCCAGGGCGGCCACCGCGCCGAGCGCATGGGTTTCACAGCTGATGGGGTCCTGGGCCTTTGCAAACAGTTTGCGCATGGAATGGTCTCTCCTTCTTGAAATCCGGCATCATGCCGTCCGCATCATATAATATAGTTTTCGATATTATATTAAGCGATTTCGTTTTTTATTTCAAGTAGTTTTTGTAAATTTTCTGTTTCTATTCCATTCTATGCAAAAAAAGCGGACGCCGAAGCGTCCGCTTTCAAAGCCCTGCCGTTTTTATTTCAGTTCCAGTATTCGGTCTTTTCCTTCAGGTCGATGTCCGCGGCCCGGAACACGGGGTTCTTGCCGGCCCTGCGCTGCTCGGTATAGTTCCGCAGGGCTGCCGCCGCCGGACGGGAGAGGACCGCGATCACCGGAATGTTGATGAGCACCATGACGCCCATCAGCACGTCAGACAGGTTCCACACCAGATCCAGCGTGAGGCCGGCGCCCAGGAAAATCAGTCCCATGGCAATCAGGCGGAACACCACCATGAACCGCTTGGAGGGCACGTGCCCCAGCAGATACGCCAGGGCATTGTCCACATAGTAGAGGTTTCCGATCAGAGTTGTGAAGGCAAAGAGCACCATGGCCACGGTGATGAAAACGGGACCCAGGGTGCCGAAGGAGGCGGCCAGGGCCGACTGCACATAGGGGGCGCCCTGCAGCTCCACTGCGGGCTCCACACCGGAGCACAGCAGCATGAAGGCGGTGGCGGAGCAGATCACCAGCGTGTCCAGGAAGACAGACAGCATCTGGACCAGCCCCTGCTTCACCGGATGGCTGACATTGGCAGAGGCGGCAGCGTTGGGGGCGGAGCCCACGCCGGCCTCGTTGGAAAAGAGGCCCCGCTTCACGCCCTGCATCACGGCAGAGCCGGTGAAGCCGGCGAAGATGGCCTGGAAATCGAACGCCTCGGAGAAGATCCGTCCGAACACCTGGGGAATCAGCCCCACGTTCATGACGATGACCACCAGGGCCACCAGCACGTACAGTCCGCCCATGATGGGCACCAGAGTGGAGGCGAAGGCGATGATCCGCTTGCCGCCGCCCATGACGCAGTACCCGGTCAGCAGCGCCACGATGCCGCCGATGATCCAGGGCGTCCACTCCGGGGAATAAAAGCTGTATCCGGAGAAGGTGGACTGGAGGTTGTAGGAGCAGAGCATGTTGAAGCCGCCGGCGTAGGTGGCGATGAGGCTCAGGGCAAACAGCACCGCCAGGGGACGGCTGTGGAGGGCCGCCTCAATATAATAGGCAGGGCCGCCGTAACTCTCGCCGGTCTCCGGGTTCCGGCGCTTGTAAATCTGCGCCAGCGTGGATTCGGTAAAGGCCGTGGCGCCGCCCAGCAGGGCGATGAGCCACATCCAGAACACGGCGCCGTAGCCGCCCATGCAGATGGCCACGGACACGCCGATAATGTTGCCCGTACCTACCCGGGAGGCGGTGGACACCATCAGCGCCTGGAAGGAGGACACGCTTCCCTCCTTCTCCGGCCGCTCCACCACCACGCGGATGGCCTCCCGCAGCAGCCGCAGCTGCGGGAACCGGTTCCGAATGGTGAAAAACAGTCCGGCGGCCACCAGCAGAATCACCAGCAGGTAGGTATACATCCAGTTGCTCAAATCCGCAATGATCTCTCCCAGCATGTGTGCATCTCTCTCCTTTTTAATGTTGGGGAATGGTCGGGAAATCGTTTCAATCAGCCCGAATAGAATATCAGAGCTTTTGTGCCCTTGTCAATGGAAAATCCCAAGATTTTGCAGTATTCTACGGAAAAACCGGCAAACCGCCGGCCCCGCAGTCTCTATTCCGCCGGATAGCCGCAGAGATCGCCGGGATCAGTCAGTTCAGCGTCCGGCACAAAGTCAACCGTCAGCGTGCCGTCCTTCTCCGTTTCATAAGTGATGTGCAGGAGTGCTCCGGATTCCAGCCAGGAAAGGTCCCTCACTGCCGTGGCCCGGTCATCCAGCTCCCGGATGGTCCAGGACCTGCTCCATGTTCCGCTCTCCGGGTCACAGCGTATGACGCTGAATTCTGCAGGGTCCTCCGTCAGGGAAGCAGCCCGCATCCCGTCGCCTGACCAGATCCGATAGCGGGCGGTATTTTCCGCCAGCCGGTCATCTGTCATCGCCTCCGCCGCGGGTACCAGGAAGGATCCGGAGCCGGAGGGCAGCAGAAACGCCTTCTCACTGTCGTACTGTTCTGTGCTCTCCCAGTCTGCGCCGTTGGAGAGGTATACGTCCGTGCCGTCCGTCACGATGTAGGAAAATCGTTTCTCCGTGATCTCTCCGCCGGTCCGCATCCGCCAGAGAAAGCCGCGGCCGTCATAGATGACGTCGATCAGCATGGGCCAGCTCTCATAGTAGTTCTGAAGGGTCCGCAGCTGGCAGGGGATGCCCAGGGAGACCTTCTCCAAAAATATCTCCGCCGCATCCGCATTCTCCGTTCCCGCCTCGGTAAACACCACGGCACCGCCGGCGGAGAGCTCCGCCGGGTCGCCGTACTCCGGCACCTCCTCCATGGGGCCGAAGCCGTAAGGCGTCTCTGCGGAGATGACCGCCCCCTTTGTCAGGGTGAACTCCGCCGCGGCCGTATATTCTCCGATCTCTTTGATGACGCGGAACGTACTGCCGCCGGAGAAGTCGTAGTCAAACAGGGACAGGATGCACGGAAACGCCTGCTTTTCACCGGACGGCAGGGTATACAGCATGGCATCCCATCCGGCGTTCTCAGCCAGGGGCACCTGGGTCCAGCTGCCGTCCGCCTCCCGCACATCCAGCCAATAGGGCGCCCCATACTCCAGAGATTCCCCTTCCCCCTCATAGGACAGGATGCACCACACCGTCTCCACCGACGGGTCGTAAGTCTCCCACTCCGTGGTCAGGGCGGTCCGGGGCGGGTCATCTGTTTCGTATACCGTTGTCACCGCAATGTCGCCGGAATCGCCGCATCCCGTCAGCAGCGCAAAAGCCAGCAGGCAAATCCAAAGCCGTTTCATTCTGACGCCTCCTCTTTCTCTGATTCCATCGCTTTCTTTATTTTATTTCATGTAGACGGACCCGGTTGGGAATAAGTTCCGCCGCTTTCCGGCAAACTACACAAAATCCATCTGAAAATTTTTGATCTTCCCTGCTTGCATTTTAGGCTGCTGTCCGGTAAAATACAAGTACAAGGGAAGAATGATAGCTGCAACGAAGTGCTGCGCGCACGGGCTGACACCTATCATTCCGGTCTTTTGGTAGGTGTTTCAAACCGACAGCGGTTTGAAGCGCCTTTTCTTTTTATCAGATATGCAAAAGACGGACAAAAGGAGGTCATTTTTATGATTTTACTGGCAAACGGCAAGGTCATCACCCGGGATCCGGAGGGCATCGGCTACCTGCCGGACGGCGGCGTGGTCACCGATGGCGGCAAGATCGTGGAGGTCGGCACCACCGCGGATCTGAAGGCCAAGTACCCCCAGGCGGAATTTGTGGACGCTCGTGGCGGCGTCATCATGCCGGGCCTTATCAATGCCCACACCCACATCTACTCCGCCCTGGCCCGGGGCCTCTCCATCGATGGGTACAACCCCACCAGCTTCTATGAGGTGCTGGACGGCCAGTGGTGGTACATTGACCGGAATCTGGACCTGGAGGCCACCAAGGCCAGCGCCCAGGCCCTGGTGATCGACTCCATCAAGCAGGGCGTCACCACCATTTTCGACCATCACGCCAGCTTCTGTGAGGTCCCCGGCTCCCTGATGCGGATCGCCGAGGTGACGAGGGAATTCGGGATGCGGGCGTGCCTGTGCTATGAGGTCAGCGACCGGGACGGGGAGGAGAAATCCCTTCAGTCCGTGCAGGAGAACAAGGACTTCATCGACTACTGCGAGCAGAACCCCTCCGATATGCTGAAGGCCATGTTCGGCGGACATGCCCTGTTCACCATCTCCGACAAGACCTTTGACCGGATGGCGGCGGCCAACAGCGGCCGGGTGGGCTATCACATCCACGTGTCCGAGGGCATGAACGACGTGTACGACTCCCTCCAGAACTACGGCCGCCGGCCCGTCCAGCGGCTCCAGGACCACGGCATCCTGGGACCCAAGACCATCCTGGGCCACTGCATCCATGTGAACACGGCGGAAATGGATATCATCAAGGCCACGGACACCATGTGCGTCAACAACCCGGAGAGCAACATGGGCAACGCCGTGGGTATCTCTCCGGTGCTGCAGCTCTACAAGAAGGGCATTCTGATCGGTCTGGGTACCGACGCCTACACCAACGACATGCTGGAGTCCATCAAGGTGGCCCTGTGCTCCCAGCGGCACAACGCCTGTATGCCCAACGTGGGCTGGTGCGAGGTGACGGACATGCTGTTCCGCAACAACGCCAAGATGGCGGAGCGCACCGGCTTCCCCACTCTGGGCGTGCTGAAGCCCGGCGCGGCGGCGGACGTGATCGTCATGGACTACAAGCCCTTCACACCGTTCTCTGATGCCAACATCGACGGGCACATGCTCTTCGGCATGACGGGGCGGCAGTGCCAGACCACCATGATTAACGGCAGAATCCTGATGAAGGACCGGGTCCTGACGGAGATCGACGAGGAGGCCGTGAATGCCCACATTCTGGAGAGCAGCAAGCGTCTGTGGGGCCGGCTGAACCACAAGGAGTATTGATGACCGGCCGATGTGCCCCTGCGGAAGCAGTGCGCATTCGTATTTCAGGAGTTATTCTGAGGAGGAAAAACTATGTCTGAGTTAATGACCCCCATTCCCTTTCGGGAATTGATGACCTGGATCACCACCGAATACCGCCGGGACGGCGCCGTGTTCGGCGTCCACAAGCCCTACAAGGCCGGCGTGAAGAAGCTCCCCATCTTCGGGGAGACCATCGAGACTCCGTTCGGCCCCGCCGCCGGCCCCAACACCCAGCTGGCCCAGAACATCATTGCCGGCTATTTCGCCGGCGCCCGGTTCTTCGAGCTGAAGACCGTCCAGAAGATGGACGGCGCAGATCTGGCCGCCTGCATCAACCGCCCCTGCATCCTGGCGGAGGATGAGTGCTACAACTGCGAGTGGTCCACGGAGCTGTATGTCCAGCAGGCCTTTGAGGAGTATGTGAAGGCCTGGTGCGCCCTGAAGATCATGGCAAAGGTCTATGGTCTGGGCGATCCCAACGGATTCGTGTTCAACATGTCCGTGGGCTATGACCTGGCAGGCATCCAGGGTGAGAAGATCGACACCTTCCTGAACGGCATGGTGGACGCCTCCAAGACGCCCATCTTCCAGGAGTGCATCGCTGTTTTGAAGGAGTTCTTCCCGGGAGAAAGCGATTATATCGACACGATCACTCCCCATGTGTCCGGATCCGTGACGGTGTCCACCCTCCACGGCTGCCCGCCGGACGAGATCGAGCGGATCGCCAGCTACCTGCTGGAGAAGAAGCACCTGCACACCTTCGTCAAGTGCAATCCCACCATCCTGGGGTACGAGACCGCCCGGTCCATTCTGGACTCCATGGGCTATGACTATATCGCCTTCGACGACCACCACTTCAAGGAGGACCTGCAGTATTCCGACGCGGTGCCCATGTTCCACCGCCTCCAGGCCCTGGCAGACAAGGAGGGGCTGGAATTCGGCCTGAAGCTCTCCAACACCTTCCCTGTGGACGTGAAGGCCGGGGAACTGCCCAGCGAGGAGATGTACATGGCGGGCAAGTCCCTCTTCCCCCTGACCACCACCATGGCCGCCATGATGGCCAAGGAGTTTGGCGGGAAGCTGCGCCTCTCTTATGCCGGCGGTGCCGACGCCTTCAACATCGACAAGCTGTTCGCCTGCGGTATCTGGCCCATCACCATGGCCACCACCGAGCTGAAGCCCGGCGGCTACCAGCGGTTCACCCAGATCGGAGACAAGCTGGACGCTCTGGACTTTAAGCCCTTCACCGGCGTGGACGTGGTCGGCATCGAGGCCCTCTCTCTGGCGGCCCGGTCCGACAAGTATCACGTGAAGGCCATCAAGCCCCTGCCCCGCCGCAAACTCTATGAAAAGGTTCCCCTGCTGGACTGCTTCACCGCTCCCTGCAAGGGCGGCTGCCCCATCCACCAGGACATTCCGGAGTATATCGAGCTGTGCCGGAAGGGCGCGTACGCCTCCGCCCTGCGGCTCATCACCGAGAAGAACCCCCTGCCTTTCATCACGGGCACCATCTGCGCCCACAACTGCATGACCAAGTGTATGCGGAATTATTACGACGAGCCCGTGAACATCCGGGCCACCAAGCTGGTGGCGGCCGAAAAGGGCTATGACGCCTACATGTCCAAGATCACGCCTCCCGCGCCGGTGACGGACGGCCGGAAGGTGGCCGTCATCGGCGGCGGCCCCACCGGCATGTCCGCGGCGTACTTCGTGGGCCGGGCGGGCATCCCCGTGACGCTGTTTGAAAAAGCGGACCGCCTGGGCGGCATCGTCCGGCAGGTGATCCCTGCCTTCCGCATCAGCGACGAGGCCATCGACAAGGACGTGGCTCTGATGGAGAAGATGGGCGTGGAGGTAAAGCTGAACACCGAGGCCCCCTCTGTGGCAGAGCTGAAGGCACAGGGCTATACCCACATCTTCTTCGCCGTAGGCGCCTGGAAGGCCGGACGGCTGGACATCCCCGGCAACGTGGTGCCGGTCATCGGCTGGCTGCGCGACATGAAGGCGGGTAAGGACGTCTCTCTGGGCCATGTGGCCGTGGTGGGCGGCGGCAACACCGCCATGGACGCCGCCCGGGCCGCTCTGCGGGCCGGGGCCAAATCCTCTACCCTGGTGTACCGCCGGACGAAGAAGTATATGCCCGCCGATGCGGAGGAGCTGGAGATGGCCATTGCCGACGGCGTGGAGTTCCTGGAGCTGGTAGCCCCTGTGGAGCAGAAGGACGGCAAGCTGATTTGTGAGAAGATGAAACTGGGCGACCCGGACGACAAGGGCCGCCGCAAGCCCGTCCCCACCGGCGAAATGGTGGAGATCCCCTGCGACACCGTGGTCTCCGCCGTGGGCGAGAAGGTTGAGAGCGAGGTTTTCACCCGGAACGGCATCACCGTGGACGAGAAGGGCATCCCCGCCTTCAAGACCAATCTCGAGGGCGTCTACGCCGGCGGCGACGCCATGCGCGGGCCCGCCACCGTGGTGGAGGGCATTGCCGACGCCCAGTATTTCGCCAATGCCGTCATCGGCGAGGCCCACAAGTTTGCCATCCCCGCCAAGGCCGTAGCCACCCGGGAGGAGGCCGTCGCCAAGAAGGGCGTCCTCTGCGAGAGCGCCAAGTGCGAGGGCGACCGGTGCCTGACCTGCAACGTGGTGTGCCAGGTCTGCGCCGACGTGTGCCCCAACCGGGCCAATGTGGTCATCGAGCTGCCGGACGGCCGCCAGCAGATCCTCCATGTGGACCGGATGTGCAACGAGTGCGGCAACTGCGCCGTGTTCTGCCCCTACGACTCCGCCCCCTACCGGGAGAAGTTCACCCTGTTCCTGACCCGGGAGGGCTTTGACGAGAGTGTAAACAATCAGGGCTTCCTGCCTCTGGGCGGGAAGAAGGTGCTGGTGCGCCTGGACAGCAAGGTGTTCGAGGCAGATCTGGACGCCAAGAACGACCTGCCCGCCGACATCGAGGTGTTCATCTGGACGGTGCTGACCAAGTACGCCTATCTGATGGGATAACCGAACAGACACAAAGGCAGGAGGCCGGGAGACCGGCCTCCTGTTTTTGTGTTTAGTGCTTTCCCCTGCCGGACCGCCTCCAGGTTATGGCTGCAGCGCAGATGAAATACACCCCAATATGGAGCACCAGCGCCACCAGGCCAAAGCCCGCCTCCGCCGTCAGCAGGAGAAGGACTCCCTGTGCGACGGTGTATAGCAGGGCAATGATCCGTTCCTGCCGCCTGCGGGTCTCGTCCGGCTCCCCGCCCAGCCGCCAAAACTGCCGCACCGTGCACCAGACCGCCGCCGCCAGGAAAAGGGCCAGCAGAGGCAGGTCTCTCAGCTTGCCCAGCTGGACATACCAGGCGGTCTGACCGACGCCGTACAGCCCTACCGCCACGCCCGCGGCGTACCAGGAGGAAAACTGGGAGGCCGTCTGCTCCCGTCGCCGGATAGGCGGCTGGGCCAGCAGCCAGAGCCCCGCCAGGGCCACCGCCGCCCAAAGGGCAAAGAGCCACTCTACGCCGTGAGCTTTCAGAAAACCAGCCAGGCCGGTGTAGATGCGAACCCACTCCACCCCCGCCGGAGCCTCGGAAACCACGACAGGAAAGACGGCGCTCAGAATCCCCATGGTCACCATACCCAAAGAACCCGCGCCGGTGACGATGCCGCCGGCGATATACCAGGGCCAGTCTCTGTGAACAGAGGGCCTTTCCGTTCCCTGCAGGAACTCCGCCGCCGAAAGCCGATCCTCCCCATCCTGTTCCTCATCCAGCAGCCATTCCACGTCCACGCTGAACAGCCGGGCGCAGGGCAGCAGTTTCGCCGCGTCCGGCAGGGCCGCCCCCTGTTCCCAGCGGCTCACCGCCTGACGGGAGACGCCCAGCTGTTCCGCCAGGGCCTCCTGGCTCAGCCCCTCCCGCTTCCGCAGCCCGGTCAGCTTCTCTCCAAAGGTCATGAGTCTTCCTCCTCCAGTCTCTTTCGCTGGTCCCATCATACCAAGCGCCGCCGGGAAAGTCCACCACAGCCACCTGACACCGCCGCAACCAAACGCAACATTCCCGCCAAAACAAATGTAATGTTTTTTCTCTTTGCAGCAATTCCGCCCTCTGCCGGGTATTCCTTACAGAAGGATGTGATCACATGCCCGATACCGCCGAAGCCGTGGCGCAATACGGCTCCGCAGTCTACCGGCTGGCCTACGCCATGACCCGCTCCCGCAGCGACGCCGACGACGTGTTTCAGGAGGTTTTTCTCCGGCTCCACCGGTCCGCTCCGGATTTTGCGAATGAGGAACACCGACGTGCGTGGCTCCTACGGGTGACGGCCAACTGCGCAAGGAGCCTGCTGGCCTCCCCCTGGCGGATGCGGACCCTCCCGCTGGAGGATGTCTATTCCTACCAAGACTCCGTGGAATCCGCTGTGGACGAGGCTCTGGCCCATCTCCCCGGCAAATACCGGGCCGTCATCCACCTGTTCTACTATGAGGGCTATCAGACGGAGGAGATCGCCCGGATTCTGGGCCGGTCTCCCTCCACCGTCCGGGCACAGCTGACCCGGGCCCGGCAGAAGCTGCGGACATTGCTGAAGGAGGATATATGAACTTTTCCAAAACCTACCGCCGGATGAACGAGCCTGTCGGCCCGTCGCCGGACCTGATCCGCAAGACTCTCTCCCACCCTGACCGACACCGCCTCCCCCTGCGCCGGCTGGCGGCGGCCGCTGCCGTGGCGGCAGTGCTGCTGGCTACCCCAGCCCTGGCGGTCCGGTCGGAGACGGGATATGCGGTTTTATACCGGATTGCCCCCGCCGTAGCCCAGTTCTTCCAGCCGATACAGGAAGCCTGCACGGACAGCGGCATCACCATGGAGGTAGCGGCCGTCCGGGTGGAGGGAGACACTGCCCAGGCGTACATCGTCCTCTCCGGCGGTCCTGTGGACGCCACCACAGACCTGTTTGACAGTTGGTCCTTCCACCTGCCCTTTGACCAGACCGGCCGCTGTGAGCGGGTGGCCTGGGACGAGGCCACCGGGACAGTCACTTTTCTCTGCACTGTGAAAACCATGGACGGCTCCCCCATTCCCACCGGCGGCAAGATGACCTTCTCCGTCCGGCAGCTGCTGACAGGCAAGAAGGCGATGGAGGGCGTGACGGTGGACCTGAAGCTGACGAACTATGCCCAAGAGGCGGAGACCGCCCTCACCTGGGGGGCTGATCCCCCTGCCGCAGGGGTGAGGGAGCCGGAGGTGACCTATTACTCTGCCACCGGTGGAAGCGGCGATCTGGCTTCCGTAATGCTGCAACCCGGTGAAGTCCTGGCGGAGCCCGCGGAGGGCCTGCCCATCACAGCCGCCGGTTACGCAGACGGCCTCTTCCACATCCAGCTGTGCCGGGGAGACGCCTCCAGGACGGACAACCACGCGTTTTTGTGGATGGAAGATGCCGACGGCAGGGAATTCCATTGTACCGGTATCTCTTATTTTACAGGTGAGACGGCTGGCGGCCGGACGGATTATATGGACTTTCTCTTTGCCGTCCCGCCGGAGGAGCTGGCAGGATGCACCCTCCACGGCAACTTCTATACCGCCGCCACCCTGACGGAGGGCCTCTGGCAAGTGACTTTTCCCCTGGAGAATACAGATTGATCCTTTCAGCGCGCCCGGTGAATGTCGGGCGCGCCTTTTTCTCTTGCCATTTTCAGGAATCATGCTATGATAGAGTCAGAAAACACGGGAGGTTCACACTATGTTGGATATGCTGGAATTTCTGCGGGATGAAGGCGTCAGCGCCGACATCACTGCGGAGATCGAAAAATTTCGGGACGCCTATCCGGAGGAGGACGAGACCCTGCGGCGCCGGGTCCCCGATCCCCGGTATCTCTATTATGGAAAGGACATCTGGGAGGAGGCCATCACCGCCATCCTCTGCGGAGAGAACCTGTTGCTGGTAGGCCCCAAGGCCACTGGCAAGAATGTGCTGGCGGAAAACCTGGCCACCGTGTTCGGCCGCCCCAGCTGGAACGTGTCCTTCTACATCAACACAGACGCCGCCACCCTGCTGGGCACGGACACCTTTGAAAACGGCGCCGTACAGCTGCGGAAGGGCCCCATCTACCAGTGTGCGGAGACCGGCGGCTTCGGCGTGTTGGATGAGATCAACATGGCCAAGAACGAGTCTTTGGCGGTGCTCCACGCCACGCTGGACTTCCGCCGCTCCATCGACATGCCTGGCTATGAACGCATTCCCCTTCACGACGCCACCCGCTTCATCGCCACCATGAACTACGGCTACGCCGGCACCCGGGAGCTGAATGAGGCTCTGGCCTCCCGGTTCGTGGTGATCGACATGCCCGCCATCACCACCGAGGGGCTCATCAAGCTCCTGAAGCGGGAGTTCCCCTCTCTGAAAGGCGTGTATGCCGAGCAGTTCGCCGGATTGTTCCAGGACATCCAGAAGAAATGCGACGGCGGAGAGCTTTCTACCAAGCCTCTGGACCTGCGGGGCCTGCTGGCCGCCGTGCGACTGATGCGCACCGGGCTGGAGGGCAACCGGGCGCTGGATCTGGGCCTTGTCAACAAGTCCTTTGATGACTTTGAGCGGCAGCTGGTGCGGGACGTGATCCGCACCCGCCTGCCGGAGACGCTCCGCCGTGAGGATGTGTTTGACTGATGGAGATCCTGGACAGTGAGAAGCGGCGGGCCCGGAACCTGATCTGGAACGCCGCTGCGGATTACTCCTTTGAGCCAGACTTCAAGGCATACGACGAGGATGGCCGTGCAGACCTGTATTGGAACAGCATCATCGGCGCCGTGCGGAAGAATTACGGAGCAGAGACCATAGAAGGGCTGTTTGAATCCCTCCACGGCTGCTCCAAGGAACAGCTCTTTGAGCAGCTGCTGTGGCTGGGGCTGGAAAACGCCGTCTACCAGCGGGAGGCTCCCCGCCGGCCGGCGCTGCCCTCCCTGCGGCGGAGCTATGCCCGCCGGGCCGTGGCTCTGGACCAGCGGGCAGATCCCGGCGACCTGCTGGCCACGCTGGAAAACGCCCACTTCTGCAGGGCCCTGGGGCAGAGCGAACCGCCCCTGCTGCCCAGGGACCGGGAAATGCTGGATGCCCTGGAGTTCCCCGGAGACCTGGACGGCCCTGCCATTGCGGAGCGGGCCCTGGCATTCCTCCACACCTATTTCCATTTCACCCCCGGCGAGACCCAGGCTCAGGAGGCGGAGGAGCGGAAACGGCGCCGCCCCCTCTTCGCCTTCCGCCGCCGGTCCGAGGCGGACCTGCTGCCCGCCGTGCGGGCCTTTGGCCACGGGTTCGGGGAGCATCTGGTGAAGGGCCAGGGCGGCGGAGCCAACGCAGAGCCGGTCCAGCGCCGCCTGACGGACTACAACCTGGCCCAGACGGAGGCCGCCCTGCGAAAATACATGCGGGGCTACTTCGGCGCCCCCTTATACGACCAGTCGCAGCTGGAGAGCCTGGAGCGGGAGCTCTGCGTGGACGAGCACCAGGGCTGCCACCTGTACTACGCCACCGGAGACGACACTCATGAAAAGCTCAAGGGCTATGTGGCCGCCCAGCGGCGCAACGCCCTGCGACAGATGGAGCTGAACCGGGCCGCCTACGAAGCCGACGCCACCCGCCACCGCACCAGCATCCGCCGCCTCACCGCCCGCATCCGCAACGCCATGCTGGCTTATCTCCAGCCCACCCCTGTCCGTGCCGCCTCCGGCGCGCTGGATGCCGGCCGCATCTGGCGGGGCGTGTACTTGGACGACAACAAGGTGTTCACCCGTATTCTCCAGTCGGATCCCGGCGACCTGTCGGTGGACATTCTTCTGGATGCCTCCAGCTCCCAGATCGACCGGCAGGCGGTGGTGGCCGCCCAAGGCTATATGATTGCCGAAAGCCTTACCCGCTGCCACATTCCGGTGCGAGTATCCTCCTTCTGCTCCCTCAGCGGATACACCGTGGTGACCCGCTATCGGGACTACTATGAGACGGGCAAAAACGACCGCATCTTCAATTACTTCACCACCGGCTGCAACCGGGACGGCCTGGCCATCCGGGCCTTGGCCAAGGGACTGGAGGACTCCCCCAGCGAACACAAGCTGGTAATCCTCCTCTCCGACGTGAAACCCAACGACGTGATCCAGATGAACCACAGCGGAAGCTTTGTGGAATACGCCGCGGACAACGGCATCCAGAACACCGCCATGGAGATCCGGTCCCTGACCTACAAGGGCATCAACGTCATGTGCGTTTTCACCGGGAATGACGACGACCTGCCCGCCGCCCACACCGTCTATGGCCGGAACTTCGCCCGCATCCGTTCCCTGGACCAGTTCGCCGACACGGTGGGTTCCCTCATCCAAAACCAAATCCGCAGTCTGTAAAGCACGCCGCCCTTTCGGGCGGCGTGCTTTACATTCATTCTTGGGCGGCGCTCAGTTCCGGGAGCACTTCTCCGCGTCGATGGCTAGCACCAGCATCAGTACGCACAGCGCGCTGCCCGGGTCCGCCACGTCGATCACGTAAGTGTCCGTCCAGTGGAGCAGCTCCTTGTGGATGGACGCCACCTGCGCCCCGCAGGCCTCCGTCACCCGGTAATCCCACTCCAGGAAGTCGCCCTCCACACGCCAGCCGTTGCAGTCGATGTCAAATTTCGGCGTGAAAAATGTGAATTCCTTTTGGATGCAGCCCACATACTGATCCTGGACGTACAATTCAAATTTGGGCAGAAAGGTCAGCACCTGCTCCCGCACAGTGCCGATGTGGTCTCCCGCCGCATTCAAAATGTGGAGGCAGTGTCCCCAGGCCAGCTTTCCCTCCACAGTGTAGACGGTGTTCCCCGCCTCGTCGTAGATGTCATAGCTGTCAAACCAGGAGAACAGCCGCTGTCTGAACAATAATCTCATAGAACCTCCTTCTGCAGTGCCGCCGGCTGATATTCCCGGAACCGCTTTGCTGTCCGGTAGAGATAGACCAGCTTCACGATCCCCACCACCAACAGGCCGATGGCGTCCGCCAGTATCGCCAGAAGACCCAGAATTGCCGAAATCAATGCCAGGAAGATGCATCCAAACAACCCCAGCAGCAGGCCGATCCACCATTTCCAAAGCAGCCGCCACTTCCCCGCCAGCTCCGGGTCAAGCTCCTCCAAAACCTCTGCATGGGCATAAAACTCCTGATATGCGGCACAGAGCTCCAGCACCATGACCGGCAGGGAGAGCAGCCACCACAGCCAGTTCCCCTCCGGAATTGCCGGAAGCAGCAGCACACCGCTGATGATGCCGCCAGCCAAATAGCACAGGGCCGCCGTGCGGTACCGGCCTGCCGCCTCCCGCAGCTGCCACAAAAGGACACCATAGGCCAGGGAAATCAGAAATGCCAGCACATTTCCAACGACTCCGGCAGTTGGAAACGCTCCCGCCACAGTATCCATGGTCAGAATGTTGCTGAAAACACTGGGAGTCACCAGCCAGAACAGCAGCCACAGCCACTTGGCCAGCACAGGGGCATTCCGGTCCAGCCGCGCCCGGCGCTCCCGCTCTGCCTCCACGGCCCACAGCCGGTTCTGGGGCATATCTCTTCGCCGCAGGGCACAGCCGGTAGAAAAGGTGCAGGTCACACATGCCGTATGCCCCTTCTCCCGGCAGCAGTCCGCAATGGGACAGCCGCCGGAAAACCGGCGCCCCGGCCCATCCTGACAGCCGGGACAGTCCAGCTGCTCTTTCCAGGTACATGCGTCGCACATTCGCCCGCAGATGCCCTCCATCGCCAGTGCCTCCCTTTGTTTTTTTGAGATTATATCATAATCCGCCTTTCCGATGGGTAACAAATCTATGACATTTTTCTCCAAGACGTCCCTGCCAACAAATTTTTCCGCCAGAAAAACCGCATATTCTCCCGTCCCGGAGTCAAACTATGCTCGCGATACCCAGTAACCCACACGCAACAAATGTATGATGAAAAGGAGATTCAATTATGTCTAGCAAGAATAGCAATAAGATCAACGTTCCCGAGGCCCGTGCGGCTATGGATAAGTTCAAGATGGAGGCTGCCGCCGAGGTGGGCGTCAACCTGAAGGAAGGCTACAACGGTGACCTGTCCTCTCGTGAGGCCGGCTCCGTCGGCGGCCAGATGGTCAAGAAGATGATCGAGTCCTACGAGAAGAACCTGTAACTTCCCACTGGACACAGTGAAGCGGCCCGGCAATCGCCGGGCCGCTTTCTCATGTTCCTGTGTTGTCTCCCCAGAAACCGCTCCACCAATCGCCGCCGGCGTCTCCAAAGCCGCCGCTGGGATCGTTGGGATCCGGCTCCGTAGGCTGGTCTCCGCCGCCGGAATCGCCGCCGGAGGGGTCCTCTGTCGGCGTATCCGGATCTATGGGCACATCAGGGTCGTTGGGATCAGGCGGCTGCCAGTTGGGATCGCTGGGATCCAGCCCCCCATTCGGGTCATCGGGGTCCGTAACTGCAGCCGACGTGTGGACGGGACATCCGCCGGGGCTGGTCTCCGTGGGGGCCACTGCCTTTTCCAGGGTGCTGATGAGATAGGCGTCGTCGGAGGCAGTGATGCTCTCGCCGTAATCCTCCCGCACATAGTCCAGATAGCCCTTCTGCACGATGGACTCCGCCGGGCAGAACTCACCGGCCAAGCAGTTACCCTCGGTGCAGATGTCCACCATCTTGTGGAGCGTGCACTCCGTCGTGGGCTCCGTGCCCACAGCCACCTCATAGGATACCGTCCGGTCCCCTCTGGAATCGGCGCGGCAGGCATCCGTCGCCAGCATACCGCTGTCCGCGCAGACACTGACCGTTGTCAGGCCGCTGCTGGGACGGTTGAAGGACTTGTCCGGCAGATCCGCATGGACCTTCTCCATCACCTGCCGCCACAGGGAGGCCGCCGGGTTCACGGAGTAGCTGATCCGCTCGTTGTTCTTGTAGCCCACCCAGACCGCCGCGCAGTAATACGGCGTGTAGCCTGTGAAATAACGGTCATAGTTGTCGTTGGTGGTGCCGGTTTTTCCTGCAATGTGCATCCCGCTGAATCGAGCGCCGCCGCCGGTGCCGCCGGACTCATTCACCGCCCGGCGCAGCATGTCCGTCATCAGATAGGCGGTGGTCTCCTTCATGGCCACCCGCTGCTCCGTCTCCTTTTCCAGCACCACGGTGGAGTTGTCGTTGGCCAGAACCTTTACGTAGGTCTTGGGCTCATTGTACACACCGCTGTTGGCGAAAGCAGCGTAGGCCGCCGCCATCTCCACCGTGCTGAGGCCGTAAGTCAGGCCGCCCAGCCCCAGCGGGCTGACGTTCATATCCTCCGGTGCCAGACTCAGCCCCAGATTTTCGGTGGCGAATTGGTAGGCCGCCGTGACCCCAACCTTTTCCAGTGTCTGCACCGCGATGGTGTTGATGGATGCCTTGACACCGTTGCGCACGGATGTCCAGCCCGTGTAGGTGTTGGGCGAGTTCTTGGGCCATGGATTCCCATTCAGCAGGCGGACCGGGTAGTTGTCAAAGGTGGTTGCCGGGGAGACTGCCCCCGCATCCAGCGCCGGGGCATAAGCCGTCAGCGGCTTGATGGAGGAACCCGGCTGCTGGATATCCGTTGCATAGTTCCACAGCAGGTTTCCGGACTTGGGTCCCATATCGCCCACCATGGCCACGATGTTGCCGGTGGAGGGCTCGATAATGGTAATGCCGGAGTGGATCAGCTGTCCGCTGGCGGAGGTGAGGTTGTTCAGACTCCCCCGGTCCTCGTAGACAGACTCCGCAATCTCCTGAATCTTCGGGTCCAGCGTGGTGTAGATGTTGTAGCCGCTGTTGTAGATCCGGTTCAGGGCCTCTTTTTCGGTGATGCCGTACAGGTCCGCCAGATCCGCGGAGACATCCCGCAGCACCTGGTCCACGAACCAGGAGTTGACATTGGCGCCGCCGGTAGCCTCCGTGACAATGTCCTGAGCGGAAGTGGTGCCGTCCGTGAAATGCAGCTCCTCCGCCTTGGCGGCCTCGGCCTCCTCCTCTGTCAGATAGGTGAGCCCGGTGACGCCCACATCGTCATTGCCGCCGGCCATCCGGGTCAGGATCATCTCCTGGCGCTCCTTGTTCAGCTCCCGGGGCGTGACGGTGCTGCCGTCCTCCCGGGTGATGGTGATGGTGGACATGGGACCATACAGGGAGGGGTTGTTGGTGATGGCGATGAGGCAGGCGCATTCCGCCGGATCCAGCTCCGACACATCCTTGCCGAAGTAGAACTCCGACGCGGTCTGGACGCCGTAGCAGCCCTGTCCCAGATAGATGGTGTTCAGGTACATCTCCAGGATCTCCTGCTTGGTGTAGTTCTTCTCGAACTCCAGGGCCCGGAAAATCTCCCGCACCTTGCGGTTGATGGTGTTGCCGTCGTCGCCGGTCATGTTCTTCAGCACCTGCTGCGTCAGGGTGGAGCCGCCGAAGGTGGCCCGGCTGCCGGTGAAGAAGTTCAGCGTGGCGGAGGCGGTTCGGGTCCAGTCCACGCCGTTGTGCTCAAAGAATCGGTGGTCCTCAATGGCTACGGCCGCCTGCCACAGCGCGTCCGGGATCTGTTCATAGTCCACCCAGATGCGGTTTTCCGTGCCGTAGACGGTCTGGTATTCCACCCAATCTCCGGTGTCCCTGTCCTGGTAATAGATGATGGAGCTGAGATTCATGGTGTAGTCGTCGGCGTTGACCTCCAGCGTAGGGGCCAGTGTGGTCCGGACGTACATCATAAAAAGCCCGGCAAGCATCGCCACTGTGCAGATGCCCACCAGCAGGACCGTCCCCAGGATGAAGACGACCTTGTGTCCCGTTCGTTTGGTGCTTTTCTGCTGTCTGGGTTCCCGGCGGGGGATCATCTCATGGGATCCCTCCCGTCTTCTGCGTTCCAATGCAGAGCACCTCCTTCTTTTGAATTTGAATTTTCTGCAAAAGCAGTCTGCCGCGCCGCCTGTCTGCGGCCGCAGAGGCTCAGAGTCCTCCATAATATGTTCTATTGTACCATCCCATGTCAATATCGAAAATGTCGTATTTTACCGAAAAAAAGTTTCTTATCCGCATGGTTTTTCTGCTTTTGGGCAGGATAAATCCATCCCCAGCGCCCCAGTTTCCCACATTTCCAAAAGTTCACCCCCTTGCAATCTTCTGGAAAGTCAGTTACAATACCCCTAGAATACAGACAGAAGGAGGACGCCCCATGGCGGATGAGTACGGCCCCACTTTCATCACAGTTACAGACGAGGACGGCCGCGAGATCGTGCTGGAGTTTGTGGACGCGCTGGAATACAACGGCCAGCAGTACCAGGCTTTCTTCCCTGCGGAGACAGAGGGAGAGGATGAGGACGATCCGGACAATGGACTGGTGATCCTGAAGGTCCTCCACGAGGACGGGGAGGATCTGCTGTCCACGCTGGATTCCGACGAGGAACTGGACGCGGTCTATGACCTGTTCATGGAGTCCCTGTTCGACGAGGACGGAGAGTCCTGACACTCCATACAAAAATTTCTCTCCGGGTCCGCTGGTTTCCTCTTGCATCCCGGGCCGGGATGTGATACGGTGAATATGTGCCCTGCGGGGTTTGTGATAGGTCTTTTTTTAACCCACATTTCGTTATACGGGATGCCGGATCAGCGCGTGGTTCGCAGGCCTCCCGGCTGCTGTCTGCGGCTGGAAGTTGGAAGTGGTAAAGCGCGTTGGAGGCAACCCACCTGGCCGTGAAGGTGCAGGTTATAACGGGCCTACACGGCTCTCGCGGGGCACGTTTTCTGAAGGGGCGGTCTGGCCGCTCCGCTTTTTTTTGCGGATCAGCCAAAAAATCCCCTGTTTTTGCCGATCCTGCCGGATCGCGGCGGGGATTCCGCAAATTTCTCTTGCAGAATCCGGCCATATCCAGTATAATATCAAAGTGCGTAATTTCCGGTTTCTTGCAAACCTTGCACCTGAATACTTGAGAGGACTGAAACACACATGAGCGCATCAAGAGAAAAAAAGACCCGCCAGGACCTGTCCGGCTCCGGCTGGAACGATCCCAAGACCGCCCGGGAGGCCAAGCAACGCCAGAAGGAGCACAGCACCAACCTTCTGTATGGCACCATCGGAGTGGTATTCCTGGTAATCGCCATTGCCGCCGTCATCTGGAAGTCCAACATCATTCCCAAGACGGCCACGGCGGCCACCGTCAACGGTGAGAAGTACACCGCCGCTGAGGTCAACTTCTATTTTGAGAACTACTATCAGAACTTTGTCAACGGCAATTACAGCATTCTGAGCATGATCGGGCTGGACACCGGCACGTCCTTGAAGGACCAGACCATCTCCTCCAGCGCCGTCATGTTCGTCACCGACGCCACCGAGGGCGAGACTTGGTACGACTACTTCGCGGACAAGGCCCTGGAGCAGTTGGCCGGCGTCCAGGCCATGAATGCCGCTGCAGAGGCCGAGGGCTTCACCTGGAACGACGAGATGCAGGCCGACCTGGACGACACCATGGAGTCCCTTGCCTCCGCTGCCAGCACGTACGGCTATACGGAAAAGCAGTATCTGGGTCTCATCTACGGCAGCACCATGACCCGCAGCATCTATGAGGAGCAGACCCGGCGCAGCCTGCTGGCCACCGCCTATCTCCAGTCCTATCAGGACAGTCTGACCTACTCCACCGACGAGCTGGAGGCCGCCTATCAGGAGGACCGGACCGCCTACGATCTGGTGGACTGTGCGTATGTCCGCGTCAACGGCGCCGCAGCTGATACAGATGAAGAGGGCAACTCCATCGAGGTCACCGACGAGATGAAGGCGGAGGCCATGGCCGCTGCCAAGACCACCGCAGATGCCATCTACGCCGCCTACAAGGCGGGCACCTCTCTGGAGGATGCAGCCGCAGAGTATGAGTCCACCGCCACCTATGCCTCTTCTGACAGCTTCTCGTACAGCTCCTCTGTTCTGGGTGAATGGCTGTATGACGATGCCCGGCAGGCCGGCGACTCCGCCGTGCTGGAGGACAGCGACAGCAGCAACTACTATGTGGTGGTCTTCAATGGCCGCTCCCGCAACGAATACAACACGGTGAACGTGCGCCACATCCTGATCCAGCCGGAGGCCTCCGAGCTCTCCGAGGATGACGAGGGCTATGAGGACGATGTGGCCGCCAAGGACGCCGAGGCCGCGCAGAAGGCCCAGGACATCCTGGACGAGTGGAAGGCCGGCGACGCCACCGAGGACTCCTTTGCCGCGCTGGCCAATGAGTACTCCCAGGATCCCGGGTCCAACACCACCGGCGGCCTGTATGAGCAGGTCTATCAGGGCCAGATGGTGACGGAGTTCAACGACTGGTGCTTCGATCCCGCCCGCCAGACCGGCGACACCGGCATCATTCACAACGAGAGCACCGGCTACCACGTCATGTACTTCGTGGGCTATGACCAGCCCTACTGGGAGATCCAGGTGTCCGCAGATCTGGTCAATGACGCCGTGGATACGTTCTACGAGGAGAAGACCGAGGGCTATACTGCGGAGCAGTCCTCCTTCGGCATGAGCTTTGTGGGTTGATTCCCATTCACAACACAAGACGTCCGGCTTTGAAATTTCAAAGCCGGACGTTTTCCACCTGTTTGCAACAAGGAGGTCCGTTATGGAACATCCCTTTCTCCGCAACGAGATGCTGTGGGGCCCGGAGGCCCAGGCCCGGCTTGCTCGGGCCCACGTGCTGCTGCTGGGGCTGGGCGGCGTGGGCAGCTACGCCGCCGAATGCTTGGCCCGGTCCGGAGTCGGCGAGCTGACCCTGGTGGACAGCGACACCATTGCCCTCACCAACCTGAACCGCCAGCTGGAGGCCCTCCACTCCACCCTGGGTCAGCCCAAGGCGGAGGCGGTGGCCGCCCGTCTGCGGGACATCAATCCGGATGCAGAGCTCCATCCTGTCCACGGTCTCTATGACGCCGCTCATCGGGACTGCTTCTTCCCGGAGGGCTGCCGGTACGATTACATCGTGGACGCCATCGATCTGGTGTCCTGCAAGCTGGATCTGGCAGAGACTGCCCTGAAGCTGAACATCCCCCTGATCGCGGCCCTGGGCACAGGCAACAAGCTGGATCCCACCCTCCTCCAGGTAACGGACATCTCCAAGACCTATGGCTGCCCCCTGGCCCGGGTGATGCGCAAGGAACTCCGGACCAGAGGCATTCACCATCTGAAGGTGGTGTTCAGCCCGGAGAAGCCCGTCTCTCCCGCCCAGCCGGAGGCGCCGCCCCCCGGCCGCCGCAGTGTGCCCGCCAGCAATCCCTGGGTTCCCGCCACAGCCGGTCTGCTGCTAGGCAGTGCTGTTGTGCGGGACCTGATTGCCCAGGTCTCTCTGCCCTGATAAAAAGCAGCGGCCCGCAGTTTGCGGGCCGCTGCTTTATGGAAAGCGTTCCTTATACCGCATCTGTCTTCTCCACAGAAACCGCCACAGGCACCGGATCCTCGCTCCCAAGCTCTCCGGTATAGGTAACTGTGACGCTGTCCCCCTCTTCAAGACGCCCCTGATCCACATCCTCGCCAAAGTCGAAAACCTGATAAGTCCCATCGTCAGTAAGCAGAACCAGGAAATCCCCCATACGGTTCACCACACCATTGACCGTTGCGCTGTCCTCTTCCTTCCCGTCGTTGCCGGCGTCCGTCTTTTCAGCGCCGCAGGCCGCCAGCGTCAGCAGTATCAGCGCCGCCAGGATTCCTGTGAGCAATCGTCTCATGTATGTTCCATCCTTTTCCTTGTGATTTTGTACAGCGGAGCCACTGCGGACAGGCGCACTTGTCCGCACCGCCTGTACATCCATATAGATAGGTCCGGCCGCCAAAAGGTTGCCGGCATCCGGCGGCTTCTTTGAAAACATTCTGTGAACAGACCGCTGTCCAGTGCGTTGACTTTTACCGCCGCCCATGTTATGCTGAAAAAAATTGATGCTTACCCAGTGGGCAGGGCGGTGCTCTGCCGCTGGGACTTTTTATCACGGCGGGCGGTGCGCCCGCCGGAGGAGGGATCCGTATGACGGCCGATCAGGAGTCCCGCAGCCCGCTGGAAACCGAGCCGGTTCAAAAGCTGATCGTCCGCTACGCCATCCCCACGGCCCTGACGCTGATGGTCAACTGCCTCTACAACATCGTGGACCAGATCTTTGTGGGCCAGGGCGTGGGGATCACCGCCATGGCGGCCATCAACGTGGCGTTCCCGGTGGTCATTCTGGTGAATGCCGTGGCCCTGCTGCTGGGAGACGGCAGCGCCGCCAACATCAGCCTGTGCCTCGGCCGCCGCCAGCAGCAAGAGGCGGATGACACCATCGGTCACGCCGCCACCCTGATTGCCGCCAGCGGTCTCTGTGCGGCCATCGTCAGCTGGTGCTTCGCCCCCCAGATTGCCCGGCTCTTCGGCGCTACGGACACTGCCTGGCCGGAGGCTGCAGCCTATCTCCGGACCATTGCCTGGGGCCTGCCCTTCCAGCTGATCTGCCCGGCCTTCACCGCCATCATTCGGGCGGACGGCCACCCCCGGTACAGCATGGGCTGCATGATTACCGGTGCCGTCCTCAACCTGATTCTAGACCCCGTCTTCATCTTCCCTCTGGGCATGGGCGTGGTGGGGGCCGGCATTGCCACAGTCATCGGCCAGGTGGCGGCCGGGGTGCTGTTTCTGGCCTACCTGCCCCGGCTGCACACAGTCCGGCTCCGGCGCCAGGCGCTGCGCCCCACCATTAGGCTCACCGGGCGGATTCTGGCCCTGGGGGTTCCCAGCCTGCTGACCCAGATCCTCACTGCCCTGGTACAGATCACCCTGAACAACCTGCTGCGGGTTCACGGAGCGGCCAGCGTGTACGGCAGCGACATCGCTCTCTCTGTCTACGGAATGATGATGAAGGTCTATCAGATTGCCCACTCCATGTTTGTGGGCGTCTCCTCCGCCGTACAGCCTATCAACGGTTACAACTTCGGGGCGAAGCATTTTCTTCGGGTGCGGCAGACCTTCCGCACGGCCGCCGCCATCGCCCTGGTAATTTCGGGGGTGTGGTTCCTCGTGTTCCAGCTGTTTCCCCGGCAGATCGGGATGCTGTTCGTCTCTGACAGCCCCCTCTACCTGGACTGTGCCCAGCACTGCTTCCGGCTGTATATGGCCGCCTTCTTCCTGTACGGCCTGCATCTGGCCACCGCCTCTTTCTTTCAAGGGATCGGCCGGCCGGTACCCTCCCTTGCCATTCCCCTGGCCCGGCAGGGCGTGTTTCTGATTCCCCTGGCTATTCTGCTGTCCGGCCGGTTCGGCCTGGATGGTGCCCTGCTGGCCGCCCCCATTTCCGACGTGCTGACCTTCCTCCTGAGCTTGCTGCTGGTCCGGCGGGAGTTTGCCGTCTGGCGGCAGAGGGACTGGATAGAAACGTGAAAGTGACAAAAACGCCCCGCCTGCTTTTGGCGGGGCGCTCTTTGCAAGTCTCACTTAATTCAACGGAATTTCTGCATCGCCAAAGCGGATAGCAACGATATCCGTCACATCCAGCGGCACCGGCCAGTCAAAGCTGACATACCATCCGCCGTCCTCCATTCTGCTTCCACCGCCGCCACGGTTCTCTACTTCGGTCCCGTCGGCCAGGATCACGGTTGCGTGGAGCCGGTCCATCAGTCCGTCGCAGTAGAAGGAGGCACCTGTTGCGGTAATTTGGAGGTTCGTTAGCGTTGCAACAGCCGGGTGAGATTTTCCCCCTGTACCCTCTAAGGCGCCGCCATCTTTGCCGGTAGCCTGATCCCAGACCATGTGATTCGACAGCACTTGAACTCTGTCGATGGTGATGGTAGGAGACAGGCTCTCTGCCGCCAAAGGAATCGAGAAAGACCACTCTCCTTCACACAAGACCTCATCCTCTGCCCCGCCGGTACGGCGGCGGATCAGGTCGTTCAGATCGATCTCCAGCGCGTAATCTCCTCTGTTCAGCTGGTTACCAGTGGAGATGGTGGCGGAGAACTCCAGCAGCATCCGGGCTGCGCCCTCCCGGGTGATCCCGATACTGTCCAGGCCGTACCCAGCCCCACCATGCTGGCCCCCACTGGGGTCAGGGACGATCTCCGCACGCATCCTGTCAAAGGAATACTGGGCATCTCGGTCAAAGTCCCAGCCCGTCACGTCCAGCAATGCCCAGATCTGACTGCTGCCCACGGTGATACTGTCCACAGTGACGGTCACGTCCCCGCTGGTAACGCTCTCCCCCACTTTTCGGGTCAGGCCGTCGATCACCAGGGATTGGGATTCCGTCATCGAGCTGCCGGTCTCCTCCTCCCACTTCTGCTCAAACCACCACCAGAGGGTGGGACTGGCCACTGCCAGGACCGTGCCCGCCAGCGCCAGCGCCAACGCTGCGGCAATCAGCCCTGCCTTGGAAATATGGTGTCTAAACGCTGCCTTCTCCTGTTTCGGCACATTGGCTACCTCCTTTCGCAGCTGCTCGGAGGCATGGATCTGCTCAAATGTCTCCCGATAGATGTTCTGCATGGCTCACTCCTCCCTCAGCTGTGCTTTCAGTTTCTCTCTGGCCCGGGCAAGCCGGGTCCGAACGGTGGAGGGCCTCAGGCCCAGCAGCTCCCCCACCTCCGCCGCTGTGTACCCTTCATAATAATAGAGATACAGCGGCAAGCGGTACTTGGCCGGTAGGGCCATGACCTCTGCATAGAGATTCTGGTGCTCCGGCGTATTGAACACCGGCTCCCGGCAGTCGTCCAGAGGCACCATCCGCCGTCTCCAGGGCGACCGCAGGGCATCCTTGCAGGCATTCACCGTCACCCGTACCAGCCAATGACGCAGCTGGTTATCATCGGGAAACGCCTGCCCGAAGTCTTTCCTGCTCCGCCTTTACCTGAGTGTATTTGACGGGATTATCCTCCCGGATATTGTATCGCGGCATCTTCCAATATCCTCCTTGCTCAAATATTCATTCTTCATCACAATCGATACGAACGAGCGCATACGGGTCCTTCAAGTCATCTCTGTCCAGCAGATGAAGCCGCTTCATGCGAATGGCTAGGGCAACCCATTGCTTCTGCCACAGCGGCAAAAGCCTCATATTCCTTGGTTGCAAAGATTCTATTCAAAAGACGAAGCCGTTCCCCGAGTCCCGCTGTACGCATTTGATCCATTAACAGCTCCCTGGGCATTGAGAAGCTTCTGTTGGTGTGTTCTACCGGAAAAAGGAAGCTGCTCAAAAATTCGGTAATGGGAAAATTGCCCTCACGACTCGTCTGACTCTGGAAGTTCAAGGTCTGACCTACGACAACATCGAACCATTCAATACATTCATCGCCCAAGCCGGTCTTTATACTGGCGGCACGGGTTCCCGCGTCCGTCCCATCGTGGCCTGCAAAGGCACTGTGTGTATCCATGGCCTGATCGACACTCAAGAACTAGCGCGTGAACTGCACGAAACATTCTACAAGGGCTGGTATGATGTCAAACTTCCCCACAAGTTCAAAATCGGCATCGGCGGCTGCCCAAACAACTGTATTAAGCCAGGTTTGAATGATTTCGGCATTATGGGCCAGCGGGTACCTGCCTATAATCCCGATGACTGCAATGGCTGCAAGAAGTGCTCCGTCGTAGAGGTCTGCCCCATGAAAAATGCCCATCTGGACGAGGATGGCATCATGCAAATCGATTGGGATACCTGCAACAACTGCGGTAAGTGTGTGGATGCCTGTAATTTTGATTGTGTGACAGAAGCAAAAGCAGGATATAAAATTATGGTCGGTGGTATTTGGGGTAAGCGTCAGCGCCTTGGTACCGTGATTGATGAAATCTACACCAAGGAGCAGGTCTTTGAGATGATAGAACGAGCGCTTCTGCTGTATCGGGAGCAAGGCAAGACCGGAGAGCGGTTCGGTGTATTCATTAGAAAGAGCGGGCCCCCAGCTGGGTGTGAAGCGCCTGATAGGAATCCTGTTGTGTATACTATTGATGGTACGCAGGCGTAAATCCATATCTCTTGCCGGTTCTATAATATTGGCCTGCATTGGGTGGGCTTCTAGCTCACGCAATCGGACAGATTCTTCTGCTTTCTGAAATAAGTGAAAAATGCAGAACCTGCGATATTGACTCTATAAATATTTAGTCAGTATGCGAAACAGGCAGAGCATGGTTCCCTCTATATGCCAATGGTCCCCTGGGTTCTCATTGCTGTGACGCTTACTGTCTTTCTTGTGCAAATACAGAGGCGCGCACCAGACCGGGAAGAGTGGCTTTCAATGCGATGCAAGCAAAGTCGGTGCTGCTGATATCATCTAAATTCTTGAAGATCCAGAGATACCTTCAACATAGGCCTGAAAACGAATAAAGCACGCCTGGCTGGCGTGCTTTACCCGGCAATTATATTTCTAAATTAAATCTTAGTAACATCAAATAGAAATGTAAGTCTCCATCCTTTACGGCCACC
>ENA-UEOI01000280-UEOI01000280.1-human-gut-metagenome-genome-assembly--contig:-NODE-280-length-59401-cov-5.637550_pt1 | contig 59401 bp, 47 predicted proteins | sample MGYA00242883_ERZ507882 | MGnify/ENA primary metagenome ERZ507882 (study PRJEB26167, sample SAMN06115502) | human gut metagenome | host: Homo sapiens | place: China:Chongqing | collected 2015-07-29...
CCGCGGCCCCCGCGGACCTCCCCCCTTGCCCGCCCCGCCCTTTTCCCGGACCTTGTCCAGGGCGCGCTGGGCCGGCGTCCTGATCTCCGGTATGCTGGGTGGCCTGGGCGGCATCGTATTTATCACCGCCGGCGTGTCCGAGTGGCGGTTCGAGTACGGCGTGGCCGGCTTCGGCTTCCTGTCCCTGGCGGTCATGATCTTCGGCCAGTGGAAGCCCACCCGCATCGCGCTGGCGGCGCTGCTGTTCGGCCTGTTCCGTGCGCTGTCCAACGTGTACGCGGGCTTCGAGTTCCTGAAGAACATGAACATCCCCAGCCCCGTATACAACATGATGCCCTACATCATCTCTTTGGTGGTGCTGGCATTCACCTCCAAGAAATCCCGCGCACCCAAGGCGGAGGGTATCCCCTACGACAAGGGCCAGCGGTAAGCAAACACAAAAAAGAAGCACCCTCCTGGGTGCTTCTTTTTTGCTTCGCAGAACTTTACCTCGATTTTACAAAACCCGGCCTGTGGATTTGACATTCCTCCTGTATTCTAATATCCGGACAAGAATGTGCAGTCGAGAGAATGTAAAAACGAGGAGAAGAATATGGATATTTTTGATGTGCTGTCTATGATTGGCGGGCTGTGCCTGTTCCTGTTCGGCATGAACGTCATGGGCCAGGCGCTGGAGCGGCGGGCGGGCAATAAGCTGCGCACGCTGCTGGACAAAATGACCAGCAACGTGTTCGCCGGATTTCTGACGGGTCTGGGCATTACCGCCATCATCCAAAGCTCATCAGCCACCACGGTGATGGTGGTGGGCTTCGTCAACTCCGGACTGATGACGCTGCGGCAGGCCATCAACGTCATCATGGGCGCCAATGTGGGCACCACGGTGACGGCCTGGCTGCTGAGCCTGGCGGGCATCGACGGCGGCACGGTCTGGCTGGAGCTGCTGAAGCCCACGTCCTTCACGCCGGTGCTGGCGCTGGTGGGTATCATCTTCTATATGTTCTGCAAGTCCGACAAAAAGAAGGACACCGGTGTGATCCTGCTGGGCTTCGCCACGCTGATGTTCGGCATGGATGCCATGAGCGCCGCCGTGTCGGGGCTGAAGGACGTGCCGGGCTTTGCGGAGCTGTTCCTGCTGTTCACCAACCCGATACTGGGCGTGCTGGTGGGCGCGGTGCTGACAGGCATCATCCAGTCCAGCTCCGCCTCCGTGGGCATCCTGCAGGCGCTGGCCTCCACCGGGCAGGTGAGCTACGCCGCCGCCATTCCCATCATCATGGGGCAGAATATCGGCACGTGCGTCACCGCCCTGCTTTCCTCCGTGGGCACGCAGAAAAACGCCCGCCGGGCGGCGGTGGTCCACCTGATGTTCAACGTCATCGGCGTGGTGGTGCTGCTGGCGGTGTTCTGCATCGTCAAGGCGGTGTTCGCCCCGGCCATATTGGCGGAGAGCGCCACCATGTCCGGCATCGCCGTGGCCCACTCCCTGTTCAATATCCTGTGTACGGCCATGCTGCTGCCTCTGGGCAGCCAGCTGGAAAAGCTGGCCATCCGCCTTGTGCCGGACGGCCGGGAGCAGCCGGCGGAGCAGCCGGTGGAGCTGGACGAGCGTCTGCTGGCCACGCCGTCCCTGGCGCTGGGCCGCTGCCGTGCCGTGGCCGGGGAGATGGCCGACTGCGCCATGGGGGCGCTGAACAGCGCTCTGGACACCTTCGATCACTATGCACCGGAGTTGGCAAGCACCATCCGCCGGGAGGAGAGCCGCTGCGACCGCTACGAGGATGCGCTGGGCACGTATCTGGTGCGGCTTAGCGCCCACCAGCTGGGCGCGGAGGAGAGCGAGGAGGCCACCGAGCTGCTGAAGACCATCGGCGACTTCGAGCGCATCTCCGACCACGCGGTGAACGTGCTGGAGTCGGCGGAGGAGCTGCGGAGCAAGGGCCTTACCTTCAGCGCCCAGGCGGAGCGTGAGCTGCGGGTGCTCACCGCCGCCATCCGGGAGATCCTGACGCTGGCCCGCCGGGCCTTCGCGGAGAAGGATCTGACCGCTGCCGCCCAGGTCGAGCCGCTGGAGCAGGTCATCGACGCGCTGAAGGAGCAGCTCCGTACCCATCATATCCTGCGGATGCAGCAGGGCGCGTGCAGCATCGAGGCAGGCTTCGTCTGGTGCGACCTGCTCACCGACCTGGAGCGCACCTCCGACCACTGCTCCAATATCGCCGGCTGCGTGCTGGACGCCGCCAAGCACGACCTGAACCTCCACGAGACGCTGCGGGCCGCCCGGGGCAGCGACCCGGACTTCCGCCGCGTTTACCAGCAGTACGCGGAGAAGTACGCACTGTAAAAGAAACGGCAGGGAGGGCGGCTTTGCCGCCCTCCCTGCTTGCATCTGGGCGTTCCGCCTGCTATAATCGGGGCAGATAAGGGTGAGGAGGCATCGTATGGAGACAAAGATGACCGTGATCGTGGACAACGTGGCCCACGGCGAGCTGGCAGGGGAGTGGGGACTGTCCATTCTGGTGGAGTACGGCGGCAAAAACATTCTGGTGGACGCCGGCGCGTCGCCGCTGTTCGCCACCAATATGGAGAAGCTGGGCCTGGACATGGCCGCCGTAGACTATGCGGTGCTGAGTCACGCCCACTACGACCACGCCAACGGGATGATCCGCTTTTTCCGGGGAAATGACAGGGCGAAGTTCTACGTGCAGCAGGCGGCCCGGGAGGACTGCTACGGCAAGCGGCTGTGCTTCCGCCGCTATATCGGTATGCCCCGTGGCGTCCTGACCGATTACGCGGACAGGATCGTGCAGGTCAGCGGCAAATATGAGCTGCTGCCCGGTGCGTACCTGCTGTCCCACACCACGCCGGGGCTGGCCGCCATCGGCGCGCGGGAGCGGATGTACCGCCGCACGGCCCAGGGCTGGCGGCCCGACGATTTTGCCCACGAGCAGAGTCTGGTGCTGGAAACGGACAAGGGCCTGGTCATCATCAACAGCTGCTCTCACGGCGGCGCGGTGAACATTATCCGCGAGGTCCGGGAGGCGTTTCCCGATCGGCCTGTCTACGGCATCATCGGAGGCTTCCACCTGTATAACAAAAAGCCGGCGGAGGTGCGGGCCGTGGCCCGGGAGCTGGAGGCCACCGGTGTGTCATACGTCTGCACCGGCCACTGCACCCGGGAGCGGGCCTGCGATATACTGGAGCAGGAGCTGGGCGACAAGCTCCACCGCCTGCGCTGCGGCCTGACCATGACGTTCTGAGCGGAAAAAGACACGCCTTACGGCGTGTCTTTTTCCGCACATACGGCTTATTTTTTCGTCAGCAGCTTCACAGCCGCCCGGGCGGCGGAGGCGGCGTCAGCGGTGTAGACGTCCGCGCCGATCTCGTCGCAGAAGCTCTGGCTGATGGGCGCGCCGCCCACCATGATGGCGACGCTGCCGCGGATACCGGCCTTCTCCGCCAGCCCCACGATCCTCCGCATCTCCTGCATGGTGGTGGTCAGCAGGGAGGAGCAGGCGATGATGCCGCAGTGATGCGCCATGGCCGTCTCGATAAACCTTTCCGCCGGAACGTCCGCGCCCAGGTCGTACACCTGGATGCCGCTGCCCTCAAAGATGATCTTCACCAAATTCTTGCCGATGTCGTGCATATCGCCCCGCACCGTCCCGATGCAGGCCGAGCCGATGGTGCGGCTGCGGCCGCTCTCGTCCACCATATAGGGCTTCAGCAGCGCGGTGGCGGCAGTCATGCAGCGGGCGGCGATGAGCATCTCCGGCACGAAGGCGCGGCTGGCGGAAAAGTCCTCGCCCAGCTCGTTCATGCCCCGTACCAGCCCGCCGGAGAGGATGTCCTGGGCGTCCACGCCGCTTTGCAGCGCCTCCTGGATCAGCGCCAGCAGCTTTTTCTGCTGCCCCCGCCGGATGGCGGCGGCGATAGAACCGAGAATGTCGCCCTGAGCGGCTGTGTCCTCCCCGCCGCTGCGGACGCTGTCCGCCGGCTGCGCATGAACGCTGCGCCGCGGCACAGGCGGCAGATCGAACCGGGGCACGTGCAGCTGCGCGTTGTATGCGTCAATGGCCTGGTCCACGTACCGGTCGATGTGGGGGAACACCGCCCCCGGCAGACCGTAGGTAATAGAGGGGATGAAATGCCCGCCGGGGCAGCAATCGTCCAGTGTGGCCTTTGTGTAGGCCAGGATCTCCTCCGGCGCGGCGTCGGCCCGGTCGATGGCCGCGCCGATGCCGCCCATCAGGACCAGCCTGCCCCTGAGCTGCTGCTGCAGCGCAGGGATGTTGTTCTCCGGCAGCGTGCCCTGCCACACCTGAATGCCGATCTCCGCCATATCGTCCACGATGGGGACGAGGAAGGAGTCCGCGTGGTGGATGGCGATGCAGCCCCGGGAGCGGATGTAGCCGTAAAAGCGGCGGTAGGGCTCTTTGAAGAACGCCCGCCACATCTCCGGCTTCATGAACAGCGCGTCCTTTGTGCCCCAGTCGTCGTGGGAAAAGATCACGTCCGGCTGGAGGTGGTCGATGAGCAGCTTCACATAGCCCAGCCGGTACTCGGTGATGTACTCGATGAGCTGGTGCATCTCCTCCGGGTGCTCGTACAGGGCGGTGAGGGTGTTCTCAAAGCCCATGAGGAAGTGGCACTGCTCAAATATGCCCGTGCCCATAAAGCCGGCCACCAGCTGCTGCTCTCCGGCGGAGGCCCGGGCCTTGCGGCGGCATTCCTCCCAGCCCTCGGTGCAGCTGGCCGCCAGATCCGGCGCGTGTACCGTCTCCCGCCACCGGGTGATGTCGGGGCATACCGTCAGCTCATCGCTGTGCACGGGGATCGCGCCGGGTGCGTCCTCGGGAAAGCTGATGGTTGTGCCCCACCGATCCTTCGTCACCGAGCCACGCCTCCGGTTGCCCCGCAGATAGGTGTTGATGGGGTCGTACAGGCACATGTGGAGCGCCTCGTACTGCCGGAGCACCCGCTCCGGCCTGCCGTCCGGCTTCAAAAGCTCAAGAAAGATCTCCTTTGCTGTCTGCATGGCTTGTCACCTCTTTGAATAGAGCACGCAGGACGTATACGTCATGGTGCGTGCGCCGTAATTATATTCCAGTCCTGAGCGGACACATATATCGCTGACCCACAGGCCGTAGGCCTCCATAGACGACAGCTGCCGTGCGGGAAACCGGCAGGGCCTGCCCGGATAGGTGCATCTGGCGCAGATGGTGCACGCACCTGCGGTCAGGGGGAGACAGTCGGGGTACAGCAGCCGCGCCTGCCGGGCAAAATTTTCAAAGCACCGCTTGTGATGCCGTGCGATGGCCTGCATCCCCTCATAGTCGAATTCGTCCGCCAGTGTGCCGGTGGTCTGCACCAGAACGCCGCTGTCATAGCGGCGGATGCGCTCCCTTGCCTGTTCAATGCTGCCGCAGCCCGGGGGACAGGCCCAGTTCTTACCGTATTTCCCGCAGCGGTCCGCCTCGCACATATCCCGGATCTCATCCAGCGGCACAAGGGCCGCCATATTGGCGGGGGCACAGTGGGAGAACCCATTCTCCGCCGCCAGCGTCATCAGCCCCGTCATATCCACCGCTCCTCTTGACAAAGCAGGTAAGTACTGCTAAAAATTATAAGTAGATTATAGTAAAGGGGGACTGCCCGTGTCAAGCGTTCAGGTGCAATGCGGCGGCAAAACCTGCACCGTGGCGGTGCGGGACGGCGAAACGCTGCTGCCGGCGCTGCGCCGGGCAGGGTTCTCCATCCCGGCCGCCTGCGGCGGCAGGGGGCGGTGCGGCAAATGCCGGGTGACGGTCAACGGCGTGTCCCGCCTGGCCTGCAAGACCGTTCCCTCCGACGGCGACGTGGTGACGCTGCCGGAGACGGCCGGCGGCGCGATCCTCACGGACACGGTGTCCATCGCCGTTTCCGGCGGGAACGAGCAGGGCTGTGCCGCCGCCGTGGACCTGGGCACGACCACGGTGGCCGTGCGGCTCTACGACCTGGCCTCTGCCCGGGAGCTGAAGACCGTCAGCGCCTGGAACGTGCAGGCATCCTACGGCGCGGATGTCATCAGCCGTATCCAGTACACCCTGGACGAGCCGGACGGCCTGACAGAGCTGTCCGGCCGCATCCGAACGCAGGTATCGGAGCTGGTGTCCGCCTGCCTTGCCGATGCGGCCTGCCCGGCGGATACCCTGCGGCGGGTATCGGTGGCGGGCAACACCGTTATGCAGCACCTCTTTGCCGGACTGCCGGTGCGCTCCATCGCCGCCGCGCCCTTCGCACCCCTGTCGCTTTTTGACGGCGACACGGCGGACACGCTGCTGGGCGCGCCGGTGTTCTATGCGCCCTGCGTGGCCGGCTATGTGGGCGGCGACGTGACGGCGGGCCTGCTGGCCTCCGGGCTGTACCGAAAGCCTGGGCAGCACCTGTTTCTGGACCTGGGCACCAACGGCGAGATGGCCCTGGGCGGCGCGGAGGGCTTCTCCTGCTGCGCCGTGGCGTCAGGCCCTGCCTTCGAGGGGGCGGGCATCGCCTGCGGAATGCCGGCGCTGGACGGCGCGGTGAGCCGCGTCCGGTACGACCGGGGCTTCCTCTATGACGTGATCGGCGCGTCAGAGCCTCGCGGCATCTGCGGCTCGGGGCTTGTCGATTTGACGGCGGCGCTGCTGGACCTGGGCGCCATCGACAAAAGCGGGCGGCTGCTGCCGCCGGATGAGACGCCGCCTTCGCTGCGCCGCTTCGTAAGGCCGGACGGCAGGGGCAACGGCGTTTTTCATCTCACGGACCGGGTGTACCTCACGGCGGAGGATGTCCGCAGCCTCCAGCTGGCCAAGGCTGCCGTGGCCGGCGGGATTGAGGTGCTGCTCCGGCAGCGGGACATGGACACGGCGGCGCTGGACGGCGTATACATCGCCGGCGGCTTCGGCAGCTATATCGACCCGGACAGCGCCATGGCCATCGGTATGCTGCCCCGGCTGCCCCGGGGCAAGCTCCGCTGCTTGGGGAACACCGCCCTGGCGGGGGCATCTATGGCGGCGCTGGACGGGGAGGAACGCCGCCGCCTGGGTCGCATCGCGGCGAACTGCCGCTATATTGAGCTGTCGGGGCGGCAGGATTTCGCCCGGGCCTTCACGGATCACATGGTATTTTGACATAACGGAGGGAACAGGATGCAGATACGATTTCCGCTTATTCTGGACGGCGCTACCGGCACGGAGCTGCAAAAGCGCGGCTATAAGGGCGACGTCAGCGCCGAGCAGTGGGTGCTGGAGCACCCGGAGAGCATCATAGACGTGCAGACCGGCTACGTGGCCGCCGGCAGTCAGGTGCTGTACGCACCCAGCTTCGGCGCAAACCGCCGCAAGCTGGAGGAGCACGGCATTTTCAACAGAACTGCCGACTACAACCGCCGGCTGGCGGAGCTGTCGAAGAGAACCGCCGACGGCAAGGCCCTTGTGGCGGGCGACATCTCCCCCACGGGACTGTTCCTCTCACCGCTGGGCGAAGCGTCCTTTGAGGAGCTGGTGGACATCTATACGGAGCAGGCCGCGGGTCTGGAGCAGGCCGGCGTGGACCTGTACGTCATCGAGACCATGATGACGCTGTCCGACGCCCGCGCCGCCGTGCTGGCGGTGCGCGGCGTCAGCGACAAGCCCATTTTCGTCACCTTCACCTGCGACGAGCATGGCCGCAGCATCTCCGGCACAGACGTCACCGCCGCGCTGACGGTGCTGCAGGGTATGGGCATCGACGCCTTTGGCCTGAACTGCTCTGCCGGCCCGGCGGAGATGCTGCCCCAGCTGCGGCGTCTGCGGGAGTACGCCCGCGTTCCGCTCATCGCCAAGCCCAACGCCGGTATGCCGCAGATCGTGGACGGCAGGGCGATCTACCACTGCCCGCCGAAGGAGTTTGTCCGCTATATACCGGAGTTCCTGGCCGCCGGCGTTGCCGTATTCGGCGGCTGCTGCGGCACAACGGCGGCCCATATCGCCGCCCTCCGTGACGCGCTGGCCGGGGCGGAGATCACCCCGCCCGCCCCCCGGCACACGGATATGCTCCCGGCCTCCACGGAGAAGCTGCCCGCCTATCTGCCCGTGGACGCCGTCCATGGCCCGATCCTGGCGGTCGCGGACGATCTGGAGGACCGCCTGTCAGACGTGCTGGACAGCGGCGATGCCATGGCGGCCATCCGCGTGGACACCTGGGAGGACGTGGACGGGCTGGCCGATGTCCAATATATGATCACCAAGCCGCTGTGCCTGGTGTGTGACGATGCGGAGCTCCTGGAGGCCGCGCTGCGGGTATACCAGGGCCGTGCGCTGTACGAGGGCAGCCTCCCGGAGTCAGCACTGCTGCCGCTGTGTGCCAGATATGGCCTGCTGATCTGAAGAAAACCGTCAGAGGGACGCCGCCCCATCCGGAACGGCGTCCCTCTGCGCACCATCGCACTCTATTTCTGCTTTTTCTTATAAAGCAGACTAAATCAGCCGAGAATTTAGTTTAAATCCTGCCTAACGCTCTGAAATGCCCTTGTGTATCTATAAAACACGCTTTGAAAAAACAGGGCATAAAAACGCTGAAACCCCTGATTTCTCAGGGGTTTCAGGTGAGTGTATCTATTTTGGTCACTCAAGATGGTTGCGGGAGAGGGACTTGAACCCCCGACCTCCGGGTTATGAGCCCGACGAGCTACCAACTGCTCTATCCCGCGATATTGAGTTTTCCGGGTGGTGCCGGTGACCGGACTCGAACCGGTACAGCATCGCTGCCGGGAGATTTTAAGTCTCCTGTGTCTACCATTCCACCACACCGGCGAACCGGGCATTTATTAGAATACCACACCGTCCCCGCGCTGTCAACACCTTTCCGAAAAACATTTCGACAAATCGCGGCGGGTGTTGCGCGCCGTCCGTTTCTGCGCTATAATTTTGCCAGCGGCATCTGCCCCGCGCCGTTTTGCCCCACCCGAGGAAACTTTTCCCGGTGCGGCTGCGTCTATATAGTTGAACGGCCCTATGAAAGGAGGACTGCCCCTTGAAGAAACGTATTGCGGCGCTGCTGCTGGCGCTGCTCACCGTACTGCCCCTGCTGGGCTGCGGCATCCGCGCCCAGGAGCTGACCCGGGACATCCAGCCCCAGGGACTGGATACCTCCACCGACCTGTCCGCCGGCGGCACGGCGGTGACATCCTTCGCCCTCTCCCTGCTCCAGAGCAGCGACGCGGGCCGCACCGCCCGGCTGCTCTCGCCTCTGTCGGTGCTGTACGCCCTGGGCATGACCGCCAACGGCGCGTCCGGCGAAACGCTGAAGCAGATCGAAACCGCCGCAGGCATGAGCCTCACCGAGCTGAACGACTATCTCTACACCTTCCGCATGAGCCTGCCTGCCAACAGCAAAAGCGCCAGACTGTCTTTGGCCGACTCCCTTTGGCTGCGGGACGTGTTCCGCGCGGAGGACGATTTTCTCCGCGCCTGCGTCAACTACTACGGAGCGGAGGTCTACCGCTCCGCCTTTGACGCCACCCTCCCCTCCGACGTGAACGCCTGGGTGGAAAAGCACACCGACGGCATGATCGACGCCATCCTGCCGGAGGACGCGCCCAGCGAGCTGACCATGCTGTACCTCATCAACGCCGCCGCCTTTGACGCCAAATGGGAGACGGCCTACGAAAAGGGCAGCGTCCTCAGCGGCACGTTCCATAGCGCCGACGGCGCGGAGCAGGACGCGGAATTTATGTGGGGCGAGGAGAGCATCTACCTCTCCGGCCACGGCGCGACGGGCTTTCTGAAGCCCTATGCCGGCGGGCGCTACGCCTTCGCGGCGCTGCTGCCGGACGAGGGCACGTCCCTGGCGGAGCTCCTGTCCGGGCTCAACGGCACCAAGCTCTACGACCTCATCAACCAGCACCATTACAGCAAGGTGGAGACGGCTCTGCCGAAATTCACCGGCAGCACGGAGCTGGAGCTGATCCCGGCGCTGGAGGCCATGGGCATCACCGACCTGTTCGACCTGTCCGCCGCCGACCTGCGCAGCATGGGCAGCGCCGCCAACAACAGCCTGTACGTCAGCGGCGTGCGGCACAGCACCTTCATCGAGGTGGACGAAAATGGCACGCGGGCCGCTGCCGTTACGGCGGTGGAGGCGAACACCAGAGCCGACGACCCCGGCCCGGAGCAGCAGGTGGTGCTGGACCGCCCGTTCCTCTACATGATCGTGGACACCCACGCCTGCCTGCCCATCTTCGTGGGCACGGTGACCACCCTGGCCGAATAAAACCGATATACATGCACAGATAAGGAAAAGAGCGCCGCCGGCGCTCTTTTCCTTATGCCCTTTATTCCTCTCCCACGTACTCGTGGGGATCGATCACCGCGCCGTCCCGGCTGACGGAGAAGTGCAGATGCGGGCCCATCTCGATCTCCGCCGCGGAGGTCGTGCCCACGCAGCCGATCACGTCCCCGGCGGCCACGGTCTGGCCCTCCTCCACCGGCACGTCCTGCTGCAAGCTGCTGTATCGCGTGGTGTAGCCGCCGTCGTGCTGGATCACCACCGTCGTGCCCATCAGCTCGTCGTCGGTGACGGACTGTACCACCCCGGCCGCCGCCGTCTTCACCGCCGCGCCCTCGGCGGCCTGCACGTCGATGCCGTCGTGGGTGCGCCAGTCCGCCATAGTGGCGTCATACAGCAGCTCCGTCATGCTGAACACCGTCACCGTCTCACCGCTGAGGGGCGACACCACCTGGGGCAGCAGCACCGACGGCTCGGTGATCTCCGCCTCCGCCTCCGCCTCTGCCGCCGTCTCAATCTTCGGCTCAGGCAGCACCACCGGCGCGGGCTTTACCACCGGCGTGGTGGGGGTGTCGGGCTGCACATCCACCGCGGGCGTCTTTGGCTGCACCTCTGTGCCCCTGTCGAACAGGGTGATATACCCGATGATCCCGGCGGCCAACAAACACAGAGCGAACACGATGTAGTAGCCCCGTCCGCCGAACATGGCCTTGATCCTGCTTGGTTCCTGTCTGCTCATGCTCTTGCCTTTCCTGGCGGGACAGCCCCGCCGCCGCCCTTTCCGGCAGGCGGCATACCGTAATAAAAAGACCTCTGCCCGTATTGTCACCGGACAGAGGTTTTTTTATTCAGATTATATTACGCATTCCCCGGGAAGCCGGGAATGGTGGCGAAGCCCTTTTTCAGGTCCTCGTCGGTGGGGATGGTGTCGCCCATCGTGCCGTCGTTGTACTTGCCGTAGGCCACCATGTCGAAATATCCCGTGCCGGTCAGGCCGATGACGATGTTCTTCGCCTCGCCCTGCTCCCTGCACTTTATGGCCTCGTCGATGCCCACCCGGATGGCGTGGCTGCTCTCCGGCGCGGGCAGGATGCCCTCGCACCGGGCGAACAGCTCCGCCGCCTCGAACACCTTGGTCTGCTCCACGCTCTGCGCCTCCAGATAGCCGTCGTGGTACAGCTGGCTGACGATGCTGCTCATGCCGTGATACCGCAGACCGCCGGCGTGGTTGGCGGACGGAATGAACCCGTTGCCCAGCGTATACATCTTGGCCATGGGACAGATCTTGCCGGTGTCGCAGAAGTCGTAGCGGAACACGCCCCGGGTCAGGCTGGGGCAGGAGGCCGGCTCCACGGCGATGATGCGGTAATCCGCCTCGCCCCGCAGCATTTCTCCCACGAACGGGGAGATCAGACCGCCCAGGTTCGAGCCGCCGCCGGCGCAGCCGATGATGATGTCGGCCTTCACGCCGTACTTGTCCAGCGCCGCCTTTGTCTCCAGACCGATAACGGACTGGTGCAGCAGCACCTGGTTCAGCACGCTGCCCAGCACATACCGGGTGTTGGGCGTGGACGCGGCGCACTCCACGGCCTCGCTGATGGCGCAGCCCAGCGAGCCGGTGGTGTCCGGGAACTCCGCCAGGATCTTCCGGCCGATCTCCGTGGTGGCGGAGGGGGAGGGCGTCACCTCCGCGCCGTAGGTTCGCATGACCTCCCGGCGGAAGGGCTTCTGCTCATAGGAGCACTTCACCATGAACACATGGCAGTCCAGCCCCAGATAGGCGCAGGCCATGCTCAGCGCCGTGCCCCACTGGCCCGCGCCGGTCTCAGTGGTCACGCCGGTAAGCCCCTGCTCCTTGGCGTAGTACGCCTGGGCGATGGCGGAGTTCAGCTTATGGCTGCCGGAGGTGTTGTTGCCCTCGAACTTGTAGTAGATGTGGGCCGGCGTGCCCAGCTTTTCCTCCAGGCAGTAGGCCCGCACCAGGGGAGAGGGGCGGTACATCTTGTAGAAGTTCCGCACGTCCTCCGGGATGGGAACAAAGGCGGTGTCGTTGTCCAGCTCCTGCCGGGCCAGCTCCGTGCAGAACACCTGGCTCATCTCCGCCAGCGTCATGGGCTTCAGCGTGCCGGGGTTCAGCAGGGGGGCGGGCTTCGTCTTCATGTCGGCGCGCACATTGTACCAATACCGGGGCATCTCGTCCTCGGAGAGATAGATCTTGTAGGGAATGTCGCGGTTTTTCAGCTCTTTCATGGTGCTTGTTCTCCTTTCGGTATTGGTATCGCGTTGTCGCGTTGCCTTTGTTGCATCATGGTATTCCTTTGGAACGGACGACCCAAAGCCTCCCTTGTGTAAAGGGAGGTGGCGCGAAGCGCCGGAGGGATTGTTCATGGCGGTTTCTTATGTTGTCATTCCGAGCCAGTGACCGATGTCACTGGCGTGGGAATCCGTCCCCCGTCCCTCACGCAAAATAATCGATCTGCATGGCGTGCTTCACCTTGGCCAGCGTCTCGGCGGCGGCGGCCTGCGCCACCTCCGTGCCCTGCCGCAGCACGTCCATCACATACCCCGGGTCCTTGGCCAGCTCCTGACGCCGCAGCCGGATAGGCTCCAGCGTCTCCTGCAATACGTTGTTCAGGAACTTCTTCACCTTCACGTCCCCCAGACCGCCCCGCTGGTAATGGGCCTTCAGCTCGTCCAGGTTGGCGTAGTCCGGCAGATACCTGGCGAAGAACTCATCCCGGCAGAAGGCGTCCAGATACATGAACACCGGGTTGCCCTCGGTCTGCCCCGGGTCGGACACCTGCAGGTGGTTGGGGTCGGTGAACATCCCCATGACCTTGGTGCGGATGTCCTCCGGCTCGTCTGCCAGATAGATGCAGTTGCCCAGGGACTTGCTCATCTTGGCCTTGCCGTCCGTGCCGGGCAGCCGCAAACAGGCGGCGTTGTCCGGCAGCAGGGCCGCAGGCTCTACCAGCGTCTCGCCGTACAGCTCGTTGAACCGCCGCACGATCTCTCTCGCCTGCTCGATCATGGGCAGCTGATCCTCGCCCACGGGCACGGTGTCCGCCATGAACGCGGTGATGTCCGCCGTCTGGCTGACGGGGTAGGTGAGGAAGCCCATGGGGATGCTGTGGTTAAAGCCCCGCAGCTGGATCTCCGCCTTCACGGTGGGGTTGCGCTCCAGCCGGGCCAGCGTCACCAGGTTCATGTAGTAGAACGTCAGCTCCGTCAGCTCGCACACCACGGACTGAATGAACATATGGGACTTGGCCGGGTCGATGCCGCAGGCCATATAGTCCAGCGCCACCTGTAAAATATTCTCCCGCACCTTGCCGGGGTTGTCGAAGTTGTCGGTCAGCGCCTGGGCGTCGGCGATCATGAAAAACAGCTTTTCGAACTTGCCGCTGTTCTGCAATACCACGCGGTTGCGCAGCGAGCCGACGTAATGACCTACGTGGAGGCGGCCGGTGGGACGGTCGCCGGTGAGGATGATCTTACCCATAATGATGTTTCCTTTCTTCTTTCAAAGTCTTTCAAAGTTTTTACTTGAATTTTCCAGTCGCTTTATAAGGTTTTTTCAAAGTTATTTCCAGGTTTTTTCAAGCAAAATAAAAGTCTGTCCCACGGAATTTCTTCCGTGGGACAGACTGTAAATACATATCTGCGGTACCACCCACATTGGCGCAAAGCGCCCGCTCTGCACGCACCACCATGCGCTCCGCCGGGATAACGGCCGCGGCTGCCGTCGGGTATTACTGGCCCTTCCGGGTGTTCTCCCCGCCCTCGTAAGTCCATTCACCGCACATTCCGCTGCCGCGCTCCCACCGATGCGCCGCTCTCTGAAAGTTTCCTGTACGCCTACTCCTCTTACTCAACGGTTTTTGAAGTATAAACGCACTTTAGCACGTTTTTCTCCGCTTGTCAAGCACTTTTTTCAACTTTACAGCGCCCGTAAAAATTCCGGCTTCAGGTCGCGCCGCCCCGCCAGCGCCGCGGAGATCTGCCCCAAAAGGGCTTCCCGGTCACCGTTCAGCGTGCCCTTCAGCGTCAGATAGTTGCTGGCGTGGTTGGCCCGGAACACCGTGCCCTCGCTATCCACCTGCTGTAAAAACAGCTCCGTCTCCTTCAATACCTCCAGCGGACTGAGCAGCGTAAATTCGCCGTTTCTGACCCAGCCCTCAAGCGGCGTTCCGGGTTCTACCATCAGCGTCAGCAATCCCAAATACTCCGGCTTCATCTCGCTCACCGCCCGCGCCGTATCCATGGCGTGCTGCCGCCAAAGCTCCACGCTGCCAAGGCCCGAGATGGCCGTCACCGACAGGGCAAAGCCGCACCGACGGGCTTTCTGCCCTGCCGCCACGATGGCCGCGGCGTCATGGCCCTTCTGCATCCGCGTCAGCACCGCGTCGCACCCGGACTCCAGTCCCATGTAGACCATCTGCAATCCCCGCGCCCGCAGCATTCGCAGCTCGTCCTCGCTCTTCACCTGCAGACTGGCGGGGGAGGCGTAGCAGCTCACCCGCTCGCACTCCGGAAACAGCCCGTAGATCAGCCCCAGGATCTCGATCAGATCGGCGGTCTTTCGCATCAGCGCGTCGCCGTCGGCCAAAAACACCCGCTCCACCCGCTTATACACCCGGCGGGCCAGCTCGAAGTCCTCCCGGATCTCCGCCATAGGCCGCATGGCAAAGTGCTTGTCGTCGTACATATCGCAGAAGGCGCAGCGGTTGTGGCTGCACCCGTAGGTCACCTGCACGATGAGACTGTACGCCTCGGAGGGCGGACGGTATACCTTTCCCTTGTATCGCATGGTCATCAACTCCTTTTGCCCCATTATGCCATATCCGTGCCGGTTTGAAAAGAGCATATTCCACGATGCCGCCGCATAGGCTGTGGCAAATCAACAAACGAGGTGTGTGCGTATGGAGCTGAACTATAACCGGGTGGAGCTGTGCGGCACGGCGCTGGAGGCGCCGGTGCTGTCCCATGTGAACCACGGCTGCGCCTTCTACCGCTTTCCCCTGTCCGTCCTCCGCCTGTCCGGCCAGCCGGACAAGCTGCAGATCATCGCGCCCCAGTCCCTGCTGGCATCGCTGCCGGTGTCCCCCGGCGACACGGTGACGGTGACGGGCCAGCTGCGTTCCTTCAATAATAAGAGCGGGCAGGGCAGCCGTCTGGTCCTCTCCGTGTTCGCCCAGTCCATGACGCCCGGCGGTACAGCGCCCCTGAACCGCATCCAGCTCTCCGGCATCCTGTGCAAGCAGCCGGTGCTGCGGCGCACGCCTCTGGGACGGGAGATCTGCGACATGATCCTGGCGGTGAACCGCCGCTATGGCCGGGCGGACTATCTGCCCTGCATCGCCTGGGGCGCGGTGGCCCAGCAAGCCGCCTGTCTCCGCACCGGCCAGCGCTTTACCGCAGAGGGACGGGTACAGAGCCGGATCTACACCAAAAACGAAAATGGCGTGCTCACCGACCGTACCGCCTACGAGGTGTCCATCATGCGCCCGGCGGAGGTGGAAGAATTTCTCACGCTGCCAACAGCAGATACGGTAAATACATAACTTCCAGCATATTCTCCCTGTTGCATTGACGGCGTTCCTTATGGTATCATTAGGAAAATGCAGTCGAAAAAGGAGAATATACCATGCGCCATTCCGTCCACGTCCACCTGCCGTTCCACACCCACCACCGCCCGGCGCGGTATGATGTGGATATGACCAAGGGCAATATCACCAGGCATCTGGTGAATTTTGCCCTGCCGCTGCTGCTGGGCAACCTGTTCCAGCAGCTCTACAACATGGTAGACACATGGGTGGTGGGGAACTACGTCAGCAACGAGGCCTTTTCCGCCGTGGGCACAGTCGGGCCGGTGATCAACACGCTGATCGGCTTTTTCCTGGGCCTTTCCAGCGGTGCGGGCGTGGTCATCAGCCAGTATTACGGCGCGGGCCGGGAGGAAAAGGTCCGGCAGGCCGTCCACACCGCCCTGATGCTGACGCTGGCGCTGGGCGTGGTGTTTACCGTCGCCGGCATCGCCATGACGCCCCTGATGCTTCAGCTGATGAAAACGCCGGCGGAGGTCGCCCCGGAGCAGGCGACGTATCTGAGGATATATTTTGCCGGTGTCATAGGACTGCTGCTCTACAACATGGGCTCGGGCATTCTCCGGGCGGTGGGCGACTCCCGGCGGCCCTTCTACTTCCTGGTGGTGTCCGCCGTGCTGAACACGGTGCTGGATCTGCTGTTCGTCATCAAGTTCCACATGGGCGTGGAGGGCGTGGCCTACGCCACCATCATCGCCCAGGCCGTGTCCGCCGTGCTGACGCTGTGGGTGCTGATGGGGGCGGAGGGCGGCATCCGGCTGGAGCTGCGCGCCCTGCGCTTCACCTGGAGCGTGCTGCGGCAGATCGTAGCGGTGGGCATCCCCGCCGCGCTGCAGATGGCCATCACCGCATTCTCCAATGTGTTCGTGCAGAGCTATATCAACTACTTCAGCACGGACTGTATGTCCGGCTGGACGGCGTACAACAAGGTGGACCAGCTGATGATCCTGCCGGTCCAGTCCATCTCCATGGCCAACACCACCTTCGTGGGGCAGAACCTGGGCGTGGGCGATACGCCCCGGGCCAAGAAGGGTGTCCGCACGTCCCTGTGGCTGTCTGTGGCCGTCACGGCGGTGCTGCTGATCCCTGTGCTGCTGTTCGCCCCGGACCTGACCGCCTTTTTCAACAGCAAGGCGGAGGTGGTGTCCTACGGTGCGCTGCTGCTGCGGCTGCTGTCCCCGTTCTATTTCTTCTTCTGCATCAATCAAATCTACGCCGGTGCGCTCCGCGGCGCGGGCAACAGCCAGGTGCCCATGTGGATCATGCTGGGCTCGTTCGTGGTGTTCCGGCAGATATACCTCTATATTATGGCCAACTTCATCTCCAACGAGATCATCCCCATCGCCCTCAGCTATCCCGCCGGGTGGTTCGTGTGCAGCGTGGCCACACTGCTGTATTACCACCACTGCAAATTTGACAGCCATCGGCTGGTGGGGGACTGAGCATGGACAAGTGCGAGACCTGCCTGTGGTACGTGTACGATGAGGAGTATGACGACTACCTCTGCGATATGGACCTGGACGAGGACGAGCTGGCTCGTTTTCTGTCCTCCGATACCCGGAGCTGTCCCTACTGGCGGCCCGGCGACGAGTATATCACCGCCCGGAAACAGTGAAGAGGGAAGCACCCGCAGGGTGCTTCCCCTTTTACATATCGTTTCCATATTTTTTCTCCCCGGGGCTCTTGACTTTTTCCGCCGCCGGGAGTATGATGCGTCTCTGAGAGTAAAACTGCACAAAAGAAACGGGTGATTTCTGTGGAAAATACACATACAAAGAAGAGCAAACTGTTCGGGCCGATGGATCTGACCCAGGGGGTCTGCTGGCGCACCATTCTGTCCTTCTCCCTGCCGGTAATCCTGTCCTACCTGCTCCAGCAGGTCTACTCCATCAGCGACGCGGCCATCGTGGGTCAGACGCTGACGGCCCAGGAGGTGGCGGGCGTCAACGACACCAACGCCCTGGTGTTCATCTTCCTGCAATTCGCCTTCGGCGTCAGCGCCGGCTTCTGCGTCATTACCTCCTATTACGTGGGGATGCGGGACGACCGGGGCGTGCGCCGCTCCCTGGCCACCCAGATCCTGCTGTCCGCCGTGCTGACCGTGGTGCTGACGGCGCTGGCACTGGCGCTGCTGAACCCCATGCTGGCGTGGATCAACGTGACGCCGGACAACGCGGAGGTCTACCACGCCGCCTATACCTACTGCTTCATCATCTTCGCCGGCATCGGCGCGCAGCAGTTCTACAACTTCATCTGCTCCTTCCTGCGCAGCATGGGCGACAGCATCACACCGCTGCTGTTCCTGCTGTTTTCCACCGTGCTGAACGTGGGGCTGGACCTGCTGTTCATTCTGTCGTTCCACTGGGGCGTGGCCGGCGCGGCCATTGCCACCGTCTCCGCCCAGCTCATCAGCACCGTGGGGTGCTTTATCTACGCCTTCACCCGCTATCCCCAGCTCCGCCTCCACCGGGCGGACTGGCACGTCACCTGGTATGACATCCGCCGCCACCTGGCCCGGGGCGTGCCGCTGGGCCTGCAGTTCTCTGTGCTGGCCATCGGCATCATCGTCATGCAGGGCGGCGTGGTGCAGTTCGATATGCGCGGCGGCGTCATGGTGTCCAACGCCGCCCAGAACGGCTTCGGCGCGGCCAACAAGCTGTGCAACCTGGTGGCCACGCCCATGAACGCCCTGGGCACGGCCATGACCAGCTTCACCGCCCAGAATTTGGGCGCAGGCCACTACGACCGCATCAAAAAGGGCAGCCTGCAGGCGCTGGTCATGGGCTTCCTGCTGGCGGCGCTGGCCGCCGGAATAGGACTGCTCCTCAGCCGCGGCGGCCTGTTCTACCACGTCTTCCTCAGCGCCGACAAGGTGACGGCCGACACCATTCGCTACGGCAACACCCTGCTGTATGTAGACTTCGCTATGTATCTCTTCCTGGCGTTCATCTTTGTCATCCGCAACTGTGTGCAGGGTATCGGCCGCAGCGCTTTTGTGCTGGGCGCGGGCGCGGCGGAGCTGGTGGCCCGCATCGCCGTATGCCTGCTGCTGCCCGCTGCCGTGGCCGGCGGTACGGTCAGCGCCGACGCGCCGGCTCTGGCGTTTTATGCCCTGTGCGCCGCCGATCCCATGGCCTGGATCGCCGCCGATGCGGTGCTGGCCGTCCCGTTCGTCCGCAACATCCTGCGGAAAAATTACAGCTATCTCACCGATACCCGCGCCTGAGAATGACAGCCCTGCCGCAGTACGGCAGGGCTTCTTTTCTTCAAAAGAAAATAATCGTGCCAAAACACAAAAAGCGTTAAAAAAATCGCATGTGAGATGGTGTTTTTCTCACAAAGAGAAATAAATATCTGAATTTTGTTGACTTTTGAACCCTTTTGTGCCATTATTTTTGTATCCAATACTTGTCTGTCCGCACCAGAAACCCTTTGTGCGTGCAGACGAAAGGAGGCCCTGTCCTTGAGCAGACTTGACATCAAAAGCCCCAGCCGCGCTCAGACGGTGGTGGACAACCTCTACCGCGATGTGGAGCGCCGTATCGCCGCCAGTCCTCCGGGCCTGTGTCCGGTGGATATGTCCCTATCGTTCTTACAGCTGTGCCACGCTCAGTCCTGCGGCAAGTGCGTGCCCTGCCGCATCGGCCTGGGTCAGCTCAGCAAGCTCATTGCCACCGTGCTGGACGGCACGGGGTCAATGGACACCATCGCCATCATCGAGAAGACGGCCCGCAGCATCCTGAACACCGCTGACTGCGCCATCGGCCGCGACGCAGCCCGCCTGGTGCTGGATGGCCTGGAGGGCTTCCGCGACGACTATGAAGAGCACGTGAACCACCGCCGCTGTCTTGCAGGCCTGCAGCTGCCCGTCCCCTGCGTGGCCCTCTGCCCCGCCGGGGTGGACGTGCCCGGCTACATGGCGCTGGTGGGCGAGGGTCGCTGCGCCGACGCGGTGCGCCTCATCCGAAAGGACAATCCGTTCCCCACGGCCTGCGCCTACATCTGCGAGCACCCCTGTGAGGCCCGCTGCCGCCGGAATATGATCGACGACGCCATCAACATCCGCGGGCTGAAGCGCTACGCTGTGGACCATGCGGGCGTTGTGCCCCAGCCGGAGTGCGCGCCGTCCACCGGCAAAAAGGTGGCCATTATCGGCGGCGGACCCAGCGGCCTGAGCTGCGCCTATTATCTGGCGCTGATGGGCCACAAGGTAACGGTGTTCGAGGAACGCGACAAGCTGGGCGGCATGCTGCGCTACGGCATCCCCAGCTACCGCTTCCCCCGCCATTTGCTGGACGAGGAGATCGACTCCATCCTCTCCCTCGGCATCGAGGCCCACACCAACGTCACCGTGGGCCGGGACATCTCCGTGGAGGAGCTGCAGAAGGAATACGACTGTCTCTACATCGCCATCGGCGCGCATCAGGATAAGAAGGTGGGCATCCCCGGCGAGGACAGCCGTCACGTCCTGTCCGCCGTGGAGATGCTGCGCGCCATCGGTGACGACGTGATGCCCGATTTCACCGGCAAGCGGGTGGTGGTCATCGGCGGCGGCAACGTGGCCATGGACGTGACCCGCAGCTCTATCCGCCTGGGCGCGGAGAAGGTGACCTGCGTCTACCGCCGCCGCGTGGAGGACATGACCGCCCTGCCAGACGAGGTCACCGGTGCAATGGCCGAGGGCGCGGAGCTGCTGACGCTGATGGCACCGGTACGCATCGAGGCCGACGAGGAGGGCAACGCCGCCGCGCTGTGGGTGCAGCCCCAGCTCATCGGCGAGGCCGACAAGTCGGGCCGTCCCCGGCCCAACAAGGCGGACCTGCCGGAGCAGCGTATCCCCGCCGACATCATCGTGGTGGCCATCGGACAGGGCATCGAGATCCAGGGCTTCGAGCAGGCCGGTGTCCCCATCAAGCGCGGCACGTTCGTGGCGGGACTGTCCGGACAGGTGGGCGACATGGGCAACCTGTTCGCCGGAGGCGACTGCGTCACCGGGCCGGCCACAGCCATCCGCGCCATCGCCGCCGGTAAGGTGGCGGCTGCCAACATCGACGAGGATCTGGGCTTCCGGCATGAGATCACGGTGGATGTGGACATCCCCGCCCCGCGGCTGAACAACCGCGACCCCCACGGGCGCATCAACACCACGGAGCGCGAGGCCTGCGAGCGGCGCTGCGACTTTGAGGACATCGAGTGCGGTCTCACCGAGGAGGGCGCGTACACCGAGGCATCCCGCTGTCTGCGCTGCGACCACTACGGCTACGGTATTTTCAGAGGAGGGAGGAACGTCAAATGGTAACGCTGACTATCGACAGGAAAACCGTCACCGTCCCCGATGGCACGACCATTCTGGAGGCGGCACGCTCCGCCAAGATCGACATACCCACCCTCTGCTACTTAAAGGGCATCAACGAGATCGGCGCGTGCCGTCTGTGTATGGTGGAGCTGGAGGATCATGCCCGCCTCGTCCCCGCCTGCGACAGCGCCGTGGCCGAGGGCATGGTGGTCAGCACCAACTCGCCCCGTGTCCGCGAGGCGCGCCGCGTGAACCTGCGGCTGCTGCTGAGCCAGCACGACACCAAGTGTACCAAGTGCACCCGCAGCGGCAACTGCAAGCTCCAGCGGCTGACCAACGATTATAACCTGCTGGGCGACCACTACGAGGATGACCTTTCCCGCATCCCCGACGATTTCTCCAACCCGGTGGTGCGGGTGGAGAACCGCTGCGTCAAGTGTATGCGCTGCATCCAGTTCTGCGAGAAGGTCCAGACCATGGGCATCTGGGATCTGATGGGCACAGGCTCCCACACCACGGTGGGCGTGTCCCGCACCCGTACCCTGGGCGAGAGCGACTGTACGTTCTGCGGCCAGTGCATCACCCACTGTCCCGTGGGCGGCCTGCAGGAGCGGGATGACACCGGCAAGGTGTTCGACGCCCTGGCCGACCCGGACCGCATCGTGGTGGTGCAGATGGCGCCTGCCGTCCGCGCCGCCTGGGCGGAGTATTTCCACCTTGACCCCAAGTTCGCCACCGCCAAGCGCATGGTCACGGCGCTGAAGACCATGGGCTTCGACTATGTGTTTGACACCGACTTCGCCGCCGACCTGACCATCATGGAGGAGGGCAGCGAGTTCGTGGAGCGCTTTACCCACCGCAACCGCTACCGCTGGCCCATGTTCACCAGCTGCTGTCCCGGCTGGGTGCGCTTCCTCAAGGGCCAGTTCCCCGCCTATACCGACAACCTGTCCACCGCCAAGAGTCCCCAGCAGATGTTCGGCGCGGTGGTGAAGAGCTACTTCGCCGAGAAGCTGGGCGTCGATCCCAGGAAGCTGTTCGTGGTGTCCATCATGCCCTGCACCGCCAAAAAAGCCGAGTGTGCTCTGCCCACCATGAAGGATGACCAGGGCGACCCGGATGTGGACGTGGTGCTGACCACCCGGGAGATCGTCCGTATGTTCCGGGGCGAGCAGATCAACCCAGCCGTTCTGCCGGAGACGGAGTTCGACAGCCCTCTGGGCAGCGGCACGGGTGCGGCGGTGGTGTTCGGCGCTACCGGCGGCGTGATGGATGCCGCCCTCCGCAGCGCCTATTACCTGGTCACAGGAAAGAACCCCGATCCGGACGCCTTCAAGGCCGTCCGCGGCATGGAGGGCTGGAAGGAGGCCACCTTTACCATCCCCGGTGCAGGCGATGTCCGCGTGGCCGTGGTCAGCGGGCTGGGCAACACCCGGAAGCTGATGAACGCCATCGATGAATGTCAGGTGGCCTACGATTTTGTGGAGGTCATGGCCTGTCCCGGCGGCTGTGCCGGCGGCGGCGGACAGCCCATTCACGACGAGGCCGAGCCTGCCGCCTACCGGGGCGACGTGCTGTGGAGCATCGATAAGAGCATGGCCGTCCGCTTCTCCCACGAGAACGAGGACGTGAAGGCCCTCTACCGCGAGTACCTGAAGGCGCCTTTGGGCGAGAAGTCCCATCATCTGCTCCATACCGATCATCACGGCTGGCAGATGCCCGGACGATCCGAAAAATAACGCATAAAAAGAAACCGCCGTGAGGCGGTTTCTTTTTATGCGTTTTACTCAGCAGCCTCCGCCGGTGCATCAGCGGTCTTTTCCACACTGCTGGCGGTGAGGATGCTGCCCTGTCCCTCGCTGAACCGCACCGTTACCGTGTCGCCGGTGTTCAGGATCACCGCCTCCGGCTGTGCCGACGCGGAGATGGTGTAGTACACCTCGCTGCCCCGCAGCCGCAGGTAGAACACGGTGTTGCCGTTCACCACCGCCGAGCGCAGGTCGTCGATGACGCCGGTGATCTCGCCGCTGGCCGTCTCCGGCAGGGAGCTGTCGTCGCTGTCGATGAGATCATTGTGCAGCAGCATCTGCCGGTAGTTGCTCTCGCACTCCGCCACCGTGCCGCCGGTGGCCACGATCTGATACTGGCCCACGTTGACCATGGCGTACATCTTCACCAGCGCCGCGTCATCCTTCAGCGCCATGAAATAGGTGGGCTGCTGGGCAATGTTCAGCAGCAGGGGGAACGTGGCCTTGTACTTCATCTGCTGCACCTGGCCTTCAGCGCTGTCCATGGCGGAGTATTCCTTCGCGCCGGCGATCTGGTAGAACCGGGTCTCCTTCGTCCGCTGGTTGGACAGGATAAAGCCGATGTTGGACTCGTCGGACACCACCGAGGTGACGCCGGTATACATATACACGTCGTCGTCGATGGCGATATAGTTGTAGCCCTCCGTGGTGATGGTCACGCCCCGCTGGCCGAAGATGGAGTTGAGAAAGCCGTTGATATACGCGCCGTGGTAGTCGTACTGATCCATGATCAGCTCCGCCGTGAACACGTGGTCCACCCAGCTTGGCACGTCGCCGGTCTTATAATAGGCCGTCTCGCCGGTGACGGCGTTCACCAGCACCGCACCGATGATGTCCCGCCCGCCGAACAGGCCGATGGTGTGGCTCAGGCGGGGGCAGACCCACCAGGGATCGCCGTTTTCGTCGATCTCAAAGGCCGGGTCGTCGAACATATAGGTGGGGTAGCGGAAGCGCAGGTGGCGGTTCAGATTGCGGCTGAAATGCTCCGCCGTGGTGTAGCGGATGCCCTCGTCCAGCCGCACCATCTCCACGTTCTGCGTCACCATGTCGATGAGCAGGTAGGCAGGCAATCCCTCGCTGCGGTTGTTCAGCCACTTGATGATGTCGCCGTACCGCAGGGGCGTCACCCGGACGGGGCGGCCCTGATAGTTGATCTGGGTGTAATCGTCCGCCACCTCAAACTGGGACACCATATCCGCCAGCTCGCCCAGCTTGCGGTTGCCCAGCTTCATGGCCGACTCCGCGTCCAGCATGGGGATCTGGTCGTAGCTGATCTCCTCCACCTCGGCGGCGAAGTCGCCGTCCTCCACCGTCAGCAGGTCGCGGTACGCGCCGGCGCGAAACAGCTGCCAGCCTGCGATGCTGCCCACCAGTGCCGTGGCCGCCAGCGCGACAGCCACGATCAGCGGCACGGCGCACTGCTTTTTCAGAAAACCGAAATAGCCCTTTGCGCCCGTGCCCTGAAATCCGGAGGTCAGCACGGCGCAGCCGCCGTACACGGCGCAGGTCAGCAGCACGAAGATATAGAACTCCTCGCTTTTGAGATTGATGGGCGGCAGCACCACATAGTAGTACACAGCCGCGAACACCAGCGTTACCGTGATGTTCAGCAGCGTCCGGCCCAGCGGCGTGCCCACCGCCTTCCGCTCACGGGGCTGCCGCGGCTCGCGACTGCGGCCGAAGCCCTGAAAATTGGGGTCGTTCCAGTTGATATTCATACAACGCTCCTTTCTCCGCGTTAAAAAATCGTATGTGCAGTATACCCTAAAAGTGCCGCTATGTAAAGAGGGCCTCCCGGAAATGGGAGGCCCTTGCATATTACATCTTCTCCGGCGCGGAGCAGCCGATGAGCGTCATGCCGTTTTTCAGCACCGCCCGGGCGGTGTCCGCCAGCTTCAGGCGGGCCAGCAGCACGTTCTCCGCCTCGCCCTTGATGCGGCAGGCGTTGTAGAACTTGTGGAACGCGGCGGCCAGCTCGCTGAGATAGCGATTGATAAAGCTGGGGTCGTAGTCCCGGGCCGCCAGCACCACCACCGCCGGGTACTGGGCCAGCTGCTTGATCAGGGCCTTCTCCTCCTCGCCGGTCAGCACCGACAGATCGGCCTCTGCCGCCTTGGGCACAGCATAGCCCTCCGCCGCCAGGTTCTTCAGCAGCGTGCAGATGCGGGCGTGGGCGTACTGGACGTAGTACACCGGGTTCTCGCTGTCCTCCCGGACGGCCAGACCCAAATCAAACTCCATCTGCGTCTCCGGCTTGGCGTTGAAGAAGTACCGGCAGGCGTCCACCGGGATCTCGTCCAGCAGGTCGGTCAGGCTGATGGCCTTGCCGGTGCGCTTGGACATACGCACCACCTCACCGTCCCGCACCAGCTTCACCAGCTGCATCAGCACGATGTCCAGCCGGTGCTGGCCGTCCAGGCCCAGGGCGTCCATCGCACCCTTCAGCCGGGCCACATGGCCGTGGTGATCCGCGCCCCAGATGTTGATGACCTTGTCAAAGCCGCGGACGGCGAATTTGTTCCGGTGGTAGGCGATGTCGGCGGCAAAGTAGGTGTAGAACCCATTGGCCCGGCGCAGCACGTCGTCCTTCAGCCCCAGCTTCTCGATGGCCTCGTCGCTCTTGCCCTCCGCGCGCAGCCTGGCGGCCAGAATTTCGGAGGTCTTGAGCCACAGCGCGCCGTCCTTCTCGTAGGTATAGCCCTTCTCCGTCAACGCCGCCACCGTGTCGGCCACATAGCCGCTCTCGTGGAGGCTGGACTCAAAGAACCACTGGTCGTACCGGATGCCGTAGCGGGCCAGGTCGGTCTTCATCTTGGGAATGTTCACGCTGAGACCAAACTGGGCCAGGGCGTCGTGGCGGGTCTTTTCGTCGCAGTCCAGGTACTTATCGCCCTCTTTTTCATAGAACGCCTGGGCCAGCTCCCGGATGTCGTCGCCGTGATAGCCGTCCTCCGGAAATTCCACCGCGTCCTCGCCCTTGATAATCTGGAAGTACCGGGCCTCCAGGCTCTTGGCGAACTTCTCGATCTGATTACCCGCGTCGTTGACGTAGAACTCCCGCCACACGTCCGCGCCGGACTTCTGCAATACGCTGGCCAGCGTATCGCCCAGCACGCCGCCCCGGGCGTTGCCCATGTGCATCGGCCCGGTAGGGTTGGCGGACACGAACTCCACCATGTACTTTTTTCCCGCCAGCGTGTCGTTCTCGCCGTATTTTTCGCCCTCGGCCTCGATGACGGACACCGTGTCGGCATACCACTTGCCGCCCAGCCGGAAGTTCAGGAAGCCCGGGCCAGCCAGCTCCACGGCGGTGAAATAGCTGTCCTCCAGCGCCATGGCGTCTATCAGCGTCTGCGCCACCTGCCGGGGGTTCATCTTCATGGCCTTGGCCGCCGCCAGGCAAAACGTGGTGGTGTAGTCACCGTTGGCTGTGTCCTTGGGAATCTCCACCGCCGGGACGGTCTCGATGCCGCCGGGCAGCGTCCCCGCCTCCACGCAGGCGCGGTATGCGCGCTGCGTCAGCTGCCGTACCTGTTCCTTGGCGCTCTCGATCATGTTCATATCAGTCGTTCTCCTCTTTCGTCAAAGTCAGCTCCAGGCGCAGCGCGGACATCTGCTGCGTCCCCAAAAGCAATGTATACCGCAGTGTGACCGTTCCCGGCCCTTTTCGCGGCAGATGCCAGCCTACCTCCTGGGTCTGCACCCGCAGCGTCAGCGCGCCGCCGTCGCCGTCGGCGATCTGCGTCACCGTTTCCGCCCGGGGGTCTAACAGCAGGCCGTAGCCGCCGTCCCGGCTCTCGGTGATGACCACTGCCCGGTGCAGCGACGTCTCCAGCCGGAGCTCCGACGCCACGCCGCTGCCGTCGGCCTCGTTTTGTGCCGTATACCGCAGCCGGTGGCCGTACTCGGTTTTCTCCATCTGCCCCACGCCCCGGAACGTCAGCTCGTCCCGCCCTCCGGCGAACAGGCTCTCGCTCCGTGCCAGGACACGCACCTTTCCCTCCACGGGTCAGTACCTCTCAATGTCCACCAGACCCACCGCATCCTTTTCGATGGGCCGGTCCAGAAATTGCCCCGCCAGCGCGGCAAAATCCCCGGGGCTGTCGCTGGCGTACAGCGTTGTCACGCCCTGCGCCCGCTGCGCCAGTAGATCCTTGGCTGCCAGCTCGCTGCGCAGCGCCCGGGCGGCCTCTGCCCCGGCGTTGATCAGCGTTACGCCCGGGCCCATGATCTCCCCGATGATCTCTGTCAGCAGGGGATAGTGGGTGCAGCCCAGCATCAGCGTGTCGATGCCCGTCTCCTTCAGCGGCGTCAGGTATTCCCGCGCCACCGTCTCGATCACCGTGTCGCCGGGGTGAAAGCGGCCGTTCTCCACCAGCGGCACGAACAGCGGGCACGCCTTGGCGTATACCCGGATGTCTCCGTCCAGCGCGTGCAACGTCCGCTCATACGCCCCGGACCGCACCGACGCGGCCGTGGCGATGAGCCCTACTTTCTTGTTCCGGGTGGCCCTGGCCGCTGCCGCGCAGGTGGGTGTCACCACGCCCCGGATGGGGAGATCATTTTCCGCCGCCAGCGTGGGCAGCGCCGTGGTAGACACCGTGCCGCAGGCGATCAGCAGCGCCTTGATGCCGAAGCTCTGCAGAAACCGCACATCCTGCCGGGCATAGCGCAGCAGAATTTCCGGCGACCGGCCGCCGTAGGGGACACGGGACGTGTCTCCAAAGTATATAATGTTTTCAGAGGGGAGGATGCTCTGTATCTCCCGCACGGCGGTCAATCCGCCCTGCCCGGAGTCGAACACCCCGATGGGTCGCTGATCCATGCGATGCACCTTCCAGCTCAGTATTTGTTCTTAACTCATATATTCTACTATGAACTCATCGTTGACACAAGCAAAAATTTGGCACGGCTTCCCACTTTTTTCTGTGGCAATTCCAAAACAGGGGTGCTATAATGGCTCTAAACAGTAATTGGCCCACATGGAGGTGGTCTTATGGAGCTTCACATGACGGAAAAACAGTTCCGGCGTCTGCTGGATCTGGTATATATCGGCAACTGGGTGCTGAACTCCACCCGGGGCGACGACCGCATCAAGGAGTACGACCAGGTGGAGAGCCTGGTGTTCGCCCACTGTCTCGACCACGGCATGACACCTCTGACGGAGCTGTACCAGGGGGAGCTGATCCCCTCCCGGGCCTTTGCCGACGGCGGCATCCACGAGGCCATCATGGCCTATGAGGACGCCACCTTCTTTGAGATCCTGGCCCAGGAGCTGGCTCTCCGCGACCTGGATGATCCCCCCATCACCCCGGAGAACTACGATGAGATCATGGAGCGCATGGAGGTCTACTTAGGCGAGTTCGAGCAGCACGGCACGGACAACATAACCGTGGACATAGACGAATAAGACTAACCGCCCCGTGCACAGCGCGGGGCGGTCTTTTCTCTTGCCGCTACATCCGCTTTTCCGCCCAGTCGCTGAGCTGCTCCAAAATGGGCAGCAGCTCCCGACAGTCCTCCGTGGGACTGTACTCCACGCGGACCGGCACTTCCAGATATTCTCGCCGCGTGACCAGTCCGTCCCGCTCCAGCTCCCGCAGCGCCGAGGCCAGCACCGTGTTGGAGATGCCGTCCAGCTTGCCCCGCAGAGCGTTGTACCGGATGCTTTCGGCGTTGTGTACCGCGCACAGGATCTGCACCTTCCACTTGCCGCCGATGAGGGACATGGCGTGGTGCAGCGGACATTTCTCCATGCAGGGACAGTCATAGTGGCTCTGTGACATGGTAAGCTCCTCCTTACTTGCCCATAAAAATCTGCGTTCTTGCGTTTTCCACAAAATCTACTATACTGAGTATAGCAGGTAAGAAAAAAGGAGTAAATAGTTTAATATGAATGTGTACCTTCAGGGCCTTACCATGGGCTTGGCCTACGTTGCCCCCATCGGCCTTCAGAATTTATTTGTCATCAACAGCGCCCTGACGCAGAAGCGCAGCCGCGTCTATCTGACGGCGCTGATCGTCATCTTCTGGGACATCTCCCTGGGTGTGTCCTGTTTCCTGGGGGCGGGGGCGCTGATGCAGGCGCTGCCCTGGCTGCAGAAGGTCATCCTCTGCGTGGGCAGCCTGATCGTTGTCTGGATCGGCATCGGCCTGCTGCGGTCCAGGGCCAGCCTGGAGGGCGGCCGGGACGTGAATGTGCCGGTGTGGAAACTTGTGACAAGCGCTTTTGTGGTCACCTGGCTGAACCCCCAGGCCATTATCGACGGCACGATGATGCTGGGTGCGTTCCGGGCCACGCTGCCCGCCGGCGGCGACGTGCCGTTTATCTGCGGTTTTGGCTCGGCGTCCATACTTTGGTTCTTTACCGTGTCCACCGTGGTTTCAATTTTGGGGAGCAAATTTAATGAGAAAGTGCTCAATATCATCAATAAGGTCTGCGGTGCGGTCATCATTTTTTATGGGTGCAAGCTGCTTTACAGCTTTATCAAAATGATGAATTGGCTCTAAAACTTCGTGCATAAGCACCGCACCACGCAAATGCACAAATACTTCACAAATCGCGCTTTTTCTGCTATAATAGGGCGGAAAGGGCGTGATTTCTTTTGGAACAGAACTATAAGCTGGTGATCGCCTATGACGGCACGCGGTTTTTCGGCTGGGAGCGCCAGCCGGGGAAGGACACCATCCAGGGGAAGCTGGAGGCGGTGCTGGGGCAGCTGCAGGGGAAGCCGGTGAACGTCATTGGCGCGGGCCGCACCGATGCCGGCGTACACGCCCGGGCCATGACCGCCAATGTGGTGCTGGATGTGACGGAGACGCCGGAGGTCATCCGGGATTATCTGAACCGCTATCTGCCCGACGCCATCGCCGTCCGGGAGGTGAAGGAGGCCGGGCCGCGGTTCCATGCCCGGTACAACGCGCTGGGGAAAACATACCGCTATACCTGCTTCGATGGTGACGTAAAACCTGTGTTTGACCGGAAATACGTAACAATTCTGGACTATTCTCCCAATGTGGAGCGGATGCGGCAGGCGGCGGAATATCTGGTGGGCGAGCATGATTTTGCCAGCTTCTGCGGCAACCCGCGGATGAAAAAATCCACCGTGCGGCTGGTGGACAGCATCACGGTGGAGCGGCGGAAGGATAGGGTCATTTTTACACTGCACGGCACGGGCTTTTTGCAGAACATGGTGCGCATCATCGTGGGCACGCTGCTGGAGGTGGGCCGGGGCTACTGGCCGCCGGAGCAGGTGCAGGCCATTTTAGAGGCCAAGGATCGCAGGCAGGCAGGGCCGACCGCGCCCCCGGAGGGTTTGTGTCTGATGAAGGTGGACTACTGATTTGGACGATATTTCGGACAATTTCGCGGTGGAAAATTTTTGAAAAAAGTTGAAAACGGGTATAGGATCTTCGTATAATAATTTTATATAAAAGTGGAAATAGACAGAACGTGAGAGGCGGCGCGATGCGCCGCCTCTCTGTTTACTTACATATTGTGGATGTCATCCAGCAGGTCCTCCAGGGACATGGTGCGGACCTTGTCCTCGTCTTCCTGGGTAGACTCATCCGCCGCAGGCTTCTTCGTCTCCTGCACAGGCGGCTGGGGGGCTTCCGGCTGGAGAACAGGCGCGGGAGCGGCGACGGTCACGGGTTCTTCCGCGGGCTTTGGGGCTTCGCGGGGAACTAACCGGGGAATGCTGCCGGTGGAGGCGGGCAGAATGGGCTGCGCGTCCTCCGGCGGGGTATTGCCGTCCTCATCGTCATAGTCATCCCGGCCGCTTCTGCCGCCCCGTCCGATGAGGAAGCCCAGCAGGAACAGGATGATGACCAGCAGCGCCGCCGCGGCGATGGCCACATACACCATCTTGACCTCGCCCAGCAGGGGCAGCTCCAGCACGCCGGGGATCTCCAGCGGCGGTACAGAGGGGATGGTGGCGGGATCAATGACCTCCACGGTGGGGACGATGCCGGTATAGGCGGGCATACGCAGGACGTGGATGGTGTAGGTCTCCGTGGACTTGCCGTCCTCAGCCACGCCGGAGACGGTGACGACGGTCTCCGCCTCGGTGGCGGACAGCTTCACCGCGCCGACGCCGTTGACGCCCTTGGCCTTTTCATCCGCCGTTTCGGCGGCTAAGGTGATGGAGGTGGTCTCATAGGGAACGTAGGCGATGTAATCCGTCACGGTGGAGGAGAATTGGGGGGACAGGGACGCGCCCTCGATGGTCAGGGAGGACAGCTTGCCGTTGGTGGAGGGCTTGTAGTTGGGGTCCTGCTCCCGGGTGACCTCGATGGTGTAGGTCCGGGTCTCGCCGTTGGCGGCCTTCACGGTGATGGTCACGGTGTTGACGCCCACCGCCAGCTCGTCGTTGCCGCTGACGGAGACGCTGGCATTGCTGTCGGACTTCTTATAGTTCAGATCCAGCTTGCTCACCGCAAAGGGGACGGTGCAGGTGTAGAAGGTGGTCTTGGAGGAGAAGGAGGGGGACAGGGTGGCGTTGCCGCAGCTGAGGGAGCTGAGGGCGCAGTCGCCGCTGGGCGCAGCGCCCACCTTACCGCTCCAGGACGCCGTGCCAAGATCGGTGTCGGAGTTGCCGTCGGACACCACGATGTTGCTGAAGGAGGCGCTGAGGGCGTCGCCCGCCTTGGCGCTGCCGGAGACCTTCAGCTTGACCACGATGATGCCGCCGCTGGAGCTGGACGTGCCGTAGACACTGAACTTATTGTTGTTCACCAGGATGCTCCAGCCGCTGACGGAGCAGTTGTAGTTGGTAAAGGACAGATTGCCGCTGTAGCTCAGGTCGGCGGTGAGGCCGTAGACACTGTTGGGGACGGACAGCGTCAGCGAGACGGTGTTGCCCGCCTGGACGCTGTCGCTGCCGGACAGGGACGCCCCTGCCGCCTGGGCCGTCTGCGGAACGAGCAGCAGCGCCAGCAGCAATGCCAGCATGGCGGAGGATGCTCTGCGCAGGAAATTTTTGATCATGCTTGACCTCCCGTCAGTTGATGGTGCGCTGGCCCACGGTGATCTGGGCGGCCTGCACCACATCGGTGATGGTTACTCTGCCGTCGCCGTTGATGTCGGCGGCTGCGGCGTAAGCGCCGGACAGGCTGCTGCCGCCGGCCACGTTGGATTGCAGCTTGACTACGTCGGTGATGGTGATCTTACCGTCGCCGTTGACATCGCCGGTGACCACAACGGTCACGGTGGCCGCGCCGTTGCTGGCGGTCATGCCCGTGCCCACGATGCCGCTGGTGATCTGGCTGCCGCCGCTGTAGACGGTGTAGCCGCCGGCGATCAGGGTCTCCACGGAGGTGCGGGGCGCGATACCGGTGAGGTAGCTGCCGGAGGGCGTGGGCGCAGTGCCGCCACCGCCGCCGCCGGAGCTGCCGCCGCCACCGCCGCCGCCACCGCCGCTGCCGCCGCTATTGTTGGCGGTCTTGGTAAACACGGCGGCGTAGACGATGTCGGTCTTGCCCATGAAGGTCGCGCCGGGGACGAAGTAGGCGTTATTGCCGTCGATCCAGCCGGCGAAGCTGTAGATGTAATTGCTGTCCGCGGCCTTCACTGGGGTGGAGGGGGCGGTGATGAGGCTGCCCTCAGCCAGCTTGCCGGAGCTGAGGGTCACGCCCTCGGACACGAAGGAGACGGTGCGCAGCTCGCCGTATTGGGCGACGACGGTGTGGTTCTCCGCCGCCACGATGGAGTTGGCGGTGATCTCCGTGCCGTCGGACAGGAACCAGCCCTTGAAGCCCTCGGCGCTGACGGCGGGCAGAGCGCCGTAGGTCTCGCCCAGCTTGTAGGTGCGTTTGGTCACGTCGGTGCCGTTGACGAAGCTGACGGTGTACGTATCATTACCGCCGCCGCTGGGTTCGCTGGTATCCGGCGCGCCCACGGTCAGGGGGGAGGAGACCAGCGTCACCGTTTCGCCCTTGCCGTTGGTGGCCTTGATGGTCAGGGTGTACTGGCCCTGGGTCAGCTTGCTGAATTTGGCGGCCTCGTCCAGCTTCCACAGGTCGAACCAGGTGCTGCCGCTCTGGCTGGCGGAGGCGGTGAAGCCGCTGCCGCCGCTCACCGTGACCACCACGCTGGTGACGCCGCTGGGGTGGGAGATGATGCCCCGCAGGGGGAAGGAGGCGTTGCCCTGTGTCAGGTTGTGGTAGATGGGTGTGCCCAGGCCGTCGCTGTCGGCGCAGCCGGGATAGAACAGGCCCGCGGTGGTCCAGCCGTCAGCGCCGGAGACGTAGGACAGCTGCCACTTGGTCATGACGGCAGTATCCTGGGACACGGTGTACGCGCCGCTGGTGGCGGGGTCGATGAACAGGTACTTGCCGCTGCCGCAGTTTTTCAGCATACCCTGCTCCACCGTCCAGAACTGGCTCTGGCTGGCGGCGGGGGCGGCCAGGGTCACCGTGCCCTTGGTGTCGGTCAGGCGTGTGCCGTCGGAGGCGGTGAGGGTGTACTTGCCGGACTGATACCAGGTCAGGGACAGGACCGTGCCCTTGCCGCTCTCCACGGCCTGCGCACCCTTGCCGTCCACAAAGATGGCCTTGGTCTGGTCGGCGCTGTTCACCAGGCGATACTTACCCTCGGCCACGGGGGAGCTGGTGTTGCTGTAGCGCATGACCAGGGCATCGGAGGGCTCGTTGACATGGAGACGGCTGTAGACGGCGGTCTGGACGCCGCCGGAGTTGGCGTTGAAGTAGGCCATGGAGCGGTCCTTGATGCCGTATTTGGAGGCCGTCAGGTTCTGCATATCCTTGTATTGGGTCTCCAGCTTGCTGCACTCGGCGTAGATGGCCTGGATCAGGTCGTTCTCGCTCTGCAGCTTGAAGCCGCCCAGACGGTTGGTGAAGGCGCGGTAGATGACGCCGGTGGCGCCGCTCATGCCGTCGCTGCTGTTCGCACCGGAGATGACGCCCACGCCGTGGTGGACGCTGCGGCTCCAGAACACGTTTTTCAGGGCGATGGAGTAGTCGTCGATGCGGAAGCCGGGGAACAGGGTCTCGATGTTGTTCACCAAAACGGTGTAGCAGTTATCCTGCCAGAAGGAGGTCTGGGCCTGGGCGAACTCGGTGCGGTTGTTCTGGGCCACCTCCTGCCACTTGCTGCGGAAGTTGCTGCCGAAGCCGGGGTAGTACTCGCCCTTGGTGTTGTAGGCGTAGGCGTTGTACAGGATGTCGCCCATGGCGCGGTAGGTCGTGCCGTCGGGCTGGGCCCGCAGCCAGTCCATGAAGTTGGACACGGTCTTTTCCACGAACATATAGATGCCGTAGGACGTGCCGCCGCTGTCACCCTTGACGGTGGAGATGTAGCCGGGATCAGCGCTGTTGCCCGTCTCGTAGTACTGGCTCAGCGCGCCCAGCTCCGTGGTGATCCAGTTTTTGTTGGCGGCAATCAGCGCTGTGGTCAGAAGGCTTGCCATCAGCAGGCCAGCCAGCACCAGCGCCGTTCCACGTTTGATCCGTTTCATATGTCCACACCCTGCCTTATTCTGTGTTTTTTCGTATGTCAGGACGGCCGAAGGGCCACTCCGCCGATTTACATAACAATATTCACTGGTAGTATACCATCCGTGTCCCGGCTTGTCTACCCAAAAAACGGGAAAAACACAAAAAATACGAAAATCCTGTCACCGCTGCCACAATATTTGGGTGGAAATCCGGGAGGTTTTGTCGTATAATGGTACGCGACCTGCAAAAAAACCAAGGAGCGATGTATTTATGTCAACGAAAGAAAAGCAGAAGAGAGGGTCGGGCGTGGCCGCGGTGGTACTCATCCTGTGCGCGGCGGCGCTGGCGGCCCTGGCCTGGGTGGTGTACCGGCAGCTGTGCCCCGCCGTGCTGGAGACGGTGGAGATGTATGCGGCATCGGAGACGGAGGACGCGCCGTCCTATGAGGACGCGGAGCGGACGCCGCTGGGCAGTATCCTGCGGGGGGCGGCGGTGCAGTGCGTGAAGGAGGACGTGGACAGCGGCGCGGAGCTGGTGCGCGTGGAGAACGGCCTGCTGGACGGAAAGGTCAGCTACCTGTATATGGAGAGGGCCAACCTTGCGGCGACGCCGGAGGACTCGGTGCTGACGGAGACGGTGTACGCCCTGCGGGGCATGAGCCTGACGGACGAGACGGGGACTGTGCCCGGCTGCGCCGTGGAAAAAGGCATGGCCCTGACTGTCATCGGGTTTGACGGCATCAGCAGCGGTGAAGTGCTGCGGTGGCAGGTGTCCTGCGAACGGGGCGAGGGGTACATCGACGGAGAGAACGTGCGTATGACGGAGGAGGAAGCGCTGGCGCAGTATGACGAGGCGCTGTATCAGCTCCATGCCGCCCGGGGCGACGCCTGGGGCGGCGGCGACGCGGCGGGGCTGGACTATTATCCCACGGAGAAGCGGTCGTTCACGGACAATGTGATGCCCGACGAGGTGCGGGCGCTGTATCTCAACGGCAGCGCCATCCAGTATGCGGACAGCTATATCCGGCTGGCCCAGGGCACGGGCATCAACGCCTTCGTGGTGGACATTGTGGACGGCACGGCGGTGTCCTACGCCTCGCCGGTGATGCAGCAGTACAGCCCGTCGGCCTACGCGGCGGCACAGGACACCATGGAGAATTTCCGGGCCAACGTGCAGAAGCTGCGGGACGCCGGGTTCTATACTATCGGACGCATCACGGTGTTCAATGACGCCCACTTGGCTGCCGACCACCCGGAGTATGTAATCTCCGATCTCAGCGGCACGCCGCTGAAGATCAGCAGTATGTACTGGCCCAGCGCCTACAACCGCACGGTGTGGCAGTACAAGACGGAGCTGGCGCTGGAGGCCGCGGCGCTGGGGTTCAACGAGATCCAGTTCGACTACATCCGCTTCCCTGACGGCGCGTACAAGTACGAGCAGGCGGGGACCATCGACTACAAGAACACCTACGGTGAGAGCAAGGCTCAGGCGGTGCAGAGGTTTCTGATGTATGCCGCGGAGCGGCTGCATGAGGCGGGGTACTATGTGCCCGGCGATGTGTTCGGCGAGTGCGCCAACGCCTATGTGACGGCCTGCGGCCAGTACTGGCCCGCCATCAGCGCGGTGGTGGACGCCATTTCCGGAATGCCCTATCCGGATCACTACAGCGCACGGGGGGACTATAAGCCCTGGGAGCATCCCTATGACACGGTGCATATGTTCGGCGAGAGCGCCGCGGCGCGGCAGAGCGAGACAGCATCTCCGGCGGCGGTGCGGACGTGGATACAGTGCTACAACGCCATCCGCGAGCCGTACAACCACTACGGCGCAGCAGAGCTGGCCGACGAGGTGCGGGCACTGCGGGACACCGGCAACACCGGCGGCTTCATGACGTGGAACGGCGCGTCGGACATCGACAAGTACGCGGAGGTCATCGGGGCGCTGAATTGAGAATCGAGAGACGAGAAAGAACCGCCGGAAGGCGGTTCTTTCTCGTCTCCTGCCGTTTTTGGCGCGGCGCTATTTTACGTTCTCGGCGGCCTGGGCGGCGTAGGTGTTATCCACCAGCGCGTCGAAGTCCACCCACTGCCCACGGGTCAGCTCGCCGGCCTCGGTCATCACCGTCTCCAGCCGTTCCAGCGCCGCCTTCTCCATCACCGGCGTGCTGTTCCAGGCGTCGATCTGACGGTGGCGGGCCGTGACGGCCTCCAGCGTGTCCAGAGACGTGTCCGGGAACTGGGCGGCCATGGCCTCCGCCACCTCCCGGTCTGTGTGCGCATTGATCCACGATTGCGCCCGGGCGATGGCGTTGGCAAAGCCCTGAATGACCTCCGGGTGGGCGGCCATATAGCTTTGGCTGGCGAAGTAGGCGGTGTAGGGGATCTCGCCGGACTGCTCACCGATGGAGCAGAGGATATAGCCGTGGCCCGCCTTCTCCACCTCGGTGGCGGTGGGCTCGAACAGCGTGACGTAATCCCCCTGACCGCCGGTGAACGCGCCGGCCATCATGGCGAACTGGACGGAGGTGTCCACCACTGCGTCCACCTGGGGCACGATGCCGTTCTGCTTCATGACGTATTCCAGCGTCATCTCCGGTACGCCGCCCTTGCGGCCGCCCAGAATGGTCTTGCCCCGCAGATCGTCCCAGGTGAAGTCGTCGTCGGTGCGGCCTACCAGGAACGAGCCGTCCCGCTTGGTGAGCTGGGCGAAGATCACCGGCAGATCGTCCTTGCCCTGGCTGTGGATATAGATGCAGCTCTCCGGTCCAGCCAGGCCGATGTCCGCGCCGCCGGACACCACCGCCGTCATCACCTTATCCGCGCCGCCGCCGTTGGTCAGCTCGATGTCCAGCCCCTCGTCGGCAAAGAAGCCCAGCTCCATGGCCACATACTGCGGCGCATAGAACACCGAGTGGGTCACCTCGTTCAGCCGTACCGTCACCCTTTCGGCATCCGCCTCCCTCCCGCCGCAGCCGGTGAGCAGCAGAACCAGCATCAGCAGTGCGCAGCAGAGACAACACATTCCTTTTTTCATGCATGAACCCCCCATAGTTGATTTAAGAATTTTTCCGCCCGCAGCACCAGCAGGTACATCGCCACCGCCGCCAGCGCCAGCACCAGGACGCTGGTCATGACCAGGTCCATGTTGAACACCTGAGAGCCGTAGACGATGAGGTAGCCGAGCCCGGCCTTGGAAACAAGAAACTCGCCCATGATGACGCCCACCCAGCTGAGGCCCACGTTCACCTTCAGGGTGGAGAACAGCGTGGGACAGTTGGCGGGGAACACCAGAAGCCACAGCACCTGGCCCTTGGACGCGCCCATGGTCTGCAGCAGGCGCAGCTTTTCCGGGTCAGTGCTTTGAAAACCCGTATACATATTGAGGATGGTGACGATGACGGAGATGGCCAGCGTCATGGTGACGATGGCCCCCGTGCCCGCGCCCATCCAAACGATGAAGATCGGCCCGAGGGCCGTTTTGGGCAGCGCGTTCAGCACCACCAGGTATGGGTCGGCGATGCGGGCCGCCGTGTCCGACCACCACATACCGATGGCCGCCGCCGTGCCCAGCAGCGTGCCGGCGGTGAAGCCGACCACCGTCTCCCAGCAGGAGACGGCGATGTGACGCCAGAGCTGGCCGGCGGCGGTCATGGATGTCAGCGTCTGCCAGATGCGGCTGGGACAGCTGACGAGGAAGCCGTCGCTCCAGCCCCAGCGGCAGCTCAGCTCCCACAGGACAAACAGCCCGAGGAGCAGGGCGGCCTGCCACGTCCGCACCCGGCGCTTCTGACGGCGCAGGCCGTTGAGATACAGCGCGCGCTGGGGTGAAAGGGTCTTATCCGCCATGGATGTCCAGCTCCTTCCATATAGCGTTGAAAAAGGTGTGGAACTGGGGCGTATCCCGCCGTTCCATCGGCGGCAGGGGCTTCAGCGCGCCCATGTCGAACACCGCCTTGACCACCGCGGGGCGGCGGGACAGCACCACCACCCGGTCGGACATACTGACCGCCTCAGCGATGTCGTGGGTCACCAGCAGGGCGGTCTTGCCCTCCTGGCGGATGATGTGCCAGATGTCCGCCGACACCGCCAGGCGCGTCTGATAGTCCAGGGCGGAGAACGGCTCATCCAGCAGCAGCGTGGACGGGTCGGTGGCCAGGGTGCGGATGAGGGCGCAGCGCTGGCGCATCCCGCCGGACAGCTGGGCGGGCTTCTTTCTGGCAAAGGACGCCAGGCCGTAGCGCTCCAGCAGGGTGCGGACGTGGTCGTAGGCCGCGCCGTCCCGCTCCCTCTGTACCCGAAGGCCCAGCGTTACGTTGTCCCAGATGCTCCGCCATTCAAAGAGCTGGTCGCGCTGGGGCATAAAGCCCACGTTGGCCGCGCCGTCGAAGTCGATGGCGCCGCCGCTGAGAGCTTCCAGCCCGGCGATGGCACGCAGCAGCGTGGACTTGCCGCAGCCGGACGGGCCCACCAGGCTGACGAATTCTCCGTCCTCCAGGTCGAAGGACACGTCCCGTACCGCCTCCACCTCCCCGTCGGGGGCCTGATAGCAGGCGGCGGCATGACGGAGATGTATGCTCATATCCTCAGTGACCTCCTGTCGGGAATACTGGGGAAAAGAACTCCCCAGGCCCATTCTATGCCGCAGGCGGTATGACGTGCCAGACCGCCGCCGCCAGCAGCGCCGACAAGAGGGATTGCAATGCTTTGCCCAGGAAGTAGCGGTCCAGGGGGACGTTCGTGCCGTCCAGCACCGACGCTGTCTGACAGTGGACCGACAGGCCGCCCCAGCCCAGCAGGGCGGCGGCGGTGATGAAGCCGGTGCGGGTGGGACTGAGCCGCAGGACGCCGTTGGTCAGCTCCAAAAAGCCCGCCGCCCCAGGCGGCAGCGGGCCGGTGAGGCGCTCCGTCAGGGACAGGAGCACCAGAAAGAACACCACGAAGGCGCAGACCCGGCCCATGGCCGATGCCGCGCCCTGCACGGCGGAGAGAAAGGCGGAGATCAGGCCGGGACGGGCGGGGGGATGGTATGTGCCGCCTGTGACGGCGCAGCGGCCGCGGAGAAGGAAGCCCGCGGCCATGGCGGCGGTGATGTGGATGAGATAGAGGTACGCGCCTGTGCGGGCGCTGCCGAACACAGTAAGCCCCGCCACGCCGATGATAAAGGACGGGCCGGCGTTGCTGCAGAAGGCCAGCAGGCGGCGGCCCTCGGCGGGGGAGACGTCGCCCTGCCGCACCAGGGAGGCCACAGTGGCCGCGCCCACGGGGTAGCCGCCGAGCATACCCAGCAGGAAGGCCGCCGCGCCCGCCCCGCCGCAGCGGAACAGGGCGCGGAAGGGGCGCTCCAGTATGCGGGCGGCGCGGCCCGCGCCCAGGGACACCAGCAGGGACGAAACGGCGAAAAAGGGGAACAGCGCCGGGATCACCGACGCAAGGCACAGCTCTGTCCCACGGCGCACCGCCTCCGCCGCGCCGGCGGCGTCCCACAGCAGCGCCGCGGCCAGCAGGGATGTCAGGATCACGACCAGTTTTCTCATACCATCACCGGGGAAAACCTATGCGCGGAGGCTGCGGGCTATTCCCGGCATAGGGACAGGCCGGGGGTGCATAAGCCTGTATGGAAAGGGGGTGGCGGCCATTCCCAGACTGACGAAAAAGCTGTCTCAGGTGGGACAGGACGCGCTGGAACGGCTGGAGCTGCCGGTGAACCTGGCCAAGGGCGTGGCCCGCATCGAGCTGCTGGGCAACCGGGAGGTGTATATGGACCGGCACTGCGGCGTGCTGGCCTACACCACGGAGAACATCGACGTGAACGGCGGGACGGTGGTGGTGCGGTTTTACGGCCGGGAGCTGCGGCTGCTGGTGATGACGGGGCAGGAGCTGCGGATCACCGGGGTGATAGAGCGTATCGAATTGGTGGAGTGAGGTATGTATCGAGGGCTTGTGAATTACCTGCGGGGGCAGACGGTGGTAGAGGTGGTCTGCGCTACGCCGGAGCGGGTGGTGAACCTGTGCGCCGCCGGAGGCGTGCCGTTCTGGAACGTAAGATGGCTGACGGCGGAGCGGCTGCGGTTCACCACCACCCGGAGTGGGGAGCGGCGGCTGCGGGAGATCATGGCGGAGCTGAACGCGGAGGTATCCGTGGTGGAGCGCTCCGGTGCGCCGGAGCTGTGGCGGCGGGTGCGGCGGCGGTATGTACTGCTGGGCGCGGCGGCGCTGCTGCCGCTGGTGCTGGCGGTGAGCGCCGGACGGATATGGGGCTTTGAGGTCAGCGGCAATGACACGGTGGCCACGCCGGAGATATTGCAGGCGCTGGAGCGCTGCGGCGTGGCGGTGGGGACGCGGGGCGTGGGGCTGGATCAGGACGACCTGCGCAACCGGGTGCTGCCGCTGCTGCCGGATGTGGTGTATCTGGCGGTGAACGTGCGGGGCTGCACCGCCCATGTGCAGGTGGTGGAGCGCACCCGGCCGCCACATCTGTACCGGGACAGCGACGTGCAGAACATCGTGGCGGTTCGGGACGGGCTGGTGACGGAGGTGACGGCGCTGGACGGCGCGGCGGCGGCGCATAAAATTCTACGCAGGGGGTAGCGTACTGGGTGCGGATTGTGCTAAAATAGCGGAGTACCGGCCCGCGGTGCTGCCCTTCGGCCTGCGGCTGCCCCTCTCGCTGGTGACGGAGCGCACCGTCGCCTACGACACCGTGCCCGCCCGGAACGCGGCGGAGGCGGCCCGGCGGGAGGGCGAGGCACAGCTGCTGTACCAGCTGCACCAGACCATCGGGGAGGACGGCGCGGTGCTGCATACGGCGTTCAGCCGGGAGGAACGGAACGGCTGGCTGTATGTGACGCTGCGGGCAGAGTGCGAGGAGCAGATCGGCATGGAAGTGCCGCTTATCACAGAATAGATCAGAAACGGGAGGAATGTCCCTGTATGGAACAACGTATCGGAATTGAACGCATGGAGGAGGCCGTGAACCTGTTCGGCTCCTTCGATGAGAACATCCGCCTGCTGGAGGCGGAATTTCAGGTGCAGGCGGTGAACCGGGGCGGCGAGATCGTGGTGTCCGGCGAGCCGGAGAACGTGATGCTGGCGGTGAAGGCCGTGCAGGCGCTGCTGACCCTTTCCAACAAGGGGGAGACCATCACGGATCAGCACGTGCGCTACGTCATCGGGCTGGTGCGCTCCGGCCAGGCCGAGCGCATCAGCGAGCTGACCCAGGATGTGATCTGCATCACCAGCAAGGGGCGGCCTGTGAAGCCCAAGACCATCGGACAGAAGGAGTACGTCAACGCCATTCTGAAGCAGACCGTCACCATCGGCGTGGGCCCTGCCGGCACGGGTAAGACGTATCTGGCCGTGGCCGCCGCGGTGGCGGCCTTCCGGGACAAGCAGGTGAACCGCATCGTGCTGACCCGGCCCGCCGTGGAGGCGGGGGAACGGCTGGGCTTCCTGCCGGGAGATTTGCAGAGCAAGGTAGACCCCTACCTGCGGCCGCTGTATGACGCGCTGTTCGATATGCTGGGGGCGGAGACGTATCAGAAGTACCTGGAGCGGGGCAACATCGAGGTCGCGCCCCTGGCCTATATGCGCGGGCGGACGCTGGACGACAGCTTCATCATTCTGGACGAGGCGCAGAACACCAGCCGGGAGCAGATGAAGATGTTCCTCACCCGCATGGGGTTCGGGTCGAAGGTGGTCATCACCGGCGACGTGACCCAGATCGACCTGCCCGCCGACAAAACCAGCGGATTGAAGGAGGCTATGAAGGTGCTGCGGGACGTGGAGGGCGTGGCTATATGCAAGCTCACCAAGGAGGACGTGGTGCGCCATGTGATGGTGCAGCGCATCATCGAGGCGTATGCCAAATTTGAGGAGAAAAAGAAATGAAGCGACACTATATCCCCGTGACGGCGGACGTGCCCGGCGTCAGTGAGGGTACGCGGAGCTTTATCCGCAGGATCATCCGCACGGCGCTGACCGAACAGGGAGTGGATTTCCCCTGCGAGGTGGACGTGCTGGTGACCGGCGACGACGGCATCCACGCCATCAACCGGGAGATGCGGCAGGTGGACCGGGCCACGGACGTGCTGAGCTTCCCGGAGTTTGAGCTGACGCCCGGTGAGCTGCCCGGCCCGGAGGACGCAGACCCCGGCACGGGGTACGTGCCCCTGGGGGACATGGTGCTGTCCATGGAGCGGGTGAAGGCCCAGGCCAGGGAGTACGGCCACAGCAATCGCCGGGAGCTGGCATATCTGGCGGTACACTCGGTGCTGCACCTGCTGGGGTATGACCACATGGACGAGGGCGCGATGAAGGCGCAGATGCGGACAAGAGAGGAGGCCATCATGGCTGTGCTGGGGCTGGAGAGGTAAAAACAACAAGCAAGAAAAGCTCAAATGAAAGAAAGTTGAGGATCACCTGATGAACATTACGAAAACCGCTATGATCACCGTGTGCGGACGGCCCAACGTGGGCAAGTCCAGCCTGACCAACGCCCTGGTGGGCGAGAAGATCGCCATCGTGTCGGACAAGCCCCAGACCACCCGCAACCGTATTTACGGCGTGGTGAACCGGGGCGATACCCAGTATGTCCTGCTGGATACGCCGGGCCTGCACAAGCCCCGCTCCCGGCTGGGGGATTACATGGTCAAGGTGGTGCGGGAGAGCCTGTCCGCCGTGGAGTGCGCGCTGCTGCTGGTAGAGCCCATCCCCCACGTGGGCGAGCCGGAGAGGATATTGCTCCAGCGCATTCAGGAGGAGCAGCTGCCCTGCATCCTGTGCATCAACAAGATCGACACGGTGGAGAAGAAGGAGTCGCTGCTGGAGGTCATCGCGGCATATAATGAGGTATACAGCGGGTTTGACGCCATCATCCCTATCTCCGCCCGGACGGGGGACGGGCTGGACGACCTGCTGGCCCAGCTGGCGAAATACGCCCAGCCCGGGCCGCAGCTGTTCCCGGACGGCATGACCACCGATCAGGCGGACAGCCAGGTGTGCGCGGAGATCGTGCGGGAGAAGCTGCTGCGGTGCTTGGACAAGGAGATCCCCCACGGCACGGCGGTGGAGGTGACCAAGTTCTCCGAGCGGGAGGACACCGGCGTCATCGACCTGGACGTGACCATCTACTGCGAAAAGGCCAGCCACAAGGGCATCATCATCGGCAAGGGCGGGGAGATGCTCAAGCGCATCAGCTCTGCCGCCCGGCGGGACATTGAGAAATTCATGGGGACGAAGGTCTACATGGAGACGTGGGTGAAGGTGAAGGAGAACTGGCGGGACAACCCCAACTTCATCCGCAGCCAGGGCTACAACGAGGACTGACGGCGATGGACAGCGGCAAGACCGTCATCACCGGCGCGGTGCTGCGTACCACCGACACCAAGGAGGCGGACAAGATCCTCACCGTGCTGTCGCCCCAGCTGGGGAAGATCCCGGTCATCGCCCGGGGAGCGCGGCGGAAAAACAGCCGTCTGGCCGCCGCGTGCCAGCTGCTGGCCTACGATGAGCTGACGGTATATAAGCGGGGCGGGTGGTATATGCTGGACGAGGCCAGCACGCTGGAGCTGTTTCCCGGCGTGCGGCGGGACATCGTGCGGCTTTCGCTGGCGTCCTGGTTCGCCGAGCTGACGGAGGCCGTCTGCCCGGAGGAAGCACCTGCCCCGGAGCTGGCATCGCTGCTGCTGAACGGGCTGTACGCCCTGTGCTATCTGGACAAAGACCCGGCGCTGGTGAAGACCGCGTTTCAGTGGCGGCTCATGGCGCTGGCGGGGTTTCAGCCCTTCACGGATAACTGCGCCGTATGCGGCGCGGAGGAGCCGGCCGCGCCCATGCTGGACGTGGTACACGGCGTGGTGCGCTGCGGCGGCTGTAAGAGCGGCGGCGGGCTGAGCCTGCCCCTGACGGCGGCGGGGCTGGCGGCGCTGCGGCACATTCTGAATGCCGATGGGAAGAAGCTGTATAGCTTCACCCTGGAGCCGGGTGCGCTGCGGGCGCTGGATCACGCCGGGGAGGCGTTTATCGCCGCGCAGTTGGAGCGAAATTTCAAAACTCTGGACTATTATAAATCTTTAATTTACTGAGAAAAACCGATAAAAGGATCGACCATTATGAGCGATTTATTTGAAAAATCCATACGGACGCTGGAGCTGCCGGCGGTGCTGGAGCGGTTGGCCTCCAAGGCCACCAGCGATGCCGCCAAGGAGCGGTGTCTGCACCTGTGGCCCGCCACCGACGCGGACACGGTGTCACACCTGCTGGACGAGACGGACGCGGCCAAGGAGCGGCTGGGTCTCCACGGCAGCCCGTCCTTCACCGGCGTGAAGGACGTCGCCCCGGCGCTGACGCGGGCCGACCAGGGCGGTGTGCTGAACACCCGGGAGCTGCTGGACGTGGCCGGGGTGCTGACCGCCGCACGGCGGGTCAGCGACTACGACGCCGACCGGCAGGGCGAGGCCACGGCCATCGACCGGCTGTTCTCCGCCCTCCACGTGAACCGGTATTTAGAGGACCGGATACGGTCCGCCATTTTGGACGAGGAGACCATCGCCGACACCGCCAGCCCGGAGCTGGCGGACATCCGGCGGAGCATGCGGGTGGCCGCCACCAAGGGGCGGCAGATATTGCAGCGCATCATCTCCTCGCCGTCCTACGCCAAGGTGCTGCAGGAGGCCCTGATCACCCAGCGGGACGGGCGGTTTGTCGTGCCGGTGAAGGCGGAGTGCAAGGGCAGTCTGCCGGGGCTGGTGCATGACATCTCCTCCTCCGGCGCGACGCTGTTCGTCGAGCCTATGGGCGTGGTGCAGGCCAACAACGAATTGAAGGAATTGCAGGCCCGGGAGGAGAAGGAGATCGACCGCATCCTCCGCATCCTGTCCGGCGAGTGCGCCGCCCAGCGGGAGAACATCCTGTACGACTACGACCTGCTGGTGCAGCTGGATGCCATCTTCGCCCGGGCGCAGCTGAGCTACGCCATGGACGCGGGGCGGCCGCAGGTGCGGAAAAAGGGCGGCATCGACCTGCGTCGGGCGCGGCATCCGCTGCTGGACCCGGCCAAGGCCGTGCCCGTCACCGTGTCGCTGGGGACGACCTTCGACACGCTGGTCATCACCGGGCCCAACACCGGCGGCAAGACGGTGACGCTGAAGACCATCGGGCTTTTGTGTCTGATGGCACAGTGCGGGCTGCACATCCCGGCGGGGGATCAGAGCGCCGTGCGGGTGTTCGACCGCATTCTGGCGGATGTGGGCGACGAGCAGAGCATCGAGCAGAGCCTGTCCACCTTCTCGGCCCACATGGCCAATACGGTGGAGATTCTGAAGCAGGCGGACGACAAGAGCCTGATCCTCTTTGACGAGCTGGGCGCGGGCACTGACCCGGTGGAGGGCGCGGCGCTGGCCATCGCCATCATCCAGGACGTGCGGAGCAAGGGGGCGCTCACCGCCGCCACCACCCACTACGCGGAGCTGAAAACCTTCGCCATGACCACGGCGGGGGTGGAGAACGCCAGCTGTGAGTTCGACGTGCAGACGCTGCGGCCCACCTACCGGCTGCTCATCGGCATACCGGGCAAGTCCAACGCCTTTGCCATCTCCCGGCGGCTGGGACTGGAGGAGCACGTCATCGAAAACGCCAAGGCGCAGATGGACAGCGAGTCCGTCCGCTTTGAGGACGTGCTGACCCAGCTGGAGGAGAAGCGCCAGCGGCTGGAGAAGGCCCAGACCGAGGCAGATCGTCTGTGGCAGCAGCGGGAGGAGGACGCCCGCAAGGCCCGCACGTTCCGGGAGCAGATGGAGAAGGCCAAGGAGAACGCCCGGTCCAAGGGCGAGACAGAGGCCCGGCGCATCGTGCAGCAGGCCCAGCGCCAGGCGGACGCGGTGTTCGCCGAGCTGGATGAGCTGCGCAAGCAGCAGCGGCGGGCGGATTATCAGACCGTCAACGACCGTAGGAGCGATATACGCCGCCGTCTCAATGAGGCGGAGGACGCCCTGCACCAGCACGACGAGGCGGCAGAGCCTGTTGCTGCGCCCAGCCGGCCTATCGCCGTGGGCGACACGGTGGAGCTGGCCGGTGTGCGCACCGGGGCGGCGGTGCTGGCCGTCAACGGCGACGGCACACTGCTTTTGCAGGCGGGGAAGATGAAGATGACCGTCAAGGCCGGGCAGGTGCGCCTTTTGGAGACGGCGGAGGAGATCGAGGAGAAGAAAAAACAGGCCGCCAGGTCCCGCGCCGCCAATGGCGGCGGCACGGTGCAGATCAACACCGGCGCCCGCGCCTCTGCCGAGCTGGACATCCGGGGGCTGGAGACGCTGGAGGCGGAGAGCGTGGTGGAGAACTATCTGGACGCCGCGCAGCGCTCCAAGCTGGGGTCGGTGACCATCATCCACGGCAAGGGCACGGGCGCGCTCCGCGCCGCCGTGCATCAGCTCCTCAAGCGCAGCAAGCAGGTGAAGAGCTTCCGGCTGGGCCGCTACGGTGAGGGCGAGGCCGGCGTCACGGTGGTGGAGCTGAAATAAGGCACATTTCACAAAATGCAGCGGGAAAAATGTGACGAAGAGCAGAAATTTCGTATCAATGCCCATTGAAATCCTGCTGCAAATAGGTATAATAGAATACGGTGAGAGTTAGCGTCTTCACAGACGTCCTTTGCGGCGTCCTGTAAAAAATGAGCGTAAGGAGTGCTGTTCCATGTATACAAGGGAGATCACAGTCAAGAATGAGGTCGGCCTGCACGCCCGGCCTGCCACTTATTTTATTCAGAAGGCCAATGAGTACAAGAGCGGTATCTGGGTCGAGAAGGAGGAACGCCGCGTCAACGCCAAGAGCCTGCTGGGCGTTCTGAGCCTGGGCATCATGAAGGGCACGGCCGTGACGCTGATCGCCGACGGCAGCGACGAGAAGGAGGCCGTGGATGCTCTGGCCGAGCTGATCGAAAATCTGGACGAGTAAGCCAAAGCATAAATGAAAAGGCACGCCTGCATTTGATGGGCAGACGTAAAACAGTAAATGGAGCGTATCGGTACAGATACGCTCCATTTTTTATGCCAATATGCTATAGCCCCTTGGCTCTCCCTTTGGGAGAGCTGTCACCGCAGGTGACTGAGAGGGCCTTGCAGTCTTTTTGTTTGCCCTCTCCGTCCTCACTGCGCTCGGCCACCTCTCCCAAAGGGAGAGGCAAGGGACGCTCACACGAAATCAAATGATACTGGAACAGGGATAGCAGATCATACGGCTGTTCCTGTTGACTGTCTTATGATGCCCGCCCTTTACAGGCGTGTCTTTTTTTTTGCATAGCGGGCCGCAGCGCGGGGCATGATACAAGAAAATCATGGGACGAGGTGCGCGGATATGCAGGTAAAACGACTGGGGCGGCAGACGACGCTTTTTTGCGACCCGGTGGGAGTGGTGAGCTGGGCCAGCGTGGTGGGCAGGATGGAGGGCAGCGGCCCGCTGAGCGGCAGCTTCGATCTGGTGAACGAGGATTCCTTTTTCGGGCAGGCCACCTGGGAGCAGGCGGAGGCCCGGATGCAGGGGGAGGCGCTGGAGCTGGCGCTGCAGAAGGGCGGGCTGAAGGCGGAGGACGTGGACTGCGTGTTTGCCGGCGACCTGCTGAACCAAAATATCGGGGCGACCTTCGGCCTGCGGGACTACGGCATCCCGTTCTACGGCGTGTACGGCGCGTGCTCCACCATGGGGGAGAGCTTGTCTTTGGCGGCCATGGCGGTGGCCGGGGGCTCTGCATCCATGGCGGCGGCCCAGGCGTCCTCTCATTTCTGCACCGCCGAGCGGCAGTACCGCACGCCGCTTCCCTACGGCAGCCAGCGCGCCCCTACCGCCCAGTGGACGGCCACGGCGGCGGGGTGCTGCATCGTGAGCCGGGCATCGGAAGGACCGTATGTGACCCACATCACTCGGGGGCGCATCGTCGATCTGGGTGTGACGGACATGACCAACATGGGCGCGGCCATGGCGCCCGCCGCCTGCGACACGCTGCAGGCCCTGTTCCGGGAGACGAACACCGGGCCGGGGGACTATGACCTGATCGTCACCGGCGATCTGGGAGCGGTGGGCCATGATCTCGTGGTGGAGCTGTTCCGCCGGGAGGGGGTGGAGCTGGCCCGTTATACGGACTGCGGGCTGCTGCTCTATGACCGGGAGGCCCAGGATATGCACGCCGGGGGCAGCGGCTGCGGCTGCTCGGCGGCGGTGCTGAACGGCTTTCTGCTGGGCGGTCTGCGGCAGAAGCGGTGGAAGCGCATCCTTTTCGCGCCCACCGGGGCGCTGCTCAGCCCCACCAGCTCGTTCCAGGGGGAGAGCATCCCCGGCATCTGCCACGCGCTGGTGCTGACATCGGATAAGGAGAACGCATGATGGAATATCTGAACGCATTTCTCTGCGGCGGACTGCTGTGCGCCGTGGGACAGATCATTCTGGATAAGACGGCCCTGACGCCGGGCCGCATCCTCACCGGCTATGTGGTGACGGGGGTGCTTTTGCAGGCGGTGGGCGTGTATCAGTATATCGCCGACTGGGGCGGCGCGGGGGCGACCGTGCCGCTGACGGGCTTCGGCTATTCGCTGGCCAGGGGTGTGGCCAGGGCGGTGGCGGAAAAGGGGGCGCTGGGCATCCTCACCGGCGGGCTGACGGCCACCGCCGGGGGCATCGCCGCGGCGGCGGTGTTTTCCCTGCTGGCGGCGGTGCTGTGCCGGCCGTCAGACAAGCGGAAGCGGTAAAAGTTCCTTAACGGTCTCTTGCTTTTTGCGGAAACGAGTGGTACACTGATGGCATAAACCTACTTTCCCCATAGGAAGTGATACCATGACGGAAAAATTTGTTGTGACGGGCATGACCTGCGCCGCCTGCGCCGCCCATGTGGAAAAGGCGGCCAACAGCGTGCCGGGCGTGGAGAACGCGGCGGTGAACCTGATGCTGGGCACGCTGGTGTGCGACCACGGTCCGGAGGTGGACAGCAGCGCCATCGTGGCCGCCGTGACGGCGGCGGGCTACGGCGCGGCGCCGGAGAGCGAGGCACGGCGGGACATCCGCAAGGAGCAGGACGCGGCGGCTAAGGCTATGGGCCGGCGGCTGCTATGGTCGGTAGTCTGCCTTGTGCCCCTGTTCTATCTGAGTATGGGCCACATGATGGGTCTGCCTGTGCCGGCCTTTATGCACCACCAGCCGCTGCTGGCGGCCTTCGTGCTGCTGGCGCTGACCATGCCCATCCTGATCCTGAACCGCAGCTACTTCACCGTGGGCTTTTCCCGGCTGCTTCAGGGCAGTCCCAACATGGACTCGCTGGTGGCGCTGGGCGCGGCGGCGGGGCTGGTTTACAGCCTCATCGAGATGGTGCTGCTGGCCACAGGACAGGTGGAGGGTATGCCCGACCTGTACTTTGAGTCGGCAGGCATGATCCTGGCGCTGGTGACGGTGGGCAAGTATTTAGAGGAGCGCTCCAAGGGCAAGACCACCGGCGCCATTACGGCGCTGCTGGCGCTGGCGCCTGCCTCCGCCGTGGTGCGGCGGAACGGACAGGAGATCACCGTCCCCACAGAGGACATCCAGGTGGGGGAGACGGTGATCGTGCGGCAGGGCGGGCGTATCCCCGTGGACGGTACGGTGCTCAAGGGCGGCGGCACGGTGGACGAGTCGGCCCTTACCGGCGAGAGCATGCCGGTGGAGAAGGCGGAGGGCGACAAGGCCGCCTCCGCCACCATCCTCACCGGCGGCTATCTGGAGCTGCGGGCCGACCGGGTGGGCAGCGACACCACCCTGGCCCAGATCATCCAGCTCATGGAGCAGGCGGCCAGCGGCAAAGCGCCCATCAGCCGCCTGGCGGACAAGATCAGCGCCGTGTTCGTGCCGGTGGTCATTGCCATCGCCGTGCTGGCGGCGGCGCTGTGGGCCATCGTGGGAGGCATGGGCGTGCGGTTCTGCCTGAGCATCGGCATCGCCGTGCTGGTCATCTCCTGCCCCTGCGCGCTGGGTCTGGCCACGCCGGTGGCCATCACCGTGGCCACGGGCAAGGCGGCGGAAAAGGGCGTTCTCGTCAAGTCCGCCGCCAGCCTGGAGCTGATGGGCCGCATCGACACCGTGGTGCTGGACAAGACCGGCACGGTGACGGAGGGCAAGCCCCGGGTGACGGATCTGCTGTGCGCGCCGGGAGTGGACGAGGACACGCTGCTGGCGGCGGCCGCGTCGCTGGAGAAGCCGTCGGAGCACCCGCTGGCGGGGGCGATCGTGGCGGAGGCGGAGCAGCGCGGCCTGACACTGCGTGAGGTGGCGGATTTCACCGCCGTGGCCGGAGGCGGTGTCACCGCCACGGCCGAGGGCGTGACCGTGTGCGCCGGCAACGCCGGGTACATGGCCGCCGTGTCGGTGGATGTGTCCGCTGTGGAGCAGCAGGCCGAGGCGCTGGCGGCGGACGGCAAAACGCCGCTGTATATCGCCGCCGGCGGGCGGCTGCTGGGTGTTATCGCCGTGGCGGACGTGGTGAAGCCGGACAGCACGGAGGCCATCGCTGCCCTGCGGCGCGGTGGCTGCCAGGTGGTGCTGCTTACCGGCGACAACCGGCGGACGGCGGAGGCCATCGCCCGTCAGGTGGGCGTGGACCGGGTCATCGCCCAGGTGCTGCCCCAGGATAAGGCCCAGTGCGTGGCCGACCTGCAAAAGGAGGGGCGCAGGGTGGCCATGGTGGGCGACGGCATCAACGACGCCCCGGCGCTGGTGACAGCGGACGTGGGCCTGGCCATCGGCGCGGGCACGGATGTGGCCATCGAGTCGGCGGACATCGTGCTGATGCGCAGCAGTCTTATGGACATCGTGGACGCCACGGAGCTGTCCCGCGCCACCCTGCGGAACATACGGCAGAACCTGTTTTGGGCGTTCTTCTACAACACCGTGGGCATCCCGGTGGCTGCCGGCGTGCTGTACCCGGCCTTCGGCATCACCCTGAACCCCATGATCGCGGCGGCGGCCATGAGCCTCAGCTCCGTGTGCGTGGTGTCCAACGCCCTGCGGCTGCGGGGCTGGAAACGCCGCCAGGCGGTTGCAAAGCCGGCGGAAACGGTGCATAATACAGACAACGACAACATAAAGGAGGCAGACGGTATGAACACGAAGACCATCACCATCAAGGGTATGATGTGCGCCCACTGCGTGGCCCACGTGGAGAAGGCGCTGACGGCGCTGGAGGGCGAAACGGCCAAGGTGGACCTGGCCGGCGGTACGGCAGTGGTCACCGGCCCGGCCAGCGATGAGGCACTGACCAAGGCCGTGACCGACGCGGGCTACGAGGTCGTGGACATCAAGTAACAAGTAAAAAGAGCGCAAAAAAAGGACCGCCGGGAGGCGGTCCTTTTTTGCCTGTTTACTTCTCGATGACGACCTTGCCGTCCTTCAGCCGTACGTGGGCGGTGTCGCCGGACTTCAGGTTGCCCTCCAGCATCTGCTCGGCCACGGCGTCCTCCACCTGGTTCTGAATGGCCCGGCGCAGGGGACGTGCACCGTACTGGGGATCGAAGCCGTCCTTGGCCAGCTCGGCCACGGCGTCGTCGTCCGCCTCCAGCGTGATGCCCTGCTGCGCCATGCGGCCCGCGGTGACATCCAGCATACGACGTGCGATCTGCACGATGTTGTCCTGGGTCAGCTGGTGGAACACGATGATCTCGTCGATACGGTTCAGGAACTCGGGACGGAACGTCCGCTTCAGGTCGGCCATGACGGCCTCACGGATGCGGGCGAAGCGGGCCTCCTCCGTCTCCTTCTCGTCCTTCTCCTTGCCGTCAAAGCCCAGCTTGGACTCGGCGGCGGTGATGTTCTTCGCACCCACGTTGGAGGTCATGACGATGACGGTGTTCTTGAAGTCCACACGGCGGCCCTGGGAGTCGGTGACGATGCCGTCCTCCAGGATCTGCAGCAGGATGTTCCACACATCCTCGTGGGCCTTCTCGATCTCATCGAACAGCACCACGGAATAGGGCTTCCTGCGCACCTTCTCGGTGAGCTGGCCGCCCTCCTCGTGGCCCACATAGCCGGGAGGCGAGCCGATCAGACGGGAGACGGTGTGCTTCTCCATGTACTCGGACATATCGATACGCACCATGGCGTTCTCGTCGCCGAACATGGCCTCGGCCAGCGTCTTGCACAGCTCGGTCTTGCCCACGCCGGTAGGACCGAGGAACAGGAACGAGCCGATGGGGCGCTTGGGGTCCTTCAGACCCACACGGCTGCGGCGGATGGCCTTGGCCACGGCGGCCACGGCGTCATCCTGCCCCACCACGCGCTGGTGGAGCTTCTCATCCAACTTCAGCAGGCGCATACTCTCGTCCTCGGTCAGGCGGGTGACGGGAATGCCGGTCCAGCCGGCCACCACCTTGGCCACGTCATCAGCGGTGACGCTGCCGCGGTTCTGAGCCATCTGCTTACGCCAGTTCTCCCGCTCGATGTCCACCTGCTCCTGATAGTTCTTTTCGATGTCCCGCAGCTGAGCGGCCTTCTCGTAGTCCTGACCGGCGATGGCCTCCGCCTTCTCCCGGTGCAGGGTGGAGATCTTCTCCTCCAGGGCCTTCAGGTCGGGGGAGGAGCTTTCAGCGTCCATACGCACCTGAGACGCGGCCTCGTCCATCAGGTCGATGGCCTTGTCCGGCAGGAAGCGGTCGCCGATATAGCGCTTCGAGAGCTGCACGGCGGCCTCCAGCGCCTCGTCGGTGATGGTCAGCTTGTGGTGGGCCTCGTACTTGTCGCGCAGGCCCTTCAGGATCTCCAGCGTGGCCTCAGGGGTGGGCTCACCCACGGTGACAGGCTGGAAGCGGCGCTCCAGCGCGGCGTCCTTCTCAATGTACTTGCGGTACTCGTTCAGGGTGGTGGCGCCGATGACGCGGATCTCGCCCCGGCCCAGGGCGGGCTTGATGATGTTGGCGGCGTCCACCGCGCCCTCGGCAGAGCCTGCGCCCACGATGGTGTGCAGCTCGTCGATGAACAGGATGATGTTGCCGTCCTTCTTCACCTCGTCCAGGGTGTTCTTGATGCGCTCCTCAAACTCGCCCCGGTACTTCGTGCCGGCCACCATGCCGCTGAGGTCAAGGGACAGTACCCGCTTGTCCAGCAGCTCCTCCGGCACGTCGCCGGAGGCGATGCGCTCGGCCAGGCCCTCGGCGATGGCGGTCTTGCCCACGCCGGGCTCACCGATAAGCACGGGGTTGTTCTTGGTGCGGCGGGACAGGATCTGGATGACCCGCTGGATCTCCTTCTCTCGCCCGATGACGGGGTCGAGCTTGCCGGAGCGGGCGGCCTCGGTCAGGTCGCGGGTGAACTCCGCCAGCGCCTTGCCGCTCTTCTTGTCGCCGTCGCGGGCGGCAGAGCTGCCGCCGCTGGGCACGGCCTTGGCGGAGGCATCGTTCAGCTTCTTCAGCACGGCGCTGTACAGCTTGTTGGGGTCAACGCCGATGGTGCGCAGGATGCGCAGGCCCATATTGCCGCCCTCCCGGAGCAGCCCCATCAGAAGGTGCTCCGTGCCGATGTAGCCGCTGCCCATGCGGGCGGCCTCGGACACGGCCAGCTCCACCACGCTCTTGGCCCGGGGCGTCAGGCCCTGACTGGGGGCAGCGCCGGAGACGCCGTGGCCCACGCTGCGCTGCAGCACGGAGCACACCATCTCGTCGGTGACGCCGAACTCGGACAGCACCCGGTGGGCGATGCCCTCCTCCTCGCGAATCAGACCCAGCAGCAGGTGCTCAGAACCCACGTAGCCGTGGCCCAGCTCCTCTGCGGCCTCTTGACTCAGACGCAGAGCCTCCTCTGCGCGGGGGGTGAATTTATTCTCAGACATAAAAAACACTTCCTCTCAATGTGTGAATGGGGATCACGCGCCCTTAGGCGCTGAGGGACTTCAGCTCATCGCGGAGCTTGGCGGCGTCCTCATACCGCTCCTCCTCCACCGCGTTGTGGAGTTGGGTGCGCAGCGCGTTGCGCTTGCGCTCCAGAGCCAGGCTGGCGGCCTCCTCCTTGGGCAGCAGGCTGCCGTCTGACTTCTCGTCGGCGGTCTGGGCCTGCTCCAGCACGTTGACGGGCTGGGGGAACTCCGTCAGCATCCGGCTGCCCAGGCCGCCGAACAGCGGCTCGAGCAGACTGAAGGGACGGGAGAACCAGTCATCGTCGAACCAACTGCCCATGCGGCTGGACATGGGTTCGGCGTAGCCCATCTGATGGGCGCAGTCCTGGCACAGGTGTGTCTCGGTCACACGGCCATTGATATTGCTCTTATAGTAGAACGTGGCATCGTTCTTACCGCAGCGATCACATTTCATAATCGTAGCCTCCTTGTGAAAAAATCAAACCGAATGGATGAGTATCTGCTTGAAAATGGCGGCGCGGAGCGCGTCGCGGCACTCCGGCGGCGCAGCCTGTAAGGCTCGCGGCCCGGTGGCGGACAGCAGCGCCTGTCCCAGCTCGTGGCTGACGGCCTCGCCGTCCACCAGGTTCTGGGCGATGGCCCGTGCGCTGCGGCTGTCCAGCGTGTTGCCCACGGAGTTGATGACGTGCATCAGCAGCGTCTGCCGGTCCACCTGCACCCGGGTGATGCGGATGTAGCCGCCGCCGCCCCGGCGTGACTCTACGATGTACCCGTGCTCCGGAGAGAACCGGGTGGACATGACGTAGTTAATCTGACTGGGGACACAGTTAAAGCGCTGGGCCAGGTCGCTGCGCTGGAGCTCCAGCGCGCCTCCGGCGTTGTCCAGCTCCTGCTGGATGAACCCGGCAATAATATCGGAAATGCCCATGCGGCGATCCACTTCCTTTCTGACTTTGCCTTTCTTTGACCTTTGACCGTATAATACACCTTCCTTGCGTCCTTGTCAATAGGTAAATTTGACTTTCTTTGACTTTTATTGTGAATTTTTTGTGAACACACTTGACCGGCCGGACGGCCTTTACACCGCGATGCTTTTGGGGTATACTTTTCCCATATCAGAAAAGGGAGGTGGCCGCCGTGGCGTCGCTGACAACGGATGTGCGGTATGTCAAGGGTGTCGGTGAGGCCCGGGCCAAAGCGCTGGAAAAGCTGGGCATACGGACGCTGGGCGACCTGATCACCTACTATCCCATGCGCTGGGAGGACCGGACGCGCACCGTGCCGGTGCGGGAGCTGATTCCCGGCGAATACGCCTGTGTCCGGGCCACCATCGCCCAGGAGCCCCGGGGCGGACGTATCCCCGGCGGGCGGACGCTGGTGCAGGTGCGGGCCGTGGACGAGGGCGGTGTGCTGGACATCTCCTTCTTCAATCAGGAATACCGCAAGACCTCCCTCCGCAAGGGGGAGACGTATATCTTCTACGGCAAGGCCGAGGGGGAGCACCTGCGCCGCCGCATGGTCAACCCGCTGGTGGAGCGGGAGGGGCAGCAGCTGCTCACCGGGCGCATCATGCCGGTGTACCACCTGACGGCGGGGCTGAACCAGGCCACGGTGGCCAAGGCGGTGCGGCAGGGCCTGGACGAGTGCGGCGATCTGCCGGAGGACGTGCTGCCCGACGAGGTGCGGCGGGCACACCAGCTGTGCTACATCGGCTTTGCCTACGAGAACGTCCACTTTCCCGCCTCGCCGGAGGCGCTGGAGCTGGCCCGGAGGCGGCTGGCGTTTGAGGAGCTGTTCCTCCTCAGCTGCGGGCTGTCCCTGCTGCGCGCGCGGCGGGAGACGGTGGCTGGCCCGGCGTGCCGCGACGTGGATATGACTGCGTTTTATGAGGCGCTGCCCTTTGTCCTTACCGGCGCGCAGCGGCGGGCCATTGAGCAGGCGGCGGCGGATATGACCTCCGGCCGGCCCATGAACCGGCTGTGCCAGGGCGATGTGGGCAGCGGAAAGACAATGGTGGCGGCGGGCTGCGCGTGGTTCGCCGCGCAAAGCGGCTGGCAGACAGCGCTCATGGCGCCCACGGAGATCCTGGCACGCCAGCACTACGAGAGCCTGTCGCCGCTGCTGGCGCGGCTGGGCATGACCTGCGCCCTGCTCACCGGCTCGACCCGGGCCAAGGAGCGGCGGGAGACGCTGGCAGCGCTGGCGGAGGGCCGCATCGACCTGTGCATCGGCACCCACGCCCTGCTGACGGAGGATGTGCAATACGGCAGGCTGGGGCTGGTCATCACCGACGAGCAGCATCGCTTCGGCGTGGCCCAGCGCTCCGGGTTGGCCCACAAGGGCGCGTCGCCCCACACGCTGGTGCTGTCCGCCACGCCCATCCCCCGGACGCTGGCGCTGATCATCTACGGCGACCTGGAGGTGTCGGTCATTGACGAGCTGCCGCCGGGGCGGCAGCAGGTGGACACCTTCGCCGTGGGAGAGAAGTACCGTCAGCGGCTCAACGGCTTTATCCGCAGGCAGGTGGCCGAGGGCCATCAGGTATTCATCATCTGCCCGCTGGTGGAGGAAAACGGCGAGACCCAGGACGAGCGCAAGGCCGTCACGGCCTACGCCCGGCATTTGCAGCAGCAGGTGTTCCCGGAGCTGCGGGTGGCGGTGCTCCACGGGCGGATGAAGTCCGGGGAGAAGGAAAAGGTCATGGCCGCCTTCGCCGCCGGGGAGAGCGACATTCTGGTGTCCACCACCGTGGTGGAGGTGGGCGTGGATGTGCCCAACGCCACGCTGATGGTGGTGGAGAACGCGGAGCGCTTCGGCCTGAGCCAGCTCCACCAGCTCCGCGGCCGGGTGGGCCGGGGCAGGGCAAAGAGCTGGTGCGTCCTACTGTCGGACAGCCGGAACGAGGAGACGAAGCGGCGGCTGAAGGTGATGACGGAGACCAACGACGGCTTCAAAATAGCAGAAGAGGATCTGCGCCTTCGCGGGCCGGGCGACTTCTTCGGCAGCCGCCAGCACGGTCTGCCGGTCTTGAAGGCGGCGGACCTGAGCTGCGATATGCGGACACTGGACGAGGCCCAGCAGGCGGCTAAGGCGCTGCTGGCGGACGATCCCGGCCTGACACAGCCCGCCCACGGGCCGCTGCGGCGGCGCATCGGCCAGCTGCTGGAGCTGAAGGACGGCACGCTGAACTGAGACTGCGTGCTGCGGCAAATGTGCAAAAAAACCCGCCCTCGGGCCGTTGGGCCTGAGGGCGGGTCTGCGTCTGCACGGCGTGCAGGGGGGATACACGCCGTGCGAAAAGGGGTAAGGGGGGTACGTCCTTCTCCTTTGTGGTGATTGTATACCTATCGGGTCGGGTTGTCAACAGGAAATACCGGTATCGTTACCGGTAACGATATACCTGCTGGGAATTGCGTTCGCAGGCAGGGCGTGCTATACTAACAAAAACGATCCATTCCGGGAGGTGAGACCATGACCAAGGACGAGCTGCGGAAAAAAGCCAACGAGCTGCCGCTGCTGCCGGGCGTCTATCTGATGATGGACAAGTCCGGCCAGGTCATCTACGTGGGAAAGGCGAAAAAGCTGAAAAACCGGGTGAGCCAGTATTTTCAGGACACCGCCTCCCACAACAGCAAAACAAAAATGATGGTGTCCCAGGTGGACCGGTTCGACACCATTTTGGTGCGGTCGGAGTTTGAGGCCCTGGTGCTGGAAAACTCGCTCATTAAGCGCCATATGCCCCGGTTTAACATCCTCCTAAAGGACGACAAGGGCTACCCCTTTGTGCGCCTGGACAAGGGGACGGCGTACCCCCGGTTTTCCCTGGTGAGCCGGGCGGAGGAGGACGGGGCCCGGTACTTCGGGCCCTTTGGCGGGCGGCGGGAGACCAGGCTGGCCATTGAGGCGGTATGCGGGGCGCTGAAGCTCCCCACCTGCAGCCGAAAATTTCCCCGGGACATCGGAAAAGAGCGGCCCTGCCTGAATCTGCACATCGGAAAGTGTGACGGCTTCTGCCGTCCGGAGGGGCCGGGACAGGCGGAGTATCAGCGGCGCATTGAGCAGGCGGCGCGGATCTTCGGCGGGCACTACCGGGCCCTGACCCGGGAGATGGAGCAGGAGATGGCGCAGGCGGCGGAGGAGCTGGACTTTGAGCGGGCCGCCGCCCTGCGGGACCGCATCCGGGCCATCTCCGTGCTGGGCAAGACCCAGCAGGTCATCGCCGGAGTCTGCGCCGACACGGACGTGTGGGGCGTGTACCCGGGCCAGGTCCGCTGCGGCAGCGCCGTGCTGCACATTGAGGACGGCAATCTGCTGGGCCGGGAGGTGGAGGTGTTCTCCGCCGCCGCCGACCAGGAGGAGGCGGACATCCTCTCCGCCGTGCTGAGCCAGTATTACCTGGACCGCCAGGCCCTGCCCCGGGAAATTCTGGTACCCTGTGAATTAGAGGATATGGACACCTTCGCCGCCCTGCTGACGGGCCGGGCCGGGCACCGGGTGACCCTGCGGGTGCCCCAGCGGGGGGAGCGGGCGGAGCTGCTGCGCATGGCCCGCCGCAACGCCCGGGAGGAGGTGGAGCGCATCACCTCCGACGCCGAGCGCACCGGCAAGACCTTAGAGCAGCTGGGGACCCTGGCCGGGCTGGCGGAGGCCCCCCGGCGGCTGGAATCCTACGACATTTCCCACACCGCCGGGCAGGACATGGTGGCCTCCATGGTGGTGTTCGCGGACGGACGGCCCCTGAAGCGGGACTATCGCCGGTTCCAGGTAAAGACCCTGGACCACGCCGACGACCTGCGGGCCATGGAGGAGGTGCTGGAGCGCCGGTTCCGGCGATATCTGGAGGGGGACGAGCACTTTGCCCCCCTGCCGGACCTGCTGCTGATGGACGGCGGCCAGCTGCAGGCGGAGGCCGCCTGCCATGTGCTGGAAAGGCTGGGCCTCACCGTGCCGGTGCTGGGCATGGTAAAAGATGACCGCCACCGGACCCGGGCCCTGGTAACGCCCCAGGGGCAGGAGCTGGGCATCCAGCAAAGCCCCCCGCTGTTTGCCCTGCTGGGCCGGGTGCAGGAGGAGGTCCACCGCTTCGCCATCACCTATCACCA
>ENA-UEOI01000300-UEOI01000300.1-human-gut-metagenome-genome-assembly--contig:-NODE-300-length-57155-cov-15.317758_pt1 | contig 57155 bp, 58 predicted proteins | sample MGYA00242883_ERZ507882 | MGnify/ENA primary metagenome ERZ507882 (study PRJEB26167, sample SAMN06115502) | human gut metagenome | host: Homo sapiens | place: China:Chongqing | collected 2015-07-29...
GTTATACGCAATACAGAGGCTTGGCTCAGGTGACGAACTGGGTGAAGCTTAAGTTTGTTGCCATGAACTTGAAAAAATTGGCCACATGGAAATGGAGAGACCTGTTACCTTCGTTTCGCTTTGCTGTTTTTTCGCTCATATATGTTCGAGACCCAGTCTGCTCCTGAGTACAGACCGGGTTCCTCGACAGACTGAGGGGTGTCGGCTCACTTGAGCCGACACCCCTTTGCTAAATCAACCAGGAATTAGTATGATTTGAATTCGTTAAATGGTATAACCCGTTACGCTTCCCGTATATGGGCCAAAATCTTCCTCCCACCAAGTCAAGCCGGGCACATTCAAGGACCCATAGGACATCGTGAGAGAGAACGTTGCCGAGAAGGTAACACTCAGCTTGTTTGCAGCAATCCGTTCATTGGTTGAGATGTTAAACAGTGTATAGGAGAACAGTGCGCCAGCATTAAACGACTCAATGTTCAGCACCGCATCACTGCACTCAGTAATCTGCCCATTACTGTCGTGATACTTATAAGTACCACTCACCGAATACAACATCTCAAAGGTCTTACCCGGCATATGATCCGTAGTTTCGTCCAATACATAAAAGTAATCACTTGCGGAACCATTCATGACCAGACGAGGCGTGGGCATTTCTCTCCGCCATGTAATCGTGTCGAGTTCATCTTTAACTGCATTCCAAATCAGCTCATAATTCCCTGCAGCATAAGCATCATCGTACTCTGCCAAAAACTGCGCAGTCACATCATTGCCGTTATTGTCAATCGCCCTATACTCAGAATCTTCAGAAAACAGTTCGTCGCAAATATCGACAAACAAATCAGTCGGTCCCGTCAAACCTTCCTGATCCTCTGTAGTCGCCGCAAATGCCGGACACGCCATAGCCGAAACCAAAACGCACACTAATGCGAACACACTAATTCTTTTCATGAATCTATGCATGGTTACAACTCCTTTCCGTTAATGCGCAAATACGAACCAAATGTTTGCCACTATAACAGCGGCAAAAAACACAAGCGAAATTAAGAAACGTAGTTTGTTTTTCTTTTCGCCTTTAAGAATCCCAACCAGAGTAACACAAATTCCCAACACGCAGGAACTACAGATCAGCCACCTACTTCTAAAAAGGCAGGAAATAAACCAAAACACATAAACTGCCCTTAAAGCAGTATCCGTATGTTTAAATAGCTTTCTCATGGCATTCCCTCCGTCGGAACAGGTCACAGAACACTTTCAGGATCAGTAGTTACTCTGCCGTATAAGCCCGTGTGCTGATCAAAGAAATAGTATTTGTCAACAAAGGCTACCGCACAACCGGAAGCCGCATAAGAAGACTGGCTCCAAATAATATCGTAACCATACATATCATCGGCATAGTAAGTATGCTTGACATTATTTGCATCTGTCATCTCAGATACAAGGACTTCATCATAAGTCTGACTAATCAAGCCAGTATAAATATCATCAAAGTAAACCTTTGTGCTGACCCTAAAATCAGTCATCCAAACAGATCGAGTAAATCCATCTACAACCTTTTGAAAGAACTTCTCCAAAGGTTATCACACGGGGGTACCCCCGTGTGACTTGCATATGCAAGTCACATTTTCCTACACTAGCTACACGTTTTTGTGATACTCACGGGCGAAGCCTCCACATTGTTAATTTCAGCATACACTTTAAGCGTGTAAGTACTGCCTTTTACCACGCTTGCAGTCTCCCTAAAATCAACAAAACCTTCTCCGCTAGCCGTCCAGTCCTCAATTTTCACACTACCACGCCACAGTTCAATTTCCAGATAAATATCATCCGTATAATTGTCGGCAGTAGCCAACACCCCACAATTAGCAGTGGTTCCAGAAAAGGACAAGCTCGGAAGTACGGCAGGTGCTCGGCTCTGCACTGCATATGCAGGAATAGTAAGCATAAGCATTAGAACACTCGCCATAGCAAGAATACGTTTCCTCATAAAGTCACCTCCTTTCTATCTCGTACACTAATACGATGAAAGGAAGTGATTTTGGACACGTAATACAAAAATTTTTGAAATTATTTCACATAGATACTTTCTGCAAGCTTCACCAAGTCTTCTTTCTCCAAATAAGCCGATATATGGAAAGCACAGTTGTTCGAGTCTGTCCACATAAGAACATTGGCCGCACCCTCATCTCCGGAGATTATAAAATCTGCTGCATGTCCATTTACAACAGCATCATCAACCGTAGCCTCCGGCGCAATTACGTAAATGTCTGTCTCGTTGGGATCATAAACGCAATTAAACTGGAGCATCTGACCTGCTTCATTCTTGTATAGCTTAGTTATCTGAGAACCTGTATCTGTTTCGTACACTTTCTCATACCCAGAGGGCAACCATGTGAAATCATACTCATAGGGTTCGTTCTGAATATCGGTCTCATCATTAAATCGATAGACAAAGAACTCTTCATAGACTTCTTTAACCCAGCCAACAAAAGCCGCTCTCGCCTCTGCGTCAACGGTAATCCACGCTCCACCGGTGATAAGGATGGCCAGGGCAATAGATGCCACACGCCGCGTGGTCTTGTAAAAGACGGGGTGTTTAGCTCTGCGCTTAAGCCGCTCAATTTTCCTTAAAAACTCCGGGGAAAACTCATGCTTTTTCTCTGGGTCAAATCCCTTTTCCAAATGCGCAACATAGATTTCGCAGGATCTGGCAGCAGCTGCACGAAGCATTTCATCTGTAATCATAAAATGCCACCTCTTTCCTTATAGAGCTCCTCCAGTCTCTTTTTCGCACGCTGGTCAATTTTCTGTGCCCACGGAAGGGATATACTTAGCATTTTAGAAATCTCTTTGAGGTTATATCCCTGTTTATACTTCAGCCACACTACCATTCGCTGCTGCTCAGGCAGTTCCATGATACACTGCGTCAGCAAATCCTCACCCTCCATCTCTACAACAAAGCTATATTTCAGCTCGTCGTTATATGGATCAACCGGGTGCCTTCCTCTGACTCGGAATACGTCAGTAACTCGGTTGTCAATCATAGTTACGACATACATCTTCGTTTTTGGACTCACTGGCTCAATATTTTTTATATTTTCGGCGATTTTCATAAAAACATGGTGGACAGCATCCTCTGCATCTTCTATATGATTCATGCGCTCAAAGGCAATATAGAACAAAAGATCGTGGTATGCTTCGTAGATTGCCGTGAACTTATCTTCGTCCTCTGGAGTTTCAATTACTTGCAAATAAATCAGCACTAGTCATTCACCACCTTGGGTATAGTACCAATCCATCATAGCGGAAATGACACAAATAGTCCAGTACAACCGCAAAGATTGTGAAAAACAAGTGAAAACAGAAATTTTATTGGTTTTAGTGTCCAAAATCACCTCCTTCCATCGTATTTATTAGAGATGAGCAAAACGCAAGTTTTACAAAATTGTGAAACAATATATTGAATTGCAAATTGTTGCAGCATCTATATATTGTATGCCGCTGCGAACAAATCAGAGTTTTGCTCATCCCTACGTATTTATATATAACAAGCAAAGGAGGTGGACTGCCGAAAAAATCAAAACCAGCAAGTAAGATTCCAATACAATCAAAGGAGGTTTCTATGAAAAAGAAAATGAGTATGCTTCTAGCCCTTGTCATGGTGTTTTCCCTCTGTTGCCCTGCATATGCTGCGTCTGATACAGCAAAGGACAACACTCTTATCTCTACTGTGCAGGATGTTGTGACACGCGAACACGGCGACATGCTCGTTGCCTCTCGCGTGGATTGGTTGCCCCTTGAGGATATTTCCGGTACTGAATATGCGTACTTCATCCCTCTCAAATCCGGTGACACTATCAATGGCTATTCTGTTGTTAGCCATGTTGGTAGTTCCAACAAGGTATTAAAGACTGCTTCTGGCCCGGTGTCTTCTGATCTTGCAGCAGCTATTATTCGCACCGCATCGGATAACGATGTTGCCCGCATTATTTACGAGTTCCCAAGTGCTTTTTTGGCAGAGAAAAACAACTCTTACTACAAAATCTGCACTTCCGGCACGTTGAATCCTGTAAATGCAGAAGACTATAACAAGACAAATGCCGCCTACTTCACCAGTGCAAGTGAAGCAAACCAGAATCAGACTCGCGAGGAAATCACATACGGCGAGTTGGATGACTGTACTGTTGGCAGTTTTATTCCCATCCCCGCTAGCAATGGAGGATATTATTATGGCGGTTATCAGGACTGGTTGACCGAGCAGGGTGTTTCGCAGTTCTATGCCAATCGCTCTTGTGGCGTCACTGCCGCTGCAAATGTGATGTACTACATGGCAACGCACATTTCTGGGAAGTCCGCTCTATATAATCAGACCGGTTCTCTGACAAAAGCTAAATTTAATGCATTTCAGAGATCGGTGTATGATTATCTGAACCCGTCGATCATTGGAGTACCTACATTGAACTCCATGATTAATGGCGTGGTAGATTATGCTGCATCCCGCGGCGTAACCCTTACCCCGATTACATCCCCCGCCTCTTGGACACACAGTAACGTACTCAACTACATGCGCACCGGCCTGAATGCTGAAAGTCCGGTTCTTGTCCTTAATTGGAATTCTCCGATTGCCGATTTGGACTGGCATTGGGTTACTGTTACCAAGATTTACGGAGACAATGTTTCGATGTATATGGTGACTTCTAACTGGGGCGAGCGAGAGACCTATGACTTTAACACTTGGGTCAACGGCAGCAGCGTATACAAAGGAACCATCTATTTCGTGTAAGCCAAAAATGTAGGAGGTGACCTCAGTGTCCTCTGGAGTTGGAGTATTCGATTCATTGCTGACACTTTTTTTGAGTGAAGGCGCAATGATTGGAACCACAATCCTACTGCTTTGTTCCGTAGTGGTATTTGTAAAGAGCAAGGGCAAGAAAGCAATTCGACTGACTTGTGGTGTGCTTATGGCCTATAGCATTATTTATTTGGCGCTAATCGCAGGTCTGTCCTTTCTGTTTTCTTCTGGGCATCCGTAAGAAATGCACTTTCTCCGCTTGTTTAGAAATGAGAAGTACATATTTCTCACCCAAGTACGGAATAAAAGCAACCATAGTAAGAATTCAAGATGGTAGTGTGTTCGGCACGTGCCGAACACACTGTGGGGGACCCCACAGTGTGAATTTTGGTTCAAGCGTTAATCGCATGAGACGAGCAATCTTCCTGGTCGTCTTACGCATGGCACTTTAGATGTCCTTCCATATTTGGCATGGGGTAATGCCCCATCATATCTCAAGTGCGCCTTTGACAGTTTCCGAACAACCAAAAAAGTGGGGTTGCAATGCCCCTTTGATCTTGATCACATAGAATTCGCGCAAACCTTTACACAGATCTTTTCAACAAGTATCGCGCTATATCTTCTGAAACTCTTCGTCTCTTTTTCCATCACCACGCCATTGGCTTTGGCACTATTTGACCCGCCCCCTGTGGTATATCCAGTGGCATACCCAATTTTAGCGGCGTTAGGCTATCATCTATCAAGTAAAGTGTTAGACGACTTGTTTTGATAATCACATTATTAACGAAACAAAGGGGGTATCGGCTCGTTGAGCCGATACCCCGCTGACATTATTTATGCTGCTTTTTTTGTGGGAAATCGCTGGCTGCGGATGCTGTTTGCCCGCACCTGAAGTTCCTGCGAGAGGAATTTCAGCACGGAGAACTCGTCATCCAGTCCGTCCAGCTCACGCTGCAGCACACCTTCGTAGTGCCGCTTTTTCTGTTCCAGAGCCTGTACCTTCAGTACCCAACGATCCATGACCGCGGGACTTTGGCTGCCGCTCTTGATGAGATAATCGCACTTCTCCTGATAGGTGGCGATCTCCTTCTTGACTGCCAGATAGAACTCCTCGGTCATCTTATCGCGCTGCTTGGCATCGTCGATGATGTAGAAGCTGTTGACCACCAATGGTGTCTGCTTCTTGTTCAGGCCACTGAGCAGGGTGATGAAGTCCTCAAAGATATCCACCCGTTCCATGTAGGTGCGGGGAACGAAATACATATGACCGGTAATGCTCAGCTTGGTGGCCTCGATCCCACGCAGGAAATTGGTGCAAATGGTCTCGATCTGCTTGCGGTTGGCGCAGCTCTGGTAAAGCTCAAAGAGTTCTTCGGCTTTGCGGCAGCACTCACGCACATCCACAGCATCGTCCATTACCATGTTATCACAGCGGAAGACACCATCCACCTTGTCGTAGCTGATATTAGCCAGTTTCTCGTACTGGTTGGTCTGGCGGTTCATGGTCTCCTTGACCAGCTCGCGGGACAGGATCTCCGCCGTGCGCTTGTTGTCACGGCAGTAGGCCAGATAGATGTTGGTCTCTCCGCCCTCTGTCACCGGAACGCGCACCCGGATATCGCCCGTAGCGGAGCGAAAGGCATCCGATACGGAGAGCCGATTGCCGCTGGTGTAGGGAATACACATGCTGTCGCACAACTCGGCCAGTTCCTCCTTATCCACCAAAAGGTTGGCAAGGGAGAAATAGAGGAATTTGCCCAGCACGTGCTCGGCATCGCCCTCTGCGGCGGCAACAAAATTGCGAATGTCCATAACTTTGTCCATGTTCATAATCCTTTCTTTTGGTTTTTGTGGTCACCAATTTTCAACAATCTGCGTCAGTTTTTCGTATTGACCAACCATCAGCAATCCCAATTCGTAGCGATAGTTGATGTAGTTCAGGTGGTACTCAATTTTCTCAAGCGTCAACCTGTCTCCGTTTTCTTTTGCTTGACGATATTGCACAATGTAATCAAGCATCCGGCTGCGTTTCATACCGAATCCATCCTGTTTCATCAGCAGGTAGATCTCATCCATTTCGCGATTTGTCAGCATATCTGCCTCCCGTTACATGGCTGCCACTCGGCTGAGGAGGTAGTCGTCCACTCCCTTGTAGGCCGGGTTCCATGTGTATTTTGAGTATCGGATGCCGGGGATCTTTTTTACCTCCTTGCGCATGGTAAGGATAGCGTCCCGGACATTCTTGTTGGTCATTTGGTCCATATCCATGGCCTCTACGATCTCACGGACGCCGAGTTCCCGAATGGTGTCCGTGAGTCCTCCCAGCGCATTGACGCCGCCGATGCAAATGAACAGTTCGTTATTCGCAAGGTGGCTTGCCACGTCACCCTTCAGCGGGCCTTCCGTCAGGAAAGCCCGCTTTCTTGATGTATCCCCGGTCACGTGGACCCAGGAATAACTGCGGGTGCCGTTTGGCATATTGCGGCTGGAGAACCAGCGGTACTTTCGGTCGGGTGTGTCCGCATCATCCAGGCGGATCTTCAGGCCCTGTATCAGGCCATCCTTATTCCGCACCGGAATCAGAAACCCGTTGGGGCCGGATATCGTCCAGTCACCGTAGTAGGTGCGAAACCCGGGCAGGCCGCACAGCTCATGTCCGTGGGAGCGAAGCAGGTCGGCCAAAAGCCGGCGGCCCCGCTCCGTTTCGGGCATACTGCGGTATCCGTTCTCCCGGATACGTTCTTCGGACAGCCCGCGTTCCAGCAGGTTTTCTCCGTGCTTATCCAGAAGCACCAGATGATCCAGCATATCCGAATATGCGGCGTGGCGCTGCTCCAATGAAACAGGCTGCCGCTCACTGTTTTGGGGAGTTGGCTGTTGAGGCATAGGATAAACCTTGCTCTCTTTCACCAGCTCCCGGTAAGCCTCTGCATTGCTGATCCCTTTGATCCTTGCGTACAGACTCACGCTGTTGCCGTGTGCGCCGCACAGGTTACAGCGGTATTGGTCTGTATCGGCATTGAGGCTCAGATGATATTTCCCTGGTCCGTGGTCATGACAGAAGGGGCAGCTCGCCTCGACCTCCTTTCGCCGCAGCGTCCGGGAGTCGAGGACGATCCCACACCGTCTGGCCGTTTCCACGATGGGGATTTTATCGTAAATTTTCACGGCCAAACGGAGTCACCCCCCATCAGGCAGCTTTCTGTTCCATATGGATGATCGGATTGACAGGCCGTACCTGCAGCGCCGTGTTGGCAATACACTTTGCCATGATGATCTGTCCCGTGGGACGGACATTGGCAAGGTCATCAACGGATTCCATGTTGTCCACGAACACAGGATAGTTCCTGCCGGTCAGCCGCTTCATCAGTTCGGAGATTTCCATGCCCGCCCGGATTTTCTCGGAAAGAGAGAGCCGGTCGTAGCGTCGGCCGCCGTAAGTAAATTTGAAGGTGTCCTTGGCCTCGCCGGTGGATTTCACCACATCGTAGAGGGAGATCTCCACCTTGTTCATTTTCAGCTGGGAGAAGGTCAGCTCCGCCCGTTTGCAGATGTAGGAGACCACATCGGTCATGCTGCGCTTGATCTCCCCGATGGTATCCCGGGCCTGCTGGATCTCTTTGTCAAAGTTGGGCCTATCTGCCGCAACCATTTCCTCAAGGGCAGCCAGCTTTGCCTCGCACTGCTGCAGTTCCTTCCTGCACTCGGCCAGACGGTCATATTCCGGCTGGGTAAGGTTGCCGTAGTCCAGCTCCGCACTCAGGGTTTGGATTTCCATGCGCAGTCGTTCTACCTCTTTGGAGGCGCTGCCGGAAATATCCGTGCAGGCCTGCTCCAGTTCAGCAGCTTCTGCCTGCCATTTGGCAAGGTCATCCGCCTTAAACTGTTCAAAGGTGTCCGCCGCTTTTTTGTCCATCTCCTGAAGTTCCGTGAGCTGCCCGCGCTGCTCGGTTCCGGCGGCATAAAGGTCCGAAATCACCTTTTTGAGCGCCGCCTGCACTTCACTCAGGCTCTGCTCCGTCACCGGACGGTGACAGGTGGGACACTCCATACCGGCATGAAACGCTTTATAGGCGGCTGTTTCCCGCTGATACCGTGCGCCCAGTTCCTTGACCTTTGCGGAAATATCCGCCAAAGCCTGCGTGAACTTGGACTGGTACTGCTCGGCCTGTCGGCGGGCGATCTTCGCACGCAGGGCGCTCAGATTGCGCTGCTGCTCGGCGGCGTCGGAACGGTCATCCCGTGCCGCCTCATCATAGCGCTGGCTCAGTTCCACCAACCGCTCCTGCATCTCGGAAGTATCCATGCCCGCAAACTGCTTGGCTTCCAAGCCTGAAATCTCCCAGCGCAGCTTTTCGATCTGACTTGCCATCTCCTGATGAGTCTGCTCATAAGTTTGGCTTTGAGACTCCGCAAGATCCTTCTGACCGCCCAGATAGGTGATGCGCTCTTCCAGACCGCGAATTTCCTCCCGGCGGCGCTTCAGCCAGGCGTCCGGGGAGAGCAAGGACTCGTCCTTGAGCGCCTCCCGCACGGGCTCGGAAAGCTCGGCCAGCACCGTTTCATGGGGGATCATGGGCAGATACATCTCCAGCAGGTTCTTGCCACTCTCTCCCAAGTCCTCGATAAAGTACAGAGGGTTGAGGATCGACAGGAACACGTCACGCTCCCCGAACATATCGTTGAGGTCGAGTTGGCGGATCTCATAGCCATCGTAGGTGATGGTCATGCGGTTTTTTCTGCGGGTGCGGGTCAGTTCATGATGGGTACCCGTTTCATCCACAAAGCACATACGGATGGCAACGTCGGGATTGCTCTCGTTATGCAGTCGGTCAATACCGCGCTCCCCAAAGAACGGAAGCCCGGTCACGACAAAGGCGATGGCATCGGCAATGCTGGTTTTTCCCCGGCCATTGCCGCCGGTGATCACGGTAGGATTGCCGAAAATCAGATCCGTTGGCCCCTCGTAGGACTTAAAGCCGGAAATGCTCATGCTGGTGATCTGAAACTGCTCGATCTTTTTCAAATTTCTGCTCCTTTCTGTTTCTTCAGACCGTTTCCTTACGCTGCCTGCTGTACCTGCTGGTAGATCTCATACGCCTCCAGCACATAGAAGGCTACCGTATCCTGCTTCTGGGTTTTCAGTTTCACATTGCAAAGCTGTGTGCCCCGCGTCAGTTCCTGTCTTACACCACGGACATAAGCATAAAGCTGCTTTTTCTGCGGCGTTTCCAGATAGACCAGCGTATTGCTGCCGCTCATGCCGCCCTGCACCTTGGCATCAAGCACCGTGTAAAGCTCAGGTGCGGGCTGCGGTGCCTGTTGCACATTTCCAAAGGGCAGTGTGTGTCCTGCACCGGAGTTGTCCGGCCGGATGGCGTTTCCAAAGGCCTTCTGGAACGCATCAGGCTGAGCCTGCATCGTCTGTCTGGCTGCCTTCTGCCGGGGCTGCTGGCCACGGGGAGGCTGACCCTGCTGCGCAGGCTGCTGACCATTCGGTGCCTGTCCCTGCTGACGGGGTGCCTGAATCTGTCCCTGCGGCTGTTCCTGTTTGGGAGCAGGCGCAGGTTTTTCGTTTTTGGGAGACTTCGGCTCCGGCGCGCTCTTGGGGGTAAGCAGAGACTGGATGCCGCTGGCCGCGGCAGGCTTCAGGCCCAATCTTTGCAGTGCGCTCAGGTAAGCGTTATCTAATTTGCTTCGTTCACTGTTCTTAATCACGAAGCTGCTGCCAACCTGTTCTATATCTACCCAAACACTGTCCAGGTTATAAAGTACCCGTCCGATACCCCATTGCACGGCAGCGCGCTTCATACTGTCGGAAAGGCCACCCTTGACAGATTCGATATCCGAATCCTCGGCCCCGTCCCATTTTGTGATCCATCCGCGACTCTCAAAATGGATCGCGATACCACAAAGCTGGGACTCTTTTTTGCCGTTGGCGTGCCATGGCTTGAAGTCGTTGTACCAGTTGTCCGGCCCACAGACTTCATCCAGTCGTGTTTGAATAGCACGATTGGTTACATAGGGCACTGCCATTCCACGGGTCTTATCCTTGCTGGTGGTCTGGATACGCCATTCCAGATCCTCCGGTGCAAAGGGCTGTGCAAGAGCCTGCTGCATTTCTCTTGGGTTCATTTCCGCCATGTTTTACCTCCTGTAAATAAATTCGCCCAGCGTGCGGCCATTAGGAACGAGAATGTCCGTATAGTAGTAGGCCGGGTCTTTGTCCTTCAGGTGTTCCAACAGTTCCTCGTGGCTTAGCTGTTTTTTGTTCTTCTCTCTGCTGAACATATCATCGTTGTCGGGAAGTCCCAGCAGATACCGGGGAAAGTTCTTCATGGCAGTGAGCTTCTTATACCGGGGCAGCACGTTATTTCCCGTACACACCTTCCCGTCCGGATGGACATTGGAAAAAGGGTAAAAGAACATCTGCGTATCCTCGGTTGGCTTTTCATCTGCCACAACGCCCATAGAGCATTCAGCCACTTTTCCGTTTTCCAGAATCCGCAGGCCAAATACCAGCCGTGGGATGGGAAAATCCTGATATTCTGTGTCCCGGTAGATGATGTCTGCCCGAAGCTCGGGGTTCCAGATTATATAGTTGCGCTCAGTAGTGCTCATGGAAACGTGCAGACAATGATCCGGCAGGAATCCACTTTCCAAAAAATCATTGCTGGTGTAGCTTCCGCTGATAGCGTAGTACAGTTCCAGAGGATCAATCTCTCGATAGCTGATAATACCGCCGGGTTTATGCTCCTCCACAACAAAGGCGTTGCGTGAGGGAGATACCCGCAAAACCAAATCCCGGGAATAGTCTTTGTTTTCCGCATCCTTCATTAGGCAGCCTCCTTTCTTGCCACTTCAAATTCGATTACTTTTTCCTTTTCCATACGTGCTTCCAACCGCCGCAGATCCCTTTGACAGTAGAGCACCATGTCGATCAGCGTATTGCCGAACAGGATGGGCTCATAGCAATCCGGTGACAACTTCGCTTCAAACACCACACCTCTTGTTGAGAAATGGTGCGAAAACCCGAATATGGAATAAGTCGGCCCAGTTGCAAAAAACTCGGAAATGTCCTGGATCTTTCTGCGCCAGGCATCTGAAAGTCTTCCGTGTCTGGCCGACTCCTGCCGTCCTAGTTCATAGAGTCGGTCAATATCCCGGTGGGAGAAGTACACAATGGTCAGTTCGTTAAATTCATCCGTGTCAAATTCGGCATCCGAAAAGATATCCCACAGGATCTCTTCCATCACAATGCCGATTTCCTCGGTATCCACTTCCTTGTAAATCTCGATGACTCTTTTTGCCGATTCCGGAGACTGCATATGCAGAAACTTCAAAAGGCGCAGGCATAGCAGAAAATCAAATTCATACTCATATCCGTACATGGCCGCCTCCTTTAGAAGAAGGACCGCTGCTTCAGGCGGAGCGGTGGTGTCTTCCGGCAAAAGCCGATAAAACCTTTGAGCCACCCGTCAGTGGTGTGATTGTAGATACTCTCGTACCCCTTTGGGGTAACGTGTTTTAGTTCAAAGGCATCAAGATCGACTGTAGTTAGGTCAAGTCTGCCTTCGTTTTCAAACGTATCAATCAGAGACTGAACATAGGCGTTTGGTTCTGCCGACTCCAGCAATGGTTCTTTTGCAGGAGCAGTAAGCAGCAACTCAGCAAAGCGTTTCTTATCAAACTCAAGCACCCGTCTGCACCCCCTGGCTCAGTGTCACCGTGCAAAGGGCATAACCAGCAGGATTTGCCAGAATAGCTCGCTGCTCCTCCATGGAAGCTACCGCACGGCCAAGTCCGATGTAGTAGATGCCGCAGTCCGGGAGAGGCGCACCCTTTTGCAAGGAAATGTGCCAGATAGCGTGGGCCATCAGCTCCGGATCTTTACCATCCACAATCATGGGACAAACCAGAGAATCCCCGATTTTTTGGGCATTGCTCATATCTGTCTTTTCAATCATGGCTGACAGATGAAACTCCATCGCATCCTGCTGTGCCTGCTGGCCAGCCAGAAACAGGGCCAGAAACTGCTCCGGCTCCTGCTTGCCGAGGATCACACCAAAGGGGCGAACCAGTTTGAGGCCCCATGCGCCGTTGGAGGGGTTAAACTGCCGGTACAGCTTACCCAATGCGGGAAGCAGCAGCTCCGACACCTTGCCCCACACCTGCGCCCGCAGGACCTCCTCATTTCCGGTCAATTTGTCCACCGGTACGATCACTGCCATATTGCAGAATTTCATATTCTTTTCCTCCTTCATTAGTATTCATCTGCCATCAAAACCGTGGTCGATGACCGGTCCGCTTCCGTGATGACAAAAACTCGCGCTTTATCTGCCGTCAGGTAACAGGAAATGATCCGCTGCTCGTGCCACATGGCATAATTGTTGGCCTTTGCATCCTTCTCGGTCACATCTCCCCAGTCACAGGAAATATGGCGGTGCAGGAATCCAAGCAGCACTTCTTTCGGCGCAGCTTCGATTGCCGCAGGGGTCGCCACCAGCCGTCCAATCGGGAAACGGGGGATCAAAATCAGCACGATGCTGTCCTCCTTTCTTTACGTCAGTGCCTTGAACCCGTTGGGCGTCAGCACGTTAAATATCATCTTGTTTGAAATGGTTTCCGTTACCTCGCTGCCCATATGCTTGCCCCGGGCGCTGAATTTCTCCTCGCTTTCCGTGCGCACGACCTTAACGATGCGGCCCTTGATAATATGGGGCGTATCGCATTCGATGAGGCCGTTTATCATGCCGGAGCCGCCGATGAGGCCGATCTGGCTGATAGACAGTGGAAGCAGAGGACGCTTGACGCCATTGTCCAGCTCACTGCGGGACATCATCTGGGCAAAACTGTCGGACTTGCGAAGCTGCTGTTCCAATTCCTTCTGGTTGAACAGTTCTCCTTTGAAAGTCTGCACCTCCATGGGCTGTGCGGGGAGCGCATAGTGACCTTCAGGGATCTGCGTCAGCTCCGGTATGGAGCCAGGACTGACCGCAAACTGTTCCAGCCAGAGGGTGTCCTGCAATTCCGTATCCCTTCGCTTTCGGATGCCCAGCACTGCAACCTGCTTAAACTTCTTGAACTCACTGTCGGTAAAGCGCCAGACAGAGAGATCATCGAAGTTATCCACAAGCACGCGGCAAATGTCAGGCGTCAGCCGATAATACGGAATGACATAGACCAACAGACCGCCATACATCAGTGTGGGGAGGCTTTCGATCAGAAACCGCTTTTCATGCCGGGAGCGTCCGCCGCCCTCATTGATCACCGACAGATACGGTGGATTGAGGAACAACAGGTGAAACGCTTCATGGCTGATGCGGCTATGAAAGAAGCTGCCAAAGCCTACTCGGTGCAGTCTTGTCTGCGCCTCCTCCGCGCGGCTTTCGTCCAGTTCCACGCCATAGGCATAGCAGTTGTTTCCCTGGGCAAGCTGCCGCAGGGCCTTACCGCAGCCACAGCACGGGTCGATCAGATTGGTGGTCACGCCCTCCGGAAACTTGATGCCCTGTAAAATCAGCGAGATGTTGCCGGGGTCCGTTGGGTAGTAGCCCAGCTTGATGTTGTTCATCAGGCGGCCAACCACGGCGGCGTTGGTCTTCTGTCCCACAGGGAAAGCGGCTGAAAACTGGCTCAGCGCCTCATAGACCGGCTTGTACGCCGTGCTCATGAGGTTAAATCCGGCAAGCCCCTTTTTGAGCTGTCCGGCCGCCACAGCCTGCTTGTATTCCTCCATCTCCATGAGAAACAGCTGCGATTCCGTCAGAGCGTCCACCAACGTAGTTCTGGTGCACTGCAGTTCGTTGTAGGTATCCCTTGCCGCAGCCAAATCCGTTTGCCGGAATTTCTCGATGCGTGCCCGCTGGATTACCATGCCCTGCGAAAGCTGCAGGATCTGTCCCTGGAGCTGTACGAGCCGATCCAACGCATAGGGTTTCTGCGTCTGGAGATCAGGCTGCCCGCTCATAGGTGTATCCGTCCTTTCGCAGCTCACTCAGCGTATCCAGCAGCTGGCCGTAGGAGCACTTCTTGAGGTCGTTTCGGGTAAGGTAGTGGTTATATCCGCCCTTAAAGTCCTTGGAATGGCGTGCCGTGCGATAGCACAGCACCAGTTCGCGGTGATACACGGGCTTATGCAGACACACATAGATGCCGCCATCTTCCCACATACCAATCATGCTGCAATCACCGGATACGGCGATGCCGCCGGGGTTGGAGCTGACGGTCACATCCCGCAGGCCCAGATCTTTGGCAAGGGCACGGAGGAAAACCTTTCCCACATTCAGAAAAGTTTTTTTGTTCCCATTGGAACCGCTTTCCCGATCTCCGCCGATATAGCTGAGATCCTGTCCCAGCAATGCGGCCAGACGTCGCATACTGTGTTCCTGAGATTTCACCGACATAATCGCATCCTCCTTGTATTCAAAGATAAAAGAGGGCAAGGAACATGATCGTTCCTTGCCTTCCGTTCAGGCGGCTCATGCCGCGTCTTTCATTTTAGTTTCGCTCTTGGGCAGTTCCATCAGCTGCGCTCCGGCCAGCGGCATACGCTTTCCGAAATACGCCAGCAGACGAACCATGCCGTCTTCCTCTTGAAGCCCGCAATACTTCGTTTCATAGAGAACAGCTCGGCCATTCTCCGTCACGCGGGTCTTGCTCTCAACCGTGATCTCCCACATAGGCATTCACGCTGCAGGACGGATGATGCGCTCGGTCGCAAAGTCGAACACAGGCGCATTTTCCTCCGGTGTGCCGGGAACCAGTTTCAGGGTATAGCCCTGTTCCCGGGACAGCTTGAACAGGCCGATGATGCGGTTGAGTTCCTCATCCACGACATCCATCTCCGGCTCGGCCGCAGCGACAGGCACTTCCTGCACAGTGGCAGGCTGCTCGGCAGCAGGTTCCTCCTGCGTCGCCTCTGCCGTTTCCTCCTGTACGGGCGTAAACTCTGCGCCCATGACCTCGGCCTTCTCTCCACGCACCGTCAGGGCAGTCCAGAAAGAGCGCAGAACGGAGGCAAGGAGCGTACCGAACAGGGACCGCTTCTTGGGATTGAGGTTCACGACCTCCTGAGCTTCCACCACGTCGATCTCGCTGATGGCTACCGTCAGTTTACCGGTCTCCACATAGGCGGCAGACAGGAAACAGGATACGGCAGCACTCTCAGAGGCAAAGATCTCCGGAGCCTGTGCACGCTTGGCGATCAGGCGCTTGCAGATCACGCTGGCAGCTTCCACATCGTCGATGCAGACGGTATCTGCATCAATGGTGCCGGCGTTGATAACGCCCTTGCCGGTGATGGTCTTGGCCTTGATGCCGTAAGTCACATGAAGGTGGCCGTGGACCACCAGATGCTCTGTGACCAAAGACTCATAATGGACGGTTTCTCCCTTGGGAATGTAGACGGTTTTCATAACTTAAATCTCCTTTTCTTTATTTTCGGGCGGCGTCTGCCCCCCGTTTACTTTTTGTTCGTTATGCGGCCATTTCCTCTTTCAACCGAACGGGCAGAACAAGGGCAAAATCGTCGCGGCCCTCTGCCTCGATCACTATGGGAGAAAAGATACCGCTGAGCTTTACTCTGATTTCAGGTGCATCCTTGAACTGCTTCAGAGCGTCCAGCATATACCGCAGGTCAAAGCCGAGAGACAAGCTGCCACGGCCGGAAACCTGGATACCGGTACGAAACTTCCCGCCCGGCACTGCCATCGTGAGCTGATTACCTGTAAAGCGCACATAGGGCTTGGTAAACCCGGATGCGCACTCTTTCAGGTAATTCAGTTCCCGGATGAACTCTGCCGTTCGAACCGTGACCGTCTCCTGGTACTGCCTGGGCAGCGCCGCGTCCACATCGAAGGTATCTACGCCCTGTCTTCGGACACAAAGGCTTGCTTCGCCGTCTGTAAACAGCACCCAGCGGGTTCCGACCTGCACTGTTACTTCACTCTTCCCAAAGACCTTCAGGTAAGCCAAAGAACTTCCATAGCACAAAAACGGCACCGGGAAGGTCACACCCTCCTGCGTGTCGCAGGCCATGCGGTATCCGTCCAGAGAGAAGACCCGCTGACCCTTAAACTGCACACAGGTGTTGAAGGGCTTGGTGTTGGTGGTCGGCTTCATGGTGGCGTAGCGCACACGCTCGATACTCTCCAAAAGGTGTTCGGCATTTGCGCGAAAAACCTTGTCAGCTTCCACCATCACCATTTCGGGGTAATCCTTGATGGAACTGACTTCATATTCCGCCAAGCGTTGAGCACAGTAAAGACGTAGCTTCTGCGGCTCCTTGCTGTTTTCAGCCCGCTCAGTAAGTTCCATGACCAGCTCGCCATCCATGTGGGCCAGTGCCTTCATCACATCCTTGGTTCTGTTGAACACAAAGGTCAGATCGTCTCCCTGCACCGGGAGCCGGGCTGTGATCCAGGTCTCCAGATCGGTGGCTGTCAGGGTACAGATGCCGTCCCTGACGCTGACGCAGATCTCACCCAGGATGGGAAGGGGGCTCTTTTTCAGCACACGGCTGACCTTCGCCATGGCGTCCGAAAACGCCCGGGCATCCACTACGATTCTCCTCACGCTGCGTTCCTCCTTGTCTGCGGTTGTTTTTCCAGCACCGTCTGCATCCGTATCGTCCTCGTGGAGAAATCGGTCTGAAGAGCCATATTTTCTCCGTGGGTCAGAATGTTGTAGACCATGATGAGAACAGCGGTCGCAGCGGTGACGTTGGCAACGATGCTCTGAGGATCTTCCTGCGCGGCTTCGGCACAACTCAGTTCGGACGGGAACTTATCGGTGTCCTTGAGCATTTCCGGATGGACGCCGCCAATGGATTTTCGCATGGTGTGTCCATTTCTCCGCACGCCGCACACCACCTGTCCGGTGTATTTCCCGTTGCCACTGTCGATGTAAATAAGTTCCTCACTCTGATAAAACGCCTGATGGCAGAGCTGCCGGGTCTTGTTGTTGTCCACGCAGCCGAGCAGCAGCACCATTTCCTTTGTCCTGCGGCTGGAGTGGGGGTGCAGCTCCCATTCCTTCGGCTCGATCAGCTCCATAAGGTCAGGGAGCTTTTCGATGAAGTTGGGGACATACTCCGTTTCCATGCCGAGGACAGTGGAATAGCGTTCTGCCAGCACGCGGGCTTTGTTTTCGCCGAGGTCTGCCGGCACAAAGTTCTGCCGGTCCAGATTCTTCGGCTCCACGATATCGCCGTCGCAGATGATGAAGCGGGCAGGGCGGCCAAGCATATGGAGCAGGCGGAACACATAGGGGGCAACATAGCCTCCTGTGCCGCCGGCACCCAGCATGACCACCTTTACCGGACGGTCCATGGGGAATTTCATAACCCCACCTCCGCCAGAATATCGCGGAAGCCCCACTTCTTGTCGCTGTTCTTTTCCAGTCTTGCACCCTTTTTCTTCTGAATGGTCACCTGATCCAGCCATTCCACGGGAAACTGCTGTTCCAGTCCCTCAATCACCGTGTCCGGGTCGATGGGGACAAAGGTATCTCCGCAGAAAATACGGGCCTTGATGTCGGGATAGAACTGATCCAGCTTTCCCAGCACGAAGTAGAGGCCCGTGGAACGCTCGTCACTGTCGTCCTTGGAAGAGAAGAAGGCGTCCATATTGTTGTGGGAGTGGATATCCGCATAGCAGATGTACCGCTCAGCATCATCGTAGGGACAGTCGTGGAGGTTGGCCTCGATTTCCACCTTGCAGACAGTCTGCTTGGGGACATAGGCAAAGAACTCCTGCTTGACCTTATCCCAGTAGATCAGAGCCAGCGCCTCGTTTTCCTCGTTCTCCGTCATGAAGGCACGAAAAAAGGCTATGATCTGGCCCATCAGGCTCCCCGGGATCTTAGGCAGAGCCGGGGTGAACCCGGCTCTGACCTCTGCAAAATCGGTCACGTTGTTTTTGGGGGCGATGAACTCGCCCTGCTCCATCTTACGAAGCTCGTAGATCCTGCCATCGTTGGAAGGGATCAGGCAGATGACCTTGTCGGAGGCACGGGCCTCCTCCAGACTGCCGAACTTACCCTTGTAGGTGGCAGCGTTCCCCTTGGTCTTCATCTCCACCTTGGGCTTGACATAGCAGCACGGATTCTTGTCTTTCGTTTTCTTGAGGGCGTCCAGGAACTCGCGGGAACGCTCGATCATCTCCTTCATAGAAATGATCGTGGTGCCCTTGGGGTCTTTGACTTCCTTGCGGATACCGCAGTATTCCACGCTCCAGGACACACGCTTGCCTTCCTCCAGATCGGTGAAGTCATCCGACTTTCTGATCCGAAGCTCCTCGAAGGTCATGGAAGCGTCCTCGATGTCTTCTTTGATACCCTTGTGGTAGAACACAGGAGGCTTTTCCAAAAGGCCAACCTTGGTGTTCTCCGCAGTTTTCTGCTCAAAGGCCGCGGCAATGGGGTTTTCCGCAGGAACTTCCGCAGCAGCCTTCACAGGTGCAGGAGCCTTGGGTGCCGGGGCAGCAGGAGCAGCGGCAGGAGCCGGTGCGGGCGCTGCAACGGGAGCCGTAGGTGCTTCCTGCGCCACAGGTGCCGGAGCAAGGACCGCAGCAGATACAGGGGCAGGAGCCGCAAAGGAGTCTGCCTGAGCTGCTGCACTGTTGCCGGTGCCAAAGATGGCGTCGATGTCAAATCCTTCGCTTTCGGTGATCTCACTGAAGGGCCACGCGCTGTTGTTGGGTTCACTCATATAATTTTGCTCCTTTCGATTTTGGGACAAAAAAAGACCGCAACTGCTCCCATGAGCAATTACGGTTTCGTTCTTTGTCCGATATTTCATTCCAGGTCGTTTTGAGGGCTCCGGAGGGCGCACTAACTCCCTTTCCGTCGCTGTTCCTCCCTAACTTACTCCGCCCTAACTTACTTCGCCCTGAAATACACCTTCATTGTAGCATTCACAGGGCAGGGCGTATAGTTGCAGTTCTTGCACCCACACTCAGGATCTCAAACTTGAAGTTATTTTATGAAAATAATCGTATATTTCCTGCTGTCGAAAATCTTTTACGGTTTATAATCGCAAAACTACTTGCTTTCTACATTATTTTGCGATATGATGTGGGTGAACGGAGGCGATTACAATGATTTACAGACCAAGTTATGTAGATAAGATCATGGCCTATGTGGATACACCGTTTGTAAAAATACTGACGGGTGTGCGTCGCTGCGGCAAATCGACAATCCTGAAGATGATCATGTCCAAACTCCGGGAGTGCGGCATCCCTGAATCCCGAATCGTCAGCTATTGCTTCGATTCCATGGAATTTGAAGATATGACCGCAAAGCAGATGTATTCAGAATTGAAGTCCCGCGTTTCTCCGGAAGGAAAGACCTATTTCTTCCTCGATGAAATGCAGGAAATCAAGGGCTGGGAGAAGGTCGTCAACTCGCTTTCCTCCGATTATGATGTGGATCTGTATATCACCGGTTCAAACTCGCGCATGATGTCCTCGGAAATCTCCACCTACCTGACCGGCAGATATGTCTCCTTCCGGATATACACGCTATCCTTTGCAGAATATCTTACTTTCAAAGAGCAGTACGACGCTGTTGGTGATCCTCGACAGGAGCTTGCCAACTATATCCGTCTTGGCGGTTTCCCCGCGACGCATCTGCAAAATTACACGCAGGACGAAGTTTATACCATCGTCAGAGACATTTACAATTCTACGATTTTCTCTGATATTGTAAGGCGAAATCAGGTAAGAAAAATTGATCAGCTGGAGCGTGTAGTCAAATACACATTTAACAATGTGGGAAACACCTTTTCAGCAAAATCCATTTCCGACTATCTGAAAGCGGAGCACCGCGCTCTGGATAACGAAACGGTGTACAGCTATCTTGAAAAACTGGAAAAAGCATACTTGCTGCATCGCTGTTCCCGGTATGACCTGCAGGGTAAGGAAATTCTGAAAACGCAGGAGAAATTCTATCTGGCCGACACCTCCCTTCGGTACAGCGTCCTTGGTTACAATGCAGACAGTGTTGCCACGAGCCTTGAAAATGTCGTGTATCTGGAATTGTGCCGCAGAGGATACGCCGTAAACATCGGAAAAACCAGCGATGGTGAAATCGACTTTGTTGCCACACGTCAGAATGAGAAGGTCTATGTGCAGGTTACGCAGCAGATCGCATCTGAAAAAACAGAGCGCAGAGAGTACGAGCGCCTGCTGGAGATCCGTGACAACTATCCCAAATATGTGCTCCGAACCGATGAATTTGCAGGTGGAAACTATGAAGGCATCAAGACGATGCACGTGGCCGATTTCCTGCTGTCTGACGAGTTCTGACAAACTCCCATCCACTAAACTCTATCCAAACTGCGAAAAAGCGGGACTGCACTTTGCAGCCCCGCTTTAACATTATGTGGTTAGGATACTCTGTTGGCGATAAGGCCTTGTACGACCTGCTCGCCGGTCAGTTCGCTGGTTCGGTAGATATTCTGGCAGAAAGCTTTTAGGCTGAAATCCATGCCTGAATCTTCCTGATCCAGCAGTACACCGGTCACAGTGAAGTGTCTCTCGGCTTGTGCTGTTCGCAGCTCCTCAATGTAGTTTTCGGACAGGTCGCACTCGCCGTCTGTGATAAACACGATGTCGGCATTCTCAAATCCATCCTCCTGAATGAGCCGCAACGCCTCATTCAGCGGCGTATGGAAATCGGTGCCGCCGTCAAGAAACGTTTCTGCCGCGCGGATCTTATCTTCCATGCTGTACTGTTTCGGAAGAAAGATATCCGTTTTGAAGCTGCCGGGACCTGAGAAGTGGACGAGGGCAAATTTGCGGCCGTCACTCTCTGCGATCTCCAGCAAGGCCAGTGCAACCGCTTTCCCCCAAGAGGCAAGCTCTCCGCTGGTAGACCCTGATTCATCCAGGCAGCAGACAATATCGCCCGCGCCTTTATAAATCGGCTCACGGCGTCGGTACTGCTTGATCTGCCTGCGCTGATACTTTCGCAGGAACAGCGGCTGCGTCTGCGGTGTGGCCAGCATGGCAAGCTCGGAGGTCAGCGCACGAGACAGGTCATTACCCAGCTCCAGAGAGTATTTTTCTCCCCGGCCGTAGGCAAATCCGTTGCGTTTGCATTGAGCGAAGATCTCACGAAAGCGTCCCAGATATTTGGAAATATCCCGCAGCGTATCACTGCGCCGGACACGCTCCAAAAGGGCTTCGTTTACCGGAGTACGCTTCAGATCCGATGGATCATTGCTCCATGCGCCAATGATGCTCTGCACCTCTTCAGCCTTTTCCGCAGCAGCGGCTACGGCTTGCTGAATCATTCCGCTGACCGTAGCTCTGTTCTGCATCTGACTGGCGTCAACGAGTTTCCCCACGGCTTCTACCTGCCGATGTTTGCTCTGGGCCTCGTTGGCGGCTTTGATCACAGCCTCGTTCAGTGTAGGATTATCCTGTCCGGTTCGCTGCAACTGCTCTAAAAGGCCAAACAGCTCATCTACGGCTTTTGCTTCCGCCAGCTCCAGCTTTTCCAGTGTATTCATAGCACCGGGCTTGCCGCCCAGCTGAGTAAGCAGATCTTCCAACTCGCCGGATGCTCTGGCAACAAATTCAGTCGCCGCTTCATAGGCCGGAAGCTCCCGCCCTTCACACACCTCCTTGAGCGTAGGATAGTCGTCGCTTTGGGTGATGTGCTCCAGAATCGGCACGTTAATCTTCCGCGCCGCTACTGAGAGGTCATCGTCCGCGTTGCGCCGGGGCATCAGGGAATAAAAGGACTGGAAAATATCCCGCGAGAGCGCCGGAAAAGAGTGCAGCTTTTCGACTGCACTGTTCTCGATCTCGTCCATACCCGTATCCTCCATGCGCAGATCCCGGTAAATGCTATCCTCCAGTTTGGTCGAGCGCAAAACGCGGTCTGTCTGTTGCGGACTACGTTTCACTCTCTGCACCTGCGCCCACGGAGAGGAAAGAACATCCTGAACTGTCCGGTAGGGCTTCAGCATTTTGTATCCGCCTCCTTCTCTCGAAATGTGCCGAACCACGCCAACAGAATTTTTCTTGCCCGTTCCGGCGAATATCGCAGCTCCGGAAATTCTTCCTGCAAGTATGGTACGGCTCCGTACATATTTGTTTCGCCGCTTTGACGCAGCCGTTCCAGATAGCCAAAATACTTCTGGCATTCATTCTTGGAATAGGCGCTAAAAATACTCGTTTCCATATAAAACGCTCCCCTATCAATGCGAGTTTGTCACTTACCGTCTGCAAGATCGTCTTTGGTGAGTTCAAAGTCATCCAGCCAGTCTACATCGTCCCGTTCGACAAAAGTAGATCCGTCCTCGTCTGAGAGTGCGCGATCATACGCGCGCATCAGGGCGAAGTGGTTTTCGTCACCCAATTCTTCTCCCTGTTTGCCGCCCCGGAAACGATACTGCTGGACGGCGATCCTTGCGTCGCTGCCTACCGCAATGGGGGCAGGTGTGATTTTTCTTGTGCTCCTTCTGAAAAAAGAACTGGTCGGCCGGCACCGTATAGCGGCTGCCGTCCTCGCTGATCTCCATTTCGATCACACCGTCACAGTCTGGGCAGAGAAACGCGCGTCTGCGTCGATTCCAACGCACGGCGGGGTAACGCATATAGCCGTCCCGCGCCTGCTCCTTGGAAAAAACAGCGAATACGCTTTTGTCGCCCTCCTCATACATTGCATACAGGCGGTTGAGATCCCGAATCGTGCGCACCACCATGCCGTAGGTATCTGGGAGCGTTTCTCCAATCTCCCGCACCCACTTTTGTGTGACATGGGAGGGACACATGACGATGCCAAAGGATTTCCTGCCGTCTTTCCTCTTCTGATCGGCCCACAGCCCGTGCAAAGCGCCAAGAGCAGTCGAACCGATCTTCGTTTTGCCACTACCGCATTCTGCGATAATGAGCGCCACACGCTTACGCGCAAGCTGCCGCTTGACGGCTTCTGCCACCGCAAGCTGCGCATCGTAGAGAGAATATCCCACGCGGCTCATGATGCAGTCGTTGATAGCGAGCACTTCATCGGAAAGCGGTTCCTTGGCAGGATCAAAAAGGGGCATGAACTGATTGCGGATACGGTCAGCTACGGTAACGCCAAAGGTATTGAGATAGCCTGTGACATTTTCCACATTTTCAAAACCGTCTGGCATATTGGGGACTGCCCCGGGGATCTGGATATCTCCGCTCTGCAAGCCCTGCTCCAGCACCTCCACCACATTCTGATCCTGCGGCTTCAGATCCAGCACCCATGCATCTATCCGCTCTTTCAGGGAAATGACCTCCAGTTGCCGGAGATCTCCCCGTTGGCGCAGACTGCTGAGCACAAAATCCTGAAATTCCGGGATCAGAGGCGCTGCCGTTTTGCGATCCAGTTCCTCAAAGAATCGCTTTTGATCCCCAGCGGGGCAGAAGATGTAGCACCTGCGGGGCTGCAGCTCCATCTGCTCCGTATCTACGAGGTTTGTATCCTCGTCTTTTTCGCATGTCTCCTTCGGGGCATCCTTCTGCACGGTGTCCGCAGCCACCAATGTTGCCACGGCGTAGATCCCATCGTGAGTGATCTGCCGCTGATAACTTTTGAGGCTGCTTTGGAGCATTCGGGTCGTGTCGTTTTGGGCGGCTTCTATCGTCGCACCGCCGTAGATGGCATCTGCCATTGCCCGCACCATTTCGGGATAGCCGCCGAAGCGGATGGCACTGATAATGCTGCCGTTTTGATCGTGGTCGAGTACCAGCGTATCCGCATAGGCCGACAAGCGCACCTGTGCGGATGGGTCATAGTAACTCAGTTCGATCAGCTTGCTATTGGACATTCATTGCCTGACTCCTTTCTTTTGACGAAACAAAAAAAGACCGCAATCACTCCTATGAGCAATTACGGTTTCGTTCTCGTCCTTATTACATTTCAAGTCGTTTGAGTTCGACGGTACTCGCAAGGAGTATGCCACATCTCTAAGCGGTAAAACCGCTATGAGCTGTGCAAAGGGCATACTACCTCCTTTCCACTCTTTCTTTCCTAACTTACTCCGCCCTAACTTACTTCGCCCTGAAATACAGCTTCATTGTAGCATTACAGGGAAAGACTGTATAGTTGGAGTTTTTCCATAGTAAAGAGAACGCTCTGGATAGTATATTTTCACTAAGCCCCTTTGCCCAGAATAGCGGCGTGGAGGCTGTCCTTATGTTTGGCCCCGAGTGCAGCACAGATGAAGCACTCCGTGACACAATGAACGATGTGCCGCCCGTACGTGAGCAACATATCGTAAAGCATCAATATTTCGGCGAGTCTGATTATCCCTATGTTTCAAGGCTTCTTCCACCTTGAAGTTTCTCGCATATTTTTCACGAGCCAAAGGAAAAACGATCCCCCTCAGCAGTCTGGAATATTCTGCACCGCTGGCAGTCTACTTCTGTTTAAGATTTAAGAATAATGGTATCTGAAAGTAGGCAATACGTTCCTCCTCATTGATCCAAGCAATATGATTGATGCTGCATTGCATTTGGGATGCAGCCCGGAATACCGGGAGGCGTTAAAACTGCAGCAGATCTGGTGCGAGGCCTCCTTCGCCGCGCATAAACGCAGTCATAATTTAACACGCGTCTTACGACGAGGTTCAGAGGCAGCGGAAGACCACTGCCTCTTATCCGCCGTGGTCATGAACCTGAAAAGAGTGATAAAATGTATGGGATGACGCCAATGGGCGTCTTTTTCCTTACCCGATGTCCTAGCGCTTATGCGTAAATGCTCACTTTGTCAACAGGTCCAAGTTGGTCCGAAGTGGTCTCCTTGACTCCTTGATGCTTGATGGCCTCTAACTGCATTTTCAAAACCCGGCTGTCGCTTAATGCGCAGTCGAGTTTCTCAACAGACTAAGAAATTCCCCTCCACTCGGAGGGGGATTTCTTAGTAGTTATAAGTACGATGACCGCAATCTCGTCACAAAGGAGATCAACGCTCTAATTCTAAAGATATACAGTCCTATCACCTGCCACAGACCTCTCATGTCAATATTGCTCTAAGTCGTTTCTGCGTATCATGTCATCCAAAATGCCCTTAATTTCATTTTCGCGAATGCTGTCCATAAATGCATTTACATCTGGGCTGTCGGATTGAACATCTGTAGGAAGCAGAACGCAATAGTAAGAGGAATCATCTTTCGCAAATACATACTGCTTGCTTTGGCTTTGGAGAAATAGTTCTTCATACTCCTCTTCTGTATAGCGACAGATTGAAAATATCCATCCCAGTTCATTCTCTGCGCAGGTGTCAGCATGGAATATAGCGAATAGCGTCTGGTCTGTCAGGTAGAAATTGCCTTTGGGATTTACAGTCACTTGATTATACCATTCGTTAGGAATAGCAATCGAAATATCCTTTGAAGTCACAATAGTCATTTGATTATGTTGCGGAGCATTATTCTCTTCCACGAAATCTGTGGTAACGACAGTATCAGAAGAGGAACTTTCTATGGCGGAATGATTTGCCCTTGAACATGCGCTCAAAGTTACTAACATACTCAAAAGAAATATCCATAATAGTGTGAACTTTTTCATTTTGCCCTCCTTTCGATGAGAAGTGCTTTTGTAAAAGGTATCTGTTATTAGGTCAAATTGATAGCATAGTACGCAGTAGCGGAACTGAACTTAGAGTTGTTTCTGTCATTTGTATGTCCAGTGTATCGGTGCGTAACAGTATCATTCAGCGTACAAAGGGTAATATGACCAGTCCAATAAACAATATTACCAGCGTTGCAGTTCGTATATGTTGTAGCATAACCGCCAACCTCACTACTGGTGATAAACTTGATTAGCTCAGATGCACTTGCCCATTTTGTAGAAGAATAATACCATGTGTTTGTAGGATTGATACCTCCGGCTACCATACACTGAGAAACGAAACATGCACAATCGTTGTGGCAATGGTCGTTAGCCATGCAAGAAGGGTAGTCTGTTGTGTTCCAAAAACTGCGATCCACATAGGTGTACTTAGGGTTTCCGTCATCATCGTAAAATACGTGACCACATGTTGTTGTTGGAGTATAGCCCCCACCATCGGGGTTTGTCTGGTTATATCCATAGCCAGGAGCGGTGTGTTCCCAAGCGTAATCTCTTGCAGCAACACGGTCATAGTTGTCAGCTAAAGCTCGCTTATTTATTGTCTGAGCAGAAACGACTGGAGTAGACAAGCAAAGATTAACATCCATTGTTGCGTTGCGTTTCAGCTCTGCAGCAGTAAGCGGAATGATTTCGTTTTCGGACTCGGTAGCATACTCACCATGCTTTTGCTTGAGAACAACATTGGTGAAGCTTCCGTTATTATACTGGCCATTAAATGTAATATCCAGAGTAAGTAAAGTCGGGACACCAATACATTCAGCAGCATCAACAAAGTTACTGGACACCATGGAAATAAGGTACTCTGCCTGTACAGAAGAAATACCTAAGCTGTTTTTTAGGTTATTTGTCGCTTTCTCGAGGGTTAATGTACTTTCTCCTTCACTATTGATAGAAAGTTTTTCTTCTGCTGAAAGCGCGAGTGTTTGCATTCCGTATGCTACAGATTTTTTGAGTTCCGATGTAGCAGCCTTGCTGTGTGTTTTTGCAATGGTGGAGGGAACAACCTCTGCTAAAGACGAAACATGAAGACTTTCTTTAATTCCCATCATATAAGGGAGCGATTCCACACTATTATATTTAAGCGTGGTGTATGCGCCTACCAAAATTGTGGCAGAAACAGAGTTGCCATCGACCGATATCACGGGGACAGAAGACGTATAGTTAGATAGAGTGTAATGTTCAGAGAAGTTGTCATAGAACCAGTCTTCAACATAGTCCTCAACGGATTCTTTAACCGAATTAGTGGTTGTGGCAAATTCTACTGCCTGTGAATTGGTCGAAATACTAAAGACCATAAACAGCACCATCATTGCACAAAAATATCTCATCCTTTTTTTGTTACTCATTTGATTCTAACCATCCTTTCTTCATACTCACATTTGTGCTTTTCGTGTTGTTCTTATGATTGATCAGGGATTTATTCGTTCCAACAATCACCACCTTCCTGTTGTTGTCTATATATACGATATGGAAGGATGATTTTGGACACTCAAAATCAAATTTTCTACACTTTTATGTTTATCGATGTGATAATCTACTCTCCAAGACCGACGCGGACGGCTATGTGACCCGGTATTCCTACACCGCCCTTGATTTGGTGCAGAAAATCAACTACAATAGGGCCAAAGGGGGCTCCTGCCAGTATAACGAGGTCGGCGAACTGGTGCGCAGATGGATGACCGGAACGGCGTCAACACCTTCGATTGGATCTGCTGGGCCGCCTCCAGAAGATGACCGACCACAAGGGAAATGCGGTTGCTTGTAACAAAACAGGTCAATGAGGTTGTATGGCATTTCTTTAGAAAATAAGGAACCTCAAATTCTATCTAAAAGCAGTGAGGAGAGTATACTATGAAAAAACTTTTTCTCTTTATGCTTACCACATTGCTTACATCTACAATGGTTGGCTGTAGCAATAACCCTGCTACAGATATGATGGGGGAGTAGGCGGCGGAGACTATTGCAAATGTTTTTCCTGCACATGGAAGCTATAACTTTTTGACTGGAAAACTATTTTCGCAAGATCAAGATAAAGAAGCAATTGTTTTGGAAATTTCAGTTCCTGGAAGTAATTATAATGCAGTAAGCCTCTTTGCTTTAGATGTTAGTCCCGTTGATAGTCCCCCGATACCAACAAGTACAGTCCGCATGAATACTATGAAAGGCATTTGCCTAAATTCTGCCTCTGACATTCCCAATAGTTTTGATACTAACATCATGGGATCTACAAACATTGCAGATGTGGATGGTTCCTTGTTGCAGGGATTGGAAATACATGCTATGGGTGGAAACAAAGAAGATTTATCCCAAATCTTTTGCTGGATCGGCGGAAATACCTGGGCCGATGATGGCTGGGCGCTTATGGAAGATGTACAGAAATGATGACAAATAAACGCACAAGGCGAGAACATCATTGAAGATGTTCCCGCCTCTACTATTATGAGTGTTGCGATAGAAAACCATCGTCTTTTTCGTTCCGCTCAACCGTCCAGAACCGTTTCCTGCCGGTAGCACTCCGCAATATAATCGCGGGGCTGATAATAGAAGGCAACATTATAGTCCGAAAGCAGACTGTCGATCCAGGAGGTAAAGACCTGCAAGATGGTTTCTACGATGTTGTCCTCATCGGACACATCCTCGATGAGCCTTGCATAGACCTTTCCCATCGTCCACACATCGGGGACTGTATATCTTGCCTCGGCAAGATTGTCAAAGTCTCCGCCTTGCAGTGAAAATTCCGTGATCACATCGTCCGCGACCTTTTCGATCGGCTCACAGTGCAGAATGTCTGCATTGCGGTAGAGCGTCTGAATGCCGGCCTCACCCAGTTCCGCAGCCACCTTACCGCGCCGCATGTGAAGGGAGCGGCCAAGCTGTTCGATCAGAGAACAGGTGAAAAAGAGCGCGTCATTGTTTCTCTTGCACATTGGCGACATAGCTCCTTTCAAATTTCAGTGCAGCGAGAGCACGTGCAGTGTGGAAGCTGATCTGATGGGTGGGATACTTGAATTTTGCCAACTCCCAGAAAGCAGCTCTGGAGATCTCACCATCCAAAAAGCTCTGCACATAATTGAAGATGGTATCGTCCGCCATCGGGCCTTCCACCACATCATAGTCATGGGGAACTCCATTCCGGCATGCCGCAATAAAATCCAACCATTCATCGCTCATTTCCGGAAAGCGCTTGATCTTGAGCTCGGTCTGGTCATCGAAGGAATAGACATTGACAACCCCGGCTTTTCCAAAGCGCGTTGCCCAGCGCAGCGCCTGCTGTTCATAGGAGGTGCAGTAAAAGCCCCAGTAAAAATCCTTATGGAATTTTTGAATGCGGATCTCGGGTTGTTCCACAACCACTCTGCTTCCATGGTAAAGAGTCTGCATAACCGTCCTCCTTCATCCTTATATTTCATAATATTATAGCCTGTTTTCTTTCTGCGCGCAACCAATATCATACGCGATCCAACACAATTTCCCCGACGATCTGATCCCCGGTCAGTTCACTGGTGCGGTAAATATTCTGGCAAAAGGGTTTCAGGCTGAAATCCATGCCGGCGTTTCCCTCATCCAGCAGAATCCCTGTGACGGTGAAGCGAAGCTCTGATTGCGCCTTTTGCAGCATCTCCACACAGGTTTCTGGCAGTGAACACTCACCGTCCGTAATAAACGCGATGTCAGCATTTTCAAAGCCGCCCTCCCGCATAAGGCGTTCCGCCTCCGCAAGCGGCGTTTGAAAATCCGTGCCGCCGCCCAAGAAGGTTTCCGCCGCGCACAGCTTCTCTTCAAGAGAAGACTGCCCGGGAAGAAATACATCCGTTTGAAAGCGGCCGGGGCCGGAGAAATGAACAAGAGCGAATTTTCGTCCCTCGCTCTGCGCGATCTCCAGCAGCGTCATGGCGACAGCTTTACCCCACGCGGCCAAATTTCCCGCAGTAGAGCCGGATTCGTCCAGGCAGCAGATGATATCGCCTGCACCCTTATAGACCGGCTCCCGCCGGCGGTATTGCTTGATCTGCCGGTGCTGATACTTCCGCAGGAACAACGGCAGCGTTTCCGGCACAGCAAGCATGGCAAGCTCGGAGGTCAGTGCGCGAGATAGATCGTTTCCCAGCTCCAACGCATATTTTTCCCCGCGGCCATAGGCATAGCCATTGCGCTTGCCCTGCGCGAAAATTTCCCGAAAACGTCCCAGATAGCGGGAAATGTCCCGCAGCGTTTCGCTGGCACGCACACGCTCTAAAAGCGCCGCATTCGCGTCTGTCTTCCGCATATCACCGGGAGCGTCGCTCCATGCGCCGAGGATCGTCTGTACCTCTTCCGCCCTTTCCGCGGCAGCAGACACCGCTCGGGCGATCAGCGCACCGGCTTCTGCCTGATTCTGCGCAAGGCCAGCGTCAACGAGCTTATTGACCGCATCTGCCTGCCGCCGTTTGCTCTCGGCGTCATTGGCGGCTTTTACCACAGCGGCACTCAGAGCCGGATCGTCCTGCGGAGCCCCACGAAGCTGCTCCAGCAGTGCCACGAGCTTGTCCTCTGCGGTTTTCTCTGCTTGCTCCAGCTTTTCCAGCGTCTGTACAGCGCCGGGTTTTCCGCCCAATTGGGAAAGTAAGTTATCCAATTCTCCCGAGGTCTGGGCAGCAAACTCTGCCGCTGCTTCATAGGCCGGAAGCTCCCGACCCTCACACACCTCCTTGAGCGTAGGGTAGTCTTCGCTTTGGGTGATGTGCTCCAGAATCGGCATGTTGATCTTCCTCGCCGCTGTCGAGAGGTCATCGTCCGCGTTGCGCCGGGGCATCAGGGAATAAAAGGACTGGAAAATATCCCTTGAGAGCGCTGGAAAAGAGTGCAGCTTTTCGCCTGCGCTGTTCTCGATCTCGTCCATACCCGTATCCTCCATGCGCAGATCCCGGTAAATGCTATCCTCCAGTTTGGTCGAGCGCAAAACGCGGTCTGTCTGTTGCGGACTACGTTTCACTCTCTGCACCTGCGCCCACGGAGAGGAAAGAACATCCTGAACTGTCCGGTAGGGCTTCAGCATTTTGTATCCGCCTCCTTCTCTCGAAATGTGCCGAACCACGCCAACAGAATTTTTCTTGCCCGTTCCGGCGAATATCGCAGCTCCGGAAATTCTTCCTGCAAGTATGGTACGGCTCCGTACATATTTGTTTCGCCGCTTTGACGCAGCCGTTCCAGATAGCCAAAATACTTCTGGCATTCATTCTTGGAATAGGCGCTAAAAATACTCGTTTCCATATAAAACGCTCCCCTATCAATGCGAGTTTGTCACTTACCGTCTGCAAGATCGTCTTTGGTGAGTTCAAAGTCATCCAGCCAGTCTACATCGTCCCGTTCGACAAAAGTAGATCCGTCCTCGTCTGAGAGTGCGCGATCATACGCGCGCATCAGGGCGAAGTGGTTTTCGTCACCCAATTCTTCTCCCTGTTTGCCGCCCCGGAAACGATACTGCTGGACGGCGATCCTTGCGTCGCTGCCTACTGCGTCCCACATATCACGGAAGGGCTGATCGTGCTTCAAAAGCTCACGGATATCAAGTTCATCCAAACAACCACCCTCCATAAAGGAAAGCTCCACGCCACCACGGTCTTCGATCCGTACTTCCGTAAAAACAATGCTCATTTTGTTTTCTCCTCTTATCTTTTATATGGAGGGAGGGCTGATGCCCTCCCTCGCTTATTTGGTGCTCTTAAAATGGCATTTCCCCGGATTCGCCGCCAAAGTCTGGTGTAAAGCCGTCCGGCACGGCAAAGCTGTCGGGCGCTCCGGTATAGGCAGGAATATCATCCTCCTCACCGCCGTCTTTCGGCTTGGAGTCTCCGAAGTAGACATTGTCTGCAATGACTTCGGCACTGCGGCGCTTGCCGCCTTCCTTGTCCGTCCAGTCGCGGATCTGGAGCCGGCCCTCCACGACGGCCATGCGGCCTTTTGTGAAATACTTGCTCACAAACTCCGCCGTGGCGCGCCAAGAAACGATATCAATAAAGTCCGTCTCCTTTTCCCCGTTTTTGGACTTGAAGTCCCGATCCACCGCGATTGAAAACGAACAAACGGCGGTACCGCTCTCCGTCCTGCGCAGTTCGGGATCGCGCGTGAGTCTTCCCATAAGAATGATCTTGTTCAGCATCGTGATTCCTCCAATATTCTTTAATTTAACGCTGCAATCTCTTCCAGCGTCGTATAAGTAAAATGTGTCTGCTCGTGGGCCTTGCGGCTGATCTTCTCCAAATCAGCCAAGAGGTCATCCACCAGCGCTGTCTCGCTGTCAGACTGCGCCGCCGTGCGAAGGCTGCACTGCATCTGATAAAGATGCGTCAATTCACCGCGCAGCTTGATAAATGCCTTGCGCACAGTATCAGCCTTGCTGCCATCCCCCAGCGCAGCGTCAAATTCCTCCTGGGATTCCAACGCCATACCGCGGAGATTGTTGACCTTATCCTGCATGGGGTTGACACACAGGCGGGTGAGCACCGCTTCCACCTTTTCACGGTCTGAGGGCAGGCGCCAGAGATAATTCTTCAGCGCCAGAAGGTCACAGGATTCTACCTTGTCATGGCCGGAAAGCCATGCCTTGGCCTGCGCGATGGGATAATAGCCCAGATACTTTCGGTCCGACACCGTCATATCCTTACGAAGCTCGCAGAGGATATCGTCAGCCAACTCGTTGATGGCGTCGGGAACGAGGATCGACGCGACCTCCTGCTGCATTTGCCGCAATTCCTCCAACGTGATCGTAACGGTGACCTGTCCGAAGGTGCCGGCCTGCTTATTCTTCAAAACGGCAAGGCGCGTGTCCCGATCCTCCATATTGGCCGTCACGACCTTCAGCTCCAGGCGGTCGTACAGCGCCTCCAGGATCTTTTCCTGCGGGTCATTGAAATTAGGGATCTCATTGGAAGCCGCAAAGAAAGAAATGACCGGAATGGGATAGGTGCGTCCCTCGTTGGTGTATTTCCGCTCATTGAGGGCGGTGAGCAGTGAGTTCAGCACGCCGTCGTTGCACTTGAAGATCTCATCCAGCAATACGATATCGGCCTCTGGAATTTTGCCGGCTGTCTGCACCGTGGGCTCGCTTTTGTGAAGCGCCGAGAGCGCTGCACGATAAAGCTCCAGCTTTTCGGTGCCGCTCTTGAGCTTTTCCCATGTTGCGGGCTCGTCCTTCATGGAGCCGATGCCCTCGACGAGGACACGCAGGTTGAAGCGCTGGTTTTGATAGGTTGCGTCCTGCTCCAGCACGGTCGGCGGCACAGAGCCCGGCAGCAGACTCGCAAGATCAACACGGCCGAAAAGCTGTTCTTCATCGCTCTGCTTGGAAAGAAGCCTCTCAAACTGCCGCGCACCGGTGATGTGCCGACGGAACAGGTTGATGGCATAGCTCTTGGCCTGTCCCGGCTCACCCAGAACAAACAGGTTTTTTCGCGTCAGCAGGGCAATGGCGATCATCTCCACCAGTTCCTCACGCTCGGCCACGCTGGCATTCACATCAGCGATAACGGCCAACATCTTATCTCTCAGGGTCATTTCATTTCCTCCTTGTTTTTCGCAGGAAGCACCGGTGTTTCCGATACGATGTAGACAACACACGGGCCATCTTCCTGATTGTCTCGGCCTCCGTAGGCGAACAGGAATCCGCTGATCGTTTTCTCCACCCGGGTCAATACCGGCGGATCGTCGTATTCCTCCAGATTTTCCAGCATCTTGCGAAGCAACACGCCCATATCATTGGATATTGCCAGTGTGACTCCATCAACGTGGTCAATCTGATCTTCCAAACAGGTCAGCGTCAGCTGATTGCCGATACTCTCCGGCTCTCTTGCGGGAACCGGCTCCAGCATCTCCGGAGACATGATCACGCAGTCCAGTGAGATCTCTTCAAGCTGCATATCCTGCCTATACAGATCGGAAAAACGGGTTTCCAATTCAGCGGCCATGGCAACCGAATCCGGCGACATAAACTCGCAATAGATATCCGGGGTGTCGTTCTCCGTTTCCCGGTCCTCATCGGTGCGGATCTCCGTCACGGTGCCATATAGGCCCATGTACTCGCTTTCATCATTGGCAAATACACCGCCGCCGATTTTGAACTCTTTGCCGTCAATAAAAAAGACGGAACCTTTTTTTCGTATGACCATATTCAACTCCTTTTTGTGGCCCGGCTCATACATCCACGTAGATATAACCGTCTGGCATTCTCTGAAATCGCTTGCCGGCAATATCGCTCACGCGTTTGCTTGCCGTACTGTGTGCAATTTCTTCCTCCAGTTCCCGAATCGTGATATAGCTTTCGCGGGCCTGTTTCTTTTCTTCCTGCGTCAGATCTTCCCAGTGGAGCCAAACGATTTCGTCCATTTTCTGCTCCCGGGCTTATGCCGCCAGCAGCTGCTCATGCAGCTCGCTGTTCTCGGAGACAATGTCCAGCGACATAATATCGCTCTTTTGGAAACCTCTGGGTGCGCCGGTCATGCCGCACAAGCGGAATGCTGCCTTGCAATTCAGAAGCTCGTATTTGAGCTGAGCGAAGATGTGCTGCTGCAGGTTTCCCTTATCCGGATCATAGCCGGCAACGGCCTTGATGAGCCGAATGGCAAGCTGCTGGTACACATCGTCATACTCCAACCGCGCCGCCCTCATCAGAGGGCGGTTTTTCTGAATGATGCTGTCGATGCACCAAAGATGGTCTTCCACGATGGCATTGCGCTGAGCAATGGAGTAATTGTTTTTCATAGTCGTTTCCTTTCTCTGGTATTGGGGTCCAGAAACGGCAGCAGCCGTTGCCCCAGTCCTCCAGTAACATCTGATTGGTGTAGACGGGCGAGTTGTAGCGCGGATCGCTGCAGTGCTGCATCCGCACCATGTCCTTTCCGCCGTTTACGTTCTTTTCCTCCTGATAGTAAGAGGATGCGCAGGTATTACAGTGCTTCTCTTGATCCTTCAATCAGTGTCCTCCTTGACATTCTTTCGTGCGGTCACTGCGTCGAACAGTCCTAGCAGCACATACCCGTTCTGCGTCTTATAGAAGAACTCGGGCTTGATGCCATCGTCGATCTCCACCACGTAATGGCGGTGAACAGCAACACCCAGAGTCTCGGCATCCGGCTCTTCGTTGCACCGTTTGGCAAACTCACGGGGCGTCAGAGGGGTGTGCAGCTCATAGGCCACAGCATAGCGGAAGGCAGAGGGGGAAATATCCGTGCCCAGCTGCTCACACATATCATGGTGCAGCATCCACTGCTCAACGCTTTTGAACCCGTAAATACGCAGCTCGCTGGGAACCTTGCGCTTGGGACACCAGGTAGGCACATAGATTTTCGGGTCGCCGCGTCCGAACTTTCGGGGCTTCTTTCCTCCCATACAGAAGCGGTCGCCAAAGTGCATGGTGACGCCGTTTTTCTTTACAGACATATTCTCCATATAGTGGAGGTGGCTCTTGCACTCAGAGCAGGTCACTTTTCTCAGATCCATAACCGCCCCTCCATCACTCTTCCTCGCAGCATTCCCGTTCCTTCAGGTTCTGGAACAGGCTCATCACCAACTGACCATCGTAATCGTCAATGATGCCGTACTCCTGGCAGAAAGTCAGAAACTCCTCGAACATATTTCTTCCTTCCCGAACCTCCATTTCGCTCATACGCTCATCATGCCGAAGCGAATCCAGACAGTCGTTGAGGTCGGTACGGGTGTTGATAAAACGGCAATAGCTCATATTGGACATACTTCAGTCTCCTTCCTTATCCATGAAAAGCGGGCTTTCGATGATCTCATAGCGGGTAAACCAACCGGCGGCATAGCCGTCCCGGTAGGCCTCCCAGAAATCATCGCCGTACTCCTCACGGTACAGTTCCTTGGAAAACGGAATTTCCATGTTTTCCTTTTCTTCGGTCACCAGACGATTCAGCTCTGCACGAGCCTTTTCTCTGTCCGTGAATGTGGCCGCGCCCGATGGAGAGGGAAACTCGCCCTGATCCGCATCGGCCCAGGAATGGACGATGGTATAGGCGCCCTTCACGCTTCTGCGGTACATTCTCGCCACATGACTGTTCTCAGGCAGTGCCAGCCAATCTTCAATAGCGGCACGGTCTTCCTTACGGAACATCTCCACAAACTTTGTGCGAAACGCCGTGCGAGGCAAGCACTGACCGATGGAGCGGTGAAAATGGTATAAATGCCGGTATACCGCAGCAAGGAAACCGTCAGTGCTATCCGCCTCAACGGGCCTTTGCTCCATACACAGCCGCCCGCCGCAGATCCTGCATTTCCCGACCAGACACAGCTGATAGGGCTTTATGTCCTTCAGGCTGTTGTAGGTCAGGCTCCATTGGACTTGCTCCATGTTCTCCGCCAAATGCGCGGCCATTCCAAGGGCATCCCTGCAAGTGACCGGCGGACACGAGCAAAGTCTCTCATGCTCATGCCGGCAATATGTTCTCTCACACATTTATGCTGTCTCCTTCTTTTTCTCTTTGTTTCGTTCCTTTTCGCATAGCCGGATCAGCTTCTGGCACCGATCCATCTCAAAGCCTCCGATGTGGGCAAGCTCTTCAGAGAGTCTCAGCTTCTTTGCCATCCACTTATAGCCCTGCGTTCTGCTCATTCCCCGCTCCTTCCAGAAGCTGTCAAAGACCTGATGGGTCTCCATCCGCTTCATGCGAAGGGCTTCGTTGGCAAGATTGCCCAGCGGCCGCGCGCTGCCCTTATGACAGCCCACACGGGCATTGCAGTTCTGACACTGGTAAAAGCTCTGGCGATCAATGCCCAACCGAGCTGCCGCAGCAGGCCCGTAGACCTTGGAAGCCGAGACAAGCCGGACTGCTCCGCCGCAGTAGCGACAGATAGTGGGGATCTCCAAAGGCACTCCTCCTTTACGCCGCCTTTGCCGCAGGGGCACGGGCGGGTTTCTCCGTTTTCTTTTCTGTGGGCGCACGCATGGCGCTTTGCATATAGAAAGCGTCCTGGGTACTGAGGGTCAGCATACCGCCGCCGGCGATGCCCAGCGTAACGGTCCCGGTCAGAGCCTTCAGACAGGTGCTCAGCTGACGGGAGGAAAACCAGAAGTCACCCACAGGTGCTCCGGTCAGGGCGATCACATCCACAGGTGCGGACGCGGTGCCGTATTTCCCGCCGCAGTAGAACTCCAGCCGCTGATCCTTGAAGCCCAGCCTTACTCTTCCTTCCGGCTCTACAGTGAGAACAGAAGACAGGGCGTTTCTCAGGTCCTGAATGTCTGTCAGCACGGTAAAGCTGTTCTTGATGGTGCTCAGCAGAAGATCCGTGTCAATGTAGCCACCCTCCATCAGGCGGGCACTGAACAGGAAATTCTCCTTGAAAAACACAATGTTCTTTCCGGTAGTCCCTACACGAAACTCATCTTTATCAGCGCACATACGGGCCAGCTTCCCAAGAGAGGTCGCCGGGATCAGAAGGCTGATGTCGCCCTTGCTCTGGTCATCACCCTTGGCAGTAACAATACAGTTGCCGTTGCTGCCGGCCGCCCGGAGTCCCACATTGGTGAACTTCAGATTGACGCACTTGAGCAGCGGCTTGTTGTTGTCCTGCGCTGTTGCAAACACCGTGCGCTGGGCCATAGCGGGAATGCCGCTGAGCTTGACCGTATCCTCGGGAAAAGGCAGGTCAGGCTTGGGAAAGGAACCGCGATCCCACACATCCACTTCATAACAGGCATTTTCGCTTCTGAGGGCCATGCGTCCGTGATTATCCGGCCGGGAGATCTGTACTGTATCCAGGGGCAGACGCTGCAGCATTTCCGTGAGCATCCTCGCACTGAACACGAGAGAACCCTCCTCCTGCACAGAGCAGGGCAGTTTCTCCTCCAGCGAAACCTCCATGTTAGTGGAGGTGATGGTCAGCTTCCCACTTGCGGCGTCAGCTTCCATCAAGGCGCCCTTCAGCACATCCAGCGGAGACTCGGACGGTGCAATGGAGGCCGCCCGTTTGGCAGCATCCAAAAATTCGGCCCGGTTGATTGTAACGATCAAGATTTTCTCCTCCTTTAAGCAACAAAGCCGAAGAGCGACAGCTGGTTTTCGTCCACCACTGGCTTCTTCGACTTCCGTTTCTTCTGTTCTTCCTGTGTTCTTGCAAGCAGGCCCTCATACAGCCGCTGGCGTTCCGCGCTGTCTGCGGTTTTGATACCAAAGACCGTGGCTTCGGAAACTGCGACCTCCTGTACGGGGACAGGCTCCGCTTCCTGCCTGACTTCGATAACCTTTTTCTTTCGGTCCGGATTGATGATCGCCATTTTCTTGAAGGCTGCGGCGATATCCTCCACATTGTCCTTGATGCCCTGAGCCAGCTCTTTCGCCATCTGAGAGGTCAAGTCCTTCACGTCGCTCATAGCGGCAAGACCTTCCTCCGAGAATGTCCCTTCGATGATACCTGCGACTGCCAGCTTGGAGGCCATCAGCTTCATCGCCTTGGCCTGCATAGTGTCCACATAGAAGGGCATATACACTTCCACTCTGGGTGCCGTCTGATTGATACGCCAGGACCGGCGGGATGCCTGCCGCAGCGTGAAGAGGTTATAGCCCATGGAGTAGAAGATGAGTGTGGTAAAGGCATTGAGATCCAAACCTGTTTCCACGCATCGGGGGTTCGTGATGAGCACCTGCAGTCCGTTCTTAACCCGTTTATCCACCCATTCCTCACGCTTTTCCGTAGGAACCTGTGGCGTCAGGATCTCGGTGCGGTAGCCTTCCTCCCGAAGCAGCTTCAGGAGCTTCTTTTGGGAGTCTGTCCGCGTCCAGCTGGTGTAGATCAGTACCCGTTCACCGTTTGCGATCTTTCTGCGGGTAATATCCAGCACCGTTTCCTCCTTGGGGAACAGGCGGGTAAAATCGCCGCAGTCCTTTGGCTTGATGATGACCTCCCCCTCAATGGGGTGGATGACCTCCGGCTGATCGTAGGGCTGGTCGGGATAGACCGTCAGCAGGTTCAAATAGGTGGATAAGATCTTCTGTGCCGCTTTACGGTCGGTACGCAGTACCTTCTGCAAAGCCTTTTCCGCTTCTTTATAGGCTTCATGCACATCCTCCGGCATTTCCAGCGGCACGGGGATCTCCTCATAGTCGGGAAGGTCCTTGTTCATGTCCGAGAGGGACAGGAAGGCCGTGTACTCCAGAAGGAAACGGGAGAATACCAACGGTGACACACCGGGAAGCTGCCTTGATTTGGCCTTACGCTTGGTGGTGCGTCGATTGGAATTGTACTCGCCGTCCTTGATCTCATAGGTGTTTTCCACTACGCCGTACTCTGCATCGAAGTCCGCAGGCCTGCGATAGCTTTTGCCATCCTTGAGCATCAGGCCGGGAACGATGCGGTAGAGCAGGTGAAAGATACCGGAGGAATACCCGTTGATGAGTGTCGCGGTCATGCCTACAAAGAGCTTTGAGACCCCGAACAGCTCTGCCATGGCATCGCCCTGGCCGCTGTTATTGTTGTACTCATGCAGCTCATCGCAGAGAAATCCGCTGATACGCCCGCGCATCTTTTTCTTGATGTAGGTACTCAGCGGATACCGTCGCTGTGCGCCCCGGACAGGATAGAAACCCTCTGGGTTCTGAGCGATCTCGGTGAGTTGGTCGATTACGCTTTCGCTTTTGGTTCGCCGCAGGTGTGCGGCAGCTCCGTAGCGGTGGACCCAACCGTACTCTCCGATCTTGACCCACTCGATCCGTTTGCCGGGATTGACCGCCGACCACAGGACTGACCCGCAGTTGGGACAAACATGGTTTTTCCTGTGTTCATTCTGGAAGAAGAACTGGTCGGCCGGCACCGTATAACGGCTGCCGTCCTCGCTGATCTCCATGGTCACGACCTCGTTGCAGTCAGGGCAAAGAAAGGCCCGCAGGCGCTTACTCCATTTCACTGCCGGGTAGCGCATGTAGCCATCTCTGGCACGTTCCTTGGAAAAGACTGCGTAAACACTTTTATCCCCCTGCTCGTACATGGCGTAGAGCCGGTCCAGCTCCGCGATACTGTGGACTACCATGGCATAGGTGTCCGGGAGGGTTTCTCCGATCTCTCGCACCCATTTCCGGGTGACGTGGGAAGGGCACATGATAATGCCAAAGGATTTGTCCGCGCCGCTTCGCTTCTGAGCCGCCCACAAACCATGCAGGGCCCCGAGGGCCGTTGACCCGATTTTGGTCTTGCCGGCACCGCACTCTGCAATGATGAGCGCAACGCTCTTTCGGTCCAACTGCCGCTTGACTGCTTCGGCTACCGCAAGCTGGGCATCGTAGAGGGAATAGCCCGCCCGGTTCATAATACAGTCGTTGATAGCCAGCACCTCATCGGAAAGAGGCTCGTTGGCAGGGTCAAAAAGAGGCATGAACTGATGGCGGATGCGGTCTGCCACGGTGACACCGAAGGTGTTCAGATATCCCGTGACATTCTCCACACCGTCAAACCCATCCGGTGCTCCGGGAATCGCTCCTGGAATCTGGATGCTGCCATTCTTTAACCCTGTTTCCAGAACTTCTACCACATTCCTGTCTTCCGGTTTTAGGTCCAGCACCCAGGCATCCATCTTTTCCTTCAGGGATATGACCTCCAGCTGCCGCAGATCTCCGCGCTTTTGTAAAGCGTCCAGAACGTAGTCCCGGAAAGCAGGGATCAGTGGCGCTGCCGTTTTATGGTCCAGCTCTTCAAAAAGCCGGTCCCGGTCACCCTGTGGGCAGAAGATATAGCACTTACGGGGCTGCATGGCTTCCTGACCCTCTACCTCTCCATCGCCCTCGGAGGCGCGATCATCTGTCTGGGCATCATCGCTGGCCATGAGTGTCGCTACGGCATACACGCCGTCGTGGGACATCTGCCGCTGATACCCCTTGACATTGCTTTGGAGCATTCGGGTCGTACTGTTTTGGGTGGCTTCTATGGTCACACCGCCGTAGATGGCATCCGACATAGCCCGAACCATTTCCGGGTATCCACCAAATCGGACGGCACTGATGATACCGCCCTTGCTGTTGTGATCGAGCACCACTGTATCTGCGTAGGCCGACAGGCGTACCTGCGCTGACGGGTCATAGTAGCTCAGCTCAATCAGTCTACTTTGTGTCATTCATCTGCTTGCTCCTTTCTTTTGGGGACAAAAAAAGACCGCAATCGCTCCCACGAGCAATTACGGTTCCGTTCTTTGTCCATTATTTCATTCCAGGTCGTTTTGAGGGCTCCGGAGGGCGCACTAACCCCCTTTCCGTCGCTGTTCCTCCCTAACTTACTCCGCCCTAACTTACTTCGCCCTGAAATACACCTTCATTGTAGCATCCATGGAGCAGAGCGTATAGTTGCAGTTTCTGCACCCCTGCATAGTTCCAAAACAGAGCGGAGTTTCGGGGCAAACGCAAAACAGGGCGGCTTGGAAGCCGCTCTGTTTCGTAAGAAGAACCAACATCCCGCTATGGGATGCCGTTTCTTAGTCATTTCCGAAAAGATGGCCGGTGACCCCCCACCTCCAGACCACCGTTTTCTTTGTCTTTGTAAATGGACACGGTATAGTCACGGATGGTGTGTTCCGCACCGTTCGCAATGACGAATGCCTGAATGTTCTCCAAGTCATACATATCCAGCAGAACATATCCCTCTGTGGCTGTGTCTGCCAGCAGCGCGCGGCAGTCATGGCAGAAGAGTGCTGGAGCGATCTTTCCGATTTCTTCGCCAATGTGCGCTATATTGGTGTGATCCTCGCTGCTCCATGACATGGTTGCATTTCCGTCAATGAATGTGAAAACCCAATCGTCCCAACGCTGTTCCTCTGCGACCTCCCACGGTCTGCGGGGATCTCTGTCGTATATCTCCAATTCTCGCAGGACACCTGTGGAGAGGTTGACAAGGACCGGCGCGTGGTAGCGATTTCCGTTCCCATCCTCGCAGATGGCACAACACTCCGGCTCCGGGGTGGTAGCAACGACCTTCCAAAACACCGCATCAAACATCGTAACAATAACTAAGGCATAACTGGAGATAAGAGCTGCTATGGCAAAACAGTAAGCGCCGTACTTGCTGTCAGTTTCTTTGATAGCGTCTGCGTTCTTCTGCCAGTAGAGCTCTACAATGCGGCTATCTTCCACGGCAATACCTCCTTTCACTGTTCTAAAGGTCCCTTCACCCTATAAGACAGGAAATGATGCTCCAACCTTACAACTTTTTTCTCATTATAGCGCAGAAAGTCAAAATCGCCAAAGGAAAAGCGCAGCTCCCAGATCGGAAGCTGCGCCTTTCGTGATAGTGTGAATAAATTAGTCCTTGATCTGCAAAAGTTGATTCAAGGCTTCAACATCAGTATCGGACAGTTCATAATAGCCGTTTGCGCAGATGAACACACGAATGGATGGGAAATAATCAATGGTTAGCTGATAGCCTTTCGTTGTTGTGATCTCGATTACACGCTCTCCAACTGTCCAGAGCTCATGCGCTTTATCATAAAGCGATGTGTCCTGTGTGGAATTTTGCACGACAGTATTTCCTTTGTCATCCGTATAAGTGGTTGATTCCTCGTCAGAAGGTGTGCTTCGATACACACAATGTCCGGCTTCTTCGCTATAATACACATCATCATTTCCATAGGCATCATACCATGCCTGTGCAAAGCGTCGTTCATTAGCTTCCAGACCGATGTTGCTCTTACCCGAAAGGATCTCAAAGATGCGCTCTGTCACGGATGCATCCTCTACAGTGAACAGATGTGTGAAGTCTTTTGAAAGGACCTCCATCTTTTCAAAAGACTCTGGCAAACTATAGGTAGCAAGCACATTGTCCGAGTTATCTACATCTTCATCCTGAACATTGAGCCATGTGCAGACATAGAATTTATAGCCCGTCGGCGTATCCACGATGCAGATGGAGTCTTTGTCGGGATACTGTGCGAAGTGATAGACCTCACGACCAATCATTGACTCGTCACCACAAGAGGCGACGATGCCCATCGTTTCTCCCAAATCGCCTTCAGTGATTTGATAAGTATTTTCCTTGCTCAAACCCACAGCATCCTCGGGCACCAGACCATACTCCCTGCGCTCTTCAAAGGAGATGGGAAAGTATACAGCATTTTGATTTCCCTCAAGGCAAAAGCCGTATGCCTCTTGGTTTATTGTAGTGTCCTGCGGTTCTCGGAACAACCCTGCCTGATGTACAGCAATTCCGGCGATCACCAGGCACAGGCACGCAGCCATTGCGCCCCACTTACGCCACCCAGTCCTTCTCGCCTTCGGCTTTTCGGCTGCGGCTTCGATGTAGGCCGGATTCAGATTTTCAATCGTATCCAGCATCTCGCGTCCTCTCATAGATCGTAACCCTCCTTATCAAGGTATTCCCGAAGCTGATTGCGGCTTCGGAACAGTATACTCTTCACCTTACTTTGGGACAGCCCATAGCGCTTGGAGACGGCGGCGATGGAGTCCATGTACCAGTACCGTCGCATGAAAATGTTGCGCTTTTCATCGCTGAGCGTGGCAAGAAACGTATTGATCGCTTCGCACAGCACCATGGCATCAATACGACGCTCAGTATCGTCCGGTGCAGGGATGCACTGTTCCATTTCGGCACTCAGCTCGCTGATAAACGCGCTGCGTTTCAGACGGCTACGCTCCTTGCAGAAATCCAGTGCGATGTGGCGGGTAATGCGGGCCAGAAATGCAAACAGGTAGCTCTTCGGCTCATGGGGGGGAATCGAGTTCCACGCCTCCATGTATGTATCGTTTTCGCACTCTTCGGCGGTGTGCAGATCCTCTACGATACCATAGGCAACATTCCGCAGGCGGCTGCCATACTTCTCGGAAGTATGTGCGATAGCCGTTTCGTCTCGGCTCAAGTATAAATCAACAATTCTATTGTCATCCAAGGCTTTCATCTCCTTTCCCTCGTAATGGAAGGCCTTCACCCTGATAAGCGACATTTGGGGTGTGGTGGTTGCGCCTTTTTGAAAATTATATCATATTTATTAGTTTTTTTGTTGATAGGAAAAGCGCAGCTTCCGCATGGAAGCTGCGCTGAATAGATGCCTTGCTATTTTACTCAATCGTAACGGTACAATCCGTAAAGAAGCTTGCATCAGCGCTGTAATATTCCACATATGCCTGTATTTTCTGAAACTGCTTACAGAAGAAATAATCCTTGCTTTTCGCCCCTAAATTATACATAAATCCATCCTCGAAGCGGCGGCGTCATGCGGAATGTGGGAATGAAATATCAATATTCTTACGAAGAACAATGGTAGCCAAAAGATTTTCCGGTCATATTCCGAATGTATCAGCTAAATCTCGACGGTAATGAAAGTCGTGTCTAAAAAATATTGGGAAACTTCTGCCGTGCATTTTATAGAACCGGGATTGTAATGGAAATAAGAACCATCTGCATTTTCGCAACCACCACTTGAACTTGGCATTGAAAGTTCGATGCTCTTAACACCTTCTGCACCAATGGTCAAACAGAACCTGCACAACTCCTCGTCATCATCCGGCGCAGCGACATCCGTGATTTCATACGCCAAATCAATGTACTCGCAAAGGATGTTATTCACAAAAAGTCGTTCGGCCATGCCCAGTGTCCAGTATCGTCCACCAGATGGTGCCGGGTGGGAGTAGGTTGTCACTTTGGAAAGATCGTACTGAATCAAAGTGCCGTTTTTAGAGCTATAGTAGAGCAGTCTGCCGCCTAAGTTGATGGCGCAATCATTGTATTGATCCGGCATTTCTGTCGTTTCCACCCAAGTACCACTTTCCACAAGGCTGAGAAGTTTTCCAGCATCCTCCTCACACAGTGCTACAGCTGTCTTCAGCGTTCCTCTGCCGATCTCTGCCACAGTATTCTCCGCTATGTCGAATGAATTAGGCTTCGGCTCTGCCCAATATCGGATACCAAACTTGTCAAGATCAGCGAAGGTTGCTCTGCCAGCGTTCAATGCGGTCCCTATATCCTCCTGGGTGCCGTCTGTGTAGTGGACAATGATATACTGACTGTACAGGCCGCTGATGAAGTATTCGTTGCGCTCGTCCTCATAAATCTTTTCGACTGCCGTATCATAAGCGAAGTTCGGGTCATCAGTGGGATCGGTGATCTCACTGATATTGTCATTCGGCTTCTCTGGCCAAAGGACCTGAAGGCAATCGTCCTCAAACACCAGCCGTCCGGTAGATAGAAGTCCGCCGCCCACATGAGCCGTCTTGTCAACATAGAGCTGACCGTCACTTTCATTCTGCCGGAGAGTATAGTCGGAAACTCCTCGCTCTTCCAGGCTGTAGCTAACCCCGTTGGCATAGTCGTAGATCATAACGCGGTTATCGATTATGCCAGAACCCCAACTGATTGTAGAACAAAACTCGGGCAGACCATCACCGGTCAGGTCGCAGAAGTAGGTGTTCCAGATGGGCATGCCCGTATATAGCGAAATGGTTTTGTTGCCCTTAACAGCCACGATTTCTCCGTAAGTCCAACGGAAGGTCACATCCGGAAACTCTGGAAGATTGATATCGATACTACCGTCCCATTTCATTTCGTCGGGGGTCTCAAGGTAATCAAACCATTTGATTACGACCGCGGTCGTATCGTTGCGTTTGAAAGCTTCCCCGGTGCAATGAAATTTTTCGCCATCCTTAACTTTGACATAAACGAAGTTGTCAGAATCCTGCTCGATAAACACGAGGTCATCGCCGTCATGTCTGAAATGGTTAACCAGCCCATATCCGCCATGTCCGTCATCGGTCATGATAACGGTATCGCCATCAAGCATAAAGCTTCCTGTTCCGATATAGCTGCTGAGCATTCCTTCATAATAGGTGAATGTTCCGTCTTCATATAGGGTGATTGTAAAACTGCCCCCAAAGCCTTCTCCGTTATAGAGATAGGTTTTTCCGGCAATATCATCCCGGTTGTCTCCGTTGTTGTAAAACAGGTGAATCACTTCATCACCGGTTCCGTTATAGCCACCACCTTCAACTTTATGCAGCGGCTGTACCTCCAGATGAATGTACCATCCATCATTGGCATTTACACCATTCTGGCTATACTTCAGAACACGCTCATAGTCACTGGGGGCTCCTTCGTGTCTCATCATTACAGAATAACCATCTGCATCCGGTGACAACTGGCGAATTTCCTCTTGGGGCATATATTTTAATGCGTCCAAATAATGGAAGAGCTTGAAAATCTGCTCCTGCTCAATCCACTTATCGCTGTCTGTAATAAAATACTTATTATCATCATGGAACATTCTCAGCTGTGCACTGTAAACCGTCTGATCTTTCGTATAGAAATATCGAATTGCGCCATCATTGGCCCAGTTGAAGTCTGGGGTAAACATCAAATCAAAGTTGTCCGCATTCACACAAAGCTGTGATCCATCCTCCAACTTTTCGGCTCTTGCAATCATTCCGATAACCTTCTCCGTATCAAGCTCAGATACATTGCTGCCGTTAATGGGAAACTCACACTTTGCCGCAGGATTTGTCAAAAGGCTGACTGCCAGGATAATACAGGCAACAACAGCGATCAGCACCACCCACACCGCAGGCTTCTTCCACTTGGACAGGTTGTTGATGCGTCCCTTGGTGTCACCCTCGCCAAAGGCCAGAGGAGTACCGGCGATGATACGCCGCCCGGTGGCCAGAGTCAGAAGCGAAGCAGAATAGTCCGCACGAACATCGCCGCCGACTTTGTGGATTACGGCTTCGTCGCAGCTCATTTCCATATCCTTGCTTGCCAGTATAAACGCTGCCCAGACAAGAGGGTTGAACCAATGAATTGCCAAAGCAAAAAACGCCAGTGCTTTCATAACATGGTCGAGTCGTTTGATGTGGTGCTGCTCATGGAGGATGATATACTCCTGCTCCTTGTCGCTCAAATTGCAGGGTAGATAGATTTTCGGACGGAACAGGCCGACCACAAAGGGAGACTTGATATCGTCTGCGATGAATATATTGTCTCGAAGAGGAACAACCACCGACAGTTTACGCCGCAGCCGGATGTAGGAGACAATACTGTAGATTACCATGACCAACACGCCAATCATCCAAACATAGGTAGCAATGGACATTGGAGCTTCGAGCGGGTCGGCAACCAACTGTTCCCGTCCTTGCGGTAATGCCTCGTTGATCGCATCACTGATGCCCGGAACAGGCCGCGCAACAGAGGGATACTCTGTGTGAACAATGTTGCTCGGCACATATTCGATGACGCTGGTAATTGTTCCAGACTCTTGGGCTGGGGCATCGAAAAGATTGTAAACGGAAAAGTTTGAACCAATCGACACCGGACACAGGAGACGAAACAGGACCACGCCCCACAGCGCATAGGAAATGACCTTGGGTGCTTTTTTCAGAAGAAGGCGCAGCAGGATTACAAATACAATAGCCACGCTTGCCGTCAGGCTCATGTTGAATAGCTTGGGCATGAATGTATAAAAGAACATAGGGTCACCTCCTCATTCCATCAATGACCTTCTGCAGCTCGTCGATCTCCTGGTCAGTGAGTTTTTTCCGTGTCCCGAATGCAGCGAGGAACGCAGGCAGAGAACCACCAAAGGTTTCCTCCACATACTGCTCACTATGTCGGGCGTAGTATTCCTCCCGTGAGATCAGCGAAGTAACAGTGCCATCTTCATTCTTAAACAAGCCACGCTCACACAGGCGTCGCAAAACAGTGTGAGAAGTGCTTTTCTTCCAGTTAAATTCTTCTGCGCCGATCTTGGCCATTTGACCGGATGTGATCGGCTCCCGTTCCCAGATAATATCGGCAAACCGGGCCTCGGCAGTTCCCATTTTCAAATCAGACATTAAAGCGCACCTCCGTGTTACAACTTGTAGCACCACTTATATACTACAGCTTGTAACACGAAAAGTCAATATGGCAGAGCCAATGTTCATAAAAGCTTCAAAAGTGAAAGTGCGCCGGTTGTCCGACGCACTTTCTTGTTTCTCATACCTTTGATTCCAGTCGCTTCCTGCGGCTCGGCAGTTCCTTGTTATGCAGCCAGTAGATCAAGACGAACAGCAGATAGGCTCCCAGACATACTGCGAATATGTAAATGGGTGTGTTGACATACCAACCGAACCATTCGGAGAACTGTTTGAACACAATGATGGGAGAATTACCGGGGCCAACGAAGAACATATTCATATCTCCGCCGATTCCAAACTGCACGATGCAGTTCAGGGCAAAGGCCACGCCGCAGAGAAGGATGAAGATCCAAGTCGCAGAAGCATAGTCGCTCTTCTGGTTGCCGCCTCGCTTGGACACGCAGAGGAACAGTCCCACAAACACCAACAGCATGTGCCACACGCAAGAGTGGGCGGTAAGGAACAGGTGGCCATGAAGCAGGCCGGACGGCTCGGTAAAGGCAATGGCTCCTCCCAAGAGATTATACAGCACCATGAAGCTATGCAATGCCCGACGCAGTTTTCCCAGCTTCAACCAAGGAACAATCAGGCACAGATACATTGGGATGCTGCACAACTGGAATGGGAACTCGCCCCAGTGATAGGTGCCGTCCGCGATCACATAGTAGCAGAAGAATTGCTTAAATACTTCCGACAGCGCCAATACCAAACCGCAGGCAAACAGGATATGACATGCTGTTTTGTCGCTGACATTCCGCAGCTTCCATGCTGAGAAACCGCAGACAGCAAAGCCAATCAGGGTAAACAGAATATGGAATGCACCGTAGGCCGGTGGCGGCTCCATGGGCCAGGAAATAGATTCAAAAAAGGTTGCTAACATTTGCTTTGGGACATCTTCTTTCTTTGGAAACGCACGGGTGTGGATTGCTTCTTTTTAGCTGATGGTCGGGAACCGCAGAACCACCTTAAACAGATCGCCGTCAGTAGTCAGCTCCATGGTGCCGTTTTGCAGTTCGGTCAGGCTCTTTGCAATAGACAGGCCCAGACCGTTGCCTTCGCTCTTTCTGGAGTTGTCGCCCTGAACGAAGCGCTCCAGCAGCTCGTCAGTAGACAGGTTGAGGGGTTCGCGGGAGATATTCTTAAAGGAGATGATTGCCTCTCCGTTTTTCTCCTCCAGCGTCAGATAAACGCGGGTGGAGCGCTGGGCATACTTGCAGACATTGTTCATCAGGTTATCGAACACGCGCCACAGGCGGCGACCGTCTGCCATAATTTTAATAGGCTGCTCCGGCTGGCTGGTGAACAGAACCAAATCCTTCTCTTGAAGCTTCTGCTCATACTCACCGGCAGTCTGTGTCAGCATCACACCAACTTCACAGGGAGCCAGCAGCACCTCCAGATTACCCGTGGACGCCTTAGAAGCCTCCACGAGATCGTCAATGAGCCGCTTCAGGCGGTCGGACTGACGATGGAGTACACCGGCATATTCTGTAATGGTGGGGTTGTCGCACTGCTCTTTTTCAATCAGATCCGCGTAGTTGATGATAGAAGTCAGCGGAGTCTTGATGTCGTGAGAAACATTGGTGATCAGCTCAGTCTTCATGCGTTCACTTTTCAGACGTTGTTCCACCGCCGCTGTCATGCCAACGCCAATGCTGTTCAGATTCTCGCCGTGGCGCTTGAAATCCCAGAACATTCTCTTGGTGTCCACCTGATATCCAAGATCACCGGTGGCAAGAGCCTTGCCACCTGCCTGGAGCTTTCGGAGCATCAACGCCACATAGAGAACCAGCGGGACAAGCACAAGGTGCTTCACGAACCAGAAGGTCAGCAGAACATCCTCCTCACAGTATGCCCCAGCAATGACAAGGACTTCGATCAAGGCGATTGCAGCCAGGCCAAGAGCGGTCTTCCAAACCAGAGGAATGCCTCTGCAAAGGGATACCATACCGCGGAAACACACACATACGCCGCTCCAAATCTTACGCAGCACGACCAGTGCAATTTTAAGGGCATAGAAGATGATGGTGTTCTTCCACCAGCACCCCAGCTTGATCCGCGTTGCAAAGCTCATGCACCAGCCAAGACAAATGGCCATTAGAGAGATACCTAATGCGATGCCGGCTAACGCTGCTTCGATGTCTGAGGCATAGTAGATTGCTTCCACCATGACCTGTATTATCAGGAACCCGGCAAGCGCAGTCATCCCGGTCAGCAGGTCAAAGGGGATCTTCGTACCCCATCCCTGCTGCGCTGTTGCCAGACCATTTTTCTTACCAGATGCGCACATAAGGAAAACGAAAGCAGCGATAGCAAGAATGGCAGCGCCGATGCCAATCGCATATACCCAGAAACGCATGGCAAAGGCCAAGGAGATCAAAAGGTCGGCATAATAATAAGTATCAGGCTGGGTCAATTCATCCGCAAGACGAATCGTTGCCTCCACCGTACCGATCTGCTCCACATCATATCCGTAGTTGCTATACAGACTGTACCAGTTTTCTACGCCGTCTTTCTCCTTCATATGATACCAGACCGCACTGTACTCCGTGGAGCTTTCCTTCACGCCCCCATCATACCCCCAGTTATTTCGCGGACCTTCTGAGAAAACCATTTCAATAGATGCAATGTTGCGATCTGACAAATAGCGCATGGCATCATCAGCACCAGCATCTAAATTCTCGTTGGTCAAATAATGAATGAGCGTCCGGATATCGCCTTCGGCAATATTTCTCATGGCTTCGTTTTTGTAAGCCCATTCAGATGTCGTATAGAGTTCTTCTTCCACCATGATGAACGCACCAGCTGCAGAGCCGATAACAACAATCACCATGATGATGACCAGCAGGAACGCTACGAACTTGGCTGATGTACGGTGGGTCAGCGGGAGTTTTCTATTAACTGGAGCAACATTCTCCGGTTCTGGTGTCACTGCTTCATACTGCGCATCCTGTACGGTCTGCGCGATTTCCTCCACGATGGGATCTGCGTTTTTCTTCCTAAAGAACGGCTTCATCGTTTTGCTCCTTTCTCCATTTTATACTCTTGTCCCCAGACCACCTTCAGATATCGGGGGTCTGCGGGGTTGATCTCTATTTTTTCACGGAGATGCCGGATATGTACGGCAACGGTATTGTCGCTTCCCAGGGGAGCCTCTTTCCATACCTGCCGATAGATCTCCTTGGGGGAATACACCTTGCCGGGACTCTCCATGAGCAGTTTGAGGATGTCGTATTCGATGGGCGTCAAGGAAATGGGTTCTCCGTCCAAGGTGACTTCCTTGGAGCTGTCATCCAGTTCCACGCCGCCGATGACATATCGTGCCGGAGCCGCAGCTCTGCTGCCCAACTGCATATAGCGGCGCAGTTGAGAACGGACACGGGCCGTCACCTCTACGGGATTAAACGGTTTTGTGATGTAATCGTCCGCTCCGGTGTTCAGGCCGAGGATCTTGTCGGTATCCTCACTTTTGGCCGTCAGCAGTATAATGGGGACATTGCTCTTCTCCCGAATCTTTACCATTGCGGAGATGCCGTCCATTTCAGGCATCATGATATCAAGCAGAATCAGGTGAATGTCCTCCCGCTCCATAACCTCAAGGGCCTGCACTCCGGTGTTGGCCTCGAACAGTTTGAAGTCCGGATTCATCAGATATATTTTCAATGCGTTGACGATATCCTGCTCGTCATCGCAAATCAGAATGTGGTACATGGAACCCCTCCTTTGATGGCTTTATAATAACAATCTTTACATTAAGATGGTAGTGGTAGAAAGATGAAGAATTTGTGAAGATTGCCATTCCAAAAGAACAGCGCAGCTCCCGACCGGAAGCTGCGCTGTTGATGTGGTTGCTTACTCGTCAATCATTTGGAGCAGAAGCCAGATTGCAGGCTGGTTTTCTTTAATCCATTCCATATCGTGCTGTTCGCTGATCCGAATGGCACCCGCTTTCCATTCATCGAAGTATTCCTGGCCAGTTTCAGCGTAGAGTCGGAGCTGTGCTTCCGGCGCAAGATCATCGAGAACGCTTCGCATCAGATGTCCACGCAGTCCTGTCTGACCACCCTCTAAAAACTGTGAGAATACATACTGCAATGTATAGCTTCCGTAGTAGGTAAGCTCCCGATACTCAATCGGGTGTGCGTCAATGTAGTTGGCAGGTCTGGAAGATGTGGCCGGAGAGGACTCAATTACCTCAAAAAGATGTTCCACCGCAGAATAGGTATCAACTCCGCCGTAACGGACGGCCTGATCGTAGCACTCCTGCTTCTGGGCGAGGATATACTTCTGAGTATCCAGGGCTTCGTCCTCAATTTCGTCAGGGAACTTATCCCGAATATCCTGAACATAGTAGGAGCCGTCCCGCGGTGTCCAATACTCCTTCAGAACATATTTCCCATCTACAACTTCAAAGGTGATGGCAACAGCGATATGACTGCCGGCAGCATCGTGAAAGCTTCCACCGGAATAACCAAATCCCTGATGAAGCGCCAGTCCGTAGACAGTGACCAGCTTGATGTGGTCGGAGGAACCAACTGCGGGGGTGCCACTGAGTTCCTGTTGATCCAACAAGACAAAGCTGGCGCAATGATACAGACCATCCGGCTTGGAAGGCTTGTTTTCTGCCAGGATTGCTTCATTGATCGCCTTCGCCAACAACACTTCTGAATGATCCGCACCAATGAACTCCGTCACGCCGCCGTCCCGAATGTCGATGTGTGTATCGAGGTCATCCGCCAAAGCTAGATAGATATACATAGGGTCACTATCCGGACTTCCACCGCCAATCCATAGCTCATACATTTCATTGATCACATAGACACGGATATATAGGCCAGAGCCGGTCTCAATATAATCGTAATTTTCAAAATCCGACCACGATAAATCGTATCCGTATTGTGAAAGAATAATTACATCATCTAAGGTGAGTTTCGTCGTTTCGGCAACAACTCTGATGCTGTAAACTTCTTTCAACCGAGCTGGATAAGTTTCCAGTATCTCACCGCTATATGAGACTTCAATAATGTCTCCGATTTGCGGCTCCAGAGCGGGGTCCATATTCATCAGAGGAACTTCAATTTGGTCAGCGCTATTGAGTGCCCAGCTTGCCTCTGGTGCAACCAGAAAATATCCCTCGTGGATTTCAAGGACTTCCGCTTTGAAAGTAATATGATTGGGCGCACTTTCGTCAGAAATACGAATTTCCACATTTTCGACTTCCACATAAACAACGATGTCTTCGTCCGTTGGGTTTTGCATATTGATGCCAACCTTGAACCATTCATCTTTTACGGCGTCAAATTCAACGGGCATTCCATGTGTAAGATAGGTAGCCGTATATCCGGTTTCTGTTGTTTCGTCGACTGGAAATAAAAGAACTTCCGTATCATCCAGTCCTTCACCGGACCATATGACAATGGAGTTTCCCGTTGTACTGACTTCTTCATCTGAATACACAAAATCATCCTGGCTTCCTGCTGGAACGACAATTCGCAGCGTATAGCTGTCCTGTTCCGGATCAGTCAGGAAGCACACCGCAACGACCACGCAGGCGATAACTGCCAGAACGACGACCCAGAAAGCAGGCTTCTTGTAGTTCATCACAGACTTCACACGCTCCTTTACACCGACCTCACCAAAGGCAAGAGGGCAGGCTGCGATCACACGGCGGTTGACACTACAGGCCACAAGCGCCTGGGTATAGTCGGCTCTCTGCTCGTTGCCCAGTACCTTAATGACCTTCTCATCACAGGCCAGCTCAATGTCCCGGCACAGCAGCACATAGGCCAGCCACATCAGAGGATTGAACCAATGGATCGTCAGCAGTAGGAAGCCGAGGGGTTTCCACCAGTGGTCTCTTCGACGAATGTGTGCCTGCTCATGTGCGACCACATGGTTCAGATCCTGTCCGCCCATATTGTAGGGAAGATAGATCTTCGGTCTGAACACGCCCAGCACAAAGGGAGAAGCCACATTCTCGCTCTGGAAGATGTTGTCTCGGAGGATGACTGCCTCGCTGACTTTGCGGCGCAGACGCCAATAGCTGACCACGGTATATAGGAGGAGCGCAGCGATACCGGCAATCCAGAGAATGCTAAAAATCGGAATCCAGATCTGAAGCGGATTTGCGCTCGTCAATACATCCTGCGGTGGAGCGAACGAGGACAGCATAGGGTTGACCATGCTATTGATCACTGGAACACCGCTGTTGATCGTGGGCTGTACTGCCATTTCGATATCCATCGGAACTGTCTCTGCGCTGGGGATCAGACTCAGAGCGCTCTCGATAGAGAACGGAAAAGCCAGACGCACTGCCACAATGCCCCAGAGCAGGACATTGACCCACTTGGGTGCTTTCTTCAAGACAAACCGGAGCAGCAGCACAGCCAGGACAAGCCAGCTTGCTGATATGCTCATGTTTATAATTTTCAAAAACAGGTCGTTCATTATTTGCCTCCTCTCCGGATGCGGTCGATCATGCGCTGTACCTCATCAAGCTCCTCCTCAGAAATATACTGATGCTTGGTGAAAGCAGCGACAAAAGCAGGCAGTGAGCCTTCAAATGTCTTTTCAACCAGTTCTCCAATTTCATATGCCTGCACAGCGTCCTTGGAAACCAGAGAAGTAATGGTGCCGTTATCGTTCTGCAGAACACCTTTCTCTCCCAGACGCTTGATAACGGTATAGGTAGTGGTGCGTTTCCAACCCAACTGCTCCTGACACAGCTTTACCAACTCCGCAGCCGTGACCGGCTCATGTTCCCACATAATCAGACAAAAACGATATTCGCCCTCGTGAATCTTCGGAATATCCATAAGTCAACCTCCTTGTCTACCGATGTAGACTTCTTGATTATAGTCTACAGCAGTAGACGCAAAAAGTCAATGGAGTTCATATTATCTTTACAAATAAATGCCATTGGGGAGCAGATGGCACATTGACGAAGTGCTTCAAATATGCTACTATTATGTTGCTCGATATATCGCGAGGCATAATAGTTGAGAAAGGTGGAATGGACAATGGCGGCACAAGCGCCCATGACTGAAGCCACTTATTACATTCTGCTGGCATTGATGAAACCGGGACACGGGTACGGCATGATGCAGCGCATCAAGGAACTCTCCGGAGGCCGCATCGAAATGGGTCCCGGTACACTGTACGGTGTTCTCACTCGCATGAATAAAGAAAGACTTATCACCCTAACCAGCGAGGAAGGCCGCCGGAAGAATTACGCTATCACAGAAGAAGGAAAAAACGCGCTTCATTTAGAGTATAGACGCTTAAAGCAGCTCGTGACCGATGGAGCAATTCTGGAAGAGGTAGAGGAATGAACTGGAGATATGGTATTCATCCCAATAATTACGCCATAGGTGAAACCGAAAAGTATTATTCCGATATGTCCGAGAAAGGTTGGGAGCTTGTCAAGTGCGGCATAACCTTGAGCCGTTTCCAGAAAACAGAACCCAAGAAAATGCGATACCGGGTCGAGGTTGTAGGCGTGGAGCTCAACAGACACTGTCCCGGAGAGGTCATAGGGCATCTTGGAGCCGCAGGCCGTCAGGCAAAGGAGCAGGCTCAACGAGAGAGCAAGTATTGCAATCAGCTTTTTCATTATCGCACCTCCAATCCTCACTCGCCATAGACGATCAGCAGCGTCACGCCGTTTTCATCCATATACACGCTCTGGCAGTTGCCCAGCGTATTTGCAGTCGAATATGTGACCTCCCAGACCTTCGCCGTCTCGTCATAATTGACGGTCACAGTATCGTATTCGATAGTGCGTTCGTTCACGGCCTGCGTCTTTACATCCCAAATCCTACTGCTCATAGGGACAGACTCCGTATTCACGAAACCTTCGTTCTTCACACCGGGGTCGCCAGTCTTGAATGTGACCGTCACCTCAGAATAGGAAAAGCTGCCCGGCTGTTCCAGATGAAGATCCACCGGATAACCGCTGGCTATAGCGATATCCTTGATATATTGCATATCCTCCGCAGGGATCTCCGCGAATTGCTGGTTAAAGTAAATGACATTGTACTCATAGGTGAAGTAGTAAAGCGTCTTGTCTCCAGCAAACTCGATGTGTCCGTCAAAGTAATAAGCCAGTCGATCCACAAGGGCATCGTTTACCCATGTATCCACATCATCAATGATTTTCCGCAGCTTCTCCGCTCGTTTCACGGAGAGGGATGTAGCGCCGGACGAAGCTGGCTTTCTGCCTTCTCGTGTAGGCTCCGCATAGAACGTGATCGTTCCGCCACCAGCTCCTGCTTCCTCATCTTTCTGGGCACATAGATACCATTCATTCTCATAGAGGACTGCAATACCGCCCTCCACTCTGGCATAGGGCATATTCAGCTCCCGATTGAAATTGGTCTCGCCATCTTTTTCGGGGTAAGTATCCGTATAGGAGGTGGTGTACCCGATGATGGCGCTCTCATCGATTTCGGCAGGCATAGCGGTAGCAGATTTCAGATAAACCGTACCCTCTACCATGATCGCAGCCGGATAATCTTTTTCCGTATGGGGAGCGCACCCGGCCAGCGCCAGAACGCACACGATTGCCAGAAGCAGCGAAATATATCTTTTCATCGTGTTTCCTCCTTCCAGAGTAGGTGTGAAGCCTCTACTATAATAGACGTAAAATATGCCGAAAAGTTCCAATGAGCTGGGATGCGTAAGAAAGCGCAACGGCGATCCGGCGCTGTAAAAAGTGCCAGATCGCCGTCATTTTGTTTTAATTACTTATAGTTGGCCATGTAATAGCCAATCTCATGCTTAACCGCGGGGAAACTCTTAACCACAAGTGCCGCAGGCTCAACGCTTGTGATATGCTCCCTCCATGAGCAATGTCATTAAGTTTGCGCACAAAACGCTCAATCACTTATG
>ENA-UEOI01000301-UEOI01000301.1-human-gut-metagenome-genome-assembly--contig:-NODE-301-length-57140-cov-13.837723_pt1 | contig 57140 bp, 66 predicted proteins | sample MGYA00242883_ERZ507882 | MGnify/ENA primary metagenome ERZ507882 (study PRJEB26167, sample SAMN06115502) | human gut metagenome | host: Homo sapiens | place: China:Chongqing | collected 2015-07-29...
TAGGTCTTTCCCACCTGGCGGGCGCCATTGACGATCAGCGGCAGGCGGTCAACGGTTTTATTCTTCCAAGCTAAAAGCTGTTCTTCAATTTTACGCTTCATTACCATCACCTCATGGATATAGTTTATCCACGAGAGAAAGTTAAGTCAAGAAAAATATGTTGAAATATGATTTTTCTTGACTTAACTTTTTGTGTGGTTGGTTCATTCGTTCTCCTGTTCCGACAGCCGGATCGTATCCCTCTCGACCATATCATACATCATGGCAGCCAGATGGACGCACAAGCCACCAGCATTGCAGGTGCAGAACATATCATCAATGGTATGATCCTCGTTGAGATTGATCTCTGCGAAAATGGTTTTACTATCACCGTTGAACTGGCCGTCAAATTCCAGCGTAGAGCTGGGAAGTACCCGGAAGGGCTGGATCTTGTGATGATACTGTTTAACATACGCCAGGTCTTCGGGTGAAAGCTGCTGCAAATACTTGTTGATCGTCATATGTCATTCCTCCAGTTAAATTTTTTTCAGCGTTTCTGCGCTGGCTAATTTGGTTTCGTATTCCAGATGGGCATACAGGTCCGCTGTTGTTTCCAAGGTGCTGTGCCCCAGCCATTGCTGTACTTCGATCAATGGAACGCGGTTTTGGATCAGAACGGAGGCGCAGGTATGTCTTAAATCGTGCAGACGGATCTCCCGCAGATCATTGTCCCGTAAAAACTGTTTGAAGCACTGGGTGAAATAGTTGGGTGCAACAGGCTTTCCTTCCCGATTCAGACAGACACATGCATCGTTAGGGGCTGGAGCTTCCCCGTATCGAACCGTCTTCAAATTGTGAAGCAAGGTCCACACAGTCTCCGGTATCGGAAGCGTCCGATAGCTGGATTTCCGTTTCAGGATATCCCGCTCTATGACAGCATCTGTTCCATCAGAATCGCCATAGATGCGGGTATGCTGGATCGTAATGGTCTTGTTTTCAAAATCCACACTTCCCCACTGCAGCCCCAGGACTTCGCTTCGGCGCAGCCCATAGAACACAGACAAGACAACCGGCACGTACATCCAATGCCCACGCAGCTTGTCCAGCAACTGGTTCACTTCACTGGCAGAGTAATGGGCCGGCAAATACTTTTGTTTCTGCGGCCGGTCTGCGATTTCGGCCACATTGCGGCCTACCAGGTCCAGCCGAACAGCATCTTTCAGCGCCTTATGGATATTGGCATGGTGATGAATGGCGGTGTTGGGCGATACTCCTTGTTCCTGCAAGTAGGCATAGTACTCTTCCAGGTCTATGGCACGCAGACCGCGCAAAGGAATACCCCGCTCCCGAAAATACGGGCAAATATTGTTTTCGATCACATATTTATAATTGCGGTAAGTGGTGGGGGAAACCTTCCCTTTCATCCTGGCAAGCCACTGCAGCATATAGTCTGCGAAAAGAGGACCAGAAGGGCCTGGCTTACCATGGATATCCGTATACTGCTGTCTGGCCTGCAGGAGCATCTCCTCAGCGCGCCGCTTATTGCCTTGGACAGGCAGATGCGTAGCAATCCACTTGGGGGCTCGCTTTCCTGTTTCGTCGTGCAGATTCAAAACGATGTACCAGTTCCCTTTCTTCTGCTGTAAATGCCCAGACACCATGATGTCATTCTCCTTTCTTTACATCCGTTTTATTTCTCTACGTTAGAACTATTTTTGTTTGACTGACTGCCTACTGTGCTGTAAAATACCGTCACAACCACACCCTTCGCGGTCGCTTTTTTCGGAACGTTAAACGCGCCGGACTCAAAATCCGACGCGAGCGAATCCGTGAGGGTTCGAGTCCCGCCACCGATGCACGGTGGCTACAGGCAAACTCCCATTTTGATTTGTCAACTCGTTACAATCTGTAGCGGGTTGTTTTTTTATTGAGCAGTTACGCCTTACTTCAAATAGCTTGTCCTGTAAAAGTGTCCTATTGGTGCCATGACGGGTGCTGGAACCATATTATTTTCATCTCCGCAAAGCCTTGCAAATCCTGACTTTTTTCGCAGGGTGTCCTAATGGTGCTGTGCCATGAGGCGACGTACCATCCACCACGGCGCAGCGGAGCTCCGGCAGCACCACGCCGTCCAGGGAATCCGGGTCGCCGGAACACCATAAGTACTCCACCGGTGTGCCGGCCTCCTCCATGCTTCGGCCGATCTCCCGCATGAAGGTGGCCTTGCCCACGCCGGGGCCGCCTTTCAAAACCATCAGGTCATAGGTGTCTTCCAGGTCCACGATCTCCGAAAACAGGTTCTGGAAGCCGTCACCGCTGTTAGCGCCTGCGAAAAAATGGGTAACTTGAGCCATACGCTCCCCTCCAAGTGTTGTTCTTACACTCAGGCTATGCAAAAACAACTTGGCCTGACAGCGGTTTTTCACGGGTCAAAAGCCGGATGGATAAAATTCCCTCTGCCAAACCGGAAAATAGGAGATGCATTTTCTTCCATCATCTGTTATAATGAAGAGTACGAGACTGCGGCGGTGCCGGACAGGCCCGCCTTTCAGATAGGAGCGCCGATATGGACGAGGAGTACAAGCCCATTATCACGGACGAGGAGCGGGCCACCCGGCGGGCCCAGCGGGCGGAGGCCCGCCGAAAGAAGCAGCGGGAAAAGCGGCGGCGGCTGCTTCGCCGTCTGGTGCCCTGCGGGCTGCTGGCCGTTCTGTGTGTAGGCCTGGTGACCGTGGGAGCCCAGCTGATTGAAAAGCCTGCGCCGGAGATGGTTAAGGCCGAACGGCCCTTTCAGGTGACATCCGTCGCCAGCGCCCCTGCGCCGGAGCCCTATGCCAGGGCCGTGTCCGGCCCGGACACGATCCAGCTGGGAGAGGACTTTCCCAGCCGCTGCGCGGTCCTGGTTGACCTGGACACCCGGACGGTCCTGGCGGAGAAAAACGCGGATACTGTGATCTCTCCCGCCTCCATGACGAAGGTCCTGACGGTTCTGGTGGCCGCTGAGCACATCACAGAAGCGGAGCTGGACGACACCTTCACCATGACCATCGACATCACCGACTACTGCTATGTCAACGGGTGCAGCGTGGTGGGGCTGATGGTTGACGAAACGGTCCCGGTGCGTGAGTTGTTCTACGGCACCATCCTCTCCTCCGGTGCGGACGCGGCACTGGGGCTGGCCACTTATGTGGCGGGCTCCCAGGAGGCGTTCGTGGCGCTGATGAACGAAAAGCTGGAGGAGCTTGGCATCGCGGACACCGCCCACTTCACCAACTGCGTGGGACTGTATGACGAGGCCCACAAGTGCACGGTCTCCGACATGGCGGTGATCCTGGAGGCGGCCATGGACAACGACCTGTGCCGGGAGGTGCTGGGTGCCCGGACCTATGAGACTCTCCCCACTGCGGACCACCCGGAGGGGCAGATCCTCTCCAATTGGTTCCTGCGGCGGATCGAGGACAAGGATACCGGCGGCATTGAGGTCACCGGCGCCAAGACCGGCTATGTGGTGGAGTCCGGCAACTGCGCCGCCAGCTGCGGCGAAACAGCGGACGGCAGACGCTATATCTGTGTGACGGCAGACGCTTACAGCTCCTGGCGGGCCATCTATGACCATGTGGCGCTGTACAAAACCTATTGTTCCCCCGCAGATGACACCACAGAGGATGGCGGGGCGGCGGATCCCCTTGTGGAACCGGTGGCCCCCACCATAAAAGACACCACGGAACACGAAAGCGGAGCGTCCCTGTGACGCTCCGCTTTTTTCCGCTCAAAAGCCTCTGTTTTTCAGATCCGCTACCAGGGAGACATAGAACTCCCGGACGTCGAAGCCGGGAATGTTCTCCCGATTCAGATCCACCACATCCCCGTGTGAGATGCCCCGGTGCCCCCTTGGCTCCAGCAGGGTGAACTGATCGCCCCATTTGGCGGAGTCCACCGCCACCAGCCCGTCGTTCAATCCATCAAAGTGCTTGACGATGGGATAGGTCATGTTCAGAGGGAACTTGCCGTGCTGGGCCTTTCTGCAATAGGACATGACGCTCTGGTAAAAGACGCCGGGGGCGTCCGGGGTAGCCGCGTTCCTGGCCTCGCAGGCAGAGGCGGTCAGATCTGTCACCGCCGCCAGGAAGTCCGGGGCCTCATCCCCCAGCCGCTTCAGGGCGGCGTTGTAGGTATCTGCGATCTTCTGCCGAGCCGCTGCAGGGATCTTCTTCAGCAGATATTCGGCAAAGATGCAGCCCCGGTGGGGCGTGTTGATGGTGGTGAGGCTGGCCACACAGGGGGCACATCCAGCGTGGGCGATGGCGGCCCGGCTGTCCAGTCCCCCCTTGGAGTGGGCAATGATGTTCACCTTCTCACAGCCGGTCTCCGCCAGGATCTGCCGGATACGGTCCGCCAGCTCCCGCCCGCTGTCCTCCACCGCGGCGGCGGACTGCTGCTGTCCGTAGTACACTGTTGCGCCGTTGCGCTGGAGCTCCTTGGGAATGCGGCCCCAGTAGTTGACATAGCGGAAGTCCCGGAAGAACACCCCGTGGACCAGAAGGATCGGGTATTTCGTCTTACAGATCTCGCTCTCCGCCCGGGCGGTGTCCAGCTCCCACTTCTCCGTCTCGAACTCCGCCTCGTCGGCGGTGATGCGGATAATCTTCCGCAGATACCAGATGTTGAGAATTGGGATCCACCCGCACAGGGCCGCCAGCACCCGGTGCTTCAGCCCCAGCTGGACGGAGGTGAGATACACCCGGATCATGCCGTTCCAGAAGACGATGGCCTCCAGCAAGACAGCCCAGAGAACGCCAAAAGCCGCACCTGCAACAGCTGTTCCAGCGGCAAGGCTGTTCTCCGGCGTTATCATGGAAATCTGGCACCACAGCCATACCATCTGCACAAAGACTGTGACCGTAGCTGTAATCAAAAACAGGCGCAGCAATTCGCAGCCGCTTTTCAAATACCAGATCCGCTTTGTAGGCGCACCGCTCTTCTCAATGGGCCGCAGATTAAAATAGAGGAACTCCCCCAGAAGCAGTATCGTCGTCAAGAGCCAGCTCACCGGGCCAAACGCATAGATCAGAGAAACCCAGTTGGCTGTGACCGCCATCAGAAAGGCAAGAACCCACCGCCTCACAGATACACCTCATTCTCCTTGGGCTCTGTGAAGTTCTGCTCCAGCATGGCCACGTGGGACAAAAAGGCCGGGTCGTCAAAGTACTTGGCGTGCTTCGTGCACTTGCGGACACACCGCTGGCACTTGATGCAGGTGCCGGGCACCTCCGCCACGTTGGAGGGATTGATGGCCCCCATGGGACACAGGCGGGCGCAGGCGCCGCAGTCGGTACACTTGCCCAAATCCGTCTGGGGCTTGGCCTTCAGGAACTTGACGGGCTGGCCGTCCGTGCCCTTGGGCACGTAGTAGGGCGCCGCCGCATCGCCCGGCACGGCCACCGGAGCAGGGATGTCCGTCAGGTCTTTTACCTTGTCCGCAATGCGGGCCGCGAACTCCCCCATCTGCCGCTTGTCATCCCAGTCCGGGCGGCCGTCCGCCAGCGCGTCCGTAAAGGCGTGGCGGCACGCAAAGGCGCCCCCGGCCACGGTGTGGAAGCCGTCCGCCTCCAGCGCGGCACACAGCTCCGCCAGGGAGTTGTCGTAGGACCGGTTGCCGAAGGTGACCACCCCCACCGCCAGGGCGCCGTTCCCGTGGATCTGCTGCTGGACATAGGGCAGCATCTTGTTGGGCAGCTTTCCCGCATAGGTGGGCATACCGAACACCACCAGGTCTCTCCCCGTAAAAGACAGATCCTCCGCCCGGTCTGACGGGCGTGTGAAGTTCCTCCGCTCCAGAGGGACGCCCAGCTTCTCCGCCAGGGTCTCCGCGATGGTGTTCACCGTCTTGTCTGTGTTGCCTGTGGCGCTCCAGTACGCCGCGCAGATCCGCTTGACTTCCATGATGTCTCCTCTCCTTCCCATTTGTGACAGCGCCCGCCCGGGGATTTTCTCCAGGCGGGTGCTGAACGCTGCTTACAGCGAAAAATCTTCCTCTTTCAGCCGTTCAGTCTCCAGCGCTGCCGGCCGGGGCGGCACCCGCTTCAAGGGGTCGTATTTGAATGCCCGGCAGTGGTGCTCCACCGCCACGATGCCCCGCTTGACGCAGGCCACCTCCCGCTCGTTGATCTGCTGGCCCCGCTGGCAGTAGGCACAGCGGGGATCCATATCCTTCCGAAACAGCATGGTCCTCCCTCTCCTCTTCCTCCGGTCACAGGGTGTACAGCCGAATGGCACCGTCCTCCACCGTGGCCTTCACCTGGGTGATGGGATGCTCGTAGCTGTCGATGATCTTTGTGGCCATGGGGTCCTCCAGCTCCTTCTGGATGGTGCGCCGCAGGTTCCGGGCGCCGTAGGTCAGGGAGTAGGACTTCTTCGTCAAAAGCTCCACCAGTGCGTCGTCGTAGGTGAAGGTGATGCCTTTCTCCTTCAGGGAACCCACCAGTTCGTTCAGCATGATACGTGCGATGCCGTGGAAGTTCTCCTCGCTGAGGCGGTTGAAGGTGATGACTGCGTCCACCCGGTTGATGAACTCCGGCCGCAGGAACTGCTGGAGCGCCTTCATGGCCCGGTCGGCGTCCTGCTCGTTCACGGAGCGGCCGAAGCCCACGGTGCCCTCCTTGGTGGCGCTGCCGGCGTTGGAGGTCATGACGATGATGGTATTCTCAAAGTTCACCTTGCGGCCGTGGGCGTCGGTGATCTCGCCGTCATCCAGGATCTGGAGAAGGATGTTCAGCACATCGGGATGGGCCTTCTCAATCTCGTCGAAGAGGACCACGGCGTAGGGCTTGCGGCGGATCTTCTCTGTCAGCTGGCCCGCCTCGTCATACCCCACGTAGCCCGGAGGGGAGCCCACCAGACGGGAGACGGAGTGCTTCTCCATGAACTCCGACATATCCAGCCGGATCAAGGCATCCGGCGTGTTGAAGAGGTCTGTTGCCAGCTGCTTCACCAGCTCTGTCTTGCCCACGCCGGTGGGCCCCACAAAGATGAAGCTGACAGGCTTGTGCTTGGGGGAGATGCCCACCCGGTTCCGCCGCACCGCGGCGGCTACGGCGGACACGGCCTCGTCCTGGCCGATGATATGGCTCTTGAGCCGCACTTCCAGCTGGCTCAGGCGCTGGAACTCCTGCTCCCGGATCTTGGCCGCCGGGATTTTGGTCCACAGCTCGATAACATGGGCCAGATTCTCCATGGAGAGCTGTGGATCGCCCTTTTCCAGCAGACTGTTCAGCTCTGTGTTCAGCTGGAGTTCCTTGCTCTTCAGCTCCGCCATGCGGGCGTAGTCGCCCTCGGCCTTCTCCTCCTGCTCCTCCAGCATGGTGCGCTCTTTCTCATAGTCGTCCAGCTCCCGCTGAATCTCCATGCGGCGGGAGATATCCGGGTCTTTCAGATTCAGGTCGGAACAGGCCTCGTCGATCAGGTCGATGGCCTTGTCCGGCAGGAACCGGTCGGTGATGTACCGCTCACTGAGCAGCACCGCCTGACGCAGGATCCCCTCAGAGATCTTCACCCCGTGGTACTGCTCATACTTGGGGGCCAGGCCCTGGAGAATCTGCACAGAGTCCTCAATGGAGGGCTCGTTCACCGTCACCGGCTGGAACCGCCGCTCCAGAGCGGTGTCCTTCTCGATGGACTTGCGGTACTCGTTGAAGGTGGTGGCGCCAATCACCTGGATCTCGCCCCGGGAGAGGGCGGGTTTCAGGATGTTGGCGGCGTTCATGCTGCCCTCGGCGTCGCCGGCGCCCACAATGTTGTGAACCTCGTCGATCATCAAAATAATGTTCCCCAGGCGCTTCACCTCGTCGATAAGGCCCTTCATCCGGCTCTCGAACTGGCCCCGGAACTGGGTGCCGGCCACCAGAGCTGTCAGATCCAGCAGGTAGACCTCCTTGTTCCGCAGCTTGAAGGGCACGTCGCCCTTGGAGATCCGCTGGGCCAGCCCCTCCGCGATGGCGGTCTTACCCACACCGGGCTCACCGATCAGGCAGGGGTTGTTCTTCTGGCGGCGGTTCAGGATCTGCACCACCCGCTCGATCTCCTGCTCCCGGCCGATCACCGGGTCCAGCTTGCCCTCCTGGGCCCGCTGCGTCAGGGAGATGCAGTAGTTCTCCAGATATTTGCGCTTGCCGTTCTTAGGGTCCTTGCGCTCCTTTTCCCGGCTTCGGGCACCGCTTTCCTCCTGGCCGCCGCTCTCGCCGCCCTTGGCGGCCTCGCCGGAGAACAGGCGGTTCAGGAAGGGGAAGGTGGCGGTCTTGCCCTCTTCCTCCTCTTCCCCGGCGTCCTCGCCGCCGGGCAGGTCCTCGATATTCTCCACGCCGCTCATGGCCTGGAGCATCTCATTGTTGAGCGTGTCCAGATCCTCGTCGGAAATGCCCATGCGCTTCATCATATCGTCCACCTGGGGCAGGCCCAGCTCCTTGGCGCATTTCAGGCACAGGCCCTCGTTGGTGGTCTTGTCCCCCTCCATTTTGGAGATGAAGACAACGGCCACGTTCTTCTTGCATCTTGAACAAAGTGTCGGCTGCATCGTGTAAATCCCTCCAGAAATCGTGACGCCGGCGGGGCAACGGCCCCGTTCGTCATTGCAGAAGCGACAGCGCGCTCAGGGGCGTGTGTGTCGCAAAAAATCGTAAAATATGGGTGGCTGAGACGGTGTCTGTCTCAAAGGAGACGCCGAAGCGCCGCAGAACCCAGATGGCCAGAAACAGCACCAAGGCCCCCTCGATCAGGCCGATCACGGCGCCGCCCAGGGAGTTGACCAGGTGCAGCCCCGGCAGCTGCAGCACCAGGTCCATAGCCCGGATCAGCAGCTTCAGCAGGATCGTCAGTCCCACGAAGGAGACCAGGAACAGCGCCGCATAGAGAATGGACTGGGCCAGACTCTCCACCACGGCCATGACCAAGGAGACGCCGGTGTCCTGGATCTTCTCCTGCGTCTGGCTGGCCAGGGAGTTCCGCACGTCCTCGTCCAGTCCCATCAGGGCCAGCAGGTCCTCGATGGCGAAGCCCTCGTCCACGTCCTCCTCCGGCATCTGGACCTCCTGGGACTGCCGGGCCATAGCCTCGTCCACCTTCGTCTCGATTTGCTCCCGGATCAGGGGCGTCACCAGACGGGCCGCCGGGGCGGCCAGGGTATTTGCGATGATGGCCGCCCCCACCAGGGCCACGATCACCACCGCCAATCCCGCCAGGGCCCGGAAAAGGCCCCTGTGGGCACCGTAGATGACCGCAGCGATCAAAACCACAGCCATAATCACGTCTATTATAACAGGTGTTGTCATGCTTGCCTACCTTTTTGCTCGTAAACGTTTTGTGAATTCCAAGATCAATGTTTCCCACTCAAGGCAGGAACAGGTGGGCGCTCTCTGCCGCCAGCAGCAGGGCAGAGCCATCCTGGCGCATCAGAACCGACCGGGCGTAGTCCGTGCCCTCCAGCTGAGCATAGATCTCCAGCTCCTCTGTGTAGATCACCACGCTGTCCATATACAGCACCGCCAGATACCGTCCGGCAGCGGAGATGCTGAGGATCTCCTCGTTCACGTCCAGGGCGGCGATCTCCTGCCCGTCCGTGTCCACCGTCACCAACCGGCCCACACCGCCGGACTTGTACCGGTTCAGCAGCAGGGCGGTGAAGCCGTCCCCGTGCAAGTCGTATTCCCGCAGATAGCTGCCGGCATAGGAGTAGGTAGCGCGCACCTCCCCGGCCGGGGACGCGTAGGTCAGGCAGGTGTCGGACACCGTCACCAGCTGGCCGTCCTGCTCTCCGACGGCAGCCACCAGACCGTCGGTCACATCGTAGTCGGCCGCCGGGTCTACATTTCCTGCCGTCTCCAGGCTGTAAAGTACCATGTTGCTGACGAACACGCTGTTCTCCTGGCCTAAGGTCACCACCGCCAGAGTGTTATCGTCATCTGTCACCCGGGCGTCGATGACAAACCGGTCCGACGCGGTGAGTGAAAACACCTCCGTCCCCTGGCTGTTATAAGCGGTGACGCCGCCCTTGTAGCCCGGCAGTTCTGTGGTCACAGCCAGCCAACCGTCTTCATTCAGCCGGGCGGAGAAATAGGGGGCGTCCTCCGGTGCGGTGAGCGTGAGGATCTCGCCCCCCTCGTCCACCACATACAGCTCTGTGCCCCCCACGTCGTAAGCCACAGCCCGGCCGCCGCCCGTCTCCAGGGCAGGGGCGCTCATCCGCACGGATGTGGACCAGATCTCCTCTCCGCCCCGCGCCAGGACCTGCAGCTTTGTGTCGGAGAGCACCACCAGGGAATCCCCCAGGACGGCAAAGCGGTTGCTGTCGGAGGCGTCGTAGTCGTACTGGGCCTCAGCAGTGCTCTCCTCTCCGCTGCCGTAGGAAAACAGCCGCCGCAGGGCGTCAAAGCCGGTGCCGTCCCGGTACGCGGCCACGAGCACCACGCCCAGCACCGCCGCCAGCACCAGAAAGAAGATCCCAAAGCGGCGCAGCCGTCCGCCCTTCCGGGGAGCCTCGTCCTCTTCCCCGTCGTTGTCGTTCCAGATGTCGTTCGTCGTATCAGCCATTGAGCCGTTCATCCTCATACCAAAGTCTTGTCAGGTACAGTCCCCCCGGCGGCACCGTGGGACCGGCGGCGGTGCGGTCCCCCCGCTCCAGAATGCCGGGGATGTCCTCCGGGGTGAACTTGCCCTCCGCCGCGTACAGCACGGTGCCGGTGATGGCCCGTACCATGTTATACAAAAAGCCGTTGGCGCAGACCTTCAGTTCCAACAGATCTCCGTTCCGGGTCACGTCACAGTAATAGATGGTGCGGACAGTGGACTTCGTCTCCGTGCCCACGGAACGCACCGCCGCGAAGTCGTGGGTGCCCACGAACATCCCCGCTGCCCGGTTCAGGAATTCCTCGTCCAGGTGCTTGGGATAGAAGTAGGCCCGGTTGACGTAAAATGGGTTCTTGAACCGGGAGTTGTAGATGCGGTAGGTGTACTCCTTCTTGATGCAGGAGCCGATGGCGTTGAAGTCCTCCGCCACCTCGAAGGCCTCCTTCACCGCGATGTCCTCCGGCGTGTGGGTGTTGACGGCGAAGGGGAGCCGGTCCACGGGAATGCGGCTCTCCGTGCGGAAGTTGGCGATGTAGTGTTCCGCGTGGACACCGGCGTCGGTGCGTCCGCAGCCGGTGAGGTGTACCGGGCCGCCGCAGATGTCAGCAATGGCCTTCTCCAGGGTCCCGCAGACGGTGACCGCGTTCTTCTGCACCTGCCACCCGTGGTAGGCGGTGCCGTTGTACATGAGTTTCAGGGCAATGTTGCGCATAAGCTCTCCTTTGGCAGTTCCGCCGTCCGGGGTTCCCGGCGGGAACGCTCTTTTTATCCGGCAGGGCAACTCAGCGGTTGACCGCCGGGTTGTCTGTCCGCCCCAGCAGATAATCCACAGAGCAGTCCAGATAGTCGGCGATGCGAGCAAGGGCAATACAGGACATTTGCTTGCCTTTTGCAAATTCTGATATCGCGTTAATTCCCATGTTCAAATCAGACAGCATATCTTTTGTGCGGATGCCTTTTTCTTTGAGGCGCCATTTAATGCGGTCTGCAATGTCTTGTGTAACATACATAAAATTTGCCCCGCCTTTTGTAAAGCTCTAAAATCACGAAAAAACGTGAAAAACATCTTGATAATCACGCTATTACATGATAAAATCCATTTAGCGTATAAATAAGAAATACCATACCACAAAAAGGATATCGGAACAACACATATTAAGGAGGAATCCCCATGACAAGCATTTCGGAAACTCTGTTCGACACCTACGGCGACAGCCTGATGCAAGAGTATGCGCCCTATGATGAGGCGGAAATCCTGGCGGCGCTGGACCGGATGTCCATGCCGCAGGACATGCAGATCCAGGTCTGTGATCTCCTCTCCAGCTGCTATCTCCGCTGGGGCACAGCTGCCTTCGCCATCGGCCTGGGGCTGGGCCTCTCGCTGATGCAGGATTGCTCCGGTCGCCGTCTACGGATCTGACGGACTCCCCTGTGCGGCGCCGCAGTTCATGTATCCGGGGATAAGCCTTCCGGGGCGGCCGGAATCTCCTGCCGTCCTGCGCCTCTTCCGCCAGCGCCCCGTCCCGTTTACGGCCAGACCAGCACCGGGGTGTTGGTGACGGGCCAGCCCGGCGCCAGCCGGTCCTCCTTTACCGTCCAGGTCCGGACAGGGAACTCATATCCCAGGCCCAGGCCGTCCACGCAGAAGAACCGCACCTCCAGCTGGTCCCCGGCGGCGCAGGATACCGTCCCGGTGCCCTCCCAGGTGCCGGATTCCTGGCCGGAGGCGGCCGGGATGGTCTCCTCCAGCTGACCGTTCCGGTACAGGCGGAATGTCTGCTCGGAGGCTGCGGCCGCCTTTTCACGCAGCCGGACGGCGGCGGTAATCCGGGCTTCTCCTTCCTGCAGGGCCGCCTCTCCGCTGCGGCTGGACAGCGCCATCGGCAACAATCCGGTGGCACGGCCCTCATAGAGCCGCTCTGTGGCCGTATCGCCGCCGGTCCGGACCGTCACCAGAATCTGGAGTGAGGTGCTGTCCGCAGGCACCGCCGCCTGACCGGAGAAGATTCCATCCCCGGACCGGGTCAGCTCCACCTGGGCCAGACGCTTGCGCTCCGCGCCGCCCTGATAGACATTCAGGGTGGCTTCCGCCGACTGGTCCGGCGTAGTCAGGGTCAGGGACACCCCAAGCTCCACCTGATGGGCCGCGGCGTCCAGCCGAAGGGGCGTCAGCTCATATCGCTCCAGCAGCGACTCCTCCGGCTGCGGGGCGGTTTGGGCGGCCGCTCGTTCCAGCGCCTCCTCCTGCTCCTGGAGGCGGTTTTGTGTGCTTTTCAAGTCCAGGCGGAGTTCTCCCACCTCCTGTTGGAGCGCGGAATACGCCGTCTGAAGTTCCCCCAGCTGTCCTTGCGTCTCCGCCAGGGCTGCTGCCAGCAAAACCACAGCCGCAGTCAGGGCCCAAAGCCAGATGTTCTGCTTCTTCATAGGACTCTCCCCTCTCTGCCAAAACACAGCCGCTCCGAATCAGGCCATGTCCACTATCCATGATTTCCAGCCATGTGTCCGGACGGATCTCGATGATTACCAACTCCGGGCGATTGAAAATGCGGGGCAGCCGGACGGCAGACTGTCTCCCCTACATTCCCCCCGGAGAAAATCCTCTTCCGGTGAGGCCGGTCAGCGGTTGACCGCCGGGTTGTCTGTCCGCCCCAGCAGATAGTCCACAGAGCAGTCCAGATAGTCAGCGATGCGTTCCAGCTTTTCCGCTGACGGAATCTGTCCGCCTTTTTCCAGGTCATAGATAAAATTCCGGTTGATCTGTGTCTGCTCCAGCAAATTTTTGACTGAAATTTTCTGCGCTTTGCAGCGGGCCTTAATTCTGGCTGAGGTAGTCAAAACATCCAAAGGACCATTCCCTTTCTTAAAATACAGTTTTTTCTGATCGTTCTGTTGACTTACAGAAATTTCTGTATTATACTGGTTTCATCATTCCGAAATGATACCATAAAAAGCTGTATTCGCAAAGGAGTGTCTCCTATGCCATCCGTTTTTGAGCTTCTGTTCGATACCTACGGCGACCATCTGATGCAGGAGCAGGTGCCCTATGATGAGGCGGAAATCCAGGCGGCGCTGGACCGGATGTCCATGCCGCAGGACATGCAGATCCAGGTCTGCGATCTCCTCTCCAGCCGCTATCTCCGCTGGGGCACGGCTGCCTTTGCCATCGGCCTGCGGCTGGGCCTCACCCTGGGCAGCCAGTCCGCGGACCGGCAAATCGTTACGTAAATTGCCGCAGGACGATGATCCCCGCGGTGACGGCCAGCCCCAGCGCCAGGGCCAGATAGTCCCGCCCCTCGTACTGCAGCACATGGAGCTTGGTGCGTCCCTCGCCGCCGTGGTAGCAGCGGCACTCCATGGCCACCGCCAGCTCGTCCGCCCGGCGGAAGGCGCTGATGAACAGCGGCACCAGAATGGGGATCAGGGCCTTGGCCTTCTGGATGATATTCCCGCTCTCAAAGTCCGCGCCCCGGGCCTTCTGAGCGGACATGATCTTGTCTGTCTCCTCGATCAGGGTTGGGATGAACCGCAGGGCGATGGACATAATCATGGCCAGCTCATGGACCGGCACATGGATTTTTTTCAATCCGCCCAGCAGGCGCTCCAGCCCGTCGGTGAGGCTGATGGGGCTGGTGGTGTAGGTCATCAGGAACGTGCCCATGATCAACAGCATGATCCGCAGCACCATGAACACGGCGTTCTGCAGACCCTCCGCGGAGATCCGCAGGAAGCCCAGCTCTGCCAGGATGTGCTCTCCCGGCGTGAAGAACAGGTTCAGAATGCCGGTGAACACAATGATGAACACCACCGGCTTCAGCCCCCGCACCAGGGATTTGATCCCTACTCGGGAGATGCGGACACACACTGCCAGCACCGCCGCCAGAATGCCGTAGGCCAGCAGGCTCTTGGCGCAGAACAGCGCCACGATGTAAAGGACCACCAGCAGGATCTTCGTCCGGGGGTCCAGGCGGTGGGCCACGGTGTCGCCGGGGAAAAACTGGCCCAGGGTGATGTCCTTCAGCATCCCGTCTCCCCCCTTCTCAGCGCCAGCAGCTCCCGCTCCAGGGCCTCCACGGTGTAGACCGCAGGGTCGATGGCGAGGCCCTGCTCCCGCAGGCGCATGGCAATACGGGTCACCTGTGGCACGTCCAGCCCAGCAGAGAGCAGCTCCTCCGCCCGGGCGAACACCTCCGCCGGAGTCCCGCTCATCAGCACGTGAGCGGACTTCAGCACCAGGATTCGGTCTACATTCCGGGCGATCTCGTCCATGCTGTGGCTCACCAGGATGATGGTGCGCTTTTTATTGCGGTGGTAGTCCCGGATGTTGGCCATCAGGTTCTCCCGGCCCGCCGGATCCAGTCCGGCGGTGGGCTCGTCCAGCACCAGCACCTGGGGGTCCATAGCCATGACCCCCGCCAGGGCCACCCGGCGCTTCTGGCCGCCGGAGAGCTCAAAGGGGGACTTGTCCAGCTGATCGTCCCGGATGCCCACCAGGCGAGCGGCCTCGCGGACACAGCGGTCCAGCTCCTCCCCGGTCTTGCCCTGGTTGATGGGGCCGAAGGCGATGTCCTTGTACACCGTCTCCTCAAACAGCTGGTACTCCGGGTACTGGAACACCAACCCCACCTGGAAGCGGACGTCCCGGATCTTCTTCGGCTCCGCCCAGATGTCCTTCCCATGGAGCAGGATCTGCCCCGACGTAGGCCGCAACAGGCCGTTCAGATGCTGAATCAGGGTGGATTTGCCGGAGCCGGTGTGGCCGATGATCCCTAAGAACTCCCCATCGTACACGTCAAAGCTCATGTCCTCCACCGCGCTGCGCTGGAAGGGCGTGCCCACGCTGTACGTGTGGGTCAGATGTTGTACTTGCAGTATCGGTTCCAATGTTCTCTTCCCTTCCGATTACTTGGAAACGGCGGCCAGGATGGCGTCCGCGCACTCCTCCACCGTCAGGGCGGTGAGGGGCACGTCCAGCCCGTCTTTGCGCAGCCGGTCCAGCAGGTCCACCGTGTCCGGCACCGTCAGTCCCATGGACCGCAGCCGCTCGACCTGTGTGAAGACCTGCCGGGGCGCGCCGTCCATAATGACTTTTCCGTCGTCCATGACCACAACCCGGTCGGCGTCCTCCGCCTCGTTCATGTGGTGGGTGATGAGCACCACAGTGATGCCCTTCTCCCGGTTCAGCCTGTGAACGGCGGAGAGCACCTCCCGCCGGCCCACCGGGTCCAGCATAGCGGTGGCCTCATCCAGCACGATGCATTCCGGCTCCATAGCCAGCACGCCGGCAATGGCGATCCGCTGCTTCTGGCCGCCGGAGAGCAGATGGGGCGCGTGGCGGGCGAACTCGCCCATGCCCACCGCCGCCAGGGCGTCGTCCACCCGCTGCCGGATCTCCCTGCTGGAAACCCCCAGGTTCTCCGGGGCGAAGGCCACGTCCTCCTCCACCACGTTGGCCACGATCTGGTTGTCCGGGTTCTGGAACACCATGCCCACCGTCCGGCGGATGGCCAGCAGCAGATGTTCGTCCAGGGTGTCCATTCCCTCCACGTACACATGGCCCCCGCAGGGCAGCAGAACACCGTTGAGCGTCTTGGCCAGGGTGGACTTGCCGGATCCGTTGTGGCCCAGCACCACCACGAAGGAGCCCTGCTCAATGGTCAGGTCCACGCCCTTCAGGGCCAGAACCGGCTCCGCTCCCTCGTCCGCCGGGTAGGCGTACTGTAAATTCTCCGTTCGGATGATCTCCGCCATAGCTGTCCTCATTTCGTCAGTCTTGTATTTGCCGGACCCTGAACCGCCGGGTCCAGCCGGGGGCTGCCCGGTCCAGCAGGCACCAGCTCCAGAAGCCGCAAAAGGCCCCCAGGGTGTTGAGCCACAGGTCGTCGATGTCAAAGGCCCGGCCCACCAGCAGCTGCCAGCACTCAATGAACCCCGTGACACACAGGCCCGCGGCGAGCGCGCGTTTCCACGTGCACCCCCGCCACAGCAGGGCGGGGAAAAAGCCAAAGGGCAGGAACATGATCAGATTCCCCGCCAGGATGTAACCGTCGCCCAGGGTCCGGAAGGGAACCAGATTGACAGTCCCCGGAGCGAAGAAGGGATTCCCCTCCCCGTTCCAGCCGCAGCCCTGAAGCAGGTCCGCCAGGGCCTGGACGACCCATCGGGGCGTCAGGGTCACCAGGGCCATGCCGCCGCAGAACATCCAGAAGAGGGCCATCCCCGCCTCCCGGACCACCGGACTGGCAAGGCCCGCGGCGGCGAGGTGCCGCCGGCGCCGGGGGCTCAGGCACCCAAAGAGCGCCAGGGCAGGCACCGCCCCCGCTGCCAGCGTCAGCAGGTATGCCGCAGTCCGTCCCACGGCCTCACTCGCTGCACCAGCGGCCTGTGGCACCGCAGGGCAGAGCCAGGCCCGTCTCCGTCACCGGCAGGCCCAGCTCGTCCCAGGTGCACTTGCCGCCGTATTTGGCCCCCACCAACAGATGCAGCAGATACCCCAGCACCGACGGGGCCAGGCCCGTGGTGTAGGAGTTGATGAGCACGAACAGGGGCCGCTCCGACAGCACGCCGGCGCAGAGCTTCACGAAGTCGTAGAGGTTGTCCTCCAGCTTCCACACCTCGCCGCCGGGGCCCCGGCCGTAGCTGGGCGGGTCCATGATGATGGCGTCGTAGGTCTTGCCCCGGCGGATCTCCCGCTCCACAAACTTGCCGCAGTCGTCCACGATCCAGCGGATGGGGGCCTCCCCCAAGCCGGAGAGTCTGGCGTTTTCCCTGGCCCAGGCCACCATGCCCTTGGCCGCGTCCACGTGGCAGACGCTGGCCCCCGCCTTGGCGCAGGCCACCGTGGCCCCGCCGGTGTAGGCGAACAGGTTCAGCACCCGGATGGGCCGCCCGGCGTTCCGGATCTTCTCCATGGCGAAATCCCAGTTCACCGCCTGTTCCGGAAACAGGCCCGTGTGCTTGAAGTTCATGGGCTTCACCTGGAAGGTCAGGTCCCGGTAGCGGATCTTCCAGCTCTCCGGCAGGGTCTTCTTCTCCCAGTGGCCGCCGCCGGACTGGCTGCGGAGATACCGGGCGTTGGCCCGCTTCCAGGCGGGGTTCTTCCGGGGGCTGTCCCAGATGGCCTGGGGGTCCGGCCGCACCAGGTACTGCTCTCCCCAGCGCTCCAGCTTCTCTCCCCCGCCGCAGTCCAGCAGCTCATAGTCCTGCCATTGCTCCGCGATCCACATACCAAAATTCCTCCAGACAAACTCTTATCCATTGTAAATCATGTTATTATACCGCCTTGGGACCGTGTCCGTCAACCGTTTGGGGCGGTTTTATCCCGCCCATGCGCAGAAAAAGAGACCGCCGGGCGGCGGTCTCACAGGGGCTGTGCTTCAATGCACGGCATCCCACAGCTCCCGGGCAAAGGCCCGGGTGCGGGCCTCTTTCTCCGCGTCCATGAAGGGGACGTCATACCCCAGGTGCCGCTCCGCGTGGCTGCCCAGAAAACGGAGCTGGGCGTGCTTGCAGTACCGGCGCATCCCCTCCTCGAACAGGTCGCAGCCCCGCTCCGGGCGGTAGCCGCAGGTCAGCAGCAGAGCCAGGGCTTTCCCCGCCCACAGGGCGGGACCTTTTTCCGCCCCGTAATACTTGTCCATGCCATACACCAGCCGGTCCAGCAATGCCTTCATGGGCGGCGTGCAGTACCAGGAATAGATGGGCGTGGCCAACACGATCAGATCGCACGCCAGCACCTTGTCAAAGATCGTGGGCACGTCGTCCCGCTGAGCGCAACCGAATGCCGTCCAGTCCCGCTGGCAGGCCCGGCAGGCCGTGCAGGGCCTGATCTCCAGAGCATGGAGCCATACAGTTTCCGTCTCCGCCCCCAGCCCTTCCAGCTCCTGCCGGAAGGGGCCCAGCAGGGCGTTGGTATTGCCCTGTTTTCTGGGACTGCCCATCAGAATGCACACCTTCATCGAATCGCTCCCCCTTCTCTGCCGGTCAATCTTGTTGGTTCCATCATACCTGGAACGGGACGGTCCGTCAAGGAGAGGACGCATGCAGGGCCGGGACAGTGTGTCCCGGCCCTGCGGCACTCTGTTCAGTTCTTTTCCAGCAGTGTTTCCAGCCGCTGGAGGATCACTGCCGTCTGGGCGCGCGTGGCGGAGCCGGACGGATCCAGCGTGCCGTCGGGCCGGCCCTGGAGCAGTCCGGCAGACACCGCCCAGGCCAGGGCATCCCGGGCATAGTCCGCCACAGCGGCGCTGTCGGAGAAGCGGCTCAGGTCCGTCCGGCCCGCGGTATCCGCTCCTCTGTATTCCGTGTACCGGAACAGGATGGCCGCCAGCTGCTGGCGGGTGATCCGCCCCTCCGGGCGGAAGGTGCCGTCGTCAAAGCCCCGGACGATTCCCTGCTGTTCCGCCCAGGCCACCGCATCGGCGCAGTAGCTGTCCGCCGCCACATCGGTGAAGGGAGGCGTCCCCGCCCTGGGTCTGCCCTCCAGTCGGTAGAGGATGGCGGCGATCATGCCCCGGTTGGAGGCCCGGTCAGGAGAAAAGGTACTGCCGGTGGTGCCCTGCATCAGCCCCGCCTCATACACATATTGGACCGCCTCTTCATACCACGCGCCGGGGGGTACGTCCCGGAAGGGATTATCCCAGGTGCTGCGGAAAGCCCCGCTGGCGGCAGCGATCAGCTCTCCCCCATCGTCCTGGGAGATCTCCCAGAACCCCACGCCGCCCAGACCCAGAGACCGGGCCAGCTGTGCCTTGGCAGCGAGGGACACGGCATCGTCGTAGGAGACGAAGGTGCGGTTTCCGTAGAGCCAGGGCACCTGCGCCTCTTCATGGCGGAACTGGCGGTAGTCCGTGTTGTCCAGATAGCTCTTCTTCAGCATCTTGTAGCTGACGGATTTGGCTGATGTGTAAGTGCTGTACAGGCCGTTGTTCTGGGCCTTGACCCCCTGGTAGGCATAGCCGTACAAAGGCATCCCCAGGACGATCTTTTCCGCCGGGATACCCTTTTTCAGATAGGCCTGTACGCAATCGGAGATGCTGCTTCTGCTCTGGGGCGAGGTGCCGGAGGGCGCATACAGGGGTGCGTTGAAGTCCGCGTAGGTATCCCAGGTGCCGTGGAGGTCATAGCCCATCACGAAGATGTGGTCCACAATGGCGGCCACCTTCACGGCCTCGATCTGGTTTAAGTACCAGCTCCCGGCGGCGCCGGCGATAGTGAGGGCGTAGTCCTTCCCGTCCCGGCGGCCCTGCCGATCCAGCTGCTCCCGCAGCTCCTGAAGCAGCAGAGTGAAGTTCTGCTTGTCCGCCGGGCGGTGGATGGTCCCCGCCGCGCCGCCGGATACCGGGTACTCCCAGTCCAGGTCCACCCCGTCCAGGCCCTGCTCCACCACAAAGTCCACACAGCTGGCAGCGAAGCTCTCCCGCCGGGCCGCCGTGGCGGCCGCGTCGGAGAAGTACTGGGAGTCCGACCACCCGCCCACGGAGATCAGCAGCTTGAGATGCTGGTTCTGCTGGCGCAGCTTCCGCAGGGCGGCCAGGTTCTTTTGGTCATGGGCTGGATTCTCCAGAGCAATGGTGAGGGTATCTGGGTCGATCTGGGCAAAGGCGTAGTTGATCTGAGTCAGATGCTCCGCCGGGATTTGGTCAGGGGTGAAGCCCTGGTAGGCCGCCCATCCGGCGTAGTAGCCCACCGCCTCTCCTCCGGCGGAATATGTACGCTCTTCCGCCTCCGTGGGGGTGCCCAACAGCAGGGCCGCCATACACAGGACGGCCAGCGCGGCGGCGGTTCGTCTGATGAAATTTCGCAAGGGAAAACGCTCCTTTTTCAGATAATCGTCACCAAAATGCGTGTGTCGTCACGCCCTATTTTACCGGAACGGGCTGCGGGCCTCAAGGCACAAATGCTGGGAGCACGGCCAGAAAACAGCAGCGCGGCAGACCCTCTCGGGTCTGCCGCGCCGGCACTTCCAGTTATGGCTTTGTTTATACGGAGACTGTCTGAGGCTCCGCCCCGCTCTGCGGGGTCTCTGCGGGCGCCGGAGTCTCCCGGGCACTCTGGTCGGCAGTCTTCTCCGCCAGCCGCTCCCGGGCCACCGCCAGCATCAGCTTGATGCGGTTCTCCTGATTCACCCGGGTGGCGCTGGGATCGTAGTCGATGGGGGTGATGTTGGCCTGGGGGTACAGCTCCCGGATCTTGTTGATCATCCCCTTGCCGCAGATGTGGTTGGGCAGGCAGCCGAAGGGCTGGGCGCAGACGATGTTCTCGTACCCGGCCCGCACCAGCTCGATCATCTCGGCGGTGAGGAGCCAGCCCTCACCCATTTTGTTGCCGGTGGAGATGACGCCGTCCGTCAGCTTCACCAGCTCCCGGAAGGGCAGGGGCGCGTGGAAGCCGTTGTCCTTCAGGACCCGGATCATCACCTTCTCCATGCCCTCGATGTAGTCCAGGATTACGCTTGACACATGCTTTTCCAGGAAGGTGCCGCCATACAGCCGGGCGGTTTCGGAGGGGTTGTAGGCGCAGTACTGCACAAAGCCCATCAGGCCCGGCAGGTTCACCTCGCAGTCCTGGGAGGCCAGGAACTTCTCCAGGTCATTGTTGCCCAGGGGGGAGTATTTCACGTAGATCTCCCCTACCACGCCCACCTTCACCTTGGGTACCCGGTGAATGGGAATGGCGGCGAACTCTGCGGCGATCTTGGGCATGGCGGCCTTGATCTCCCGGCCGGACCAGCCCTTGTCCTCCATGACCCAGCCGCAGATGGTGTCCAGCCACTTCTCCTGCAAAGCGGCCGCGTCCCCCTTGTGGGTCTCATAGGGCTCCGTCTGGGCCTTCAGGGCCACCAGCAGGTCGCCGTAGTAGATGCAGGCCAGAAGCTTGCGCATCAGGGGCAGGGTCATGGGGAAGCCGGAGTCCTTCTCCAATCCGGAGAAGTTCAGGCTCACCACCGGAACCTGGCCGTAGCCTGCCTTCACCAGGGCCTTGCGCAGCAGGTGGATGTAGTTGGAGGCCCGGCAGCCGCCGCCAGTCTGGGTGATAATCAGGGCGGTGTGGTCCAGATCGTACTTCCCGGAGCCCAGGGCGTCCAGGAACTGGCCGATGACCAGCAGGGCGGGATAGCAGGTGTCGTTGTGGACGTATTTCAATCCCAGCTCGCTGACCTGGCTGCCGCAGTTCTCCAGCAGCTCGCAGGTGTAGCCGGCCTGCCGCATGACGGCCGCCAGGATGCGGAACTGCACCGGGGCCATGTTGGGAATCAGGATCTTATGGGTCTTTTTCATTTCAGGGGTGAACTTGGGGTAATTCTGGAATTCCAGCTCCATGTCTCACGCCTCCTTTCTGGCAGTTTCCCGGGCCTCGTCCTGCTCATCCAGGGCAGCGAACAGGCTCCGCAGCCGGATGCGGACAGCGCCCAGGTTGGTGATCTCGTCGATCTTCAGCTGGGTGTACAGCTTGCCACCCGCCTGCAGGATCTCCCGTGTCTCGTCGGAGGTGATGGCGTCCACGCCGCAGCCGAAGGAGACCAACTGCACCAGGTCCATATCCCGCTGGGTGCAGCAGTAGCGGGCCGCCGCGTAGAGACGGGCGTGGTAGGTCCACTGGTTCAGCACCGTGGTGGGGAATTTCTCCACCCGGTTGGAGATGGAGTCCTCCGTGATGACCGCGGCGCCGGCGCGGGTAATCAGAGTGTCGATGCCGTGGTTGACCTCCGGGTCCACGTGATAGGGCCGGCCTGCCAACACGATGATCCGGCGGCCCTCTGCCCGGGCCTGGTCGATGATCCGCTCTCCCTCCTTGCGGATGAGGGACATGTGGTGGGCGTACTCGGCGTAGGCGGCGTCGGTTGCCTCCTTCACCTCGCCCTTGGTGATGTCCGGGAAGTAGCTGCGCAGGATGGTGAAGATCTTTTTGGTGAAGTCCTTGGGCCGGTGGAGGCCCACATAGTCATAGATGAACTTGGTCTGCTGGACCTCTGGGCAGTTGCCGGCGATGACCTCCGGATAGTAGGCCACCACAGGGCAGTTGTAGTGGTTGTCCCCCAGCCCCTCATCCAGATTGTAGGTCATGCAGGGGTAGAAGATCGCGTCCAGGCCAAGCTTTGCGAGGAACTGAATATGACCGTGGGCCAACTTGGCCGGGAAGCAGGCGGTGTCGCTGGGGATGGTGCCCTGCCCCTTCAGATACAGGTCCCGGCTAGAGAAGGGGCTGTGGTACACCGCGAAGCCCAGCTTGGTGAAGAAGGTGTGCCAGAAGGGCAGCAGCTCCCACATATTCAGGCACAGGGGCAGCCCGATCTTGCCCCGCCTGCCGGGGACGGGCTTGTAGCCCAGGATCAGCTTGCGCTTGTATTCGTAGAGGTTCCGCTCCCCGGTGTCCGCCTTGCCGGTGACGGGCCGGTCGCAGCGGTTGCCGCTGATGAAGGTGGCCCCGTCGGCGAAGGTGTTGATGGTCAGCTGGCAGTTGTTGCCGCACAGGCCGCACACCCGGCTCTCCGTCTCCTGGCGGAAGTCCGCCAGCTCCTGGCGGTTCAAAAGCGTACTGGTCTGATCCGCCCGGGCCTTGCCCCGGCCGAACAGGGCAGCGCCGTAGGCGCCCATGAGGCCAGCGATATTGGGTCGGATAACCTCTACGCCCATCTCCTTCTCAAAAGCCCGCAGCACCGCCTCGTTGTAGAAGGTACCGCCCTGGACCACGATGTTCCGGCCCAGCTCCTCGGGAGAGGAAGCCCGGATGACCTTGTAGATGGCGTTGCGCACCACGGACATGGAGAGGCCGGCAGAGATGTTCTCAATGGTGGCGCCGTCCTTCTGGGCCTGCTTCACGCTGGAGTTCATGAACACAGTGCAGCGGCTGCCCAGGTCCACAGGCCGCTCGGCAAACAGGCCCAGCTGGGCAAACTCTTTCACGTCGTATCCCAGCGCCTGGGCGAAGGTCTGCAGGAAGCTGCCGCAGCCGGAGGAGCATGCCTCGTTCAGGAAGATGTTGCTGATGGCGCCGTCCTCGATCTTGAAGCATTTCATGTCCTGGCCGCCGATGTCGATGATGAAGTCCACATTGGGCAGGAAGTGGCGGGCGGCGGTGAAGTGGGCCACCGTCTCCACCACGCCGTAGTCCGCGTGGAAGGCGTTTTTCGCCAGATCCTCTCCGTAGCCGGTGGTGGTGACGGACGCCACATGGAGGGCCGGATGCTCGTCATAGAGCTCCTGCAGCACCTGCCGGATGAGGGGCACCGGGTTGCCCAGGTTGGGCCGGTAGTCGGAGAAGAGGATGCGGGCGTCCTGGTCGATGACCACCAGCTTCACGGTAGTGGAGCCGGAGTCGACGCCGATGTGCACCGGGGCGGCGTAGTCCGCGCCGAAGGGCACCTGGGGCACCGTGGCCTTGGCGTGCCGGGCCCGGAACGCCTCATACTCCTCACGGCTGCTGAACAGGGGCGGCAGGGAGCGGTAGGTCTCCGCCGCGCCGTGCTTCTGCAGGTCGTCCGCCACCTGGTTCAGGTCGAATTCCTGGTCGGAATAGAAGGCTGCGCCCAGGGCCACGTACAGCAGGCTGTTCTCCGGACAGGTGCCCTGGACCCCCAGGGTGTGGTCAAAGCTCTCCCGCAGGACTCGGGAGAAGGTCAGGGGCCCGCCCAGGTACAGGACGTTGCCCTTGATGGGCCGGCCCTGGGCCAGCCCGGCAATGGTCTGGTTCACCACCGCCTGATAGATGCTGGCGGAAATATCCTCCGCCTTGGCGCCCTGGTTGATGAGGGGCTGCACATCGCTCTTGGCGAACACACCGCAGCGGGAGGCGATGGTGTACGTCTTCTCCGCCCGCTGGGCGGCGGCGTCCATCTCGTCGGCGCTCATTTTCAGCAGCGTCGCCATCTGGTCGATGAAGGCGCCGGTGCCGCCGGCGCAGGAGCCGTTCATCCGCACCTCCATGCCGCCGGTGAGGAACAGGATTTTGGCGTCCTCACCGCCCAGCTCGATGATGCAGTCCGTCCCCGGGGCCAGCTTGTTGGCCGCCACGCGGGTGGCAAACACCTCCTGCACGAATGGGACCTGCACGCTCTCCGCCATGCCCATGCCGGCAGAGCCGGAGATGGCCAGATCCGCTTTTGCGCCGTGCTGATCCGCCACCCGGCGCAGCAGCTCCTCCGACTTTTCCAGAATATGGCTGTAATGCCGCTCGTATGTACTGTATACCAGATTATCCGCATCGTCCAGCACCACGCATTTGATGGTGGTGGATCCTACGTCAAGTCCAACTTTCAACTCTGCTTCCTCCTTCTGGGAAAACGGTTGCGTCAGAGTTTTCAACAGCTAACCGCATGATACCACATTAGTTGACATCATACACTTTTTCCATGGGATGTTCAATCGGCAATATTCTGAAAGACTGTTAATTTTTCGTTAAGAAACTTGGCTGGGAAAGGGGCTTGGCCTTTTCTCTCTTCTATGCTATACTGGTTCCATCTCAGAACCAAAGAGAGGCATTTTCGACATGGAACGCGTTTTGCTGCACACCTGCTGCGCCCCTTGTTCCCTCAGCTGCATCGAACCTCTGCGGAGCGAGGGCATCGAGCCGGTGGCGTTTTGGTACAACCCCAACATCCACCCCTGGAAGGAGTATCAGGCCCGGCGGGACTGCCTGCTGGCGTATGCCCCCACCATCGGTATGGAGGTCCGGGTACAGGAGGACTACGGTCTGAAGGACTTTGTCCGCCATGTGGCGGGAGACATCGACCACCGCTGCGCCTACTGCTACGAACACCGGCTGGAGGGCACGGCGAAGTATGCGGCAGAGCACGGCTTTGCCGCCTTCACCTCCACCCTGCTGGCCAGCACCTATCAGAATCACGAGGCCATCGCCGCCGCAGCGGAGATGTATGCCCGGCAGTACGGGGTGGAATTTCTCTACCGGGACTTCCGGTCAAACTTCCGGGCCGGCAACCAGCGGGCCCGGGAGCTGGGGTTCTATATGCAGAAGTACTGCGGCTGCGTCTTTTCCGAGGCGGACCGCTATCAGAAGCAGATCGACCGGGACCGGGCAAAATTTGACGCGGAGGAGGCGGCCCGACAGGGCTGACGAGCTTCCCTTCGATGCGCAAAAAAGACCTGCACGGCAGCTGCCGCGCAGGTCTTTTTTGCCATTTGAGACGCAGGGATTCAGAATTTGCGAATATCGTCCAGCGACACGATGAACACCGCCGCACCGCCGGCCATGACCTCCATGGGTACCGGCGGCACCGCGGACATCTCCCCGTGGGGCATGGTCACGCTCTGGTACACGGTCTCCTTCCGGTGTCCCGCATACTTCTGCAGGACGTCCAGGGCCTCTTCCAGCCGATCCTCCTCCACGCCGATCATCACCGTGGTGCTCTTTTTCTTCAAAAAGCCGCCGGTGGAGCTCAGCACCGTCACCATGAAGCCGCGCTCATTCAGGTTGCGGATGGTGTTGTCGGAATCACTTCCCTGTAAAACGGCCAGCACCAGCTTGCTCTTTTTCTCCATATTGCTCACCTCCCATGTTCCAACGCGTTGGGCACGTCGTTCCTCCTTATTTTACCTCTCGTGCGAAAAATTGCAAGCGTTCTTTTCCACCCGGCGGCAGACTCATGCCTCCCGGCAGAAGATGGGAACGCCATCCTTCCAGGTCTCCAGTACCCGAATATCCCGGAGCTCCTCCTGCGGCACCGCCAGGGGGTCCCGGTCCAGAATCACCAGATCCGCCTGCTTCCCCGGCGCCAGGGTGCCCTTGTCCGTCTCCTCAAAATACTGGTATGCAGCGTGGACCGTCACCGCCTCCAGGGCCGTCCGGACGTCCACCCGCTCTTCCCGGCCCAGGACGCGGCCCTGCCGGGTCACCCGGTTCACGGCACACCACACCGTCTCCAGCATATCGGGCCGGATCACCGGCGCATCCTGATGGAATGTGAAGGGGATCCCCTGCTCCGCCGCCGAGCCTGCGGGACTGATGGCCTCCGCCCGGCCGGGTCCCAGATTTTCCAGATGGACATCCCCCCAGTGGTACACGTGGGCCACGAAGAAAGAGGGGATCACCCCCAGCCGCTTCACCTCCGGCAGTTGGTCCCTGCCCAGCAGCTGGGCGTGGATCATCACCGGCCGCAGTGCCGCCAGATCCACGCCTTCCCGCGCCGCCGCATCCAGCGCCGCCAGATACTGGGCGCAGGCGGCATCCCCGTTGCAGTGGGCCAGCAGCTGCATTCCATCTGTCCCGGCTCGGCGGACCATGTCCAGCACCTCTGCGTCCGTCAGGGTGCCGTAGCCCCGGTATTCCTGCTCCCCCTGATAGGGCCGCCGCAGCCAAGCGGTACGTCCCTGGGGAGATCCGTCCAGAAACATCTTGTACCCGCCCAGCTTGAAGCGCCGGTGATATTGCCGGACACTCTCGGGAAATGCCTGCCGGGCCGCCTCCGCTCCCTCCGGATCTCCGTAGGCAACCACATCCAGCTTCAGGGACCCGTCCGCCAGCAGGGCCTGATACAGGGGTACCAGCTCCCGGCGCAGCAGCCCTTCCTGCACGGTGGTGATTCCGTAGGAGGCGTACAGGTCCTGGGCCTTCCGGTAGGCCGCCAGAAACGACTCCAGCGGCCTCATGGGCACCCGCTTTTGGAACTCCAGAAAGGCGTTTTCCTCCATGTAGCCGGTGAGGGTGCCGTTCTCCCGTCCGATGACGCCTCCGGCGGGGGCAGGCGTCTGCGCAGTGACACCCAGCCGCTCCAGCGCCGCGGTGTTGAACACGCCCATGTGGCCGGACTGGTGGCAGATCACCACCGGGTTGTCCGGCGCCGCCGCATCCAGGCAGAGCCGATCCGGGTGGCGCCGCTCCGAGAGCAGGTTGTGGTCGTACCCCTGTGCCGTTACCCACTGCCCGGCAGGGATGCGCTCCCGCCGGATGTAGTCCCGGATCCGGTCCTGCATGTCCGCCCAGGAGGTGCAGCCCTCCAAAGACACCTGCAGAAACTGGTTGGCCACCGCCGTAAAGTGGCTGTGGGCGTCCAGAAACGCCGGCAGCAGCGTCCTGCCTGCCAGATCCACCCGGCGGACGTCGATTCCCGTCTGGTCTTCCACTGCCGTCCTGCCCCCCACGGCGGCGATCCGGCCGTTGCGCACCAACAGGGCCTGGGCATCAGGGCTGTTCCGCTCCAGAGTGCGGATGGTGCCGTTTTCAAAGAGAATGTCCATGCGATTCCTCCTTTTCTCCCAGTTTACCGCGGCAGGGCGCGTCCCATACCCCGGCGTGAAACTCCAAGTATAGGACAGTATGCCGCGAAAAGGCGTGAGCCCTGCTGCACATGAAGCTGCGGCATATCTGAACGCCTTTCCCCATCTGTATGGCAAAACAGGCCGCCCTTCCGGACGGCCCGCTGGCTCAGTTCTTCAGGCTGTGGAGGGGCGCCGGGATGCGGCCGCCCCGGGCGATAAAGTCCGCGCTGGACTCCGGGTGCACCGGCATCACCGGGGCGCTGCCCAGGAGGCCGCCCATCTCGATCCGGTCCCCCACGGTCTTGCCGGGGGCGGGCAGCAGCCGGACGGCGGTGGTCTTGTTGTTCACCATGCCGATGGCCGCCTCGTCTGCAATGATGGCGGAGATGGTCTCTGCCGGGGTGTCGCCGGGGACGGCGATCATGTCCAGGCCCACGGAGCAGACGCAGGTCATGGCCTCCAGCTTGTCCAGGCAGAGGGTCCCTGCCTCTGCGGCGGCGATCATGCCCTCGTCCTCGCTGACGGGGATGAAGGCGCCGGAGAGGCCGCCCACAGAGGAGGACGCCATGACGCCGCCCTTCTTCACCGCGTCGTTCAACAGGGCCAGCGCCGCCGTAGTGCCGTGGGTGCCGCAGACCTCCAGGCCCATCTCCTCCAGAATGCGGGCCACGCTGTCTCCGATGGCCGGAGTAGGCGCCAGGGAGAGATCCACGATGCCGAAGGGCGTGTCCAGCCGACGGCTGGCCTCCTGGGCCACCAACTGGCCCATGCGGGTCACCCGGAAAGCGGTCTTCTTCACTGTCTCCGCCACCACGTCAAAGGGCTGGCCCTTCACCGCTTTCAAAGCAGTACACACTACGCCGGGGCCGGAGACGCCCACGTTGATGACCTTCTCCGCCTCTCCCACGCCGTGGAAGGCGCCGGCCATAAAGGGGTTGTCCTCCACGGCATTGCAGAACACCACCAGCTTGGCGCAGCCCAGGCCATCCCGGTCCGCCGTGGCGGCAGCGGTATCCTTGACGATGCGGCCCATCAGGGCCACCGCGTCCATATTGATGCCCGCCCGGGTGGACCCCACGTTGACGGAGGAACAGACCAGTTCTGTCCGGGCCAGAGCCTCCGGAATGGAGCGGATCATCTTCTCGTCCGCCTCTGTCATGCCCTTCTGCACCAAGGCGGAGTAGCCGCCGATAAAGTTGACGCCGCAGGTCTGGGCCGCCCGGTCCAGGGCCAGGGCAAAGGGCACGCAGTCCTCCGTCTCGCTGGCCCCGGCCACCAGGGCCATGGGAGTGACGGAAATGCGCTTGTTCACGATGGGGATGCCGAACTCCCGCTCGATGTCCTCGCCGGTCTTGACCAGCTTCTCCGCATACCGGGTGATCTTGTCGTAGATCTTCTCACAGGCCCGCTTCGGGTCCGGATCACAGCAGCTCAGCAGGGAGATGCCCATGGTGATGGTGCGGATGTCCAGGTGCTGCTGGTCGATCATCTCAATGGTAGATAAAATTTCCTTCTGGTTCAGCATAACGTATCTCCCAACGTACAAATTCTCTCTCAAAAGGACTCCGGAAACGGGTAAAAGAGGCTAGGGGAAAACCTCCGGTTTTCCTCAGTTCTTTTACCTCCGGCAAAAGAAGAATATTAAATCATTTTCGGCAGGGCGTGTACCTGCCGAAAATTCCTTGACCCAGCCGCCGGGGGCGGCGTCCCCAGTGACCAACGTCTCACTGGGGTGGGGGAATCTAAAGGATGGGCGCAGCTCCCTCTTGAAGTCAGATGCGATGCATGGCATCAAATATCTCCTCCCGCTGGATGCGGATAGAGATCTCCATCTTCTGCCCCAACTGCTCCAGCAGGTCCCGCAGCTCGCCCACGGAGACCTTGGCCGCTCCCACGTCCACGGCCATGACCATGGTGAAGGAGCCCTGGAGGATCGTCTGGGAGATGTCCAGGATATTGACATTGTGCTCAGCCAGCAGGGCGCAGACGGCGGCGATGATGCCTACCTTATCCTGCCCCACGACGGTGACGATGGCGTTCATAGCGAAGTTCCTCCTCATGGCCGCCCGCCGGCAAGCCCGGCGAGGCGGCATTCTCTTGTATACAGCGTCCGTATTGTACCACAGATGGGCGGGAAAGTAAATCCTCTCTCATCCCAGCGGATTGACGAATGGTCCCCAGCCCGGAGGCGTGAAGGTCAGCAGCATGTACAGCCCCGCCAGAAGCAGAGCCAGGGCTGCCCACAGCCCCGGGTGCTTTCTTCCGTCCGGGCAGAAGGCCGTGCCCGCCGCCAGCAGCACCGCCCAGACCGCCAGGCTCGCCGCGCCGTTTCCCCCGGCGGCCGCCAAGCCCCAGCACGCCGCTGTCATAGCCAGGGGCGTCAGCACCGCTGCCGGCAGATCCTGCAGCAGCGTGCGGCGCTCCCTGCCCAGCCGGCCGGTCAGCACCCAGGCGGCAAGCAGCGGCCAGAAGGCCAGCTTGCTCAACTCCCAGGGGCTGGGACACTGGGGCACGAACGCGGCAGGCAGTCCGCTTTGTGCCGTGCTGTGGAGCAGCAGCAGTGCCAGGCCGCACACCACAGCCGCCAGATACCGCAGGGCAAAACGATTGAAGGGATCTCTCATGGTTCGCCTCACCTCGCTCCACTGTATGCAGCGCGGCGGCGGAGCAGACCGGAAAACAGCACAGGGCGCGCCGGTGGGCGCGCCCTGCTGGGCTGATGCTCCAGGCGGAATCAGATCTCGCCGAAGAACTTGTCGTGGATGGCCCGGACCGCCCGGTTCACGTCCTCCTCATCCAGCAGGACGGAGACTCGGATCTCAGAAGTATTGATCATCTGGATGTTGATGCCCGCCTCATAGAGGGCCTCGAACATCCGGGCGGCCACGCCGCAGTTGCTCATGAGGCCCGCGCCCACGATGGAGACCTTGCCGATGCTCTCATCCGTCTCAATGTGGTCGAACCTCAGGGTCTCTTTATGTTCCTCCAGAATCTGCTTGGATTCCTCCAGGTCCTTCTTGTGGACCGTGAAGGTGATGTCCTTGGTGTCCTCCCGGCCAATGGACTGCAGGATGACATCCACGTTGATGTTGTGCTTGCTCAGCAGGTCAAAGACCTGGAAGGCGACGCCTGGGTTGTGCTGCAGACCGATCAGGGCGACGCGGGCGATGCTGGTGTCCTTGGCGACACCGGCGATATTGGTTTTCTCCACTTTGGTGACCTCCTTGACTTTCGTGCCGGGCTTGCGCTCCAGGCTGGACACGACTTCCAAATTCACTCTGAACTTCTTGGCCAGCTCCACGCTGCGGTTGTGGAGCACCTGGGCCCCCTGCGACGCCAGTTCCAGCATCTCGTCGTAGGTGATCTCATCCAGTTTGCGGGCACTGGGGACGATGCGGGGGTCCGTGGTATACACACCGTCCACATCCGTGTAGATCTGGCACAGATCTGCACGGAAGGCCGCCGCCAGCGCCACGGCGCTGGTGTCGGACCCGCCCCGGCCCAGGGTGGTCACGTCCCCGTTGCGGTCCACGCCCTGGAAGCCGGTGACGATCACGATCCGGTGCTGGTCCAGCTCGGACTGGATACGCTCGGTGTCGATCTTCTTGATCCGGGCGTCGGAGTGGACGGAGGTAGACTGTATCCCCACCTGCCAAGCAGCCAGGGATATGCAGGGCAGGCCCATGGCCTCCAGGGCCATGGCGCACAGGGCCACAGAGATTTGCTCTCCCGTGGAGAGCAGCATATCCATCTCCCGCTTGGAGGCGTGGGGGTTGATCTCCTCCGCCTTGGCAATGAGATCGTCTGTAGTGTCTCCCTGGGCGGAGAGGACCACAATCACGTCGTTCCCCGCCAGATAGGTCTCTGCGATGATGCCGGCTACGTTGCGGATGCGCTTGGCATCTCTCACGCTGGTGCCGCCGAATTTCTGTACGATCAAGCTCATGGCATTTCCTTCTTTAAATCAGAATCAAGTCTCAAATCCCGGTTCCCGCCTGTTCCAGTATACACATCTTCCGGCGGTTTGGGGCTTATCCCAGCACTCGCAGACAGGCCAGGACGCGCAGGCCTTCGGCCTGCTTCCCTGCCTCGGCTCCGCTGATGCAGTCGGTGAGGAAGGCGGTCTCACCGCCGTCCTCGCTGAGGATCTCCACCTGGCCGAAGGCCGCGGCAGCGGCGCTGAGGCTGCCGCCGATGCGGAAGTAGTACCGGCTCCGAAGGGCCTGCGGGTCCTCAAAGCCCGCCGGGTCCGCCTCCCAGCCGATCTCCTCCCGGCGGGGGCTGGACTGAAGCGCCTCCATCACGTCCGCCACGCAGGCGGAGGCCGTGGGCAGCTCCCCGGCCCCCTGGCCGTAGAACATCACTTCCCCGGTGGCGTTTCCCCGGACCACCACCGCGTTGAACACATCGTCCACGCTGGCCAGGGGCTGCTCCTCCGGGATCAGATGGGGTGCCACATAGGCGGTACGGCCGCCGGGCAGGCGCACCGCCCGGCCCAGCAGCTTGACGCGGTAGCCCGCCCGCTGGGCGATCTTCACGTCCCGGAGAGACAGCCGGCTGATCCCCTCCATGGGCACATCCGCCGGGTCCACCTGACAGCCGAAGGCCAGATCCGCCAGGATACAGATCTTCCGCCCGGCGTCGACGCCCTCCACGTCTGCGGTGGGGTCTGCCTCCGCATAGCCCTTCTCCTGCGCCTCTTTCAGGGCGTCTGCAAAGGTGGTGCCGGCCCGGACCATCCGGGTAAGGATATAATTGGTGGTGCCGTTTAGGATGCCGTACACCTCGTCGATCCGGTTGGCAGCCATGCACTGGGTCAGGGGATGCAGCACTGGGATACCGCCGCCCACGCTGGCCTCGAACAAATAGTTCACGCCCCGCTTTTTGGCCAGGGCCAGCAGCTCTGCGCCCTTCTCCGCCACCAGCTGCTTGTTGGCGGTGACCACGTGCTTGCCGGCGTTCAGGGCCCGCTTCGTGTACTCGTAGGCCGCCTCCACGCCGCCGATGGTCTCCACCACCACCCGGATAGCATGGTCCTCCTCGATCTTCGTGAAGTCATCCGTCATCAGCTGACGGTAGGGCCCGTCCTTGAAATGCCGCACCAGAATGGTCTTCACCTGCAGGGGCTCGCCCAGCTTTCGCTCGATCTGCCGGGCGTTTTCCGCCACTACCTTGGCCACGCCGGTGCCCACCGTACCAAGGCCCATAATCGCAATCTGTATCATGCGTCCGTTTCCTCTCTCTTTATCCTGCCAGGACTTCCACCCGTACCACGCCGTCCACGGCGGCCACGTCTGCCATCAGCTTCTCCAGGGTCTCCGCCAGTCCGCTGGTCTCTGCGGAAATCGTCACCGCCGCGCAGCCGTTGGTGGGAATGCTCTGGTTGATGGTGAGGATGTTGGCCCCAGAAGTGGCAAACACGGACAGCACGCTGGAGAGCACGCCGGTGTTGTCCTTGAGCATACAGTAAAAGGTGATGATGTGCTCCGCCTTCATATCGTTGAACGGCTGCACCGCATCCTTGTACTTGTAGAACGCGCTGCGGCTGATCCCCACCTGCTTCGTGGCAGCGCCCACGGTGTCCGCCTCGCCGGTCTGCATCATCCGCTTGGCCTCCGCCACCTTCACGAAGATCTCCGGCAGGGCGTTCGCGGCCACAATGTAATACTTGATCTCTCTCGCCATCTCGTCCGCCTCCTATGGCCATTTGTCTTTACACGCAAAGCATCTTACCATATTTCCGTAGGCAATGCAACCAAATTCGCCGAAATTCTTTTGACGAAAACAGGAAAAGTTCCCCCGGTTTTCTCCCCCTCACCTGAGCAGAATGCCGGATAGAAACAGGCGCCCCGGTTTTCACCGGGGCGCCTGTTTCCTGATCTCAGCCGATTCACTTCTCCGCCTGGAATACGGCCTTCATGCCCTTATAGGTCTCGTAGCAGTCCAGCTTGGACACCGTCTCAAAGGGCGCGTGCATGGACAGGACCGGCACGCCCGCGTCCAGCGTGGTGATGTTCCGGTTGGCCATATACATGGCCACAGTGCCGCCGCCGCCGGCGTCCACCTTGCCCAGCTCTGCGATCTGCCAGATGACCCCCGCCTCGTCAAAGAGGTTGCGGATATAGGCCACCGTCTCCGCGTCCGCGTCGGAGGCACCAGACTTGCCCCGGGCGCCGGTGTACTTGCACAGGCCGATGCCGTAGTTCAGATAGGCGGCGTTGCGCTTCTCATACACGTCGGAGAAGTTAGGGTCGTAGGCCGCCGTCACGTCGGCGCTGAGGCAGAAGGACTTCTCGAAACACACCCGCACAGCCGCGCCCTGGCTCTCGCACAGGTCCTCCATAAATGTGTCGAAAGCGGCGGACTGCATGCCCGTCACACCGTCGGAGCCGATCTCCTCCTTATCCGCCAGAACGCACACCGCCGTCTTGGCAGGGGTCCCCTCCAGATCCAGCAGGGCCCGCAGGGCGGCGTAGGCACACACCCGGTCATCATGGCCGTAGGCGCCGATCATGCTGCGATCCAGGCCGATGTCCGTTGCCTTTACCGCCGGCACCGCCTCCAGCTCCGCGGAGGTGAAGTCATCCTCTGTGATGCCGTACTTTTCGTTCAGCAGCTTCATCACCGCCAGCTTCACACGGCCGGACTCCTCCGCGTCCCCGATCGGCTCGCTGCCCAGCAGCAGGTTCAGGGTCTCAGCGGGGATGGCCTCCGCCAGCGGCTTCTTGTTCTGCTCCGCGCCCAGGTGGGGCAGCAGGTCCGTGATCACCAGCCGGGGATCGTCCGCGCCCCCGCCGATGTTCACCTGTACGCTGGCGCCGTCCCGCAGGGCCACCACGCCGTGGAGCTCCAGGGGAATGGTAACCCACTGGTACTTGCGGATGCCGCCGTAGTAGTGGGTCTTGAAATAGGCCAGTTCCCCGTCCTCATACAGGGGGTTGGGCTTCAGGTCCAGCCGGGGGGAGTCTATGTGGGCGGCAGCGATCTGAACACCCTCTGTCAGCGGCTTCTCCCCGATGTGGGCCAGCAGCACGCTCTTGCCCCGGTTGCAGAGATAGACCTTGTCTCCCGGCTTCACCGCCGCGCCCCGGACATAGGGCCGGTAGCCGGCCTGCTCTGCCAGGCGGACGACCTCTCCTGCGCAGAGCCGCTCGGTCTTGCTAGTGTCCAGAAATGCCTTGTAGTCCGTGCAGTACGATTCCATGGCGCTCCGCTCCGCCGCGTCCATCCGGTCGAAGCCGTTGCGGCGGCAGGAGAGCAGCTGCTCCTTCAGCGCCTTAAATTCCTTGCTTTCCATGTGCTTTTTCCTCCTTGATGGTGTCGATCAGCCGCTGGAAAAACTCCCGGGCCTCCATTTCAAAGGCCGCGGCGGTATCGGCGGCGTTATTCAGCTCACAGTCGCACTTGCCCCGGTAGTACTCGTCCGGCTGCTGGGCGGAGATCCGCAGGCGGGCGTACTGCTCTGTGATGTTGTCCCGGGCCATGATCCGCCGGACCCGCAGCTCCAGGGGCGCGGTGACGGCTATCGTCCGGTCGCACAGCTGGTCCAGCCCGCCCTCCAGCAGGTTGATGGCATCGATGGCGAAGATCTTGCTCTCCGACGCTGCCAAGCGCCGCCGCACCTCCGGCACCAGATGGCGGGCCACAATGCCGTTGAGCTGCTCCAGCCGGTCCTTGTGGGAGAAGACCTCCTGTCCCAGCTTGCGCCGGTCCAGTTGGCCGGCTGCGTCAAACGCGCCGGGGAAGGAGACACCGATCTCATCCCGCAGGGGAGCGCAGGTCTCCAGCATCTCATGGTACAGGGCGTCGCAGTCGATGACCTCGCCCCCCAGGGAGCGGATGGCCCGCAGGGCGCTGGACTTGCCCGCGCCGGTGCCGCCGGTGAGGCCCAGCACCACCCGCTCACTGTCCGCCTCCACCACATGGAAGCCGGCGGCCTTTTTCAGCCGGTTGCCGATGGCCAGACCCAATCCCCGGTTGTCCGGGCACTGGGCGAAGATCTCCGTCACATCGCTGGTGTCAAAGGTCCGCAGGGCGTCGAACACCCGCTGGGCCTGGACCAGCTTGTCGCCTACAGGCCCCAGGGTGTGGACCTCCTGCTCCCGGAACAGATCCGCAAACTCCTCGAAGCAGATGACGCCGGAAGTGGGCCCCACCCGCCGCAGGATCTCCTGGGCGGACTTCTCCGGCGCGCCGGTGATGACGGTGACCGGCGCCTTGGGGGCGTAGTGGCGGTACTTCATGCCGGGGGCCTTGGGCTTCTCGCCCTCCGCCAGGGCGCCGTTGACGGCCTTATCCACGTCGATCTTGCCGATGAGCCGCTCCAGGTCCTCCAGGGGCAGTCCGCCGGGACGCAGCAGCCTGGGCGGGTCGCAGGTCAGGTCCAGAATCGTGGACTCCACACCCACCGCACAGGGACCGCCGTCCACCACGCCGCTGATCCGGCCGTCCATATCCTCCAGCACGTCCTGGGCAGTCGTGCAGCTGGGCCGGCCGGAGAGGTTGGCGCTGGGGGCCGCGATGGGGATGCCCGCCTCCCGGATGATCGCCAGCGTCACCGGGTGGTTGGGGCAGCGCACCGCCACCGTGTCCAGCCCGGCGGTGGTCTCGTCCGGGATGATGGGCCGCCGCTTCAGGATCATAGTCAGGGGGCCGGGCCAGAATTTCCGGGCCAGCACATAGGCCAGGGGCGGCACGTCGGCGCAGTAGCGGGGCAGCCACTGGGCGCCGGTCACATGGATGATGAGGGGATTGTCCTGGGGCCGGCCCTTGGCCTCAAAGATCCGCTTCACCGCGGTGCCGTCCAGAGCGTTGGCCCCCAGGCCGTACACCGTCTCCGTGGGGATGCCCACCAGGCCGCCGTCCCGCAGGATCTTGGCCGCTGCGCCGATCTTGTCCTCAATCTCCTTCTGCTGACCCTTGGTGTCCCGCAGGTCAAAATATCGTGTCTGCATATCTCTTCGCCTCTATCTCTCTTCGCCGGAGATCTCCCCGGCCTTATTGCTTACTCTTTCTGCGTCTCCAAAGGGCTCCGCGGCGTCCCGGCAGGCTGCCGGAAGTGCAGCCCCTCCACGGCGCCGCTCTATCCGGGCCGCCGTACAGCTCTGTTTTATGGTTCCCCGCCGCCGTTCTTCAGCTTCTCCGCCTGGTCGGCGGTCACCAGGGCGTCGATGAGCTCATCCAGTTCCCCGTCCAGAACTGCGTCGATCCGGTACAGCGTCAGGCCGATCCGGTGATCCGTCACCCGGCCCTGGGGGAAGTTGTAGGTGCGGATCTTCTCGCTGCGGTCGCCGCTGCCCACCTGACTCTTCCGCTCTCTGGCGATGTCGGCATCCTGCTTTTCCCGCTCGATCTCATACAATCTTGACGCCAGAAGGCGCATGGCCTTGTCCCGGTTCTGGAACTGGCTGCGCTCCTGCTGGCATTCCACTACCAGGCCGGTGGGCCGGTGGATCAGCCGCACGGCGGAGGACGTCTTGTTCACATGCTGGCCACCCGCGCCGCTGGCCCGGTAGACCTGCATCTCGATGTCCGCAGGGTCCAGCTTCACGTCCACCCCTTCCGCCTCCGGCAGCACGGCCACCGTGGCGGCGGAGGTCTGGATGCGGCCATTGGACTCCGTCACCGGCACCCGCTGGACCCGGTGGACGCCGCTCTCGAATTTCAGCCGGGACCAGGCGCCCTCGCCCTCGATAAGGACGCTGCACTCCTTCACGCCCCCCAGCTCCGTCTCGTTCAGCTCCACGGTGTCAGTCCTCCAGCCCCGGGCGGCAGCGTACATGGTGTACATCCGCAGCAGCGACGCGGCGAACAGCGCCGCCTCCTCGCCGCCGGTACCCGCCCGGATCTCCAGGATCACGTTCTTCCGGTCATTGGGATCCTTGGGCAGCAGCAGGAGCTTCAGCTCCTGCCGCAGCCGCTCCATCTCTTCCCGTGCGGCGGTCAGCTCCTCCTGGGCCAACTCCCGCATCTCCGGGTCGGAGAGCAGCTCCTCCGCCGCGGCTCGGTCCGCCTCCGCCTGCCGGTATGCCTGGTACGCCTCTGCCACCGGAGTCAGGTCCTTCAGCTCCCGATTCACAGTCTTCAGCCGCTCCGCGTCGCCATAGACAGACGGGTCTGCCAGCTGGGCTTGCAGGTCCTCATACCGCAGGGCCAGCTCCTTCAGTTTTTCCTGCATGGGGCATCTCCTCTCCCGTTGATTTCAGAAAAGGGTCTGCCGCTACTGCCCCTCCAGAAAGGCCCGGACCTGGCGGAGAAACTCCTCCTGCCAGAATGCCCAGCCCACGTCCCCGCTCCGCAAGGACACCGCCGCCAGATGACCGGCGGGCACACAGAGATCCATCTGGCGATAAACCTCCTGGTACTGGGAGCCGCTGCTGCGGGTCAGCACATAGGCCGCGTTGCGGATCTCCCCGCCCCGGTCTTTCAGAAACGACCGCATGACGGCGCTGGATCGCCCGGCCCACACCGGTGTGCCCAGAATCACCAAGCGGTAGTCCCCCAGGGGACGGGCTGTCTCCAACGGGGCCACGGGGCGGGTGTCTTTGCGCATGGCGTCCAGCCCACAGCGCAGCCAGCCCCGCCAGCCGCTCCGGTCCGCGTTGTCCCGCAGCTCCGCCAGCTCCGCGTCCAGGGCGGCGGCAATCTCCTCCATGGCCTTCTTGGTGTTCCCCGTCCGGGAGTAATAGATACATAAGATATCGCTCATTTGGTTCCTCCGTATCCGCTCAGTCAAACAGAAAGGTCTTTACCATGGCAAAGGCCTCCCGCAGGGTGTAATTGATCTCCAAATGAACCCAGGGCAGCGGCGCTGGGATCCCGGCCACGTCTCCGTAGCCCTCCCGGGCGGCGATCAGCTCCGACCGGGCGATGTGAAAGTCGTTGGTGACAACAGCCACCCGTCCCTCCGCTGGGTCGACCCCCGCCTCATACAGCAGGGGCTTGGAGAGGGCGAAGTTCTCCGCCGTGTTGGATGCCTGATCCTCCAGAATCAGCCGCCCCGGCTCCACGCCATGGGCCGTGAGGTAGTCGTACATGCACGCCGCCTCGCTGATCTCCTCGCCATAGCCGGTGCCGCCGGTGAGCACCACCGGGATCTCCGGGTGGGCCTCCAGATAGTCCAGGGCCGCGTCCAGCCGGGTCCGCAGGGACAACGACGGCTCCGTGCCGTTGACCCCCGCTCCCAGGACGATGACCGCGTCTGCCGGCAGGGGCGTCATGTCGCTGCGCCCCCGGTTAATGATAAAGACCTCCAGCCCCAGCAGCGCAGCCAGTCCCACCGTAAGGCAGCCATAAAAGCCCCGGCGGATCAGCCGCCAGCGGTGATTTCCGGCGGCCAGGCGATCCAGCAGCCAGGAAAGCACCAGGAGCGCCGCCAGCCCCAGCAGCAGAAAGCCGGAAAACCGGATGCCCAGGCTCCGGATCAGCACCAGAAGCAGGCCGAAAACGGCGCAGCCCGCCGCCCCGATCAGCCGGGCCTGTCCTCTTCTGCGGCCCCGGTAGACATCGTACCGGTACAGGGGCCGCTGTTTAGCCCTCTGCCTCTTCACTGAGCTGCTCCCACCTTTCGTACAGGGCGTCCAGCTCCGCCTGGGCGGCGTCCTTCTGCCCCACCAGCTCGTTCAGCTTCTCATAGTCGCAGGCCGCGGCCTCCATATCTGCCTCCAGAGCGGCGATGCGCTCCTCCGCCTTGGCGATGTCCCGCTCACAGATGGTCAGCTGCCGTCGGGCCGCCTGCTGAGCCTTGTTGCCCCGCTGGGGCCGCTCCGCAGCGGGCTTTTCCCGCTCCTTCTCCGGCTTGGGAGCGGCGGCCTTCTCCGCCTCCTCCTGAGCCTTCATCTGCCGGTATTGGGCAAAGCCGCAGGGATAATCCGTGATGGTGCCATCCGCCAGCTCCCAGATCCGGGTGGCGAAGCGGTTGATGAAGTACCGGTCATGGCTGACAAACAGCAGCGTGCCGTCGTAGGCCTCCACCGCCTCCTCGATCCACTCCCGGGAGTCGATGTCCAGATGGTTGGTGGGCTCGTCCAGGATCAGGAAGTTGATCTCGTCATCCATCAGCATGCACAGCCGCAGGCGGCTCTGCTCCCCGCCGGAGAGCACCGACACCGGCTTGAACACGTCCTCGCCCCGGAAGTCGTATGCCGCCAGCCGGTTTCGGGCCGACTGGGCCGAGAGGCCCTTTTTCGCCGCCATCATATTCTCCACCAGGTTCCAGTCTGGGTGGTCGAAGCGGACGATCTGGGGCAGGTATGCCTCCTTCACCTGGGGGCCGGTTTTGATGCGGCCGTCGTCCGGATACAGCTCCCCCACGATCATCTTGATAAGGGTGGACTTTCCGGTGCCGTTGTCGCCGATGAGGGCGATGCGCTCGCCCCCCTCCACCTTCAGGCTGATGCCCTCAAAGAGGTGCTTGTCCCCGTAGGACTTGGACACGTTCCGGATGCCCAGCACCTCGTCCCCGTGGAACTCTGCGGAGGAGAACCGGGCGTCCATCTTCCGCGCCTTGGTGGGTTTGGAGGTGGTCCGCATCCGCTCGATGCGCTTTTCCATGGAGATGGCCCGGCGGTAGGTCTTGTCCATGCCCATGAAAGCCCAGACCCGCAATTGCTCCGCCGCCTTCTCCAACTGTGCGATCTTGGCCTGCTCTTTTTCGTACTGCTTCATCCGCTCCTGGTAGCGGCGTTCCTTCTCCACGGCGTAGAAGCTGTAATTCCCGCTGTAAAACTCCGCTTTCCCGTCCTGGATCTCGATGACCCGGGTGACGGTGCGGTCCAGGAAATACCGGTCGTGGGAGATGGTGACCACCGTGCCGTGGAAAGAGCGAATGTACTCCTCCAGCCACTCGGTAGCGTGGAGGTCCAGGTGGTTGGTGGGCTCGTCCAGCAGCAGGATGTCCGTGTCCTCCAGGATGAGGCGGCCCAGGTTCACCCGGGTCTTTTCCCCGCCGGAGAGGCTGTCGAACAGCTGGGACCGCTGGCTGTCCGGAATGGACAGGCCGTTGGCGATCTTATTCACCGCCACATCTGTGTCATAGCCGCCAAATGCCTCAAACCGCTCGCTTAATGTGCCGTACCGCTTCAAAATGGCAGGGTCGCTCTCCCCGGCGGCCATCCGGGCCTCCAGGGCCCGCATCTCCTCCGCCAGGCTCTCCAGCCGGGCGAAGGCGGAGCGCAGCACATCCTCTACTGTGCAGCCGGCGGGGTAGACGGGGATCTGGGAGATCAGGCCCACCCGCCGGCCCTGGCCCACCACGACGGTGCCCTCGTCGTAGTCCAGCTCGCCGGTCAGTATCTTGAACAGGGTGGTCTTGCCCGCGCCGTTGCGGCCCAGCAGCCCCACCCGCTCCCCCTGGTCCACCTGAAAGGTGAGGCCGTCCAGGACGTTCTTCCCCACCTCAAAGGACTTCACCAGGTTGTTCACTTGAATCTCAATCATACGCTTGTTTCAACTGCTCCACGATCCAGCCAAAGTGCATGGCGTGGGACGCCTTCACCAGCATGGCAGTGTCGGTGCCCAGCTGGTCAGTCAATTCGTGGACGGCCTCCTCCTTGGTGGCAAAATGGGTGACGGAGCCGCCGCTCTGGGCGGCGCCGTCGGCGATCTTCTCCGCCTTGGCGCCGATGGCCACCACCTCGTCGATGCCCAGCATGGCGGCCAGGGCGCCCATGTTGTAGTGGGCCTGGTCCGTCAGGTCCCCCAGTTCCCCCATGTCCCCCAGCACGGCCACCTTCCGGCCGCACTCAGTCTTGGCCAGGATCTCCAGGGCCGCAGTGACGGACTGGGGATTGGCGTTGTAGCAGTCATCCAGCACCAGCCGCCCGTCCCGCAGACGAAGCACCCGCATCCGGGATCCGGCGGGTTCATACGAAGCCGCGCCCCGGGTGATCTCCTCCGTGGAAAGGCCCAGCTCCTCTCCCACCGCCACGGCGATGGCAGCAGAGTAGGCCATGTGCTCTCCCGGCGCAGGGATGGTCAGGTGATAGGTGTCCCGGGGGGACACGACGGTGCAGGTAATTCCCGCCACGCCGTGGTCGGCCATGTCCATCACCCGGACGGCGCAGTGCTCCGACCGTCCGCAGCGGACGGTCCGGAAGGGCAGGTCCAGGGTGTTCAGCAGGGCGTCATCCCCGTTAAGGACCGCCAGTCCCTCCGGCTTCAGGTTCTCAAAAATCTCGCTCTTGGCCTTGAGGATCCCCTCCCGGCTGCCCAGATGCTCGATATGGGCGTCACCGATGTTGGAGATGACGGCGATGTCCGGCCGCACCATCTCCCCCAAATAGCGGATCTCCCCGAAGTGGTTCATGCCGGTCTCGATCACCGCCGCCTGATGCTCCGGCCCCAGGCCCAGCAGGGTCAGGGGCGTGCCGATGTCGTTGTTGAAGTTCTCCGGTGTCTTCAGCACCCGGAGCTTCGCCCCCAGCACCGCCGCCAGCATCTCCTTTGTGGTGGTCTTGCCCACGCTGCCGGTGACCTGGACAAAGGGGATGGCGAACCGGTCCCGGTAGGCGGACGCCAGGGCCCGCAGGGCCAGCCGGGTGTCCGCCACCTGGATATAGAACTTGTCTGGCCGCAGCAGCTCCGGCCTCCGGGCGCACAAGCACCCGGCGGCTCCCGCGTCCAGGGCCCTGTCGATGAAGTCATGGCCGTCGAACCGCTCCCCCACCCAGGGCAGGAACAGGCAGCCGGGGGCAATCTTCCGGCTGTCGGTGCACACAGCGGTGACGGGGGCCGCCCCCTTCCGGGGATTCAGCCAGGTGCCGTCCACAGCGGATATGATCTCAGGAATGGTCATTGGCTGCATGCAGTTCACCCTCTTCTCTTCACGTCGCAGGAGAGCCGCACGATCTCCTCGCAGAGCTGGTTGTAGCTCATGCCCACGGCGGCGGCCTCCTTGGGGACAAAGCTGTTGGGGGTCATGCCCGGCAGGGAGTTGGCCTCCAGCACCCACAGATTTCCGTCTTTGTCCAGAATCATGTCCGTGCGGGAGTAGACCTCCAATCCCAACGCCCGGTGGGTCCGCAGGGCCAGCTCACCGGCGGCCTGCATCACCGCGGGCGGCACATCGGCCGGACAGGTCTCCACCGCCGCGCCGGCCTGGTACTTGGCCACGTAGTCAAATTCCTTTCCGGCGGGCACGGTCTCCACCGCCGGCAGCCAGCGGTCCCCCAGGACCGCCACTGTCAGCTCCCGGCCGTAGATCCGCTCCTCCGCCAGGACCTTGGCGCCGTAGCGCAGCACCTCCTCCAGGGCCCGCTTCAGCTCCGTCCGGTCCTCCGGTAAGTACACCCCCAGGGACGAACCGCCCCCGATGGTCTTGATGACGCAGGGCATAGGCAGCGTCTGGGCCAGGGGCTCCGCCTCATCCAGTCCATAGGACAGCAGCCGCCACTTGGGGGTGGGGATGCCGCACGCGTCCAGAATCTGCTTGGAAACCGCCTTGTCCATGGCGACAGCGGAGGCCAGATGACCCGCGCCGGTGTAGGGCACGCCCAGTAAATCCAGGGCGGCCTGGATGCGGCCGTCCTCCCCGTCCATACCGTGGAGGCCCAGGAACACCAGGTCCGCCTTCTGGCAGATGTCCAGCACGTGGGGGCCGATGTGGCTGGGGCCCTGATCCTTCCGGCCGCGCTTCACCGTCTCCAGGTCCGGCGCCTCCACCTCGATCTTCGCGTCGGGGCACAGGCCGTCGGGCGCGTCAAACAGGGTCTCCAGGTCCGCCGGGACCTCCTCCAGCCCCAGGAACAGATCCACCAGGATGGCCCGATGGCCGTTTTCCCGCAGGGCGCGGCACACGCCGGTGCCCGTCACCAGGGAGACCGCCCGCTCTGTGGAGATTCCCCCCGCCAATACAACGATCTTCATGCTCGTTTCCAGTCCCTTCTATCTTGACTGCTCTCCGATGGGTAGTCATAATCATCCTATTTTAATGTTCCATAGTTTAGCACAAACCGCCCCCAAATACAACTGTTAAAACGCCGCAGGCCCTCCGAAAAAGCACGGGCGCTTTTTCGGAGGGCTGTTTGTTCTGCTGGAAATTTCCGGCTCAGAGGAGCCAGTCGAAGAGGCCGGCCGGTTCTCCCTCCAGCAGGGTGCCGGCGGCGGAGAGCATCTGGGCCGCGTCCGCCCGGGTGACGGTCTCTCCCATGGCGGCGCTGCCGAAGCTGCCCGCGGCGAGGACGCTGACCGCCTCCATGTTCCCCACGGCCTGGGCTGCCCAGGAGGGCACTGCCTCCCGGTCTGCGTACCAGCTGGCCAGATCCACATCCTCCACCGCCAGGACGCGGTTGAGCACGGTAGCCGCCTCATTGAAGGTGATGGGTTCGTCTCCCTGGAAGGCCACGCCCTCCGCTGTGGAGACGCCCTGAATGATGCCGTCCGCCACACCGGCCGCGGCGTAGGCCTTGGCCCAGGTGGGGATGGCCGCGTCGTCGCAGAAGCCGGTCATGGTGACGGCGGTAGGCTCGTCCCCGGCAGTCTCCATCACCATGGCCAGAAACTCGCTGCGGGAGACGGGCTTATCCGGCTCAAAGTAGTACTGGTCTCCGATCTTGGCACCGGTGAAAATCCCCGCCTCCGCCAGGTCCTGCGCGGCCACCGCGGCGGTGCTGTCCGCCGTGTCCGCATAGGTGACGCCGGACTTGGCCTTCTCAATGGTGACGCTCACCGTAGCGGGTTGAGACACGCGTCCGGCGCTGTCGGTGGCGGTATAGGTGAAGCTGTCGCTTCCGGTGGAATCCCCCTCTGGGGTATAGGTGAAGCTGGCGCCGTCAATCTGGACGGTGCCCTTTTTGGGCTCTTTCTCCACGGTGAAGGTCAGGTCCTCTCCCTCGCCGCCCGCGGCCAGAAACTGGGCGTGATAGGGAATGCCCCGGTAGGTGCGGATCTCCAGCGCCTGGGCCGTGGGGCTCCCCTCTGCCGGCTGGGCCTTCTCCTTGCCGCCGAACAGGGCGGCGGCGTTGACGGACAGGGTCAGGACTACCGCCAGGCACAGGGCGGCGGCGCGTTTCATCAGTTGGGTCTTCAAGGCGATCATACCTCCTGTATTGAATTGGGTGCACCGCTAGTTTCTTCCCGCCCGCCGGAAATATGCAGAAAAACACGGCCGGAGCGCACTCCGGCCGTGTTTGGGAGCTCCTTCCGCTCACCCCAGGGGCCTGCCCGGACGGCGGACCACAGGGGATCGCTTTTTGATGCCGGACACCACGCCCATGGCGGCATACAGCGTCAACAGCGAGGACCCGCCGTAGCTGAAGAACGGCAGGGTCAGACCGATCACGGGCATCACAAACAGGCACATACCGATGTTCACCACAGTCTGGAAGATCAGCATGGCCGCCACACCCACACAGACATAGCAGTGGAAGGGCGTCTCAGCCCGGCGGGCTACCAGCAGCACCCGGATGATGATGGCCGCCAGCAGGGCGATCACAACAAGACAGCCGATCATCCCCAGCTCCTCCCCGCAGACACAGAAGATGAAGTCCGTGTGCCGGGCCGGCAGGGACCCCTCCCCCGCCTGAGTCTGGGTGCCCTGCATGTATCCCTGGCCGAAGAGGCCGCCGGAGCCCAGGGCCAGCAGGCCCCGGGTCTGCTGCCAGCCTGCTCCCAGGGTATCATAGGAGTGGTCAAACAGGACCCGGAAACGGTTGATCATATAGTCCGGCATCAGGCCCAGAGCCACCGAGGCGGCAATGGCTGCCCCGCTGCCGGCGAACAGCAGGACGAACCACCGCAGAGCGAAGCCTGCCACAAAGGCCATGCACAGAAAGATGAAGAAAAATGTCAGGCCGTTGCCCATATCCCCGGAAATCCCCACGTACCACCCCATCAGGGCGATGGTGTGCCCCGCCACCATCAGGGCGGAGGGGAAGGATTTCAGATCCCGCTTCACCTCCCGCAGCCACTCCAACTGCTTGGCCAGCAGCAGGGTGAAGGTGATCTTCACCACCTCCGCCGGGCCGATGCTGAAGGGGAGAAAGGGAAATTTCAGCCATGCGGTGTTGCCCGTGTTGTCCGAGACGCCAAAAGGTGTCAGCAGCAGGGCGATGAACACGACGTTGAAGGCCACAAGCCACTTCCACCGTCGCATCAGCCGCTCCAGGTCCAACATGGACATGAAGATATAGGCGCAGATGCCCAGCACCATGGCCGCCCCCTGGACGCCCACATATCGCACGATGCCGCCGATGTTCAGATACCGGGTGGCGCTGGCGATCAGCGCCATGCCGTACAGGGTGGCGGCGCAGCAGAGCCCCAGCAGCACCAGGTCGGCCTGCTGGATGAAGTCTGCCAGAATGGCTTTCAGTCGGTTCCACATGGGCGTTTCCATTTCCTCCGGCGCAGAATTTGACGAATGCAGTATACCACAAATGAAAAGATGTGTAAACGCCGCAAATTTGTTTTTACAGACTGTTTAATTTCATCGAATTTCATCCAACGACTGAAATCACTGTCTTTCCCTTGCAGCTCTAGCTTTTGCGGCATCCAATTAAGTTACCTTATATTACTTCAAATTACCCATGAAATTCACAGTAAATTCACAGTTAGCGGCGCATAACATTCACAGTGGAAAACTATGTGGAAAACTATCCCTCTCTGGCGTCCATGTAAGCTCCCAGCAGTTGGGCCGCAGTTTCCTTGTGCTCTTGTCGCAGATGGGTGTAAACGCTCTCCAGAACCTCCGGTGTGTCTCCCAGTATCTCCGCAGCCTGCCGGGGGTCAAGCCCCGCCTCATAACAAATCGTTGCGAAGCTGTGGCGGAAACAGTGGGGCGTGATTGGGAATGTCTCATGGATTTTCCCGTCGCTGGTCTGGACGATTTCATTCAGCCCCACATCCTGGCAGTACCTCCGCCAGTTTTTAGCGATCTCCCCTTGTTTCATGAATCCTCCGTCTCTGCCTGGGAAGATCAGCCCCGCTCTGGTTTTGGGCAGCGCGTCCGCCAGCGGCTGCAGCAACGGAATGTCCCGTCTGCCGTTCTCGCTTTTCAAGTGGTTTTCGAGTGTCGGTGTGGTACTGTAGGCGTAGTTTAGTTTTTTGGTCACATGGATGACTCCGGCTTTCCGGTCAATGTCCGCATAGGTCAGCGCCAGGGCTTCTCCCCGCCGCATCCCAGTATAAAGCAGTAGATACGGAAACAGCCACCAGTGGGCTTTCTTCTCCCGCCCCGCTGCCTTTACGGCGGCCTCCTGCTCTTCGGTCAGCGCCTCCCGGTGCTTCACAGGCAGCCCCCGGCTCTTCTTGATCTCCGCAGCCGGGGAAATATCAATATCTCCGGAGATCACCGCATGGGCGAATATCATCTTGCAGACACACAATTCAATAGAAACGCTGTTGGCGCTCCTCCCCTGCTTCTCGAACGCGGAGATATACCGCTGGATGTCCAGGGGCCGTATCTCCTTCGCAGGTCCGGGGAACGCCTCTTTCAGACGCTTCACGGCGTAGGAGTATACCCGCCGCGTGGATTCTCCAATATCCCCTTCGTGCTGCACCTCCCACTCGTCCGCGATCTTTGGGAAGTCGCGCCCACGCTCTTTCTGCTCCTGGTATTCCAGGATTTTTCTGTCCACCTCGCGGCAGCTCTTTCCCCGGAATGCCACCCGCTTTCCGTTGATGGTCCGGATCGCCTCAAAGAGCCCGTCCGGCCTCTGATGATACTTGCTTTTCTTCGCCATCTTCTTTTCCTCCTATTGCTTCATCAGGAGGTCTGTGCTATACTGTGAACAGACCTCCCGGCTTCGTGGTTGCTGTTCGGGGTGTCGTTGTGCCGTCCGGGTGCGTCAACGCCCGGGCGGTTTTCTTTATAGATCACCAACAATACGGGCACGGCGAGTAGCCAATATACGCGCAATATTCGATATTATGTGCCCAGTATTCGTCTGCGTTTTGGAATGTATCGCACCAATAGTTGTGGTAGTATGGAGAACCGTCAACAATAAAGCCGATGCTGCTATTCAACATTGCTGATTCTTCTCTCATACTCCTTATAATATTTTGCTTCGAGTCGACCTTCTCTTGAAGCGAAGAAATCTCCTTCTCTGCCTCCTCTAAATCCATTGAACAATTTGAATACAGCCAAACAAATGCCGACGAAAGGCAGACCAGAACGGCCAGCATAATAAAAAAGCCCATCTTGAAATAATTTTTCCCAGCGTTCTTTTCCCGTTCCTGCGGTAGTTTAAAATTTGATCTGTATACCTCAATAATAGGAGCTGGTTCCGCTTTCGCCACAGCGTAGCCTGTTTCTGCTTGCGTATTTTCAGGTGACTTCATCTCAACTGTGGAAAGGCGCCCCTTAGAACGTAAAATATGCCCCCCTATTTTGTAGAATACGATACCCCAAATCAGAGCGGGAGTAAAAGTTCCAACATTATCCCCCGCCATGAAACGCAGAGCCATAAACAAAATGGCAACTGTGATTGTGTAGAGAATACAAAGCAGACGGAATCTCTTTTTCAAAATTGGTTTTTTCCAAATTAGCGCAAACAGAAGAGGCCCTGCCCCATAGGCTAACAATGTTATAGCCATTGCCAACAATATGCTCATGAAATACAAATTAGGGTTTTCAGAGAACGTTGAATAATCCATATCATTTCCCTCCTCAGAATTATCTTACTAAGCTAATAAAGTGCGTTGCTTTTCCCAGTACATGAACTCTTGCCATCTCTTCTCCCCAAAACACGAATGGCGTGCAAGTTGGGTTTTCTGGTTCTAACACGATTCGATCCTCAAACTTCCGAAATCTTTTCAAAGTAGCCTCTTCATTATCAACTCGAATGGCAGCGATCTCCCCATTCTCGACCTCATCTTGCTGTCGAATGCATACAATATCCCCATTGAAGATGCGAGCGTTTATCATGCTCTCTCCTTTGCAGATCAGTGTAAAATCACAGTGAATATACTCAGGCACTTCATCGTATCCCTCAATATTCCCATCAGCAAGTATCGGTTCTCCGCAAGCAATCCGGCCTAACCGCGGGACCCTTCTTGTGTGCGGCATTGAATGGATGTTAGTTGGAAGGTCGTAATTCCCTTCCCACCCCATAAGATAAGCTGGAGGAACATCTAATGCATCCGCAATCTTTTCCAGTTTGTCAAGTGGTATATTTGTGATAATTCCGTTTTCATACTTGAATATTGTCTGTTTTGTCGTTCCACAAATTTCCCCAAGCTCAGTCTGAGAAATTCCTTTTTCTTTTCTCACTTTTGCAATTCTTTTTCCTATATTCATTATCTCACACCCCTTCTTTTCGTAACTTAATAATATCACATATTTTTGCAAAATCAAGCAAAAAATAACTTGACAGGTCACTTTATCCGTTGTATTATTTTAGTAACCCCAAAAGTTACGTTTATATAAGGAGGTATTGCAATGGTTGCAACCGATAAACTTCGTGGGATTATATACGAGCGCGGAACTTCTCAAAGAAAAGTTGCTTCTGCACTTGGAATGACCGAAAAAACATTCTATAGCAAGATGAAAAAGGGCGTTTTCGGAACAGATGAAGTTGAAAAGATGGTCGAACTCCTTAATATCCACAATCCAGCAGAAATTTTTTTAGTCAAAAAGTAACTTATTAAGTTACTATCTTCTCGGCCTATCTGACCAGTCCGCCAGCTAAAAAGGAGGTCCGTATGGAAACACCTGTATTTGCAAACGAAAAGGGCTGTGCCCTTCTGGCCGCCATCGACGCCGGGATCATTCCCGAAACGGAAAGCGGCTATGACACAGCCCGATTTGATAAGTTCTGGTCTCTGTATCTGCGAAATCTGGCCCAAGTCTACAGGGCCTCAGAGCAGGGCGGAAAAGAGCAGCTCCACAAGCTGCCCGATCAAGGCGCCGATCACCAGTAAGAGGACTTGATACCAGCGGTCCAGCTTCTTCCGCTTTTCCATGATCTTCTCATGGTCATAAGTGGCAAGGGCGCAAAGGCCGTCCTGCGTGGCAAAGATGGCTTCCAGGTCTCTCTGCACATCTGCGGAGCAATATCCCCTTGGCTTTGCCATCAGCCACCGCAGCATGTCCGCTTCACGTTCTGTTAAGTCAGAAAACCGGACGCCCTGGATGGTCCTTCGCAGCATTTCCGCTTGTTCGGAAGTCATCATGCGGCAACACACTCCTTGTTATCAGGATACCACATATCAATAAAATCGGCAATATAAACAGATAGGAGATATGACGATCTGAAAATTTCAATGAAAAGGATTCGAGAGCAAACGTGCCAAAAGCGCCTCTTTCAATGCGATGTCTGCGGGGCAATCACTCCGGCCACAAAAATGAGACATAGAGGCGCCACCTTGCCTGGGCACAGGAAAACCATGTATTGCTTTTTCTGCAAAAAGAGAACGGATTTTACTCAGATTGAATAACAAAATGCCCCCGCCAGTGCTGACACCACCGACGAGGGCTGCGGAACCTATTGAAAGCGCCAACAGGCCCGCGAGGACAGTATACCATTCCTCCGGGCGGAAATCAATCGCAAGGGGGAATTTACTTTGAACGAAAACAGCACCATCAAAGACCTGGAGTCCCAGGCACGCAACACCAAGCGGCTCATGGACAAGCTCAACCGGGCGGCCTACGGCATGACCTTTGACGAGGCCCTGCGCCTTCGCCCGTCAAAACCGAACAGCAACCACGACCATCAAGAAAAGGAGGACCCGAATGTCTGAGTCAAGATACTACCGCGACAACCTCGCGGACATTCTGGAATTCACCGAAGGGCGGCACCTGCTGTCCCTGGAGGATGTCCGGCGGTTCACCGGCATCAAGAAATACAGCACTTTGAAGAACCGCTTTCCCTTTAACGGCTCCAAAATCTCCGCCGCCACCCTGGCCCGGAGTCTTTCGGAGGTGTCGCAATGATCCTTCAAATCATCGTTCTGACCGCCGGGGCCATCTCCCTGACAAACGCCCTCTTCCGGATGCTGGACAGACTGGAGGGCCGCAGATGAACATTGGAGACAAGCTGTGCCTGGAACCCACCATCCCCACCAGCGCCTTTGTAACCGCGCAGACTGGCCCGCATCCCTGCCGGGTGGTCTCCATCAACGAGCGGCACCATCATTTCACCGTGGAGTTCGATTTCCCCGAAGGCAGCTTCCGGGAGACTTACAAGGAGGAATAACGCATGGACAAACAAAAGTTGAAAAATATTTTGGACAAGCACCTTAAATGGCTACGAGGCGAAAATGGCGGAAAACGGGCCGACCTGTCCAGGGCCAACCTGTCCGGGGCCAACCTGTCCAGGGCCAACCTGTCCGGGGCCGACCTGTCCTGGGCCAACCTGTCCAGGGCTGACCTGTCCGGGGCCAACCTGCCCGGGGCCGACCTGTCCTGGGCCGACCTGTCCTGGGCTGACCTGTCCGGGGCCAACCTGTCCGGGGCCAACCTGCCCGGGGCCGACCTGTCCAGGGCCAACCTGTTCAGGGCCGACCTGTCCTGGGCCGACCTGTCCGGGGCCGACCTGTCCGGGGCCAACTACATTGAAAAGGCAAAAAATTTATTTTATCCCATTGCCTGCCCGGAAATCGGCGCTTTTGTCGGCTGGAAAAAGGCAAAGGTCAAAACCAGCGGCCATGAGTGCATTGTAAAGCTGGAAATTACCGAAGATGCTGTGCGCAGTTCCGCAGCAGGCCGGAAGTGCCGCTGCTCAAAGGCAACCGTTTTGGAGATTCAGGATTTAGAGGGGAATGTATTGGAGCAGGCCGCCGTCAGTGATAGAGATGAGAACTTCCATTACATTCCCGGAACTGTGGTCTCCGTTTCGGATTTCGACGAAAACCGCTGGAACGAGTGCAGCACGGGCATCCATTTCTATATTACCCGTGAGGAAGCGGTGAGGCATATCTTATGAAAAAGCTGACCCGCGAAGAGCGGCGGCGCCGGAGCCAGAGGCGGTTGCAGCTGATTACATATCTTCTGTTCCTATTACTTCTGCTGGCGTGGCTGGGAAGCTACCTGATTATGACGGTGGAAGCGGAACTACCCGCTATGCACAAGCCAGACCCCACCGCGGAAGACGGCAGCCTCCCCGGTGACGATACCCCGGCCCTGGTCCGCTGTTATCTCACCGAAGAGGAGCAGGAGGCAGCGGAAAACGAGCTGATCGAGGCGGCGCTGCTGTCCCATGCCGTCCGCCTGGATGATGTAACAGTCACCCACTACTGCACCTGCTCCCGCTGCTGCGGCAAGTCCGACGGCATCACCGCCAGCGGCAGAAGGGCCACGCCCGGCGTCTCCGTGGCCGTGGACCCGTCCATCATCCCATTGGGCTCTGATGTCCTGGTGGACTACGGAGACGGAGAACTCCACTATTACCGGGCGGACGATACCGGAAGCGCCGTGAAAGGCGCCCACATCGACCTCTGCATGGAGAGCCACGAGGCCGCCATCCAGGCCGGAATCCGTACCGCTACAATCTATTTCATCGAGGAGGGAGCTATTTGACAAGAGAAGAACGTATCAAGGCATTCACGATGCGGATCGACGGCCACAACTGGCAGGAGATCGCCCGGGAAATCGGATACGCGGACTGCACCATCAAGAATGACCTGTCGGCCTGCATCCGAATCCCGCCTCGTCCCCCGTCCGTGCTGTATCCGGTCATCCGAAGGTACATTGTAGAAAACTATGGCGGCGTAGTCAAGAGCTTCATTCAGGACGTGGGCGGCGTCTCATACGCCCAGGCATACCAGATGCTCTCCGGGCGGTTGGCTGCCTCCAGGCCATTCCGGGACAGTGTGGCCCGTCTCATGGGTATTCCCGCAGAAGATGCGTTCCGGATCGGGGGCGAGTCATGAAGCACTGCCAAATCTGTAACGCCTACTTTGACGCCCCTATGGTCCGGGAGGGCACGGACCCCACCGTATTCCCCGGCTACCGCTACCGGGAGGAGCTGTGCCCCGTCTGCGGCCAGCCCTATATCGAGGACGCCGCCGTCTGCCCCATCTGTAAAGACTATATGCCCGCTGGAAGCATCCTCTGCAAATCCTGCCGCTGGTCCCTTCTGGCCCGTTTCCGGGACTTCGCCGACACTCTCCGGGAAGAGGAAGAGGACCAGCTGGACGAGTGGCTGGACGGCCGCAGCATCAAGGAAAGGAGCGAGTTTCGCTGATGGAAAATAATTTTTTATCCCGCGTCTCCGCTGTTCAAACGGAGCTGAAAGCCCCAAAGGGCCGCACGAACAAGTTTGGCGGATATAAGTACCGGTCCTGTGAGGACATTATGGAAGCTGTGAAGCCTCTTCTCGCTCAACACCAGCTTCTCCTTACGGTCTCCGATACATTGGAGTGCATCTGTGACCGCTACTATGTCCACGCAACCGCTACGCTGTGGGATACCGCTTCGGAAGCATCTCTTTCAAACTCTGCCTATGCACGGGAGAGCGAGGACAAGAAGGGAATGGATGACAGCCAGATCACCGGCACCGCGTCAAGCTATGCCAGAAAATACGCGTTGAACGGTCTCTTCTGCATTGATGATACAAAGGACGCGGACACGGACGAGTTTGCAAAAGAGCAGGCAGCCGCCGAACAGCGCAAGGAATATCGCTGCGACGACTGCGGCGAACTGATCTATCCCGTCAAAAAGAGAGACGGGAAGCCCTGGGATGTGAAAGATATGGTGAGCTATGCCAACCGCCGGTTTGGCCGTCAGCTCTGTGCGAACTGCATGAAGCGTGTGGAAAGCGAGGGTATCTAAATGTTTATCAATGGTATTACAGACTACGACCGCAATGGGAACGAGGTCAAGACCGGTCTCGTCATCGCAAAGGCCACCTGTGACGGCGATATCCGCATCACCAGCAGCGGCAAGGAGGTCGGCTCCATCTCCGTCCGGGCCTATGGCCGAAAGGACGGAACCGCCGCTTTCCTGACTGTCAAGGGCTGGGGACATCTGGCCCGCCAGCTGTCCGTTATGGTGAAGGGCGACCGGGTCATCGCCGCCGGCCGGCTGGAGAGCCGGGAGTACAACGGCAAAACCTATACAGACCTGATAGCGGACTATGTGTGGCCCACAGAAAAGGAGTCCCACTTCCCCATCCAGAGCGGCGGCGTCAATGTCTCAGCCGCAGACTTCGCCGAGATCGGCGAAGAGGACGGCGAACTGCCGTTTTAAGGCGGGTGAACTGCTTGGAACGTGACCAATTTACCTTTTATCGCAGCTTCTGGGAGGCGTTAAAAGTGCTTCCGAAGAAGGACCAGCTTCCTTTTGTGACGGCGATTTGTACTTATGTGTTCGAGGGAGAAAGCAAGTCATTAACAGGACAGGCATCCGCTTCCTTTTTGCTTGTAAAACCGATACTTGACAAAGCAAGCAAAAAGGCAGCAAACGGGAAGCGAGGCGGAAGCAAACCGAAAGCAAACCGGAAGCAAACGGAAAGCAATATAGAGGGAGAGATAGAGGTAGAGGGTGAGGTAGAGAGAGAGAAAGAGAGTGAGAACGATAGTTATACTCCCCCTACCCCCTCTTCCAGGGGGAAACGCTTTTCACCTCCGACAGTCGATGAAGTCAGGGCATATTGTCAGGAGCGGAACAACGGGGTAGACCCAGAGTCGTTTGTTGCTTTCTACGCCTCCAAGGGCTGGAAGATCGGTCAGTCTCCCATGAAGGACTGGAAACAGGCTGTAATCACCTGGGAAAAGCGCAGGAAGCAGGAAGGGAAGGAAAAACCTACTGCCCAAAGCATGAACGACGAGACGTGGAAGTACATCCGGGAAATGTACCAGCATAAGGAGGAACCATGAACAGCAAACAAAAAGGCAAGCGCGGAGAGCTGGAATGGGCCAGCTATTGCCGTGGGCAGGGCTATGACTGCCGCCGCACGGCTCAGTATTGCGGGAACACCGGGGACGCCTCTGACGTTGTAGGGCTGCCCGGCATCCATCAGGAAGTCAAGCGTGTGGAGCGGCTGGATTTGGAGGCGGCCATGGCCCAGGCAAAGCATGATGCGCCTCCTTGGGAATATCCCATTGTAGCCCACCGGCGGAGCCGCTGCGAATGGCTGGTAACAATGCGGGCGGAGGACTGGTTTTCCCTGTACCGGGAATGGGAGACAGGACGTGAGCGAACTTGAACAATATCTGGTCCCCATCCGGCGGTATTCAGCCAACCCCTGCATGGATTGCTGCTGCCCGATCAGCCAGTGTCCATGGCTGCGGGAGGAGAAACCCGTGCCGGGTTGGACGGCCAAGAAACGGACGTTTGTTGTTGGGAGAAACCGGGGCGGGCGGAAAACATGGGTGACTACATACGCCATCGAGAGCTGCCCGCTGGAAAGGAAGAGAGCATGATGGATGATACAAAGCGCGCCCTGCTGGGCGACCATGAAGCGGCCAAGCGGTTGACGGATGCGGGGGTGCTGTTGCCGTGTGCACATTGCAGGGGGCGTGCGATTCTGATAGAAGGAACACTTCAAGCGCCCGGGAAATATGGCGTAGTGTGTGGTGAGTGCCTTTGTGCAACAACATGGTGTGTTGCAAAAGAGGATGCTATCGGTAGATGGAACACTCGCGCGCCGATTCTGAGCGCGGAGGGGATGGAGATGCTGGAGGAGCTGGAATGAAGAGCCCGGGAGAATATGTTGACATTGGGGACCCAGCCTTGCAAGTCAGAACAGACGAGGATGGAAACACCGTGGCCTCTGCAACGATACAGGCGGTTGTCCTCTGGAAAGAAGATATCAAAAACTACATCATGGACGAGATCATCAAGATGTGCAAAGAGCACGGAATTACGGACCTGTATGTGCTGAACCGGGATTTCATCCTGTCAGCCATCAGGGAGAAGATGGAAAGGGAGGCCCAACTATGAAGCTGGAAGAAGCAATCGCAAAAGCTAAAATTTTGAATGATAGCCTTAAAGAACTGACCGATGAATACGAGGGTCAAGGTTCGTTTATAGCGGCTGGTATGGCTGTGTCGTTCAAGCTTGTATTGGACACTATCCTCACCGCCCTCCGCCCCGTCAGCCGGGAGCAGGTGGAGAAGGTGTGGAGGGGTAAGTGGATTGACGCTTACCCTAGAACGAGTTCCTGCAAATGTACTAAATGCGGTGCTGTACAAGAGTATGAAAGCACATTCTGCTGTCATTGCGGCGCTCCCATGACGGACGAGGCTGTGGAGATGGTGATGGAGAGGATGGAGGTGATATGGGGTGAATGAAAACAGAGCGATTGTTCTACTGAAAGCGTGCTACGAACTTCTGAACAAACAGAAAAATAGTTTCTATGTACTTAATCTATTGACAGAAACAGTTTTCTATGATGATGCTGACTGTGACGGATATTGTTTATCTGATGATATTGAGGATTATCTGATGGAATTAGAGGTGCTGAAAGATGGCTAAAGCACATTGCTGTGACCAGTGCGGAAAACTGATTAAGGACAGCGATATTCGAATCACCATTGACGGGTTTTCTGTTTTGCAAAATATAGAAAACAACGATATGCCGAAAGGTTTCTCCATCGGAAAGCCGGAAGATTTTTGCTCATTCACCTGCCTGTCTGAATGGGCACTGGCACAGCAGAAATTACTCGATGAATACATAGAGATCGCCGAAAAGCATTATGGGGAGGCGCTGAACGATGCGGATTGAGCGCAGACGGTATGTAGTTATGCGAAGAAACCGAACTGAGGTTTGGTGTGGGCTTTCCAAACATTTCAGTTTCCGCCCGATTACTGAAGTGAAAGATGTTTCTGTCAAGACATATCGCTCCGAAGCACAAGCCAGAAGCGGCTGTTCTTCATGGGACAGAGATTTTGAGGTCGTTCCGGTAATTGAGACGATTGCGACTGAGGAGGCGCTGAAAGATGGCAAGGGTGATTGATGTTGTGCAGGTCAAAGCAGAGATAGCAGCTGAAAAACTGGCTGTCATTATTGAAAATGGGAGCGTTTTGCTAAAAGATATGCAAAGCGGCGAGGCGGTTAAAATTGCCACCCTCACCCCGCCGAACGAGTGGGTGAGCGTGGAGGAGAGGCTGCCAGATGCAGAGAAAGAGGTGCGACTTTTCTGTGTAACTCCCAACGGATATAAATACCAGTGTCAGGGGTTTTATGTTCCACCAGGGATGCGCCGGGATGATTCTGATTATTCCTGGGACTGGGAATGCTGCGACCAGTATGACGAAGATTCGGATGACTACTTTGTTAACCCTGGATGGTATGAAAGCAGCCATAACTGGGACGAGTATTCGGCTTTTGGGATTGCGGATAAGGTAACATACTGGATGCCCCTTCCAGAGCCGCCGGGAAAGGAGGGGTGAGGATGGACAGGAAAATGGAGTGCCCGATTTGCAAGAAGAAAGCAGTGTTTGTAGGCGTCCATGAT
>ENA-UEOI01000310-UEOI01000310.1-human-gut-metagenome-genome-assembly--contig:-NODE-310-length-56170-cov-36.625622_pt1 | contig 56170 bp, 49 predicted proteins | sample MGYA00242883_ERZ507882 | MGnify/ENA primary metagenome ERZ507882 (study PRJEB26167, sample SAMN06115502) | human gut metagenome | host: Homo sapiens | place: China:Chongqing | collected 2015-07-29...
TACAAGGAAGCTGTTGACGTCATGAACGCCGTTGGCGTGTTCATTGGCGATGAAAAGGGCAATTTCAATGCCAAGGACAACCTGACCCGTGAGCAGGCCGCGAAGATCATCGCGTACCTCGAGCTCGGCTCCAAGGCCGCCGACGCCCTCGTGGGCGGCGCTACCTTTACCGATGTGGCCTCCACTCGCTGGTCCGCCGGCTTCGTCGGTTACTGCGCGCAGGCCGGCGTTGTCGCCGGTAACGGCGACGGCAAGTTTGACCCCGCCGGTCAGCTGACCGCCCTGCAGTTTGGTAAGATGCTGCTCGTCGAGCTCGGCTACGATGCCAAGGCCGCCGGCATGGTCGGCACTGACTGGGCCATCAACACCAGCAAGCTCATGGCCAAGGCCAAGCTGATGGACGGCATTGACGGTTCCGTCAACCAGGTCCTCACCCGTGAGAAGGCCGCTCAGATGTGCCTGAACGCCCTCGAGGCCCCCACCGTTGAGTATGACACCAAGGGCAGCAACATCACCGTGAACGGCGCTGAGATCAACTTCGGCGCTTCCGAGCCCTCCTATGTCACCAACACCATCGCCAAGGAGCAGACCATCTCCAGCGAGAAGCTGACCAACAACGGCGGCTACACCATCGAGCTGGGCGAGAAGCTCTACAAGAACCTCAAGAAGATCGGTACCACCGATGACTTCGGCCGTCCCGCCACCAAGTGGACCTGGAAGTCCGAGTCCGTCGGCACCTATGCCGATGCGGCTGACCTGAGCTACACCAAGGCTGTCAAGGCCAGCGACATCTACAAGGATCTCAACCTGAGCGACACCGTCGCCGCCAAGAACGTTACCGTTTGGGTCAACGGCGAGGTGAAGACCGCCGCCGCGACCGACATCAAGAAGGCCAACGACACCAAGATCGGCGATGTTGCTGGTGTCAACTCCAACGGCAACGGCGTTCTGACCGAGGTCTTCTATGACGACGTGGCCGACACCATGGTCATCACCCAGATCGTCACCTACATCGGCGAAGTCGCCAAGACCGTCAAGGCCACCGACAAGCGCGACGCTTATGTCGTAATCATTGCCAAGGCCGGCGGCAACGGCCTGACCAGACCTGTTGCCAAGGGCACCTTCGAGTATGAGACCGACGAGACCTTCGCTGACGACGCGTTCGTGCTCTACACCTACAGCGTCAAGGCTGAGGCGGTCAAGTCCCTCGCGGTCGCCGAGAAGGTCGAGGGCTATGTCACCAAGACCATCAACAGCACCAAGGACGAGGACAAGAACAACGGCATGACCATCAGCGGCACCGAGTACAAGATGTCTCTCGCCACCGCCGGTGAGAAGCTCGGCAATGTCTCCGTCAAGAACGACTACACCGTTTATCTCGATCAGTACGGCTACATCATCTATGTTGAGCAGGTTCAGGAGCTCGGCAACTATGCCCTCGTCCTGGCGACCGCCAGCAAGGGCAGCTTCATCGGCAACAAGGCTCAGCTCCTGCTGACCGACGGCACCGTGAAGTTCGTCGATACCGATGAGAACTATGCCACCGGCGACAAGAAGATCAAGGATAACACCATCGTCACCTTCCGCGAGAACAGCGACAAGACCTACACCCTGCGCAAGGTCAACACGACTCTGAGCAATACGAACGACAAGCAGTTCTCCATGACCAACGATCTCGCCGGCATCACCGTTGAGAGCGGCAAGATGGTCTATGCCAACAGCGCTTCTCAGTTCGTCATCTCCGACAAGAAGGATTACACCACTCCCTATTCTGACATCGACGACTGGACGGCCTACACCGGCATCAAGAACGCACCCACCGTTAAGAGCGAGTACGGCACCACGCCGAGCTATGCTAATGTTGATGTTTACTACTACTGCAAGTCCGGCAGCATGGTCACCGTCATGTTCATCATCCCCAGCCAGAACGCGACTGTGATCGACGGCAGCAAGACCACCCTGTACCTGTCTCAGAAGTCCAGGTCTGACCTCATCCACGACACCGACGGTGACTACTTCACCTACAACGCGGTCGTGGACGGCAAGATCGAGACCGTGAAGGTCGATGTCGACGCCAAGTGCGGCACCACTGCCGCCGCTGATCTCGACGGTCTGTATTCCGACTACACCGTCAGCAGCAAGGGCTACATCACCGGTCTGACCAAGTATGGTCCTTACAACAATACCTCTGACAAGACTGCTGTGAACGGCGTTGCCGGCATCGACAAGACCAGCAAGGAGTACACCGTCAAGCTCGAACTGAAGGCTGACGGTACCTACCAGTACACCATCACCTGCGCTGACGACATGAAGGTCTTCTATGTCGATAAGAAGGGCAACATCACCGAGTCCAGCTATGCCGCGATCTATCCCGACAACAACGACCTCGTTTACGCTGTCGTTGACAAGTACCTCGTCAAGACCCTCGTGATCTTCGAGCAGGAGGACAAGGGCGCTGCGTCCGGCACCTTTGATCCTGCCAACCCGCAGAAGGCCTACATCGATGGAGTTGAGATCGTCATCCCCAAGGTTGACGGTAAGTTCGTTGACAATGCTGCCAACGTCCTCGTCAACAACGGCTACACCGTGACCGGTATGTTCGGCTCTCCCGCAACCTACTGGGCGACCAAGGGCGGCAACACCTACTTCTTCACAGTGAAGGATCCCGCTCCCGAGTACTACACCCTCACTGTGGACGGCACGGTTGTTGAGTACATCAAGTCCACCGAGAATTCTACCACCACTTGGAAGCAGGTCAAGGACGCTGCTAAGGGCGGCACCGGCATGCTCGAGAATGGCACCTATGCAGCCTATACAGATAAGATTAATACGGATAAGGTTGTGACCAGCGCTTCCGCTGCCACCAAGATCGAGACCGGCTATGTGAAGGTGACCAACAGCATCTCCAGCGTTGCTGGTCGCACGATTGCTGTTGCCGACCATGCCAAGGCCAACTCCTCCTTCACCGTGAAGGCGACCTACACCTCCGCTGTTGCAGCCAACGAGGAAGTCGTTCTGACCTATGACGGCACCAAGACTGTGACTGGCGTTGCCGATACTGCCAGAATGGTGTTCACCTTCGCCGTTCCCGCGGGCGTGGCTGATGTGACCCTCAACAGCATCGCCAACGTTGGCACCTACACCGTGGCTGCTCCCAAGGTTGTCAACGGCTCCGGCTCTGAGATTACCGGCCTGAAGGGCCTGACCGTCAGCGCTGTGGCTGACAAGACCACTGCCAAGTCCGGCGAGACTGTCACCGTGACCGTCACCATCTCCGGCAAGGCTACCGACGCTGTCACTCTGACCCTCACTGGTGCTTCCTGGCTCGCTCCCTCTGTTCCCACTGGTGTCGCTTATACCAATAGCACTGTGCTGACGGTTGCTGATGGCACGAACCTCGGCGACGGCGTGACTGTCAAGTACGAGATCACCGTCTCTGCTCCTGTGACTGCCAACAACATCGTGCTTGCATAATCAAGCTTATATCAAAGCACATCTGTGCTGAGATAATGAAAGACCCGCTCCGAGAGGAGCGGGTCTTTTATGCGCCTTATTCGGCCTCTAAGATCGCAAACATACCGTATTGCGTGTCCTTATTATTGCCCATCCACGATTGAGAATTGTTTTCCGCGCTCCATGTGGCGCTGTTTCCGTCGACCGTGCAGGGCAAGCCGGTTACCGAATCGCCGCCCAGCTGGCCCCATCCATGGCCCTCTCTTGCGTTTATAACAGCAAGAAGCCATTGGGTGGGGCAGGTCAGAACGATCAGGATCGGCTTTGCGGGGAAAGTCCAGGTTTTCGTCAATTCCCCGTCTCCTGTGTAGCTGGTGGTGTAGAATTGGCAGTTGCGCGCCGCCAGCGCCGTGTCGATCTTTTGGTTGTCGGCGTTGAAGTCGTCCATCATGATGCGGTCGGACTTTGCCCACTGGTTGAGCTGGTAGTTGGTGGTTTTTGTCATGCTTCCTCCTGTGTTTTACGTTCAGCAATTAGAACAAATTTTGCTTCAGAAGCTGCTCTCTCCGCCAACGCCTGCCGCCCGACCGCTTCGCTTTTTGCCCGCGCCGCGCCGCGCGCTTATATCCGTATTCAGTTTTTTCGTTCGCTTTTTTCGTGCCAAGCCATGTCCCTTTGGTCTCGTGTGTCTGCGCTGCGCACCCGACGCACATCAATATTCTGTTTTCTCGTTTTTCCTTTTTCCTTCGACCCGTATTTCCGCCGGTTTTATGATCTTTTCTTACGGCGAAAATATCTCGAATCACTTGTAGGAGTGATTCGCCCGTTTGGTGTCCACTTATGTGCAACGAGGGCAAAAAATTTTCCGGCTTGACATTTTCGCCCGCCGGATTATAATGAAGATAGCAAGGGACGCTGCTGTATCGGCAGTTAGCCCTCAAAAATCAACACAGGTTTATCTATGTTGACCGCTCGGGTGCTAGCCGGGCGGTCAACACGCTTTTGGGGCTATGTAGATCATGACCGCAAGGATCACGATGAAGCATATCGCGAAACGCAGGGCTCGCGCCCGGCGCCCGTTTCCCATCTGCATCACCCCCTTTCGCAAGGGAGTGGCTAACCGCCGCAATACAACAGCGTCCTTGAGACAATTGTACCATACCACGTAAAAAAGTCAAGCCCTCCCGGCCGGGAGGGCTTGCTTCATATTCCGGTTCTTAGAACTCCGCGTTGCCGACGGTGCGGGGATGCAGCTCCACGTCGCGGATGTTGCCCACGCCCGTGAGGTACATCACCATGCGCTCGAAGCCGAGGCCGAAGCCCGCGTGGCGGCAGGAGCCGTAGCGGCGCAGGTCGCAGTACCACCAGTAGTCGGCGGGATTCATGCCGAGCTCCTTGATGCGGCTCTCGAGCACGTCGAGACGCTCCTCGCGCTGGCTGCCGCCGATGATCTCGCCGATGCCGGGCACAAGGCAGTCCGCCGCGGCGACGGTTTTGCCGTCGTCGTTCAGGCGCATATAGAACGCCTTGATCTCCTTGGGATAATCGGTGACGAACACGGGGCGCTTGAAGATCTGCTCGGTGAGGAAACGCTCGTGCTCGGTCTGGAGGTCGGTGCCCCAGTCGACCTTGTAGTCGAACTGGTCATTGTGCTGTTTGAGCAGCTCGACGGCGTCGGTGTAGGTGATGCGGCCGAAGTCGCTGCTGGCGACATGCTGCAAACGCTCGATGAGTCCCTTATCGACGAAGCTGTTGAAGAACGCGAGGTCGTCGGGGCAGCGCTCCATGACGGCGGTAATGATGTATTTTACCATCGCCTCCATGACCTCGAGGTCGCCGTCGAGGTCGCAGAACGCCATCTCCGGCTCGATCATCCAGAACTCGGCGGCGTGGCGCGCGGTGTTGGAGTTTTCGGCGCGGAAGGTGGGACCGAAGGTGTAGACGTTGCCGAAGGCCATGGCGAAGTTCTCGGCGTTGAGCTGGCCGGAGACGGTCAGGCTGGTCTTCTTGCCGAAGAAATCCTGAGAATAATCGACCTTGCCGTCCTCAGTCTTGGGGACGTTTTCAAGATCGAGCGTCGTGACCTGGAACATCTCGCCCGCGCCCTCGCAGTCGGAGCCGGTGATGATGGGGGTGTTGACGTAGGTGAAGCCGCGGCTCTGGAAGAACTCATGCACCGCGAAGGCCGCAGCGGAGCGCACGCGGAAGGTCGCGTTGAAGAGGTTCGTGCGCGGGCGGAGATGCTGGATGGTGCGCAGGAACTCTACACTGTGGCGCTTCTTCTGCAGGGGATAGTCCGGCGTGGATGGCCCCTCGACCGCGATCTCGGTCGCCTTAAGCTCAAGCGGCTGCTTGGCCTCGGGCGTGAGCACGACCTCGCCGATGACGATGAGCGCCGCGCCGACGTTCTGGGCGGCGATCTCCTTATAGTTGGCAAGAATGTTCGCGTCCATGACGACCTGCAGGTTGCGGAAGCAGGAGCCGTCGTTGAGCTCGATGAAGCCGAAGGTCTTGAGGTCGCGGATGGTCTTGGCCCAGCCGCCGACGGTCACGGTCATGCCGCCGTAGCGCTCGGCGTCAGCGTAGATCGCTGCGATTTTCGTAATGTCTACCATGTTGATCACCTGTTATATCAAAGATTTTTTCTTAGAGAAACGTGCTGTCAAAGCCGCAGGGCATCAGCTCGCGGAGCGTCATCCGCTTTGCCTCGCGTGCGCGGTTGAGGCAGATGACCTCCATATCGGGGGAAAACTCATAAAGGAACTGGCGGCACGCGCCGCAGGGATAGCAGAAATCCTTGCTGTTGCCGGCGATGACGATGCGGCGGAATTTGGAATGCCCCTCGCTGATCGCCTTGACGGTGGCGGTGCGCTCGGCGCAGATGGTGAGGCCAAAGCTCGAATTTTCGATGTTGCAGCCGGTATATACCGTGCCGTCCTCGCATTCCAGCGCCGCGCCGACGGGGAAGTGAGAATAGGGGATATACGCGCGGTCGAGCATTTCGATCGCCTTTTGCATCAGCTCATGTTCGCTCATTCGTTCCTCCTTACCAGTCCACGCCGAGGTCGGGACGGACCGAAAGGTCGATGATGTCCTCAGCGTTGTAGAATTGCAGATAGCGGCTGCGGGAGTGGCGCAGCGTCGTGCCGTCCGGATGCAGACGGTCGCAGATGACGGCGGAGATGTCCGGCTTGATATAGCTGAACGAATTGACGCCGACGCTCGCGAAGATGCGGAAGCCCTGACTTTGCAAGTATTGGAAGCGCTCGCCGGTCTTGTGCCAGTCGTCGCCGTCGGGACGCCCGCCGTGCGGATAGAAGAGTACGTTGGTGGGGCCGACCAGGCTGCCGACCTCGTCCGCCCAGCGCTCGGTGTCGTTGATGACGGTCTGCAGCGGCTTGTCCGCCAGACGGATGTGACCCCAGGTGTGACTGCCGAAGGTCCAGCCGGTCTCCTTGAGCCGCGCGATCACGGGCTTGACCGCTTCGATCTCCGCCGCGCGGTTGGCCTCGAACGCTGCGCGCTCGGGGCTGTCCTTGGCGATGTCGCGGTCATCCTGCGTGCGGTAGCCGAGGATGCCATAGTAGCCGGTCAGTGAGAAAATGGCCTTCGCGCCGTTGAGCGAGAAGTCGGGGTGCTCGTAAACGAACTCGTCGAGCATCGTGGTGGCGTCGCCCTCCTTGGTCAGGAAGGTCTCCTTCGTGTAGGGATCGGTGCACTCGGCCCAGATCTCACCGTCCTCACCGACCACGAGCTTGCTCGTGAAGCCCTGCTCGAGCATATAGGGGTAGTAGTTCACATCGTCAAAGCTGATGACGAGCGGCTTTTTGCCCTCGGGCAGCTTGAGCGTGTTGCGCACCATGTGCGTGCCGCTCTCGTCCGTGACCTCGCTCCACACATCCTCGATGGCGACAAGAATGTAGCCCTTTTCATACACGGACTGTAAGATCTTCGCGTACTCGTCCGCGGTCACCATCCAGTCATCGAGACCGTAGCGCTCGCTCTGGCTCGCGCCGCAGTCATGAAATGCCCACTGGGGATAGGCGATGACGGGATGGAAGAAAAGGTGCTCCACGATCTGGTCGGGGCCCCAGGACTGTGTGAGCCGGTCCTCGCTCCAATAGGTCCTGACCGCCTCGTAGGGATCGACGTAGGGCTCCGGCTCGGGCGTCACATCGGGCGTTTCGCCGCCCTGCTCCGTTGGATTTTCGGGGACCTCCGGAGCGTCGCCGCCCGGGTCCTTTTTGCCACAGCCGGGCAGCAGCGTCAAGAGCAGCATTGCCGTAAGCAGCAACGCAAGCATTCGTTTCATAGCGTTTCCTCCTCGAGAGATACTGTAAATTGCAGTATACCACGCCCGCGACAAAAAGGCTATAGAAATCTGAAAAGTTTCATGGCTTCTTCAAAAACTGCATTTTTCTCCGTTTTGCACAAACGGTTTTTGAACAAAACAAGGATGTCTACCCGATGTCTACCCGCCGAAACGCCTGGGGCGCAAGGGCTTGCGGGTTTTCCAAGGAGGCCGCCGTCTACCCTTCCGTCTACCCATTTTTTCGCGCCGATTCCCGAAACGCCTGCCATTGCTGCGAAAATTTTTGAAATTTCCCAAAATGTATGGGGGTACGATATGATACTCTATCAGCGAGGAAAAAACTGAGATAGGAGTATGCACTATGAAATACGTAGTAAAAATGGACTATTGCACGATGGCTTTCACTTCTGGTACTTGCTCGCTTCAAGCTCTTTCTAATTGCTTGGCTGGTGATACTGATTTGCATTGGGGGCAGATTTATAATTCGGAAAAGAGTCCATATCATTCTCCTCTCGGCCTTTTGTTTCAAGCCGCCCCGCCGAGGGCGGCCGATGGTGTATGATTCAGTTTTTCGTGTAAAATTCCGAGGTTTCCGCCGGTTTTATGATTTTTTCTTACGGCGAAAGCACCTCGAATCACTTGTAAGAGTGATTCGCCCGTTTGGTGTCCGCTCGCGTGCAACGAGGGCAAAAAATTTTCCGGCTTGACATTTTCGCCCGCCGGATTATAATGAAGATAGCAAGGGACGCTGCTGTATCGGCAGTTAGCCCTCAAAAATCAACACAGGTTTATCTATGTTGACCGCTCGGGTGCTAGCCGGGCGGTCAACACGCTTTTGGGGCTATGTAGATCATGACCGCAAGGATCACGATGAAGCATATCGCGAAACGCAGGGCTCGCGCCCGGCGCCCGTTTCCCATCTGCATCACCCCCTTTCGCAAGGGAGTGGCTAACCGCCGCAATACAACAGCGTCCTTGAGACGATTGTACCATACCGCACAAAAAAGTCAAGCCCTCCCGGCCGGGAGGGCTTGCTGCGGTTACAGGCTGATCGCGCCGTCGGTGCTTTTCGCATCCGCGAGCAGGGGCGCGCACTCGGACAGAAAGCGCTCGACCTGCTGCGCGCAGCGGCCGGTGTAGAGCGCGGGGTCCATGACGGCGTCGAGCTCCGCGCGGGTCATGCCGAAGGCGGGATCGGCGGCGAGACGATCGAGCAGGTCGCAGCGTTCGCCCTCCTTCATGCGCGCGGTCGCGGCCATGGAATGCTGCCGGATGCGCTCGTGCAGCTCCTGCCGGTCGCCGCCGCGCTTGACGGCCTCCATCATGATGTTCTCGGTGGCGAGGAAGGGCAGATATTCGCGGATGGTGCGGTCAACGATCTTCTTGTTGACGTGCAGACCGTTGGTGACATTCTGGCACAGGCGCAGCACGGCGTCCGCGCAGAGGAAGCCCTCGGGCAGGGCAATGCGGCGGTTAGCGGAGTCGTCGAGCGTGCGCTCGAGCCACTGGACGCTCGCGGTCATGGGGGCGTTGGCGGCGTCGGCCATCAGATAGCGGCTGAGCGAGCAGATGCGCTCACAGCGCATGGGGTTGCGCTTGTAGGCCATGGCGGACGAGCCGATCTGGTTTTTCTCGAACGGCTCCTCGACCTGCCGGTCGTGCTGAAGCAGACGGATGTCGTTCGCCATGCGGTAGGCGCTCTGCGCGAGGGAGGAGAGGACGTTCAGGATGCGGCTGTCGGTCTTGCGCGGGTAGGTCTGACCGCAGACGGAGAAGCAGCGGTCGAAGCCGAACTCCGCGGCGATGCGGCGGTTCATCTCGTCGATCTTCGCGCCGTCGCCGTCAAAGAGGTCCATGAAGCTGGCCTCGGTGCCGGTCGTGCCGCGGCAGCCGAGGAATTTCAGCGTGGCGAGAATGTGGTCGAGTTCCTCAAGATCGCTGAGAAAATCCTGCATCCAGAGCGCTGCGCGCTTGCCGACGGTCACAGGCTGTGCGGGCTGATAGTGCGTGTAGCCGAGGGTAGGCACGGCGGCGTATTCGCGAGCAAACGCGGCGAGATTTGCCAGCACGCCGAGCAGCTCGCTGCGCAGATAGCGCAGACCGTCGCGGTAGAGAATGAGGTCGGCATTGTCGGTGACGTAGCAGCTCGTCGCGCCGAGGTGGATGATGCCGGCGGCGGACGGCGCGGCCTTGCCGTAGGCGTAGACGTGCGCCATCACATCGTGGCGCACCTCGCGCTCGCGCTGCTCGGCCACGGCGTAGTCAATGTCGGTGATGTGCGCTTCCAGCTCCGCGACCTGCCCGGCGGTGATGGGCAGCCCCAGTTCGTGCTCCGCGCGGGCGAGCGCGGTCCACAACCGCCGCCATGTCTGAAAGCGCATATCGGCGGAGAACAGGTGCAGCATATACGGCGACGCATAGCGCGACGACAGGGGTGATTCGTAAACGTCTTTGCTCATGGCTCGTTCCTCTTTTCTGATTTGCTTTATTGTACCGAAAAATCCGCAGCTTGTCCACCCGAAAGAAAATGGAACGGCGCTGCCGTTCCATTTTTTCTTATCGGAGAATGAGGCTCTCTCTCTCGGGACCTACGGAGACATAGCCGATGGGACAGCCGATGGCCTTTTCCACATATTCGACGTAGCTGCGCGCGGCCTCGGGCAGATCCTCCCAGCGGCGGGCGCCGGAGATGTCACACTGCCAGCCGGGCATATACTCCATGACGGGCTTGGCGCGGTCGAGGAGGACGGGGAAGGGAAAATCGTCGGTCTGCACGCCGTCGATCTCATAGTGGGCGCACAGAGGGATCTTGTCCATGTAGCTGAGCACGTCGAGCTTCGTGAGGGCGATGCTCGTCGCACCCTGCATCTCCACGCCGTAGCGCGTCGCCACGAGGTCGATGGGGCCGACGCGGCGGGGACGGCCGGTCTTTGCGCCGAACTCCGCACCGGCCTCGCGCAGCTTTGCCGCTTCATCGCCGAACCACTCGCAGGTGAAGGGCCCCTCGCCCACGCAGGAGGAGTAAGCCTTGACCACGCCCACGACCTCGTCGAGCTTTGCGGTGGGCAGACCCGAGCCGACCGGCGCATAGGCGGCGATGGCGTTGGATGAGGTGGTGTAGGGATAGATGCCGTAGTCCAGATCGCGCAGCGCGCCGAGCTGTGCCTCGAAGAGAATGCGCTTGCCGTTTGCCTGCGCCTCGCGCAGGAGTGCCGTGGTGTTGGCGACAAAGGGCTTGATCTTTGTGCCGAAGTCGTCGATCCACGCCGTCAGCTCGTCCATGGTATAGCCCTTTGCACCGTAGACGCGGGTGAGCGTGAGGTTCTTCCACTCGAGCAGGTCGGCCAGATGCGCCTTGAGGTGCTCGGGGTGGAGCAGCTCGCCCGCCAGCACGGTCTTTTTCTGATACTTGTCGGAGTAGAACGGCGCGATGCCCTGCTTGGTGGAGCCGTACTTCTTGTCCTTGAGCCGCGCTTCCTCCAGCGCGTCCAGTTCGCGGTGCCACGGCAGCAGCAGGGAGGCGCGCTCGCTGACCTTCAGGTTCTCCGGTGTGATCGCCACGCCTGCGGCGCGCAGGGTCTCGATCTCGTTATACAGGTTCTCGCAGTCGAGCGCCACGCCGTTGCCGAGAATGTTTACCACGCCCTCGCGGAAGATGCCGCTGGGCAGCAGGTGCAGCGCGAACTTGCCCTTATCGTTCACGACGGTGTGGCCCGCGTTGCCGCCGCCCTGATAGCGCACGACCACGTCGAAACGGTCGGTGAGGTAGTCGACCATGCGGCCCTTGCCCTCGTCGCCCCAGTTGATGCCTACGATCGCACAATTCGCCATGATAATAGCCTCCTGAATATTTCCTCCGTACTATGAGAGATACGGTTTGCGTCAAAACGCCAGCCTTAGTATTATACGGGATACAAAGGCATAAGAAAAGAATCGATTTGATATACTTATCATTTGCACAGCTAATGATGAAATGAAGGGAGGAGGAGATTGCAGATCTCGACAAAAAAGCCTGCGCCTTTGGCAGAAAATGAGGGTATCGTGAAGAAAATGCTGCAAGAAGGGAGCCGGACATCCTCCGGCTCCCTTGCTGTGCCGCTATGAAATTTCTCCTTGCGCTTACTGTAACAGCAGGAGGCTGAAGACGAGCGTGAAGAGCGCGACCGTTTCGATGATGCCGATGACGATGAAGAAGTTCGCCGTGCCCTTGCCGGTCTCGCCGAGCGCGTCGGCGCTCGCCGCGGCGACCTTGCCCTGGAAGAACGCGGACAGGCCGATGGCGAGACCCGCGAAGATGCCCGTAAACATGGCGAGCGCGGGATCGGCGCCGGAGGCCACGGCGCTGCGGATGAAGTTCATCAGCAGGAAGCCGTAGATGGTCTGCGTCAGGGGCGCGCCGGAGAAGGCGACCATGATGAAGGGAGCGGGCTTGCCGTTCGCGTAGCACTTCTTCCACGCGCCGACGCTCGCCTGCGCCGCGAAGCCCGCGCCGAACGCGCTGCCCATGGCGGACAGGCCCAGCGCACACGCCATACCAATAAATTCAATGCTCATAATACGTTTCTCCTCTTTTTGATTATTTTCTGATCTTATCCAGTTTTTTGAACGGTGCGTAGGCGGTGCCGGTCCACTCCATGCCAAGCTGACCGGAGAATTCCAGCAGATTCAATCGCACGCCATGGACCACCACGGACAGCAGGCCCATCACGATGTTCAGCCCGTGACCGACAAGCATGATGAGGATGCCGACGACGACCAGCGGCCCCTTGAAGCCGAGCGCCATGTTGTTAAAGCTCTGCGCGATAGCGAGCGACGCCATGCCGACGGCAAACAGTCGGATGTAGCTCATAATGTTGCCGAAGGCGCTGATGGTGTTGAGGAACACTGTGAAGGCGTTGCCAAGGCCCGCCTTGAGACCCTGCGCGAAGGTCTTGTCCGGCGACATACCACCGAAGCACACGACCAGCACGAAGCCGAGAAGGACCACCGCGGCAATGGGCGTGAGGTTCACCTGCTCGCCGATGACGAGGTAGAGCACCACGAAGTACAGCGCGCAGATCGCGCACAGCCAGCCGAGGTCGGCGACCCAGCTGAGGTCCTTCTCCCGCGTCTTGCGGCGGATGTTCATCACACACGCCAGCGAGAGCTGGACGGTGCCGAGGATGAAGCAGAATTTCATGACGCTGTTCTGCTGCTGGGTGGTGGTGACGTTGAAATACTCGGGGTAGTTCGCAAAGGTCGGAACGACCAGCGAGCGGAGCAGCGGCACGTCCATCGCGCCCTCAAGCCCGAACCAGGTGCCGGTCATCGCGCCCCAGACGATGGTGGCGATGGAGAGCACCCACAAAAGCTGCACGGCATCGGAGGGCTTCTTGCTCTTCACCGTCAGGGCCGCGGCGGTCAGCAGGAACAGGCAGCCGTAGCCCGCGTCGCCGATGATCATGGCGAAGAAGAGCGTGAAGAAGCCGAGGAACCAGAACGAAATATCGTACTCGCGGTAGCCCGGCACGGTGCCGAGAATGTCGAACACCGGCGCGATGAGCCGCGTGACCCTGGTGTACTTGATCTTGGTCGGCACCTTGTCGTCGTCCGCCGCCGGATCGTCCATCGCCCACGCCCAATGCTCCTTCGCGGCGGCGGCCTTGAAGCGCTCCGCCTCGTCGACGGGGAGGTAGCCGGTCAGCCACACGAGTCCGTCCCCACTCTCCGAGGTATTGCGCACGGAGGAGTAGTCCGCGTCGTTCTGCGTTTTGAGCAGCTGCTCGCGGAAGCTGGGCAGGTGCTTCGCGGCGGCCTTGAGCTGCGCGCCGCACTCAGAAAGACCGCGCTCACAGTCGGCGATCTCCTGCCGGTATTCGTCAAGGCTCTTTTCCGGCGGGATGAACTCGCCGGCGGCGCAGGAGGCGGGCAGCGCACCGAGGATGGCGACGGTCTGCTGCTTCCCGACCGGCGCGAGCCGCAGGAAGCGCACTTCCTTGTCCGCCTCGAGCGAGGCGAGGAGCTTTTTGTCCACGCGGCAGAAGTGCAGCTCGAAGCCCTGCGCCTTCAATTCCTTGATCTCGGCGGGGGAGAAGCTGCCCCAGCCGGCGAGCGTGTCGCACGCGCTGACCGCGGCGGCGCGCTCGGCTTCCAATGCCTTTTTGCGCTCCAGACAGGCGTTGAGCTCGTCGAAGAGCACTTTAAATTGATCGTCGTCGAGCGCTTCCGCTTCGACCTCGCTCACCCCCTGCTCCTCGAGCACGGTGATGAGCCGCGAGAGCGCGGCGAAGCGCTCCAGATAGGTCTGGTCGGCATCCGCCTTTTCCGCGAAATGGACGATGCCGAGCGCGCGCAGCGCGTCGAGCAGCTCCGTTTTCTGCGTCTGCGCGGCGACGATGTGAACGACCTTCATTTTCTCGATCATCGCGCCGCCTCCTGTAGCTTTTTCTTGGCGATCTTGCCGCGCACGACCGCGGAGGTTTGCTGGTCGCCGAGGTAAATGCCGATGACGCGGATGTTTTCCCTCGCCTCGGGGATCTTGACCTTTTCAAACAGGTTCACGCGCTGCGCGGTGGAGCGCAGCTCCCGCTCGAGCAGCTCGACCTGCGTGCGCAGCGTCTTGACCAGCGCGTCCAGCCGCGCGATCTCGCGCAGCGTGACCACGGCGGTGTCCACCCAGAGCGGATAGTCCGCGACGTCGTAGGAGATCTCCTCGAAGGTCAGCTCCTCAAAGACCGGCACGATCACGCCGGCGATGTTGTGGTCGCGGCAGACGACGTCCTTCGGACGGATGAGCGAATCGAGCCGCATCCCCTCGGAGAAGCTGCCGTTTTCGGCGAACACCGCGATCCAGCCGTCCAGACCGTCGACGATCTTCAGCCGCTCGGCTTCGACCTTCTCAAGCTGCGCCGTCACCTGCATCACGACCGATTGGAGCTGCTGCTTTTTCAGCTGCAGCGTCGGCAGATAGCGTTGAAACTGCTTGAGCCGATCCTTCTGGACCTTCAGTTCATTTTTTGTTAGTTTGACAGCCATACGCGCTCCCTCAGTTCAAGGCGTCCTTTTTCGGCCATCTTTCCTGCAGGAGACTGGTCTTCAGACCCGTTTCGTTCGGCTCGAAGCACTCGGCGAGGATCCCCCAGCCAAGGTCCAGCGCCTCCTCCAGAGGGATGTTCACGCTCAGGTCCATCAGCTTCGTTTCAAAGAGGTGGCCGTACTTGAGCAGCTTCTCGTCCCATTCAGACATCATGAAGCCCATGGACTTCTTCTCAAGGCTTTCCTTGTAGGCGCTGTAGAGACGGATCATGCCGTCCATCAGGGCGCGGTGGTCGCTGCGCGTCGTGCCGTTGACGTTCTGCTTGAGACGCGAGAGCGAGCCGAACGGCTCGATGTGACCGTTCTTGAGGTAATACTGGCCCTCGGTGATATAGCCCGTGTTGTCCGGCACGGGGTGGGTGACGTCGTCGCCGGGCATCGTGGTGACGCCGAGGATGGTGATGGAGCCCGCACCCTCAAAGTCGACCGCCTTCTCATAGCGCGAGGCAAGGCAGCTGTAGAGGTCGCCGGGGTAGCCACGGTTGGACGGCACCTGCTCCATCGTGATGGCCATTTCCTTCTGCGCGTCGGCGAAGTTGGTCATGTCGGTCAGCAGCACGAGCACGCGCTTGCCGGCAAGGGCGAACTGCTCCGCCACGGCGAGCGACAGGTCGGGCACGAGCGTACATTCCACCGTCGGATCAGACGCCGTGTGGACGAACATGACCGTGCGGCCCATCGCGCCGCTCTTTTCGAGCGTGTCGCGGAAGAAGAGGTAGTCGTCGTATTTCAGGCCCATGCCGCCGAGGACGATGACGTCGACCTCCGCCTGCATAGCGATGCGGGCGAGCAGCTGGTTGTAGGGCTCGCCGGAGACGGAGAAGATGGGCAGCTTCTGGCTCTCGACGAGGGTGTTGAACACGTCGATCATCGGGATGCCGGTGCGGATCATGCGCTTGGGCACGATGCGCTTGGCGGGGTTGACGGAGGGCCCGCCGATGGGGATCATATTTTCGGTCAGCGCGGGGCCGTTGTCGCGCGGCACGCCCGCGCCGTCGAACACGCGCCCGAGCAGGTCGTCGGAAAACGAGACCATCATGGGCCGCCCGAGGAAGCGCACGGTGTCGGTCGTGCTGACGCCCTGCGTGCCGGCAAAGACCTGCAGGGAGATGAGGTCGCCGCTGAGCTTGATGACGCTCGCGTAGCTCTCGCCGACGAGGGCAAGGTCGCCGCTGCGCACGCCCGAGGCGCGCACGGTCACGACGTTGCCGACGATGGATTCGATCTTGGTATAAACCTTCTGCATTCTGAAACCCTCCTTAACCCGTTACCTTGCTCCGGTAGAGGTCCGTGAGCTTCGTTTCCTGCGCCGCAAATTCCGGCGTGCCGTAGACCGTGCCGTGCCAGTCGAGGAATTCCTGACGCACCTGATTGAAGAAGGCGCGGATCTCCTTTTTGTCGCTGAGCGTGTAATCGCGCGTGAGCACATCGTAGAGCACGTTGAACTCATGCGCCTGACGCTCCGGCTCGCAGGCCGCGTCGATGGGATCGAAGGAGTTCTGCTGCAGGTACACGGCGTCGAGCAGCTCGCCCTTCTGGTAGAGGATATAGTCCTCGGCCGAGGTGCCCTCTTCGCCGATGACCTTCATCATCTGATTGATCTCGCTGCTGCGGCGGAGGATGCCGCGGGCCTCCTCCACGCGCGCCATGTCCACCACGCCCTGATACTTTGACCACGAGTCGATGGGGTGGATGGAGGGGTACTTGCGCGCGTCGGAGCGCTCGCGGGAGAGACCGTGGAACGCGCCGACGACCTTGAGCGTCGCCTGCGTGACCGGCTCTTCAAAGTTGCCGCCCGCGGGGGAGACCGTGCCACCGATGGTGACGGAGGCGATTTTGCCGTTTCTCAGCCGGACCTTGCCCGCGCGCTCATAGAACGCGGCGATGACGGATTCGAGGTAGGCAGGGAAGGCTTCCTCACCGGGAATCTCCTCCAGTCGGCCGCTCATCTCGCGCATGGCCTGTGCCCAGCGGCTCGTGGAGTCCGCCAGCAGCAGGACGTTGAGTCCCATCTGGCGGTAATATTCGGCCATCGTCACTGCCGTGTACACGGACGCTTCACGCGCCGCGACCGGCATGGACGAGGTGTTGCAGATGATGATGGTACGCTCCATCAGCGAGCGGCCCGTGCGCGGGTCGGTCAGCTCGGGGAACTCCTTGAGCACCTCCACGACCTCGCCGGCGCGCTCGCCGCAGGCGGCGACGATGACGATGTCGACGTCAGCGTTCTTCGCCTCCATGTGTTGCAGCACGGTCTTGCCCGCGCCGAAGGGACCGGGCACGCAGAAGGTGCCGCCCTTGGCGACCGGCAGGAAGGTGTCGATGCAGCGGATCTTGGTGACCAGCGTCTCGTCGGGACGCAGACGCTCCTCATAGCAGCGGATGGGCTGCTTGACCGGCCAGGAAAAGACCATGCTCAGCGCCTTCTCCTCGCCCGCGCCGTTTTCCAGCACCGCGACGGTGGAGCGGACGTGATAGACGCCCTTTTCCTTCACGCTCTTTACGCGCCAGCCCTCGTCCTTGAGGTCGAAGGGCGCCATGATGAGGTGCGTGAACTGCCCCTCCGGCACGCTGCCGACCGCGTCGCCCGCGAGCACGGCGTCGCCGGGCTTGACGCAGGGGGTGAACTCCCATTCCTTATCGGGGATGGGGTCAAGGTATACGCCGCGCTCGAGGAAGAAGCCGCATTGCTCGGCAAGCTTCGGCAGAGGATTCTGCAAGCCGTCGTACACCTGCGTCAGAAGGCCGGGGCCGAGCTCGACGCTCAGCAGCTCGCCGGTCAGCTCGACCTCGTCGCCGACCTGAATGCCGTTGGTCATTTCATAGATCTGCATACTCACGGCGTCGCCGCTGATGCGGATGACCTCGCCCTTGAGGCGGTCATTGCCGATCTTGACGAAGCCGACTTCGTTTTTCCGAACGGAGCCCGAGAATCTTGCCGAGACAAGGTTGCCGTTGACTCCGGTCACATAGCCTGTCACTTTCTCCATTTCGTTTCTCCCGTTTTCTTATAGGCTGAATATCTGCTGGCGGACCTGTCCGAGCAGGGTGTCGAAGGCGGCCTTGCCCTCGTCATGGCGGAAGACGCGCTGCCGTTCGAGCAGCTGCAGCTTCAGCGCGTAGCCGTAGAGCGCGCAGTCGTCGAAGCTGTGCAGTCCCACCAGCTCATCCAGCCGGTCAAATTCCAGCGCGAGCAGCAGCCGCTCGCCTTCGAGCGGGTCCTTCGCGTTCACTGCCGCAGTGACGGTCTGCGTCACGGCGGCGTCGCGCTCGTTCGGCGCGGCACAGCTCTCGCCGCGCTTCACACGCCGCTGATAGGTCAGCTCGCCCTGCAGCACGCGGTAGAAGGCCGCCCACCGGCTCACGAAGCCGCCGTCCTCCGAGCGCACCGTCAGCTCCTCGAGCGAGCGGTAGACCCTGTCGCTCACCGCGCCCCGGCATTGGTCGAGAAACGCAGCGTAATCCAGCGGCGGGGCGTCGCCCGCGCGGAGCATCGGCAGGCTCGAGATCAAGTAGTAATAGGAAGCCAAGAGCGTCCCTCCTTAAATGCGCAGCTCGCGGAAGAAGGGGGCGAGCTGCTCCGCCAGCTCCTCGTCGGAGCAGTCAATGTAGCCCGAGCCGTCCTTGGCGCACAGGCGGAAGCCCGTGTGGACCTTTTTGGAGAGCCGCAGCTCCAGCCCCGCCTTGAGCTCGCCGGCGAGCTCGCTTTTGAGCGCGTCCGTGACGGAGGCGACCTCTGCGGCGTAGGCGGAGGCGTCCTCGCCCTGCAGCGCGGCGGTGATGAGCGCGGCGAGCGCCTTGTCGTCGAGCGCCTTATGCGTATCCTGCGCGAGCAGCTTCGTCAGCTCCGCGCCGATCTCCTGCCGGAAGGCGAGCACCGCGTCGCGCTTCGCCTGCTCCGCGCTGAGCTGAGCGCTGGCCTTGAACACGCCGATCTCCGCCTGCGCGTCCGCGCGCAGCTTGTCCGCCTCGCTCCTCGCGTCGGCGACGATCTTTTCCGCCTGGGCCTTGGCGTCGGCAAGGATCTGCGCGGCCTCGCGGTTCGCGCTCTCGATGCCGTCCTTTTTGATGGAGGATACCAGATCCTGAATTTGAAGCTCCATAAAATCCGCCTTTCTGTGTTTATGTGAGTAAAATTTCGTAATCAAACTAAAATATAGCGCACAACACCAAAGAAATCAAGAAAATGCAAAGAAATAGAATGATTCATTTTTTCAATAATGTCTAAAAACCGGGTAATAATGCGGAAAATATTATAACCGTCCGTGCGGGAGCCTAACCGCCGCCTTGCTCTTCCCATGTCGGTGTGCTATACTAGGCCTGTTATAAAAGAGAAAAGGAGAACGCTTCCCATGCCTGCCTTTGATCCGCTGACCTACCGCTATGCCTCGCGGCGCAATGTCGTCTACGCGAAAAATGCCGTCGCCTGCACGTCTGTGCCGCTCGGCGCGCAGATCGGACTGGACGTGATGAAATCCGGCGGCAACGCCGTGGACGCCGCTGTGGCGATGGCCGCGGCTATGCCGCTGCTCGAGCCGACCGGCAACGGCCTCGGCTCGGACTGCTTTGCGCTCGTGTGGATCGAGCGGGACAAACGGCTCTACGGCCTCAACGCCAGCGGTGTCGCGCCGATGGCGCTGAGCGCGGAGAAGGTCCGTGCGATGGGCTATGCCGCGATGCCGACGGAGGGCTGGCTGCCGACGATGGTGCCCGGAGCGCCCGCGGGCTGGGCGGAGCTGAACCGCCGCTTCGGCACGAAGCCGCTCGCCGAGCTGTTTGCGCCTGCCATTTCCTATGCCGAGGAGGGCTATCCCGTGCCGGTGAACATCGCGCGGCAGTGGGAGCGCGACAGCCGCCGCATTGCCAAGGCGATGGCGGAGAACGCCGCGCCGCACGAATACTGGTGGCAGAGCTTTATGAAGCCGGACGGCACGCCCTACCGCGCGGGTGAGCTGTTCCGCCTTCCGGACTACGCCGCGACGCTGCGCTCCCTCGCCGCGACGGACTGCGAGAGCTATTACCGCGGCGCGCTGATGGAGCGGATCGTCGCGTTCTCCCGCGCGACCGGCGGGTACTTCTGCGAGGACGACTTCCGCAATTACCACCCCGAATGGGTCGAGCCCATCACGCAGGAATACCGCGGCTATACGGCCTGTGAGATCCCGCCGAACGGCCACGGCATTACGGTGCTCATGGCGCTCGGCATCCTGAACGGCATGACCATGCCGGAAAAGCGCGAGAGCGCCGAGCACTATCACAAGGTGATGGAGGCCATCAAGCTGGCCTTTGCCGACACGAGGACCTACGTCGCCGACCCGCGCTATATGAAAACAAAGGTCAGCGAGCTACTGGATCCCGCCTATCTCGCCGCGCGCCGCGCGCTCATCACCGACCGCGCGCTGGAGCCGAGGGCGGGCGACCCACACTGCGGCGGCACCATCTATCTCTGCACCGCCGACCGCGAGGGCAACATGGTCTCGTTCATCCAGAGCAATTACACCACCTTCGGCGCGGGTGTCGCCGTGTCGGGGACGGGCATCTCTCTTCAGAACCGCGGCGCGAACTTCTCGCTCGACCCCGCGAGTGACAACTGCCTTGCCGGCGGCAAGAGGTCCTACCACACCATTATTCCCGGCTTCCTGCTCAAGGACGGCGCCGCCGTCGGTCCGTTCGGCGTGATGGGCGCGTTCATGCAGCCGCAGGGTCAGACCGAGGTCCTCGTCAACACGCTCGATTATCACATGAACCCGCAGGAGGCGCTTGATGCGCCGCGCATCCAATGGATCGGCGGCAGGAGGCTCGAACTGGAGCGTGATGCGGGCGAGGCCATTGCCGACGAGCTGCGCGCGATGGGCCACGAGGTCACGGTCGTGGACGACCGCATTTCGATGGGCCGCGGTCAGATCATCTGGCGCGGAGAGGACGGCGTTTACACGGCCGGCACCGAGCCGCGCTGCGACGGCGCGGTCGCCGCGTGGTAAAGAAAGCTGCTGAAAAGGAAAGAGCCGCGTTCCCGGTGCAGGGAACGCGGCTCTTTTTTGCGTGCTTGCGGCTTGAAACGCGGGCTGCGGCCGTGTCTCAGAGATTGGCGTGCTCCATCAGGTCGATGAGCACGCGGATGCCCTGCAGATAGGCGCGGACCAGAATGCGCTCGTTCGTCCCGTGGACGCCTGAGGCGGCCTCCTCTGGCTCCGCCATGAAGGGCGAGCAGCGCAGGCAGGTGTCGCAAATCTGCTCGTATTGGCGCGCGTCGGTCGCGCCGACGGTCATGGACGGAACGAACACCACGTCGGGGTAGTAGCGCCGCATACTGTCCACCACCGCGCGGTAGCCGTAGCTGTCGCGCCGGGCCGTGGCGGAGGGATCGTTGGCCTGCTGGTAGCGCAGCTCCACGGTCGGGTCCTGCACCGCCGCGCGGCAGTGCTCCATCACGCTCTCGACCGTGTCGCCGTCGGCAAGACGGAGGTTGATGACCGCCTGCATATCCTGCGGCATCACGTTGCAGGCCCTGCTGCTGCCTTGAATGACGGTGGGAGCGATGGTCGTGGTGACAAAGGGAAAGAGCGCGGGGGACTGATAGCAGTAGGCGGCGATGGCGTCCGCGTTCGCGCGGACGTCCCGCGTCAGCGTTCTGAGCGGCTCGGCGGTGATGTAGGGCGCGAGCGTTTCAAACGCGCCCATCATGGCGGGATTGAGCCGCACGGGGAAGGGGCTGCGGACGATGTCCGCGATGGCACAGGCGAGATGGGCGAGCGAGGTGCCGCCGTAGGGGCGGCTCGAGTGTCCGCCGATGGAGCGGACCGTCAGCTCCAGATCGGCGTAACCCTTCTCCATCAGATCGACCTGCGCGATGGAAAGGTCGGGCGCGCCGAAGGCCGCGCCGGATTCGATCTTGCCGCCGCCCTCATCTAAAACGAATTCCAGCGTTACGCCCTGCGCCTTGAGGTGGTCGGAGATCGCCAGCGCGCCAGTGTTGAGCGTTTCCTCATCGTCGCCGAAGGCGAGGTAGGCCGTGCGCCGGAAGGAGCTGCCGTGGGCCAGCAGGTATTCCGCGGCCTCCAGCACGCCGAAAACCTGATTTTTGATGTCGAGCGTGCCGCGGCCCCAAATGAAGCCATCCGCCACTGCGCCGGAGAAGGCGGGATAGGTCCAGTCCTGCTCCGTGCCCTCGACCACCGGCACCACATCTTGATGGGACATGTAAAGGCAGGGGCGCAGCGTTTTGTCGCTGCCGTGGAGGGTGATGAGCACGGCATGGTGGCCGAGCCGCTCAAAGACGCCCGCGCGCATGATGTGGGGATAGCTCGCCTTCATGTGCGCGTGGAGCTTGTCAAACTCGCTATAGTCGGTCAGACTGTGGTCGGCATAGTTGATGGTTCTGCATTGGATCGCCTGCGAAAGACGCGCGACCGCGCCCTCGGCGTCTAAGTCGGGATAATTGCCCTCGAGGGCAAAGAAATCGGTGATCTTCTTCGTCATGCCATTTTGTCCTCCAGATAGCGGCTGAGAAATTCGCGGGTACGGCTCTCCTTCGGATTCCCGAAGACCTCACGCGGCGAGCCCTGCTCTAAAATGACGCCCCGGTCCATGAATACCACGCGGTCGCTGACCTCCTTGGCAAAGGCCATCTCGTGCGTTACGACGACCATGGTCATGCCCTCCTGCGCGAGGCGCTTCATCACATCGAGCACCTCGCCCACGATCTCGGGGTCGAGGGCGCTCGTCGGCTCGTCGAAGAGCATGATCTCGGGCTCCATGCACAGCGCCCGCGCGATGGCAACGCGCTGCTTCTGCCCGCCGGAGAGGCGGCGGGAGTCGGCGTGGATGAAATCCTCCAGCCCGACGGCCTTGAGGTGGCGGATGGCCGTCTCCTCGGCCTGCGCCCTGGGAATGTGCCGCACCGTCATGGGCGCGAGCGTGCAGTTGTCCAGCACGGACTTGTTGTTGAAAAGGTTGAAGCCCTGAAACACCATGCCGATCTTCTGCCGCAGGGCGTTGAGGTCGACCTTGAGGTCCATGAGATCCTGCCCGTCGAACCAGATGTGGCCGGAATCGGCTTCCTCCAGCAGATTGATGCAGCGCAGCAGCGTGGACTTGCCGGAGCCGGACGCGCCGATGATGCACACGACCTCGCCGCGGTCGACCTCTAAGTTGATGCCCTTGAGCACGTGGAGGTCGCCGAAGGACTTTTCGAGCTGTTCGATTTTGATGATGGGATCGTTCATCATAGCGTCCTCCTGTCAGTTTGAGCTGGGAAGTCCCAGATCGACGGTTTGATTGCCCTGACGCCGCTTCGTGTTGTCCGGCGCGGTCATCCTTCCCGTGATGGCCTTGAGCAGGAGTGAGGAAAGATACGTCAGGAACAGGTAAACGGTGGCGGCGATGAGGTAGCACTCGGTGCCCTTATAATAAATGCCGGCGACCGAGCGGGTCATGAACATCAGGTCGGATACGCCCAGCACGCACAGCACGGAGGAATCCTTGATGTTGATGATGAACTCATTTCCGATGGCGGGCAGCGAATTTTTGATGGCCTGCGGGAAAACGACTCTGCGCATGGCCTGCCAGTGCGTCATGCCGAGCGAACGCGCGGCCTCCATCTGCCCCGCGTCGACGGCGAGGATGCCGCCGCGCAGCACCTCGGCAAGGTACGCGGTTGAGTTGAGCGAGACCGTGACAAGACCGGAGATGAAGAGCGACCAGACGCGGTTGATCTCCGTGACGCTCATGCCGGTGCGCTTGAAGAGATTGAAGATCGCGTAGTAGAAGATGAGGGACTGCACCATCATCGGCGTGCCGCGGATGACGAAGATGTAGAAGCGGGCGAATTTGTTCGCGACGATCTTGATAATCTTCACAAAGTCGTTGTTGCGCTTGTCGGGTTCCTGAATGCGGAGAAAGACCATGAGAAGCGCCAGCACGAACGCGATCGCCGTGCCGGCCAGCGCAAGCTGAACGGTCGTCCACACACCGGTGACGAAGAGCGAGCGCTGGTTGTAGGCCATGTAGACCATGGAGGAGAGCGTGTCGGTGGGGTTGCTCTCGGCGTGGACGGCGGCGTGGACGACGTAGGCGAGCTTGAGCACGAAGCGGTCGAGCGCGAGCAGCGCGGCAGCCGCGGCGTCCAGATAGGAGAGATAGCGGCTCAGCCGCACGAGGGCCGGGCGCTTGAGAATGGTTTCGCCGTAGCTGCTCCAGTGCGTCCATTTCACGAGCAGCGCCAGCGTGCTGACGACCAAAAAGAAATAGCAGACCGCGGCGAGCGCCGTACCGGGCACGGAGCCGGCGGGCAGAAAGCTGTACGGACTGGGTGCGGAATACCACAGGCTCAGGCCGACGAGGGCGATGACGCTGCCGCCCAGATAGACATAACGGTGGTCCCGTGCGATGAAGCTCTGACCGCGGGACGCGGGGGTTCCTCTCATGGTGCTTCCTCCTTATGCGGCGTGGAGCCGCCGGTTACTTCGGCTGGTTGGCGACGGCGGTGTTCCACATCTCGGTGCGCGCGTCGCTGTCGATGGTGGCAAGGATCTCGTTGATCTGCGCGAGCAGCTCGGTGTCGGACTTACGCAGGCCCACGCAAGAGCCCTTGGCGGGCAGCGTGAAGCCGTTGCCCTCGCTGAAGGTGATGAGACGGAAATCGGGATTCGAGGCGAGGTAGCCCGGGGCGCTCTCCTCGTTGATGACGATGGCGTCGCAGGTGCCCTGCTGCAGGCGAGAGATCATGTCGGGTACGCTGCCGACGGGGCTGAGGTGCTCGACGCCCTCGATCTGGTCGATGACATCGTCGAGCGCGGTGCCCTGCTGACCGAGCACGGCGGCGCCGGAGAAGTCCTGAATGGAGGTCGCGTTCTCATACGGCGAGCCGGCGAGCACCATCATGCTGTAGATCGTCTCCTTGTACGGGTCGGAGAAGTTGATGGATTCGCGGCGCTCGGCGGTGTCCATCATGCCGGCGATGATGGCGTCGATCTGACCCTGATTGAGCGCGTCGATCAAGCCGTCCCAGCTGAGCTTGACGATGACCAGCTCCTTGCCGAGCTGATCGGCGAGGATGCGCGCGATCTGCACGTCATAGCCCTCGGCGTAAGCGCCGGCGACGTTTTCCACGGGAACGTTGGTGTCGGTCGCGGCGCTCTCCTGCCAGTTGCTCGGCGCGTAGGCGCATTCCATGCCGACGCGGAACTGGCTGCTTTCAGCCGCGGGTGGATCGGCTTCTTCGGCGGGGGTGTTCGTGTCCTGCGCGGGAGACGTCGTGCCCGCGCCGCAGGCGGTGAGGGCGAGCAGCATGAGGGCTGCGAGCAGGGTAGCGATGGTTCTTCTGAGGTTCATGGTGTTGCTTCCTTTCTGAATGGAAATTGGCTCCGTGGGGGGAGTCGGCCCTTCGTTGTCCGCGCCAACGAGTTCGGAAACAGAAAAAGCCGTAAATGCTCGCGTGGAGCATTTACGGCAAATGATCTGCAATACCGGCAAAACCGAAAACGGCCTGCCGACTCTTCGATAGCGCTCCACAAATTGTGACAGTCCGGCGGATCTTCTCCGACGAGCCAGCGGAAAACGGCACAGGAACCGTTCCCCACTTCGGCGGCTTCCCCTTTCCCTTTGTCCCGGATCTCTGCTCCGTATGGACTCGGTACTCTTGTCGGCCGCGCCTCTATCTCGCTCAACTGAATTGAGCCTATTCAATTGTTGACGTGAAGATACTACGGCGGCGCGCAAATGTCAAGCCCCCGCGGAGCGGTTCTCAAATTCTTGACAATCTTGCGCCGAAAATCCTCGCGGCCTTGTAGAATTTTACTATTCACACGGTTATTTATGCGCGGCAAAAGCGCGCGAAAAGGCTCGAGACGACCGCTTAACGGAATATTTATGCTCTCTGCCGCTCTGCGCCCTCCGTTTTAGGACGCTTTAACATAGTGCAAAGCGGGCGCTTTGCCAAGTAAATACGGCAGCGACGCGAAGCGGCAAGGCGGCTTTGGCGAAATGCACGGATTCTCGAAAAATGTTGCGCGAAATTTGTCATTTTCTTACAGGAAAAAGGTTGATTTTTTTACACGGCCGTGCTATGATATCGCCATAAAGTGCAAAAAGGGGCCATGGCCCCTTTTCTGTTCCCGACCGGGAACAGATGTGCTGTGCTCGCCCCGCGGGGAGCCGCGGAAAATTTACATTGTAGGAGGACATTTTATGAAACGTAAATTGCTATCCATTTTGCTGACGTTTTGTCTCGCGTTCAGCTTGCTGCCCACCGCTGCCCTGGCGGACGGCGAAGGCGCGCAGACGAATGATGTCGCTCAGATCGGCAGCACGGGCTATGAATCCCTCGCGGCAGCTATCGAAGCGGCGAAGAGTGGCAATACAGTCAAGCTGCTCCGTGACACCAAGGAGAACGTCACCATCGACAAGGCGATGACGCTTGACCTGAACGGTCATACCCTCAACGGCGGCACTGAAAAGGGCAAGCCCGCACTGACAATCACTGCACGCACCGTGACGATCAAGGACTCCAGCGAGGCGCAGACCGGCACGATTATGCGTGAGGACACCGCAGAGAACTCCGGCGTTTCCTCCCACTATGTCATCGACATTCAGGGTAACGCTTGGGTCATGTTCGAGAGCGGCAATGTCAAGAACAACAGCGGCAACACTGCAGGTAAGGGCGCGTCCCTTGTCCGCGTCGGCGATGACAGCGTTGACAAGTTCCCCGGTCTGAACATCAAGGGCGGCACGTTCACCCAGGATAACTTTATTGTCATCAAGGTTGACCGCGGCGATCTGTTCCTCAACGGCGGCACGCTGAGCTCTGCGAACAGCTACGCAGTTGAAAACTGGCATAGAGCGAAGATCAAGGGCGGCACGGTCAACGGCGCAGTTTCTTCCTGGACATACAGCGGCGGTTCAAACTCCACCCTTACGATCAGCGGCGGCACGGTCAACGGCAATGTCCTTTCCGTGAACTATGGCAGCGCCGAGAGCAAAGTTGCCAAGGTTGAAATTACCGGCGGCACGGTCAACGGCGCGCTGGGAACCTACACCTACTCGAACGACCTTGTTCCTACTGAAGAAACCGCCAAGGCGACCATCGAGGTCACCGGCGGCTCGTTCGATAAAGATCCGTCCAAGTATGTGACTGAGGATGCCAAGACAGAAAAGAACGGCGACGGCTCTTTCGGCGTGTCAAAGGTCTACCTGTGCAAGATCGGCGACACCGGTTACTACACCATGGACGAGGCGTTCAAGGCGCAGACTGCCAGCCGCGAGCCGATCGTCCTTCTGCGCGACTACACCACCGGCTCGACCTTTAACTCCGGCGACGCCTCCCGTGTGGTCGACCTGAACAATCACACCTGGACGTGCACCGGCAAGGACGCGAACAGCGCGGCGTTTGCGATCAACTACCCCAATGCGGCTCTGACGGTGAAGAATGGCAAGATTGTCAGCTCGCAGCTCGTGGGCCTGATCCCGTCGGCATCCAGCCTCACCGGCCCGATCACCTATGACAACTCGAGCCTCACGTTCGAGAATGTTGAAATGACCACGACCGCCACGAGCGGCATCGAGACCAACGGCAACAACACGAACGACAGCGTCACGCTGAAAAACAGCACGCTCAATGTTCCGAACGGCTTCGGCATCTACTTCCCCAGCAGCGGTACGCTGACTCTGGATAACAGCACCGTCACTGCCAAGACCATGGGCGTTCAGGTCTGCGCAGGCAGCCTGAGCATCAATGAAGGCAGCGCGGTCACGGTCACCGGTGATGCGGTGCCCAAGGCCGAGAGCGACGGCGCTATCCAGGACGGCGCGGCGATCTCCGTTGTGAACCGCACCGGCTATAAGGGTTTGGGCGCTGTGACCGTCTCCGGCGGCAAATTCACTGCCAAGGAAGGCAACAGCGCGATCAAGGCATACGACTGGGCAAACGCTACCGAGAGCGACTTCACCGCAGACAAGGGTACGGTCGCCGTCTCCGGCGGTACGTTCTCCAGCGCAGTCCCTGACAATTGCTGCGCCCCCGGCTTTGTACCTAAGGCGAACAGCGACGGCACCCATGGCGTGAAGATCAATGAAAACATGGCTGCCGAAGTCCTCGACGCACAGGGGAACACAGTGGCCGCTTATGATACCCTCGCCGATGCCCTGAACGCAGTCAAGGACGGCGAGACCATTAAGCTGCTGAAGGATGCCAACCTGTCAAATGCAGAGTATTACATCAATAAATCTGTGACCATCAATGGTTCCGGGAAAAAGATTTCCTGCACAGTAAAAACGGGTGAAACAACACGTGCGTTTGTTGTTGAAGAAAACGGCAGCTTGACCCTGGATGGCGTGGTATTGGATATTCAGGGTACAAAGAATCCTGATACTGCAGAGAAGAATGATGGTACAGGCATTGATGTGCAGTTTGGCGGCAAGCTGGTCCTGAAGAATCAGGCGGTTCTGAAGCTGCATGATCTTGAGCGCGGAACTATTTCCAGCAAACCGGACGGATCTCCGGAGATCCCCGGTCAGTTTGTTATCGACAACAGTACATTTAACAGTACCAATATTGACGGCAACATTTCCAATGGCGGTGACTGGACGGTTACCAATGGATCTACTGTCAATATCAATAATTGCGGTTCTTATGGATTGAGTGTGGACTCCTTGACGACCGAGCAGTCCACGGTGAACATCAGCGGGACAGGTTATTCCGCAATTTATGGAAAGGATCTGCAATTTAAGGATGGCAGTAATGTGCTAATCAATGGTGCTGGCACTGAACTTCCTCTCCAGAGTAAATGGAGCGATGCAAGATCACCGATTCAAACCCATAAAGATGGTGGCACTATTGTTGTCGAATCCGGCGCAACTGTGACCGTTCGGGATTGTAAGGACAAGGACGGGAAGGCCAACAACACCATTTATCTGCCGAAGAACACAACCTACACGAATAACGGCACCGTGAACGCCACGATCATAACTGCTGATGCGCCTGAAGACTCTTGTGTGGTGACTCTGGTAAGCGACGGCAAGACTATCGGCGTACAGACTGTCCCGAAAGACTCCGTGTTTACTCTGCCTGCGGCTCCCAAAAAGAACAACTACACTTTCAACGGCTGGTATGACGGCAGCAAATTCTATGCCGCCGGTGCTTCCTACAAGGTTTCTGCCACGGTTACCCTGAATGCCTCCTGGAGCTACATTTCCTCCGGCAGCAGCTCCTACGACCCGACCTATTCCGTCACCGTGGACAAGACTGAGAACGGCGCCGTGACCGTCAGCCCGAAGAGTGCCTCCAAGGGCGACCGGGTGACCGTCACCGTCAAGCCCGACAGCGGCTACGTCCTCGAGACCCTGACCGTCACCGACAAGAACGGCAACGAGCTGACGCTCAAGGACAAGGGCAACGGCAAGTACACCTTCACCATGCCCGCCGGCAAGGTCGAGGTCAAGGCGACCTTCATGGAGGACAACTCCATGCTGAACTTCTTCTACGACGTGCCCAACAACGCCTACTTCTATGAGGCCGTCAAGTGGGCGGTCAAGAACGGCATCACCACCGGCGTGGGCAATGACCTGTTCGCTCCCGAGCAGCCCTGCACCCGCGCGCAGATCGTGACCTTCCTGTGGCGCGCCGCCGGCTCTCCCGAGCCGAAGGGCGCTGCGTCCGGCATGACCGACGTGGTCAGCGGCAGCTACTATGAGAAGGCCGTGGCGTGGGCCATCGAAAACGGCATCACCACCGGCACGACGACCAGCACGTTCTCTCCCGACGCGACCTGCACCCGCGCGCAGGCGGTGACGTTCCTCGCCCGCGCCCTGAAGGCCAAGGCGGCGAGTGCGGCGGAGTTCTCCGACGTCCCGACCGACAGCTATTTTGCTGACGCGGTCGCCTGGGCGGCGGCCAACGGCGTGACCGAGGGCATCGGCGGCGGCCTGTTCGGCTCCGACAACGACTGCACCCGCGGCCAGATCGTGACGTTCCTCTACAGAGCGTACAACAAGTAACGGGAACACGCTCCCTCAGACAAAACAAAGAGAAGAGGCCCATCTGCTTTGGCAGATGGGCCTCTTTCGTATATCGTGCGCAGCTCAGCTCCTGCTGAGCTGTGCGGCGAATTTGCGCATTGTGTTTCCTCGGTCAAAACTCTTCCGGAAATGCTCCGCTGCGGGACGGGAGGCGACCCGGTACGATCGGTCAAAGGCTCTTCACGAGCGTCAGGATGTTCGACCCGTCCGCGTATTCATAGGTCACCTCGTCCATGAGCTTCTTCACCATGAAGATGCCGAGACCGCCGACCTCCCGCTCCTCCGCCGACTGCGTTGTATCCGGGTCGGGCTTTTCAGTGGGGTCATAGGGCCGTCCGTTGTCGGAAAAGCGAAGCGTCGCCCTGCCGTCCTTCAGCGAGCAGCCCAGCACGACGCCGGTCGCGCCGCTGTAGCGGGCGATGTTGGAGAAGATCTCGTCCACCGCCACATTGACCTGAGCGATCGCCTTCATGGAGGCTCCTGCCTCGGCGAGAATGCCCTCAAAAAAGTCGGTGGCCTGCGGCAGCTGCTCCAGCGTCGGCGCGAGATTGATTTTTTTCATGCCCGACGACTTCATCTCGATGCAGAGCATGGTGATATCGTCGAACTGGTCCGCGCCGCCTGCGAACTCGTCCACATCGCGGTGCAGGGCCTCCAGCAGCTGACGGCACGAGCCGCCCTCGGCGGCGTTCAGCGCGCGGAGCATCCGGTCAGTCCCGTAAAGCGTGTTGGAAGCATTTGTCGCCTCCGGCACGCCGTCCGTGTAGACCACCAGACGGTCTCCCGCGTCCAGCTCCAGCTCGTATTCGCGGTATCGGGCACCCTCCATGCCGGCCAGCACGAAGCCGTGCTTATCCCTGAACAGCTCGAAGGAGCCGCCGCGGCGCATGATGGCCGGATACTCGTGACCCGCGTTGGCGCACTTCATTTTTCCCGTGGAGATCTCGAGGATGCCCAGCCAGACGGTGACGAACATCTCCGCGTCGTTGTTTTCGCAAAGCTGATCGTTTACCTTTTCCAGCACGGCCTTCGGGGACAGACCGCTCTGCGCGGCGGATTTCAGCAGCGTTTTGGAGATCATCATAAACAGCGCCGCGGGGACGCCCTTGCCGGACACGTCCGCCATGACCAGCGCCAGATGATCGTCATCCACCAGGAAGAAGTCGTAGAAGTCGCCGCCGACCTCCTTCGCCGGAGTCATGGAGGCGTAAATGTCGAACTCGTGGCGCTCGGGGAAGGCGGGGAAGATGCAGGGCAGCATGGACGCCTGAATGTGGCGCGCCACGTCCAGCTCTGCGCCGATGCGCTCCCTTTCCGCGGTGACGCGGCTGAGGTTTTGAATATATTCATTCAGCTCCGACACCATGTACTGAAACGAATGGGCAAGCTCCTCCAGCTCGTCGCCGGTGTTGACCTCCACCCGAAAGTGAGAAAGATCCTCCATCTTGCTCTCCACCAGCCTGATGGCGGCGTGGTGCAGAGTCCTCAGCGGACGGATCAGAATGCGCCGCACATAGTAGTAGTACGCGAAAATGGAAAGCAGCAGAACGGCCAGCACCACGCACAGCGTCAGGCCGAGAAACTGCCGGATCTGTTGGTCGATCATGTCCATCGAAATGTCCACGCTGGCCAGCGCCACCGGTGTGCCGGCTTTGTTAAGGATGGCGACGTAGGCCGACGCCAGATAGCCGTACTCCTCGTTGTTGGTGATGAGGATGGTCTGCTCCGCGTCGACGGCGAAGGCACCGTGCATCAGCTCGTTGCCGCCGCCGTAGTAGGCGTCGGTGTCGCCGAGGTCGCAGACGCCGTCCTCGCCGGGAACGCCCGCGTCCCAGATGTAGTACATGACCTCATCCTCCGGCACGACCACATAGAAGTATTTCAGTCCCAGCTTCTCCCTGACGTCCTGCAGGTAGCGGTGGATCTCCTCGTAATAGGCGTCCTTCTCGCCGGTCCGGTAGTATTGCTCCACGCGGTCTCCGTCGATGAGATCCGCCGCCACGGAGGCCTGACCGAACGCGAGAGAGGCGTATTGCTCCTCCATCCGCGCCCGGTACAGCTGAGCGATCGAGGGGGCCAGGATCGCCGCGAGGACGGCGGCCATCGCCACCAGTCCCAGCAGCAGCTTGGGCTGTAACCGTATGCTCCTTGCTCGTTTCATGTCCGCACCTCCATCGGATGGATATGAAGCCGCAAATGGCCGTCCCTTACACGGTAGAGCGCCCGCGTGGGGGACAGACGCTGCACCTCGCAGGGCAGGGGGGCCGTGCCGGCCCCTATCGCGGTCACATAGAACCACGCACCGCCCAGCTCAACCTGAGTCATGGAATTGTATTTTCGGAAGATCGCCAGGGCCTCCGCCCGGCTCATTTCGGGATGCAGCGTCAGCAGCTCGGACGCGGGACGCTTCCAGTAGGGATGCTTTTCCGCCTGCGGCCGGCCGGCGGCCCAGCGGTCGTCAAGGTGATCGAGGAGTTCCTCGACCGTCTCGCGCGCCCATGCCGCGCTTTGCAGATAGACGTCGATGCTGTCCGTGTCCGCGGTTATGTCAATGGTATGCTGCGCCAGAACATCGCCGCCGTCCAATCGCTGCGCCACCTTGTGCATCGTCACGCCGGTGCGCGTCAGACCGCGCTCCATGGCTCCCTCGATGGGGTAATAGCTGCGCCCCTGCGGGAGCAGCGAGCTGTGGGTGTTGATGCCGCGGAACGCGGGAAGCTCCTCCGGCAGCGTCAGGATGCGGTCATACTCCGCGATGAAAAACAGCTCGCAGCCCTCCTCCGTGAAGTACCGCCGGATCTCCTCCGGCGAGATGGCCTCGTAGTGGACGGGGATGCCGAGCTCCCCCGCCCGCTTTACGATGGCATATTCCGTGAAATAGTCCTCGTCGTTGTGATAGGTATACAGCGCCAGCACCTGATGCTTTTCCACAAAATATTCAAAGCACGACAGGAACACGTCGCTGCCGAAATAAACGACCTTCATCGCTTTTCCCTCTTTGTCCTCAGATCTTGATGATCAGTGTGTTGAAGCCCTGATAGCGCCGGTAGAAAAATTCCTTCGCCCGCTTTTTGATGACCAGCACGCCCATGCCGTCCATGTCGAAATCCTCGTCCCGGCTGGCGCGGGAGGTATCTAACGTAAAGGGATTGAAGGTCGTGGCGTCGTCCCGCAGATGCAGCTCCAGCACGCCGCCCTCGTCCATGATGGCCGTCAGCTGGAGGTAGCCGTCCGTCCGTCCCTGAAAGCCGTGCTTCAAGATGGCCATGCCGAGCTCCTCCACGGTCATGGTCGAAAACATCTGCTGCTTCATGTCCGCGCCCCAGATTTCGCAGAAGGCCTCCAGCTCGCGGCACACGTCCATCACATCCTTCGCGTTGCTGAGGATCGTCCGCTGGAAGATGCGCTCCTCCGGCAGCTCCGCTTTCTTATAGCGGCCGCCGAGGCCCAGCAGCAGGAACACCGCCAGCGAGCCGGCCTCCGTCAGCAGGAACAGCAGCCAGAAGCGCTGCAACCCCAAGGCATAGCACACGAACGTCAGCGGGATGAGCAGCACCGCGCCGCGCAGCGTCTCCAGCAGGAACGACGGCTTCTCATTCTCGCAGGCCTGATAGTAATTGCACAGCAGGATATTGATGCCGGCGAACAGCGCCCCCGCGCCGTAGAGCCGCAGCGCGGTACACGCCAGCGCCTCCGACGCCGAACCGGCGATGCCGAACAGCAGGCACATTCCCGCGGGCCACAGCTCCACAAGGGCGATCAGCGCGCCTCCCACCGTCAGTCCCGCCGTGAAGCCGAGACGCACCGTGTTCCGCATTCCCTGCCGGTTGTGCTCGCCCTGATAGGTGGAGAGGATGGGCTGCATGGCGCGTCCCGTCCCCTCAAACAGGTACAGGATCAGGTAGGAGGTGTTCTGAATGACGTCGAACACCGCCACCGCCGTTTCGCCGCCCAGACGGATCAGCAGATTGTTGCACACGAGGAAGAAGATCATCTGGTACAGATACTGCACCGAGGTGGCCATGCCTGCCTTCAGCGCGGAAAGGGCGGGGGCGAGCCAGCGCCCGCGCGGCAGCGCGAAGCGCAGCGTGTGCTTCTGATCGAAAAAGCCCGGCAGATAGATGGCGATGGTGATGATCTGTCCCAGCGCGGTGGACAGCGCCGCGCCCCGCGTGCCCATGTCCAGCGCCAGCACCAGCGTGATGTTCAGCGCGATGTCACAGAGGTTGCCTATGACCGAGCCGGCGCCAGCTCGACGCTGACTCCCGTCGTTGCGCAGATAGTAGTTGAACACGTTGGACAGGTAGAACAGCGGCGTGGCCGCGACAAGGATCTGCAGATAGTCCCTTGTGGCGGCATACAGCGCGCCGTCTGTGCTCCGCGTGCCCAACAGCGCCAACAGCGGGTCTATGAATACGCTGCCCAGCACGGCGGTCGTGACGCTGAAAAGCAGCGCCAGCGCGAGCACACCGTGAAAGCTGTCCGCGGCCTCCTGTGTTTTGCCTTGACTCAGCAGACGGGAATAGCGAACGGAGCCGCCCAGTCCGAGGCCGTGGGCAAACATGCAGTTGATCATGTAGACCGGCAGGATCAGACCGATGGCGGCAAGTCCCACGGCGCCCAGCCGCTGCCCCACCACCACGGCGTCCGCCATATCGCTCAGTGCCCAGCCGAGCGACGAGAGCATGGCAGGGACCCACAGTCCACGGAACATCCGAGCGGTAAAGCGGTCCGCCGTCCGATGTGCGGCGGGGCTCATCGTCCGCATGGTGTTACTCAATGGTCAGAATGTCGGAGAAGCCGGTCACCTCAAAGATCTCCATCACCGACTCGCTCACATGGGTGAGCACCATTTTGCCCTGACGGTTCATCAGCTTCTGCGCGGACAGCAGCACGCGCAGTCCCGCCGAGGAGATGTACTCGACCTGCCCGAAGTCCAGACGCAGCTCGGTGACGCCGTCAAGGTCGGCCTTCAGCTCCGTTTCCAGCTGGGGGGCGGTGGTGGTGTCGATACGGCCCTCAATGGCCATTGACAGCGCGGAATCCTTCTTTTCTTTTCTGATCTCCATGATTTTTCTCCTCCAAAAACGATTGAATTTTCAGTGTGCGGCGAAGGGCCGCGCGTTTCATTTTCTATGATAACTGTATCCAGTGTAACACAAGCGCGGCTTTTTCTCAACGAAAAAAGTAGATTCTGCCGAAAATCGGTGCGCGGCCGGCGGACGACGGGCCTGCCCCGTGACGCGCACGGGGCTCCGTCCGGTATGAAAAAGGAAAGCGCCGCATACCCTCTACCAAAACAAAATGGGGAGGATATGCGGATGTTTTTGCAGTTTGCCTTGAGGAAAAAGCGCGGGAAACGGGAGACGGCGAAGCCGCGCTTTCTTGTTCTGCGGCGCAGGACGCTGACCGTCGGTGCGGCGCTGCTGGCGGCGGCAGCCATCTTCGGCGCGGTGAACGCGCCCGCCGCCGTGCGGGCGTCGGCCGCGACGCGTCAGCTGCCCATCTACTGCGTCGAGCGCGATCAGAAGGTGTGCAGCATCTCGTTCGACGCCGCCTGGGGGGCGGACAACACGCAGAAGATTCTCGATGTGCTCGCGGACTACGGTGTGAAGTGTACCTTCTTCGTCGTCGGCAACTGGGCGGACCAGTACCCTGAGCAGGCCAAGGCCATCGTCGAGAGCGGCAACGAGCTGATGAATCATTCCAACGCGCACGACCACTACAATTCCCTGACCGCCGACCAGATCATCGCGGACGTGAACACCTGCAGCGACAAGATCGAGGCGCTCACCGGCGTCCGCCCGACGCTCATCCGCTGCCCGTTCGGCGAGTACGACGACCATGTCATTTCCGCCATCCGCTCCATCGGCATGGAACCCATCCAATGGGATGTGGATTCGCTCGACTGGAAGGGCATCTCCGCCGGTGAGATCACCAAGCGCGTGACGGGGAAGGTGTCGAACGGCTCCATCGTGCTCTTCCACAACGCGGGCGAGCACACGCCAGAGGCGCTGCCGGATATCCTCGACTACCTGCTCGGCGAGGGCTATGAGATCGTGCCGATCTCCAAGCTCCTGCTGACGAACGAAGAAACGTACATCGACCATACCGGACGGCAGTGCCAAAGCGCGGAAACGTGAGATGCCTGCTGCACCGACCAGATCACGGGCGCGAGCGTCAAGCGTCCGGACATTACAGGTATCGAGATTATGTGTGGGAGTTCGAAGACCGCGTGCGCACCCTATAAGAGAACCGAAAAAGGCCGCTGCAGGAATGTTCTGCGGCGGCCTTTTTTCGCGCTGAGAACTGGCGGCTGTCAAGGCTCGGACCTTTTACCGGAGCACTGCGAAATTTTCGAAGCCCCGATGCGCTCGGTGAGCTGCGCGGGGCGTCGGCAGCTCTTGCTCGCCGGACTGGAAGTGCAGTTTATAGCTGCGCGGCGTATCCTCGGCGACGGTGATGACGGGCGTTTCACCGTTTTCGCCCTTGGGACCCTGAATACCCTGCTCGCCCTTTTCACCGGTATCGCCCTTCTCGCCCTGCGGACCCTGAACGCCCTGCTCTCCCTGCGGTCCCGGACAGCCGCGGTCGCCCTGCACACCCTGTGGACCGACCTCGCCTTGAATATGCAGGAGGACAAGGAGGCCGTGTTCGACTGCGTGGACACCGTAAAAATGTGCCTGCGTGTGTTCACGCCGATGATCGCCGCGATGAAGGCCTGCACCTGCAATATGTACCGCGCGGCGCAGCGCGGCTTCCTGAACGCGACCGATCTCGCGGACTATCTGACAAAGAAGGGGCTGCCCTTCCGCGCGGCGTATAAGATCGCCGGCCAGCTCGTGGCCTACTGCATCGAGCACACCGCCGTGCTCGAGGAGCTGCCGCTCGCGCTGCTCCGGCAGTACAGCGAGCGGTTCGACGAGGACGTTTACGCCGCCATCGCGCTCACCAGCTGCGTGACGGGCCGCACCTCGCTCGGCGGCACCTGCGTCGCGTCGGTCGAGGCGCAGACCGCCTCCGTCCGCGACTTCCTTGCCGGACAGACAGAGGCTGCAAAGCAGGCTAAGAACGGTTGACAACACGGAGGATCGGACTATAATAAGCGATAGTCAGCGGGCAATGTCTCCGCTTACGAATCAGAATTTGAAGGAGAACTTTTTGAAACACATCACCTTATCACCGGAGCGTGTGGCCTGACCGGGAGGTCCGGCAAATCCAACACACGCCGCTCCTCCCGAGAAATTTCGCGTGATCTTTCTTCCGGAGGAAACACCATGAACCGCGAAAACAAACGCAAGACCTTTGAAAAAGGCTACTACAAGACGCACGCCTGCAAGGATACCTTTACCTGCAAGGTCTGCGGCCGGCTCTGCACGCCGCAGAACGCCGGCAGCGACCACCGCAACCACTGTCCGAACTGCCTTTCCAGCCTGCACGTCGACATCGAGCCCGGCGACCGGGCGTCCGATTGCGGCGGCATCATGGAGCCAGTGGCTGTTTGGGTGCGCAGAGGCGGCGAATGGGCTATCATCCACCGCTGCAAGCGCTGCGGGGCGCTCAGCTCCAACCGCGTGGCGGCGGACGACAACCCGATGAAGCTCATGAGCATTGCCATGAAGCCGCTGTGCGAGCCGCCGTTCCCGCTCGACCGCATCGAGGAGATGACCGCTCTCATGGGCGGCGACGGGCGGCTCCGCTGAAGCGGGAGCCAACGAAGGCAAAAACGCAGAGCAGTACCGAAACGGTGCCGCTCTGCGTTTCCTTTTTTGAAGAATTTTTGAATAATTGATAAAAATGATTGACGACCGGACGGCGGAGGACTATAATGACGCCCTGAAACAGAGAAAAAGGAGATCATGGCATGATCACATTGTTTATCATCGGAATGGTCGTTCTGACCGTAAAGCTCGTGGCATTGACGCTCAGCGTCACCTGGGGACTGACCAAGACGATCCTGTTCGGCGTCGGCCTTCCGGTCATCCTGGCTGCGCTGTTCATCGCGGGGCTGACGGCCTTCGCCGTCCCGATGCTGATCCTTGCGCTGTTGGGCGTGTTCCTGCTGCCGCTGTTCGGCATCTGAGAAAGCGGCTGCCGCGGAGTGCATGGGACGCGGCAGCGCGTTTGTCTTGATTTTGTACAAAAGGGCGATTGACTTTATTAAGTAGAAGTGTTAAAGTTTCGCTATTATAAAAAGTGCGCGGGCGGGAAGGACGCAGGCTCTGCCGACACGGACAAATGAGAAAGGGAGCAGTGATACCATGCAGGAACTGAGCAGAAGAAACGAGCATTTTACCGACTCCGTCATCCGACGGATGACGCGCATCAGCATCGACTGCGGCGCGATCAACCTGGCGCAGGGCTTTCCCGACTTTGACCCGCCCAAGGCGATGACCGACCGACTGGAGGAGGTCAGCCGGCTCGGCCCGCACCAGTATCCCATCACGATGGGGGCGCCGAACTTCCGCCAGGCGCTCTCACGCAAGTGCGAGCGCTTCATGGGCATGAAATACGACCCCGAGACCGAGATGGTCGTGACCATCGGCTCGACCGAGGCAATGGTGGACACCATTTTTGCCCTCACGAATCCGGGCGACAAGATCGTGATGTTCTCTCCCTACTTTGAGAATTACCGCGTCCAGACCATCATGGCGGGCTGCGAGCCGGTGTTCGTGCCGCTCGTGCCGCCGGCCTTCGGCTTCGATCCGGAGGTGCTGGAGGACGCCTTCCGTCAGCATCCCAAGGCAATTTTGATCTGCAACCCCTCGAACCCGAGCGGCAAGGTCTTTACCTACGACGAGCTCAAGCTCATCGCGGATCTCTGCATCCGATATGACGTCTACGCCATCATGGACGAGGTCTACGAGCACATCGTCTACGAGGGTCACAAGCACACCTACATGAGTACGCTCCCCGGGATGCGCGAGCGCACGGTCTGCTGCTCGAGCCTGTCCAAGACCTATTCCGTCACTGGCTGGCGTCTGGGCTACGCGCTTGCGCCGCAGAACATCATGGACCGCATCAAGCAGTATCACGACTTCAACACCGTCGGCGCGCCCTCGCCGCTGATGGAGGCTGCCGTCGTCGGGCTGGATATGCCCATGAGCTACTACGAGGAGTTCGGCGCGCACTACGCGCACATGAAGGCGCTCTTCACCGGCGGCATGAAGGCGCTCGGCATTCCCTTCACCGACCCGCAGGGCACCTACTTCGTGCTGGCGGACATTTCCCCGTTCCTGAAGAAGGGGCAGTCCGACGTGAACTTCTGCGTGGAAATGGCGCAGAAGATCGGCGTGGGCGCCGTGCCGGGAAGCTCATTCTTCGACGAGGACGTGAACCATATCATCCGTCTGCATTTTGCCAAGAAGGATGAAACGCTCAACACCGCGCTCGAGCGCCTGAGCCATTTGAAGGACCTTGCGCGCTGATACATGAAAGTGAAAACGGACGCTGCGAAAAAAGCAGCGTCCGTTTTTTGACGGGATGGGGGCTTCAGTTTTTCAGGCTGTGCAGCGGCGCGGGGATACGCCCGCCGCGGGCGATGAAGTCCGCGCTGGAATAGGGGTGTACGGCCTGCACCGGCGCGGAGCCGAGCAGCCCGCCGAACTCCACCGTGTCGCCGACCCTGCAGCCGGGCGCGGGAATGATGCGCACGGCGGTGGTTTTGGTGTTGACCATGCCGATGGCGGCCTCGTCCGCGATGATGGCGGCGATGGTCTCGGCGCTCGTGTCGCCGGGGACGGCGATCATGTCGAGCCCGACCGAGCACACGCAGGTCATGGCCTCGAGCTTATCGAGCGTCAGCGCACCGGAGGAGGCCGCGGCGATCATGCCCTCATCCTCGCTGACGGGAATAAACGCGCCGGAAAGTCCGCCGACGGAGCTGGATGCCATCACGCCGCCCTTTTTCACCGCGTCGTTCAACAGCGCGAGCGCGGCGGTAGTGCCGTGCGTGCCGCAGACCTCGAGGCCCATCTCCTCCAGAATACGGGCCACGCTGTCGCCGACGGCGGGCGTGGGCGCGAGGGAGAGATCGACGATGCCGAACGGCGTATTGAGCCGGCGGCTGGCCTCCTGCGCGACGAGCTGACCCATGCGCGTGATGCGGAAGGCAGTCTTTTTCACCGTCTCGGCAACCACATCAAAGGGCTGGCCCTTTACACTTTGCAGAGCATGGTATACCACGCCGGGGCCGGAAACGCCGACGTTGATGACGCGCTCCGGCTCGCCGACGCCGTGGAACGCGCCGGCCATAAAGGGGTTGTCCTCCACAGCGTTACAGAACACCACGAGCTTCGCGCAGCCGAAGCCTCCGCAGTCGGCGGTGCGCTCCGCCGCGGCCTTGACGGTGCGGCCCATGAGCGCTACCGCGTCCATGTTGATGCCGGCCTTGGTCGAGCCGACGTTGACGGACGAGCACACAAGGTCGGTGACGGCCAGCGCCTCGGGAATGGCGGCGATGAGCCGGCGGTCGGCGTCGGTCATGCCCTTTTGCACGAGCGCGGAAAAGCCGCCGATGAAATTGACGCCCACGGCCTTGGCGGCGCGGTCGAGCGCGACGGCAAAGGGAACGTAGTCCTCCGTCTCCGAGGCGGCGGCCACGAGCGCGATGGGCGTGACGGAGATGCGCTTGTTGACGATGGGGATGCCGAACTCGCGCTCAATGTCCTCGCCGGTTTTAACGAGCCCTTCGGCATAGCGCGTGATCTTGTCGTAGATCTTCTCACACGCCGCCTTGGCGTCGCGGTCGGCGCAGGAGAGCAGGGAAATGCCCATGGTGATGGTGCGGATGTCGAGGTGCTGGCGGTCGATCATCTGCACGGTGGACAGCACGTCGTTTTTATCGAGCATGGCGCGGACCTCCTCTCAGATGCGGTGCATGGCGTTGAAGATGTCCTCCCGCTGGATGCGCACGGCAAGGCCGCGCTCGGTGCCGTAAGCGTCCAGCTTGTCGGCGATCTCCGGGAAGGATACCGTGCACGCGGAAATGTCCACCAGCAGGACCATGGTGAAGTAGCCCTGTTCGAGGATGGTCTGGCTGATGTCGAGAATGTTGATGTTGTACTCCGAGAGCAGGGCGCAGACGGAGGCGATGATGCCGACGCGGTCCCGGCCGAGAACGGTGACGATGGCTTTCATACTGGATTCTCCTTCATTTATGATCATGTATCCCATATTATAGCAGGAAACACGCAAAGAGTAAATATTCCGAATACCGGCTTTTGCCGGTATTCGGAATATTTTTTCCATGGCTTCAGCACACCGGACAGGTCCAGCCGAAGGGATCGGGCTTCGTGCCCCACTGGATGCCGGTCAGCTCGTCGTAGAGCTTCTGCGACAGCTCGCCGATACGGTTATGGTTGATCTCATAGCATTTGTCGCCCCAGCCGAGTGCGCCGATGGGGGAGATGACGGCGGCGGTGCCGATGCACCACGCCTCCTCGAGCGCGCCGGTCTTGGCGGCCTCGAACAGCTCGTCCACGCTCAGCAGCCGCTCCTCGACGGGAACGCCCCAGCTCTTCAAAAGCTCGATGGCGGACTTGCGCGTGACGCCGCGCAGGATGGAGCCGGTCAGCGCGGGAGTGACGACGGTGCCGTTGATCTTGAACATGACGTTCATGCCGCCGCCCTCCTCGACGTACTTACGCTCCACGCCGTCGAGCCACAGCACCTGCGAGTAGCCCTTGGCCTCGGCGCGCTCGCCGGCGCGGTTGGCCGCGCCGTAGTTGCCGCCGCACTTGGCCTCGCCCGTGCCGCCGCGCACCGCGCGCACGTCCTCGGTCTCGACCATGATGGGCACGGGCTTGAGCCCGTCGGAGAAGTAGCTGCCGGAGGGGGAGAGGATGATGACGAACGACGCCTCATGCACACCGTGCAGGGCCAGCGTCGGGTCGGTGGAATACAGGAACGGGCGGATGTAGAGCGACGTGCCGGGATCGTTCGGCACCCATCGCTGATCGACGCGGACGATCTCCTTGATGGCCTGCAGCGCGTCGTCGGGATCGAGCTGCGGCAGACCCAGACGCTCGCAGGAGCGGTTCAGACGGGCGACGTTCTCCCACGGACGGAAAAGCTGTACGCCGCCGTCGGGACGACGGTAGGCCTTCAGACCCTCAAAGACCTCGGTGCCGTAGTGCAGGACGCTGGCGGCGGGGGAGAGCGAGATGGGACCGTAGGGCACGATGCGCGTGTCGTGCCAGCCCTTGCCGGCGCTATAGTCCATGAGGAACATATGGTCGGTAAAGACGGAGCCGAAGCCGAGCTGATCGGACGGCGGCAGCGTGCCGGGATGGGTATTTTCGGTAAAAGCGATATTCATAACGTTAACTCCTTTCGCGTTGTCTCAGATCTCTTTGAGATGCTCCATATTGTGGCGAATGCCCTCGCAGCAGGCATGGAAGGTCGCCCTTTCCTCGCCCGTGAGCGGCAGCTCCACAACCTCCTCCGCGCCGTTCGCGCCGATGACGCACGGCACGCCGGCAAAGAGGCCCGTTTCGCCGTATTCGCCGGTCAGCTCCGCGCTCGCGGGCAGAATGACCTTTTCATCGTGCAGCACGGCGTAGGCCATGCGGGCGGCGGTGGTGGCGATGCCATATTCCGTGCAGAACTTGCCGGAGAATGTGACCCAGCCGCCGCCGATGGACTCCTTCTGCAGCGCGTCGCGGTCGAAGCGGAAGCGCTCGTCGCGCGCGGCCCAGGTGTCGAGCGGCATCCCGCGGAAGCTCACGCAGGACCAGGGGGCAAACTGCTGGTTGCCGTGCTCGCCCATCATGTAGCAGGTGATGGATTTGTGGTCAATGCCGGTCTGGCGCGCGAGCGCGCTGAGCAGACGCGAGGTGTCGAGCCCCGTGCCGGTGCCGAACACGCGGCCCTTGGGAAGACCGACGTGCAGCGCGAGCTCGCGGGTGACGATGTCGCAGGGGTTGGTGATGTTGATGAGCACGCCGTCAAAGCCGCTCGCCCTGATCTTCTCGGCGTAGCCGCGCACGGCGGGAATGGTGAAGTCCATCTCGGTCACGCGGTCATGTGTGCCGCGCAGCAGCTCGATCTTGCCGACGCTGTTGACGATGACGTCGCACGCGCCGAGGTCGGCGAAGTCACCGGCGCGGACGGTGACGCGGTGGGGCAGATACGCGACGGCGTCGCGCAGGTCCTGCACCTCGCTCGCGAGCTTCTGCTTGTTCTGGTCGACGAGCACCAGCTCGTCCGCGATGCCCTGGATCGCCAGCGCGTAAGCGACGTGCGCGCCGACGTGGCCAAGACCGATGACGCCTAAAACTCTTTTCTGAACCATGATAGAAACCTTCCTTTCTATAAATAAAACAGCATTTATCTTGGGCAACACCGCACAATGAAAGCTACGGCGCTGCCCTTACATCCCGTAGTTGGGGAAGAGTACGCAGGTATAGAGCATGGCAAGCACCATGTAGAGCGCGAGCACGATGGCGAACGCGCGGAGCGTGTGCTTCATGACCTCGTTCTCGCGGCCGATCGCGTCCACGGTCGCGCAGGCGGCGACGGTGTTGTTCGGACAGATAAGGTTGCCGAGGGAAGCGCCCGCGTTCTGACCGGCAAAGATGGTGATGGGGTTCATGCCGAGCGAGGCCGCAGCATCAATGTGCATCTGGGCGAACATGATGTTCGAGCCGAGGCCGGTGCCGGTGATGAACGCGCCGCTCGAGCCGATGAGCACGGCTGCCGCCGGGTAGAAGCGCCCGACCACCGCCGCGATATCGGAGGCGAGGAGGTTCATCATGCCGGTCGTGGGGGACTGCATGATGTAGGAGACGATGAGAAGGCTGCCCATCGTGATGAGCACGGGGAGAACATTGCCGACGGTCCTGGAGCAGACCGCGCGGTACTGCTTCACGCTCACACCGAGCGTTGCCGCGCCGAGCATACCGCACACGAGGATGACGACGTCCACCCAGAAGATGTAGCCGAACGTACACATGACGGCGAAGCCGTTGGGCACGACCGCCGGAAAGCCGTAGCGCACGAGCGGGAGCAGCACGAGCATATAAATGTAAGGCGACATGGCGCGGAACGCGCTGTATTTGCGCTGCTGCGCGGCGGCGTGGTGGCGGAATTCCTCCGGCGTCCTGACGCCGACGAGCTTGACGTAGGCGAGCGAGAGAAGCATGGAGATGAGGCCCGTGCCCATCGAGGTGACCTCCGCACCGACGAAGTTGGAGAGGAAGAACATCACCGCGCAGGTGGAGACGCCGGCGAAGCAGAGATAGGGGACCGCGCCCTTGAAGCCTTTTTTGCCGAAGACCATGCCGACCATGATGAACGGAATGATGAGCACGCCGAACATGTGGAAGCGGCCGACCATCGCCGCGTTGAGCGAAACGGTGGAGAGTCCCGCGTCCACGAGCGCCGCGCCGCCGTTGATGGTCGTCAGCCCCGCGCCGCCCCAGGAGGCGGGCGTCGCGTCGCCGAGCAGGGCGACGGCGATGGAGGTGACGGGATCAAAGCCGAGGGCCACAAGGAAGGGCGCCGCGATGGCGGCGGGAGCGCCCGCGCCGGCCGCGCCCTCGAGGAAGATGGGGAGCATCATGCCGATGACGATGAGCTGCACGCGGCGGTCATCGCTGATGCGGGCGATGGTGGACTTGACGTCGTCAATGGCGCCGGTCTCGCGCAGCAGGTTCAGAATGGTGAACGCGCCGAAGACCATGAGCACGATCTTGAGACCCTCTTTGATGCCTTTCCAGACCAGGGGATCGAGGGTCTTGACGTTGTCGGCAAAGCTGGCGCCGGTGACGTTGAAGTAGGTGAAGGCCAGGATCAGCGTCCAGACAAGGGCAATGGGGGAGACCCTTTTGGCGGACTGCTTGAAGCCTAAAATACCGACGAGGACAACAAGAATGGGGCTGAGCGCCATGACGAAATTTACGAAATCCATGGGAGTTTTCTCGCTTTCTGTGAAATGATATTCTATTTCCGCTCCTTCGCCGGCCGAACGAAAAAGTGAAAAACAGGGGGAATCAAGAAGAGGCCCCGCCGGACCGGCGGAGCCTCTTGGGAAGGAAACGTTCTCTCTGCTATCTCCTGCGGAGGTCAAGAGAAGAAACCGTTGGATGCGCCGTGATCCGGGATATGAAGCTGTTTTTCTTCCCCAAAAGGCAAATAAGAATGGACGCCAGCAGCAGGCTGACGTCCAGAATAATGGCGATGTTGGTCGTAGCAGGGCAGGCGAAAGCGGCACAGTCGGGCTGTGCGGAGGCAGACATACAGGCATTAGCAAAATTGATAGCTGCCATCGTTGCTTTCTCCTTTCCTGAAGATGGGAGAAGTGTAGCACACATTTTTATACAGCGCAAGAGGGGTTTTATCGGTTTGCCGCAAGATCGTCTGAAGCGACAAAATTCTGTGCGTTTGCGTTTCCCCTATTGGATAAATAGGTAAGCGGGCGGTCAAAGCTCGGACGACATGAAGCCGCCGTGCAGCCAGTTGGACAGCTCTGCGGGTGTGCCCGGCGCGCCGACGGTGGCAAACTCCGTACGCCCCGGGACCATCTTGGAGTTGTCGTTGCTCTCCGCCCACTGCACGCGCTGGAGAATGTGCTCCGTGCAGCGCGAAAGGTCGACGTCCGGCGCGGGCTTGTATTGCAGCAGAATGGTCACATAGCGGTTGTCAGAGGTCCAGCGGCCGAAGTTGGTCGTCGGCTTGCGCCATTTCCAAAGGCATTCGTTTCCGCTCGCCTTGCGCAGCTTCAGATAGCCGCCCGCAATGTCCTGCGTGCAGCGCACCAGCCAGACGACATGGTAGCCCGCGCGCTGAAAATGCGCGCAGACGTCAAAAAAGCCCTGCTGCATCAAAAGCCCGTCCTGCAGCATCATCACGAAGTGGTTGATCTGCACATAGGCGGTCATCGTCTTTCCGTCCACCGTGACGGGGACGTTGCGGCACTCCGGCGGCACGAGGTCCTGCCATTGCTTTCGCCAGTCCTCGGTGGAGGACTGGACGAGAGGGGCGCTTTTCCGTTTTCCAAAGAATAGCATGGCGTGCTCCTTTTCGGCGTCTTTATTCTCTGCGTCCCTATTATTATATAAGAGCGGCGCTGTCCGTGCAAGCGCTATTTCGTGTCCGCCTGCACAGAAATGCGCCGGCTTTCGCGGCGGAAATTGCAAAAACGGCTTGTTTTCCACACACAGCTGTAGTATAATACACGTTACGATTCTGCACTTTTGCGGCGCGGCAGCGCGTCGCCGCATCAACTACGAAAGAGCGAGGGAAAAAGCTATGAATATGATCCAGAGCGCAAAGGACCAGATCGCCGTCCTGACGCGCAGCGCCTACCGCGCCGCCGTGCAGGAGGGTCTGCTGCCCGATGGCGTGGAGACCGTCCCCGCGGTCGAGATCCCCAAGGATACCGCCAACGGCGACTACACCACCACCTTCTGCCTGGCCGCCTCCAAAGCCATGCGCAAGAACCCGCGCGAGGTCGCGAATATCCTCACCCAGCACATGAAGCTCGACGGCACCTACTTTACTTCTGTTGAGATCGCCGGCCCCGGCTTCCTGAACTTCCGTCTCGGCGAAAAGTGGTACGCCGACGTCGTTGAGGACGTGGAGCGCGAGGCGGACGCCTACGGCCGCGGCGAGGGCCTCAAGGGCAAGAAGTACATGGTCGAGTTCGTCTCCGCCAACCCCACCGGCCCCATGCACATGGGCAACGCCCGCGGAGGCGTGCTCGGCGACACGCTCGCGAGCGTGCTCGACTGGTCCGGTGCGAACGTGTGGCGTGAGTTCTATGTCAACGACTTCGGCAACCAGATCGAAAAGTTTGCCAAGAGCATCGAGGCCCGCTACTTCCAGCTCATCAAGGGCGAGGACGCCGTCGAGTTCCCCGAGGACGGCTACCACGGCGACGACATCAAGGAGCTTGCGCAGGCGTTCTACGCCGAGCACGGCGAGAGCTATCTGGACAAGACCGAGGCGGAGCGCCACGCCGATATGGCGCGCTTCGGCCTCGACCGCAACATCCCCAAGATGAAGAGCGACCTTGAGCGCTACGGCATCAAGTTCGATGAGTGGTTCTTCGAGTCCTCCCTGCACGAGTCCGGCTTTGTCGCCGACACGGCGAAAAAGCTCACCGACCTCGGCTGGACCTACGAAAAGGACGGCGCGCTCTGGGTCAAGACCGCGGAGATCATGCGCGACCAGTACCGCAAGCAGGGCAAGAAGGACGAGGACATCGACAAGCTCGGCCTGAAGGACGACGTGCTGCGCCGCGCCAACGGCTTCTACACCTATCTCGCCGGCGACATCGCCTACCACCGCAACAAGTTCGAGGTCCGCGGCTTCGATAAGGTCATCAACATCTGGGGCGCCGACCACCACGGCCATGTCGCCCGCCTCAAGGGCGCGATCGACGCGCTGGGTCTCGACGGCACGAATCGTCTGGATATCGTGCTCATGCAGCTCGTCAAGCTCGTGCGCGACGGCGAGGTGGTGCGTATGTCCAAGCGCACCGGCAAGACCATCTCGCTCTCCGACCTGCTCGACGAGATCCCGGTCGACGCCTGCCGCTACTTCTTCAACGCCAAGCCCGATACGCAGATGGACTTCGACCTCGGCCTCGCCGTGCGCGAGGACAGCGAGAACCCCGTCTACTATATCCAGTACGCCTACGCGCGTATCTGCAGCCTGCTCAAGACGATGGCGGACGAGGGCCGCAGCGTTCCCGCCGCGGACAAGGCCGACCTGTCCCTGCTCTCCGGCGAGCAGGAGCGCGCGCTCATCAAGGAGCTTGCCAACTTCAGCGAGGAGATCCGCATGGCCGCCCGCGACTACGACCCGAGCTATATCAACCGCTACCTCATGCGGCTCGCCGGCGCGTTCCACCGCTTCTACAACGCCTGCCGCATCAAGGGCGAGGCGGATGACGTGGCGAACGCCCGTCTGCTGCTCGCTGCTGCGACCCGCCAGGTGCTCGCCAACGGCCTGACGATCCTCGGCCTGAGCAAGCCCGAGAAGATGTAAGCACACATTATATATAAATATATAATAAGGAAGAGGACAACCGGTCGGCTGCCCTCTTTTCCTTTACCCCATCAGCACCCGCACCGCGGCGGCGGAGGTGAGAAACATCACCGCGTCCGCGCAGAGCGAGGCGGGGATGGTGTAGCGTGTTTTGACGATGCCGACCGAGCCGAAGTAGACGGCGATGGTGTAGAAGGTGGTCTCGCTTGACCCCAGCATGACCGCCGCCACGCGCCCGATGTAGCTGTCGGGGCCGTAGGTCGCCATCAGCTCGCTGCCGACCGCCAACGCGCCGCTGCCGGAGATGGGGCGGATAAAAAGGAGCGGCGCGACCTCCGGCGGAATGCCGACCCTTTCGAGCGCCGGCGCGAGCAGCGCGCCCAGATACTCCATCGCGCCCGACGCGCGGAACATATACACCGCCGTCAGCAGCGCGATGAGCGAGGGGAGGATATGCACCAGTACGTTCAGCCCCTCCTCCGCGCCGCGGGTCAGCGCGGTGTAAACGTCGACCCGCTTCCCCAGTGCGTAGCAGGCGGTGAAGCACAGCAGGACCGGCACGACCAGTTCGGAAAGCGACACTCCTTCACCCCCTCCAGATCCGCGCGAACAGCTTCGCCGCAGCAAGCCCCGCGAGGACAGAGAGCAGGGAGGCGGTCCAGACGGCGGGCAGAATATCGAACGGATCGGCGCTGCCGAGCGCGCTGCGCACGCCGGCCACGGTCGTCGGCAGCAGCTGGATGGATGCGGAGTTGAGCACGACGAGCAGGCAGAGCTCATGCGACGCCGTACCGCCGCAGCCCTGCGCCATGCGCCGCGCGGCGCGGATGCCCAGCGGCGTCGCCGCGTTGCCGAGCCCGAGCAGGTTGGCGGAAAGGTTGGCGGAGATGGCGGCGAGCGTTTCCTCGTCGCGGCTGGCGTTGGGAAACAGCCGCCGCAGCAGCGGACGGAACAGCCGCGCGAGCGCGGCGGAGAGCCCGCATTGGTCCATGACCTCCATCACGCCGGTCCAGAGGCACATGATGCCTGCCATTGATACACACAGCTCTACCGCGGCAGTCGCGCCCTCCAGCGCTGCGCCTCCAAGTTCGCCGACGCTTCCGGTCAGTATGCCGAACACCAGCGAGACCGCCACCATTCCGGTCCAGAGCCATGCCATCGCCATAAGAATTCCCCCTCCCGAAGCCGGTTTCGGCCTATTCTATGCCCGCGCGGCAGGGAAGTATGCCCTTAGGGCGGAACAGCCAAAATTTCTTTACGATTTTCTCAAAAAAATTCAAAAAGATGCTTGACATTACCGCTCATATCTTGTATGATAGGCAGGTCCGCGAGTGGGAGTATCCTGCCCAAACGCGTGCAAAACTGCGATGAACCGGGAGATTGCTCAGGGCTTCTGAGGTAACTTCCGGGGAGTATGTCCGAGAATCGGGCGGCTGAGATGAGTATCTGTACGTTGCGTAGATCGCTGCGCCATGTGTGGACCGGCCGTTTATTCGTGCCGGTTTTCTTATGAGCCGGAATGATACGCACGGATAAGCGTATAAGAAAAAATCTCACCGTACGGCTTCGACAACCAGTGAAAAAACCGTACAACAATGAAGGAGAAACCGAAAATGGCAAAAGAAATGATTCGCATTCGCCTCAAGGCCTATGACCATCAGGTCATCGACCAGAGCGCAGAGAAGATCGTCGAGACCGCCAAGCGCACCGGCGCGACCGTCTCCGGCCCCATCCCTCTGCCCACCAAGAAGGAGATCGTCACCATCCTGCGCGCTGTTCATAAGTATAAGGATTCCCGTGAGCAGTTCGAGCGCCGCACCCACAAGCGCCTGATCGACATCACCAACTCCACCCCCAAGACCGTTGAGGCTCTGATGGGTCTCGAGCTTCCCGCCGGCGTGGAGATCGAGATCAAGCTTTGATTTTTCCGCCGTGCTTCGTTCCGCCGCCTTGCCGTATACCCGATACTGCCTGCGGCGGTGCGCCTCGCCCGACGAAAAAATCACCCGCATGTTTGCGAACGCATGAGCGCGTGAAGCAAACTGTGAACCCCTGTCAAAAAACAAAATATTTTGTTTTTTGAAAATACTTTGTTGCTCTACCCAATCGTTCATCGACTTGCGTGAGATGAACGGGGTCATGTCGGCAGAGCAATGCGGCGCCGCCGCAACTAAGCCGACCAATAACCTATAGGAGGATCATACATGAAAGCAATCATCGGCAAAAAAGTTGGCATGTCTCAGATCTTCGACGAAAACGGCCACGTGATCCCGGTCACCGTGATCGAAGCGGGCCCCTGTGTCGTCACTCAGAAGAAGACCACCGAGAAGGATGGTTATGAGGCAGTCCAGCTGGGCTATGAGGACGTTGCTGAAAAGAAGCTGTCCAAGCCCGAAGTCGGCCATCTCAACAAGGCCGGCGTTTCCCCCAAGAAGTACCTGCGCGAGTTCGCCCTCGACAACGGCAGCGAGCTGGAGCTCGGCGCCGTCATCAAGGCGGATATGTTCCAGGTCGGCGACTTCGTTGACGTGACCGGCACCAGCAAGGGCCACGGCTACGAGGGCGTTGTCAAGCGCTGCGGCTATGCCATCCAGCGCAAGAGCCACGGCGGCGGCCCTGTCCACCGTCATGTCGGCTCCCGCGGCTCGGGCACCGATCCCAGCCGTATCTTCAAGGGCACCGGCGGCCCCGGCCAGATGGGCGGCGAGACCGTCACCATCCAGAACCTCGAAGTCGTCAAGGTCGATCCCGAGCTCAATATGCTCGTCGTCCGCGGCGCGATCCCTGGCCCCAAGTACAGCCTTGTTACCGTGAAGAACACCGTCAAGGTCCACAAGGTCAAGCAGGCCGGCGCCGGCATCAGCAGCAACCCGCAGAAGGCTTCCGGCCGCAACCCGCAGAAGGCTTCCGCCAGAACGAAATAAGGAAAGGAGTGCTTAAAGAATGTCTACGATTAAAGTTGTCAGCATGACCGGCGCTGAAGTCGGTACCGTGGAGCTGAACGACGCGATCTTCGGCGTTGAGCCGAACATGAGCGTTGTCCACGAAGTCGTGAAGAATCACCTGGCCAACTGCCGTCAGGGCACCCAGAGCGCTCTGACCCGTGCTGAGGTTTCCGGCGGCGGCCGCAAGCCGTGGCGCCAGAAGGGCACCGGCCGCGCCCGTCAGGGCAGCACCCGTTCCCCGCAGTGGACGCACGGCGGCATCGCGTTTGCCCCCAAGCCCCGCACCTACAGCTACGTGCTCAACAAGAAGGTCAAGCGTCTGGCTCTCAAGTCCGTCCTGTCCTCCAAGGCTAAGGATGGCGAGATCGTCGTCGTCGACAAGATCGCGATGGACGAGATCAAGACCAAGAGCTTCAAGAACTTCCTGACCGCCGTCAACGCGGAAGGCAAGTCCGTCGTCGTGACTCCCGAGGTCAACGACATCGTCGTCAAGAGCGCCCGCAACATTCCGGGCGTCGTCACCAGCCCTGCAAAGCTCATCAACGTCTATGACCTGCTCAACGCCAAGACCCTGGTCATCGACAAGGATGCCCTCGCAGTGATCGAGGAGGTGTTCGCATAATGGCTAACGTTTACGATATCGTCATTCGTCCGATCATTACCGAACGCTCCATGGCCTCCGTCGCAGACAAGAAGTATGTCTTCGAGGTCGCCAAGGATGCCGGCAAGATCGAGATCAAGAACGCGGTCGAGCAGATCTTCGGCGTCAAGGTCGCCAAGGTCAATACGATCAACGTTTCCGGCAAGGCCAAGCGCATGGGCGCGGGCCGTCCCGGTACCACCCGCAGCTGGAAGAAGGCTTACGTCCAGCTGACGGCAGATTCCAAGACCATCGAAATGTTCGAGGGCATGGTGTAAGGAGGAGAATGAACAATGGCTATCAAGACTTATAAGCCCACTACCCCCTCCCGCCGTCACATGACCGTGTCCGCCTTCGAGGGGATCGACAAGAAGGCCAAGCCCGAGCGCAAGCTGACCGAGGTTCTCAAGAAGAACGCGGGCCGCAACAGCTATGGCCGCATCACCGTCCGCCATCACGGCGGCGGCAACAAGCAGAAGTACCGCATTATCGACTTCAAGCGTGACAAGACCGATATGTTCGCGACCGTCCTGCGCCTGGAGTACGACCCCAACCGCAGCGCCTACATCGCTCTCGTCGAGTACGAGGACGGCGAGCGCCGCTATGTGATCGCTCCCGTCGGCCTCACCGCCGGTGACAAGATCATTTCCTCCGCTTCCGCCGACATCAAGCCGGGCAACTGCCTGCCCATCGCCAACATCCCCGTCGGTACGGTCATCCACAACATCGAGATGCACCCCGGCAAGGGCGCCCAGCTCGTCCGCTCCGCCGGCGCTGCCGCGCAGCTGATGGCGAAGGAGAACGGCGACGCTCAGATCCGTATGCCCTCCGGTGAGGTGCGCATCGTCCGCACCAACTGCACCGCCTGCATCGGTCAGGTCGGCAATCTCGACCACGAGAACGTTCAGATCGGTAAGGCCGGCCGCAAGCGTCACATGGGTTGGCGTCCGACCGTCCGCGGCTCCGTCATGAACCCCTGCGACCACCCCCACGGCGGCGGCGAGGGCAAGGCGCCCGTTGGCCGTCCCGGCCCTGTCACTCCTTGGGGCAAGCCTGCGATGGGTTACAAGACCCGCTCCAAGAAGAACCCGACGAACAAGTTCATCGTCAAGCGTCGTAATGAGAAGTAAGGAGGCAAAGGAACAATGAGCAGAAGCATTAAAAAAGGCCCGTTTGTTGCCCCTGAGCTCATCAAGCGAGTCGAAGAAATGAACAAGACCGGCGAGAAGAAGGTCCTCAAGACCTGGAGCCGCAGCTCCACGATCTTCCCCTCCTTCGTCGGTCACACCATCGCGGTCTATGACGGCCGCAAGCACGTTCCCGTTTATGTCCAGGAAGATATGGTCGGTCACAAGCTCGGCGAGTTTGCTCCCACCCGTACCTTCCGCGGCCATGCCAAGAAAGCGTAAGAAGGAGGATGCAGAATATGGAAGCTAAAGCTTATCTGAGATATGTCCGCATCTCTCCGCGCAAGGTCCAGATCGTCTGCGATCTGATCCGCGGCAAGGATGTCGGCACGGCCATGGCGATTCTGATGCAGACCCCCAAGGCTGCGTCCGAACCCCTCATCAAGCTGCTCAAGAGCGCTGTCGCCAACGCTGAGAACAACTTCAGCATGGATACCGGCAAGCTCTACGTCAGCGAAGTCTACGCCACCGGCGGCCCGATCCTCAAGCGTATGATCCCCGCCAGCAAGGGCCGCGGCTATCGCATCAACAAGCGTACCTCTCACGTCACGCTCGCCGTGGCGGAGAAAGAATAAAGGGAGGAGACAGTTTTATGGGACAGAAAGTTAATCCCCACGGCATGCGCGTTGGCGTCATCAAAGACTGGGACTCCCGTTGGTATGCCAAGGACGAGAAGGTCGGCGACCTGATCGTTGAAGATTACAACATCCGCAAGTTCCTCAAGAAGACCCTGTACGGCGCGGGCGTGCCCAAGATCGAGATCGAGCGCTCCAACGACGTCGTCACCCTGTTCGTGCACTGCGCGCGTCCGGGTATGGTCATCGGCAAGGACGGCGCTGAGGTCGAGAAGGTCCGCGCCGCGGTCGAAGCCATGATCGGCAAGAAGGTCAAGCTCAACATCGTTGAGGTCCGCTCTCCCGACATGGACGCTCAGCTCGTCGCTGAGAACATCGCCCAGCAGCTTGAGAAGCGTATTTCTCACCGCCGCGCGATGAAGAACGCCATGGGCCGCGCCATGCGCGCCGGCGCCAAGGGCATCAAGTGCTGCTGCACCGGTCGTCTCGGCGGCCGCGAGATCGCGGGCGTTGAGCACTATCACGAGGGCACCATTCCCCTGCAGACCATCCGTGCCGACATCGACTACGGCTTCGCTGAGGCGGCCACCACCTTCGGCCGCATCGGCGTCAAGGTCTGGATCTACAAGGGCGAGGTCCTCACCCAGACCCTGCGCACCACTCCCCGCACGCTGGACACCACCAAGCCTTACGAGGAGCGCCGCGAGCGTCGTCCCCGTCGTGACGGCGACCGTCGTCCCCGTCGTGACGGCCAGGGCTTCCAGCGCCGCGACGGCCAGAACGGCTTCAACCGCAATGGCGGCCGTCCCCAGGGCGATCGTCCCCAGGGCGGCTTCCGCAAGCCCGCAGAGAATAAGGAAGGAGGGGCTCACTAATGCTTCTGCCGAAGAGAGTAAAGTATCGTCGCGTGCAGCGCGGCCGTATGACCGGTAAGGCCATGCGCGGCAACACCGTCACCTACGGTGAATTCGGTCTTGTCGCCACTGAGCCCGCCTGGATCACCAGCAATCAGATCGAGGCCGCCCGTATCGCCATGACCCGTTACACCAAGCGTGGCGGTCAGGTCTGGATCAAGATCTTCCCCGATAAGCCCGTCACTCAGAAGCCGGCTGAGACCCGTATGGGTTCCGGTAAGGGCTCCCCTGAGTATTGGGTTGCCGTTGTTAAGCCCGGCCGTGTCATGTTTGAGATCGCCGGCGTCCCCGAAGATGTCGCCCGCGAGGCGCTCCGTCTGGCCAGCCACAAGCTGCCCATCAAGACGAAGGTCGTCGCCCGCGAGGACACCGAGACCCAGGAAGTAGGTGAATGAAGATGAAGGCAAGTGAAGTTCGTGCAATGAGCGTCGCTCAGCTCAATGAGAAGCTCGACGCCCTGAAGAAGGATCTGTTTTTCCTGCGTATGCAGCACGCGACCAATCAGCTTGACAATCCTCAGAAGCTCGTTGAGACCAAGCGTGATATTGCCCGAGTCAAAACCATGATCCGTGAAAAGGAGGAGAAGTAACATGGAAGAGAAGAGAATTTCCTCCCGTAAGGTCCGCGTGGGCAAGGTCGTCTCCGACAAGATGGATAAGACCGTCGTCGTCGCCATCGCCGACCGCGTCGCTCACCCCCTGTACAAGAAGATCGTCGGCCGCACCTATAAGCTCAAGGCCCACGATGAGAACAACGAATGCGGTATCGGCGATACCGTTAAGGTGATGGAGACCCGCCCCCTGTCCAAGGACAAGCGCTGGCGCGTGGTCGAGATCGTCGAAAAGGCTAAGTAAGGAGGTACCGGAAGTATGATTCAGCAAGAGAGTTTCCTCAAGGTTGCCGATAATACCGGTGCCAAGGAAATCAAGTGCATCCGTGTGCTCGGCGGCTCCAGCCGTAAGTACGGCAACATCGGCGACGTGATCGTTGCCTCTGTCCGTAAGGCTACCCCCGGCGGCACGGTCAAGAAGGGCGAGGTCGTCAAGGCCGTTATCGTCCGCAGCGCCAAGGGCGTCCGCCGCAACGACGGCACCTATGTCCGCTTTGACGAGAACGCTGCCGTCCTCATCAAGGACGACAAGAATCCCCGCGGCACCCGTATCTTTGGGCCCGTCGCCCGTGAGCTGCGCGACAAGGATTACATGAAGATCCTGTCCCTCGCTCCCGAAGTTGTGTAAGGAGGGCTTGAAGAAATGGCTATGAATGTGAAAAAGGGCGATACCGTTATCGTCCTGTCCGGCAAGGACAAGGGCAAGCAGGGCAAGGTGCTCGGCACCGTTCCCAGCGAAGCCAAGGTCGTGGTCGAGGGCATCAACAAGGTGACCTGCCACATCAAGCCCCGCAAGCAGGGCGAGACCGGCGGCATCGTGGAGCGCGAAGCGGCTCTGTATGCCTCCAAGGTCCAGGTGGTCTGCCCCAAGTGCGGCAAGGGCACCCGCGTCGCCCACAAGGTCGAGGGCGGCAAGAAGACCCGCGTCTGCAAGAAGTGCGGCGCTGAGCTGTAAGAAAGGAGAGTCGTAACACTATGGCAAGACTGAAAGACAAGTACGTTGCGGAAGTGGCGCCCGCTCTCTTTAAGAAGTTCGGCTACACCTCCACCATGCAGGTCCCCAAGATCGAGAAGGTCGTCGTCAACGTCGGCTGCGGCGAGGCTCGCGAGAACGCGAAAGTCCTCGAGGCCGTCGTCCGTGACCTCTCCACCATCACCGGCCAGAAGGCCATGATCACCAACGCCAAGAAGTCCGTTGCGAACTTCAAGCTGCGTGAAGGTATGCCCGTCGGCGCGAAGGTCACCCTCCGCGGCGATAAGATGTGGGAGTTCCTCGATCGTCTCTTTAACGTGGCGCTTCCCCGTGTCCGCGACTTCCGCGGCATCAGCGCGAACGCCTTCGACGGCCGCGGCAACTATGCCCTCGGCATCAAGGAGCAGCTGATCTTCCCCGAGATCGAGTACGACAAGATCGACAAGATCCGCGGCATGGACATCGTCATCTGCACCACCGC